>Ga0180431_10005167_pt1 | contig 16018 bp, 9 predicted proteins | sample SS_ome_11_FD_132459 | JGI IMG/M metagenome (GOLD analysis project Ga0180431, IMG submission 132459) | Hypersaline lake sediment archaeal communities from the Salton Sea, California, USA - SS_1_MS_1 metaG | ecosystem: Environmental > Aquatic > Non-marine Saline and Alkaline > Hypersaline >... | reverse complement strand
TTGGGGCGCGCCTTGGGACGCGCCTTGGGACGCGCTTTGGAACGCGCCTTGGCTCCGGTCGTCTTCTTCGCTTTCGTATCAGCCATAGGTCTCCAACCGTCCTCCGTTCAATTCCCCATCCGAGCCCGTAAAGCCGCCGCTATGCACCCCGCGCATCGGGTTTCGGCTCCTCGTCCTCCCCGTCCTCTGCCTCCTCCTCCTCCCCCCCATCCTCGGCCTCATCATCATCGGACCCGGCGTCTCCCGGCTCCATCTCTAATTCGGCCGCCTCATCATCCGCATCTGATTCCTTCTCTCCATCCGGATCCCGGCCGTCGACCTCATCCTCTTCGCCGTCTTCTGCTTCCTCGTCAGCGACCGCCTCGGCTTCTTCCTCCGCCTGCTCGGCCAGGGCCTCACGGACCGCCTCGGCCGCGGCCATCATCTTATCCGCCGTCTTCTCGCCCACACCGGGGATGGCGAGGAGGGCGTCTTCGCCAACGCGCAGGATGTCCTCAACCGTTTCAAGCCCCTCGGAGATCAGTTTCTCCGCAAGCTTCGGACCCACACCGGGGAGATTCTCAACATCCACCAGTGCCTCGCCTGAAACCTCCTGCCGCTTCGAGTACTCCCCCTCACTCAGAAGATCGATCCTCCAGCCGGTGAGCTTCGCCGCCAGGCGGGCGTTCTGCCCGCCCTTGCCGATGGCCAGGGAGAGTTGATCATCCGGGACAACCACGACCATCGATCGTTCTTCATCGTTGGCTTCGAGATGAACCACACGCGCCGGGCTGAGCGCCCGACTCACGAAGGACGTCGGTTCGGTCGAGTAGGTGACGACATCGATCCGCTCCCCGTTTAGCTCCCTCACCACGGCCTGGACCCGGCAACCCTTCATTCCCACACAGGCGCCCACAGGATCCACCCGGGGATCCGACGAGCAGACGGCCACCTTGGTCCGGCCGCCCGGCTCACGGGCGATCTCGCTGATCTCGACGACCCCCTCGCTGATCTCCGGGACCTCCACATCGAACAGGTGCTTGACGAAATCCGGGTGCGCTCTCGAGAGAATCACCTGCGGCCCCTTGGACACCTTCTGAACGTCCAGTACAAGCGCCCGGATGGTGTTGCCCTGATGCAGCTGCTCCCTCGGGATCTTCTCGCGCGCAGGAAGAATTGCCTCGGTCCTGCCCAGGTTCACCAGAATATTGCCGTGGTCGATTTGCTGGACCAACCCCGACACGACCGTCCCCACTTTCTCGGAGTAATCCTCGTGGACCTTCTCCCGCTCGGCCTCCCGCACGCGCTGAACCACAACCTGTTTTGCCGCCTGAATGGCCCCGCGGCCGAAATCCTCCAGGGCGAGCTCGATCTTCACCTGTTCGCCGACGGTCGCCTTCTTGTTGATGTCCTGGGCCTCGTCCAGCATGATTTCCGTCACGGGATCGGTGACTTCCTCGACAACATTCTTGACGAGCGCAAGTTCCAGATTTCCCTCTTCGTCATCGATCTTGACCTCCACCATCGCTCCGGAACCGAATTTCTTCCGGGCGGCGGAAACCAGTCCGGCCTCGAGGGTCTCCAGAACGACCTCCCGATCGACGTTCTTCTCGCGCGCAATTCGACCGAGCGCTTCAATGATTTCGTAGTTCATCTTCCCGTCTCCAAGGGGGCGGGCGGGTTTCCCTAGAGTGCAACCTCCAACCTCGCTGTGGAGATGTCCTTGAGAGGAATCCACACGTTCTTGCCGGAATCCAGCGTCATCGAAAGCCGCCCCTCTCGGACCTCTCCGAGGATTCCTTGCAGGAATTCCTGCCCCTCGACCGGATGTCGAGTGGTCACCCTCACCCTCTCTCCCTGAAATCGAACAAAATCTTTCTCTCCCCTAAGAACCCGATCGAGTCCCGGTGAAGAAACCTCCAACACGTAACGTCCCTCGATCAGGTTGCCGCAGTCGAAAGCATCCTCGACCGCCCGGCTGACCCGAGCGCAATCGTCGAGGGAAACCGACCCGTCGGGCCGATCGATAAACAGAGCGATCGTCCGCCGGCGACCCTTCAGGCTGATCTTCGTCTCGACCAGCTCGAACCCCTCGGCGGCTACGGTCTCTTGGGCAACGTCTTCAATGTTCTCCCTGGCGTCCCACATGCCGTACCCCACCACCCCGACCGTCTCGCCGAGCGGCCACAAAACACCTCCATACGTGAAAGAGTGGGAAGCCCCACTCGCACTCAAACTTACAAGAACCCCAGGTTTTGTGCAAGCGCTTTTTTGGACCCCGGCCCCGGATCCGGGTCAACGGCCGCGGGCTCCGGTCGGGCCGGTTCCGGAAGCGTTCGCCCCCCCGCCGGGGAAACGGCGTCAGAAGAGGAATCCTGCAGCCCGCGGACCGGAACCGCAGCCGGGGCGGAGGCCCTGAATCACTCGGGCTAGAACTTGATGGAGAGCTCGACCCCCAGGCCTATTGTGCGCGTGGTCTGGCCCCGCTTGGCGTCGGAGTCCTGAGCGAACTTGGCGTTGAGGTTGCCGTTCATATTGCGGCTGAAAGTGTAGGTAGCCTTGGGGATGATGGACAATCGACTCCGCTCGGCGGTCACGTTGCCCGTGCCCAAGTTTTCACTCTTGTCGGTTGAATAGGTCACGTCCAGATTGAGCGCGACTTTCCCGCCTCCGCCGCCCGAGCTGCCGATTCGCTTCAGCGGCATGCCGACTCCCTCCGGCAGCGTAAACGAATACTTGAGGCTGAGTTGATAATTCCCTCGCACGGAACGCGTTTGGACGCCGGCTCCGGTCAGGTCATCGGACTCTTCCGTACTGCGGCCCACGGAGATCGTCGATGAGACCCCCCCCCTCACCGTGGCGTTCACGGAGAGGAGCGGCGACCACTCCGTCCGGACCTTCGTCTGCTCCTCCCTGCCCAGGGGTCCGGACGAGCTTCGATTCCGCACATAGCCGGATTGGACGCTGGCCCGCGTCACGACCTTGTTGATGAACGCGAATTGCTCGAGCCCGCTGTACGACCAACCGAGATCCGGCCAGGTCCGGGATTTGCTCTCCCTGGCCCCGGCCGCAACCCACCGCGTGTCCTCGGTCGATTGGTACTTGCTCGAAATCACGATGTCAAAGATCGGCACCACGCTCCCCTGGAGGCTCGTCGAGCGCTTTTCGCTCCGGGTATCCTGTCCCTGAGACAGAGACCGCGCGGCCAGATCCGACGACAACCCCGAGGCCAGCCCGAACTGGTACTTCCAGTCGGGCCTCTCCGGAATCCGCTGGTAGGCCGAATTCCTCTGGATGCTGAAGGTCGCGTTCAGCTGCTCCATTCTCGATGCCATCAGATCGATGGGGATCAACCACAGGTCCCGCTTCTGCTCGTCCTCCTCCGCTTCCGGTTCGTTGCCCTCTTCGGGGACGGGTGGTTCCGTCTTCGAAACCGGCTTGCCGCGTCCCTTACCCCTCCCCCCACCGAGGCGCTCCTGGAGCATCGACATCTTCAGGTTGAACGTCCAGCGGATCGTGCTGCTTGCCGTGGCCTTGCGCGTGCCCACCGGATCTCCGGGCTGTCGAATCGAGGGGCTTTGATCCTCCTGGTATGAGGTGTCGTAGCTCAGGGTGGGCGAAAGAAAACTCAGGATGGTCGGCTTGTAGGTGATTTTCGTCGTGTGGCTCCTCTGCACTTCGTTTCCGAAGCCCAGGCCATCCTCAAAACCCACGTTCTTGTTCGGCAGCAAATCGCGAACCGTGCGGAACGTGTAGTCGCTGTTGAGCGTCTTCGAAATCACGGGACTCACGTTCATCTCGCCTGTCCCCGACGCGGTCCGGACCACCCGATCGTACCGGAGCTCCTCCCGTGTCCGGTTGTCAAGAACGTCCCAGGACCGGCTGATCTGACGTCTTCCGTCGATCGACAACCGGAGCGCTTTCGGCAGATACGCGATTTCAACATCGCGGAACACGCGCAGGCCCGGTCTCTGCGTCGTCAGCCGGTAGGCGGCGCTCGCCGACGTATTCTCGCTGTACTCCCTGCGCACCGGCGACGAGCTTTTTTGTTCGCTCCGGCTCGCGGAGACGGACCACCCGTCGATCAGGACCCGCACCAGAGGATTCGTTGACGCCCGCGGCTTCGACACCGAGATGCCCAGCGCCGATGAACGGGACTCTGTTTTCTCGGCCTCCGAACTCTTGGCGTCCAGAATGATGTCCGAGCCGGTGAGCAGCTGCGGTGCGTCCTCGCTCTTGCGATAGCTGGTGGTCACCGGAATCTTCAGCCCCAGCGGTCTAACCAACTTCCCCATTTCCGTTTTCGCCTCGACGGAGTACTCCGTCTGATCGCGCCCGGTGCGATTCTTGCCGAGAGAGGCAAAATCCCCTTCCACCTGTCTCAGATCGCCGCTCAGACTGATGAAGTCGGAGAACTGCGCCGAAGCCGTGACGCGCCGCGCGACCCCGACGTCCTTCTTGATTTCCCGAAGCCGAATCTCGTTGAACCACACCTCCCCCGTCACTGAAACACCCCGGTCGTTCATGATTCCGCCCGTAATCTGGACGATCTTCGTCAGAGACGGTTGACCGTAGACCGCGTACGCCTCGGTCGCTTGACCGAGGACACTGTCCTGGAGCGCGGGATTGATGGCGAGGATTTCCTGGCCCTCATACATCACCGAAGTGGTATCCGACTGCAGCTTCACCCGCGGAAGCCTCTCCAGATCCAGGCGAATTTGCCTCCATCCGCCCGTCAAGCGAACGCGATACTCGTAGAAGTTCCTCCGGTCGGAGGCCAGCCGGAGGAAGAACACGGGTTGTTCATCCGTCGGCGATATCGAATAGCCCTTCAGCCAGAAATCCAGCGCGGCGTACCGCGTATAGTCGTTGAGGCTCGGATTTCCCTTGACCTCGTGGATTTCCTTCCGAGCGGATACCAGGTGCCCGGGGGTCAGCTCGTCGAACGCGAACACGAGCGACTGTTCCCTCTGGCCGCGCTTGCCCACGCTTCCGCGCTCCTCGCCCGGATCGAAGGGCGGGTCATACTCGGGGTTTTCCTTGTTGTTGACGACCTTGAGGGTGAAAGACTCGCCCGGACTCAATCCCGACGGATCCACGCTGTCGCCGTCCGCTATCGAACGGATCCCGCGCTCAAGCCACCGGTTGCCCACCGCCTCCATCGAGAGAATCTGGAACTTCTTCCACCAGGCCAGGCCCTCGCACCAGATCCGGGCATACCGGATCGACTCCCACATGGGATCCCCGACTCGTTCGTCGCCGAAGTCCGCCAGGGGAATCTGCAGAACACGCCAGGTCCCGAGCAGCGAATCGCCGGCCACGAGTGCGGGATCGAGGTTCGACAGATCGACCGTCTTGGAGAAGTAAGAATCGACCCCCAGCCCTCCGTCGCGGTCCAGATCTTCGGTGTCCAGAAGCGTGTTCTTCTCGGTCCCGTTGATCTGCCGGTACCCTCCGGGGTCATCCGCGTTTGCCGTGCTGAAGTCGTAGTTGTCGTCTCCGTCGTCGGGGCGCGAGGCGCTGGCGTCCTCGTCGGAGACACCGTCCAGTCCGGTGTCCTCGTCGGCATCCAGAATTCCGTCACTGTTCGCGTCTTCCGTATTCAACTCGTCCTTGTTCGGTTCGTAGAAATCCTCATTGATCGAGCCGAGATCGATGTGCAGTTTTCCCCGGTTCTCGCCCCCGTCGTTGTACACGATTTGGAGGAATTTGGACTCGGACAAATCTGTGCCGGATTTGGAGATCAGGCGCATCAGGCCGATCCAGTTGTTGGTGGAGTCGAGTTCCGCCCACGATGCGTCCAGCTCCAGGATGGTGAGCGATTCGTCCCCCTCCTGTTCGGACAACCCGGGATACACGTCCTTGCGCTTGACCCGGTTCCGAGGGTTGTACCAGTCGAAGTCCAGGTGTTCCGTGGTCCCCATGGCCGGGGGGATGCTTGCGGGAACCCAGCCGCGGCGCGTGATCGAGAACACGCGGGAGTCCTCGGTCCCCTCCATGTCGTCGACGTATACCTCGTTCTTCGTGTTGGGGTTGGGGAACGACGCCGCTATCTCGCCCGACAGTTTGAGCGAGGATTGCGCGTCCGCCTGGACCAGGGGCAGGGCGTCCACCAGGCGCGTCATGAAGGACGGGTTGAATTCAAAGCGGCCGTTCAGGTCCCCGACCTGATACCGGGAGGGCTCCTGACCCAGCCGAGGGCGCTCCTCGGGCGTGGACTTGCTCTCGTAGAGCCAGGCGAATCCGAGGCTCTTCTTGTCCGAGATCGTGTAGCGCCCCGAGGCGCCCACCAGACTCTGCTGCGCCAGAGAAAGGAAGGGAGCGTACTCGAAATCGATGGAGATGTTCGCCTCGGGCTTCTGGGCCTCTTCGGCGGCGGCGCCCAGCAGGTCCACCCGCCCGATTTCATAGATGATACTGTAATCGCTTCCCCGCTGAAGCTGTCGGCCGTTGAGAATCACCTTTTCGCTTCCCTCGAGGATGTTGATCTGATTGAGGGAATACGACGTCTGCGGGGTCCGGTACTTCACCTCGATATAGTACTTCTGGTAATCCTGCGGGCGCTGCAGGATCTTGTCTTCGTAGAGCTCGTAGAGCTCCGGGTTGGTTTCCTCGAGCGGGTACTCCGACGGGTTCGGGTCGAAGGGCCTGAGGTCGGGAAACTGGAGCACGCCCAGATTGTAGTCGACGTACTCCGGATCGACCTTGCCGTCGGGCTCCGACGTTCCCGTCAGGTTATCACGCCGGTCCAATCCGAGAATGTCGGTGAAGAAGCGGTCCCCCTGCCGATCGGGATCGATGCTCTCCGACCCGGTCCGCTTCCTCCGAATGACCAGGTCGAAATCATCCGCGAGGATGTTGCGACTGCCCAGGAAGTAGAACTGCTTGAATTCGTAGCCCCGAGTGTAAGCCCATCGCTCGTTCTGGATGAGCTCTTTGCGCGGTTTGAGCATCTTGAGAAGTAGCGTGTCGGGAAGATCGACTCCGGGCGGTGCGTTCCCGATGACCGTGGTGCCCGAATCCGCGTAAGACACCGCGACCGTGTACTCGGCCCGGAGAGGCTGGTAAAAGGTGACCATCCCCGAACCCGGATCCATATAGTAGTCCTCGGTCTCGATGAGCTGCGTGAACTTGCCCACGGTGTACACCGAATCGACAAACGTTTCTTCGTCCGGCGCCATGAGATAGGCGTATCCGGGCACGGCGCCGTCCAGGTCGTCGTTGGTCACGTCGTGGTCGTCCACCCAGATCGAGACCCTCACCGGCAGGTCGGAGATGGAATCGAAAACGTACGCGTGAGGGTCCACCGACATCCTCAGGGCATAGTATTTCCGTTTCTGGTACTCGATGTCGTAGATGGTGAGACTGTCCTTGGCGGCCTTTCCAACGAAGGTCGACCGGGCCGATTTGCCCTCCCGCTTCGAGGCGATCACGGACAGATCCAGCGCGCCCACCTGCGCCAGCATCTTGGCACCGAAAAGTCCCTGGTGGGTTCCCCGGTAGCTGACGAATTGGGCGCCCGTGATCGAGAGGTCCGTGTTCCCCATCTCGATGCTCTTGACGATTTCGTCCTCGCGCCCGTCGTAGCGGAGCTTGATCCGGTTCTCCAACGCCGACTGCACTTCGCTGTCGTGGTTGACGAGAACATGGACTTTCTCACCGATGGTTCCATCCAGGTTCACTCGAAGACGCTGCTTCATGTCGAGCTGGGGGAACTTGGACCGCCGGCCGAATTCCGTTTCCAGCTCGTCGACTCGGTAGGTCGATTCGCCCCGGAAAGAAATGGTCTCCGAACCGGTGACGTCCAGATTCGCCCCCTGACCGATGATGGCCTCGACCTGGCGCGGAAAGGTCACCGGGATATCGAAGGACATACCCGTTTTCCCGGCCTCTTCGGGTCGATCCCGGAGATGGCTACGGAGTGCTTCGACCCACGCCTCCCGCGCGCGGCGCTTCCACTCGCGGTGGACATATTCCGACAGCGGAACGGACCAGCCAAACAGCCGGGTCTCGTCGCTGGTCCAGACCATCTCCATCCGCCGATTCTTGAAATCGAGGGTCGTCGTTTTCTCGACGGGGCTGGTGGTGATCAGGAGAATCCCGAGAGGATGCTGCCCGAGGCGTTCGGCCGGCGCCGTCCCCCTCATTACCCACCAGGCGTCTGGAGGATGCGGCGGCTCCGACAGAGGCCGGTTCCCGACCGCCACGCCGCTCGCCACCGACGGTAAGAACAGAACAAGAAGCCACACGGCCGCAGATGGCCAGGCAGGAAACACACGGGATACGCTACCGACCGCAGATCGCCAGGCAGGAAACACACGGGATACGCTACCGACCGCAGATGGCCAGGCAGGAAACACACGGGATTTCCCTACGGCCGCAGATGGCCAGGCAGGAAACACACGGGATTTCCGTGTCGAGCGGTGAGCCATCTGGACCGTCCGGTTCTTCAATCCGAAAAACCATGCGACAGCTATAGAGTTCCCCACAACATGTTGACGCACGGTTGTTGACACACTCCTCCGTTTGGCGCGGATCTTATCAGGCCATCACGCGACCGTCAAGACGACAGGGGACCGACAGGCCACGACCGGCCGTTCCGGTGCAACAAACCACAAAAAGCGCTTGCCGCACCCAGGCCGATCCTGTAGGTTGGGCCTGAATCGGGAGCCCCTCTATCTCACTTAAACTCTTGCCAACCAAGGAAGTTCCTCGGGGATCGGCCATGCGAATTCTCGGGCGATACATCCTCCAAGAACATATCGGCCCGTTCCTTTTTGCACTTGCGGTGGTCCTTTTTGTTCTAATCGTGAACTTCATCCTCGATTACCTGGAGCTCTTCATCGGGCGCGACATCCCGCTTTCCGTGATCTTCGAACTCTTCGTCCTGAGCCTGGGGTGGATGTTCGCCCTGGCGGTTCCCATGGCGGTTCTGATCGCCACCATCATGGCCTTCGGTCGGCTGGCGGCCGACAACGAGATCGTGGCCATGAAGGCGGGCGGGATGAGTCTTTTTCAGATCACGTCCCCCGTGCTGGCGGCTTCCGTGGTTGTCACCGTCGGGCTGATTCTCTTCGGCCACTACGTCCTCCCCGAGGCCAACCACCACCTCTCCAACCTCCTCGTGGCCGTCCACCGGAAGAAACCGGCCCTGGAGATCAAACCCGGTGTCTTCACCACGCCCTTCAAGGATCTCAGTATCCTGGTTGACGACGTGGACGACAGGACGTCCACGATTCGGGGCGTAACCATCCAGCGGACCCACAGGACCCGCCCCACCCAGACGATTCGCGCCGACTCCGGGCATCTGATCTGGTCGGAAGACGGGAACGTGCTGACCATCGAGCTCACGGACGGTGAGATCCACGAGGTGGATTCATCCGAGCCGGACAAGTACTTCCGCCTTCGGTTCAAGACTCATGAGATCCGCATGAACAACGCCGGATCCGAGTTGGTGCGCACCCAGCGGGAACACCGGAGTGATCGGGAGATGAACATCACGGCCCTCCGGGGAAAAGTCCGGGCCCTGGAAGACCAGCTCTCCGATGTTCGGCAGAAGGCTCGGTCTGAGGTCGTTCGATCCGTGCGGAGCTCTCTGCCCGACGGCGTCGCCGACTCCACCGCCGTCTACGGCGCCGATCTACTCAAGTCGCTCCGGGCGGAGGCCGAGAGAGAAGCTGCGCTGGAGAGGGAGATCAACCGCTACGCCGTGGAGTTTCAGAAGAAGTTCTCCATCCCCTTCGCCTGTATCGTGTTTGTCGTGCTGGGAGCGCCTCTCGGCACTCGAATTCGCCACGGGAGCTTCGTCATCGGGCTTGCGGTGTCCGCCGGTTTCATCCTGTTCTACTACATCTGCCTGATCGGCGGCGAACAGCTCGCCGACCGCCGCTATCTCCCGCCCTTCTGGTCCATGTGGGGCGCCAACATCGCTCTCGGCATCGTGGGGTCCTGGGTCTTTGTTCGAACCAGCCTGGAGCAATCCCTGGTTCCCGAGCCCTTCCGGCGACGCCTGCGAGCGCTGGGCCCTCGCAGGAACCCGACTCCATCAGGTCCGGAGACCGCCCCATGAGAATCCTGGATCGATACATTCTGGGGGAGTATCTGCGAAACCTGGTCCTCTCACTGGCGGTCTTCATTCTCCTGGTCCTGGTCGTGGATCTCTGGGAGAAGATCGACACCTACATTGATCACCAGACGCCGGTGTCCACGGTCCTCCGCTACTACGGATACCGGATTCCCTACATTCTGAGTATCACGCTTCCCATGTCCATGCTCCTGGCGAGCCTGTTTTCGGTAGGACAGATGACCCGTCACAACGAGTTGGTGGCCATCAAGTCGGCCGGCATATCGGTGCGAAGGACGCTGGCTCCGCTGCTCTTCCTTGCTGCGGCCGTGTCTCTGTTCTCTCTCCTCTTCGACGAGTACGTGGTCCCCCGCGCCAATCAGGAGACACACCGGATCGAGGACTACGATATCCGGAAGAAGCCCCGCCGAAGCGGCTCGATCCGGCGGAACGTTCACCTCCTCGGAGATGGAGGACGGATCTACCTCATCAAGGTCTACGACGCTGACAACCGGGAGATGACGGACGTCGTGATGCAGCGGTTTGCCAGGAACGCTCTTCAAGAGAGAATCGACGCGAAGCGCGCGGTCTGGGACGATGAGGGATGGCTCCTCCGGGACGGCGTGGTCCGGGCCTTCTCGGACACCGGTGAGATTGCGACCCCGTTCTCCCGTCTCCGAAGGCCTGAGATGCGAGAAACACCCGAAGACTTCGCAAGGGAAGAAAAGGACCCCGAGGACATGAATTTCCGTGAGCTGGGCGAGTACATTCACAAAATCCGGGCCGGGGGATCCGACGTCGGGAAGCTCAGGGTCGAGCAACACCTCAAGATCGCCTTCCCCTTTGCCAGTCTGATCGTGGTCCTCCTCGGCGCGTCGCTCTCCGCCCTCCGCCGCAAGAGCGGCCTGGCTTTCGGGTTCGGTATCAGCCTGGGTCTCTGCTTCCTCTACTACGGCATCATGCGCGTGAGTGAGGTGGTGGGCCAGGGCACGTCATTGCCCGCACCCGCGGCCGCCTGGCTCGCCAACGCGGTGTTCGCCGTTGCGGGGGTGATCCTGCTGATTCGCGCGGAGCGGTAGTTGCGACAAGGCGACATCGGGACAGCCGGTCGACCCCAGGCCAGCCGCAGATTTCACAGATTTGAAAATCCAGATATCCGAGCTCTGCTTCCCGGCTCCATTTCCTATTTCCTACTTCCTATTTCCCATTCCCCGCCGCTGAATGGGATCGCAACTGCAGCACGATCAACATCGGCCAGCCCACGTATTTCTCCGCCCGGGGATATCGTGCGGCGAACCGGGCGTCCGGGGCGTACTCGCCGATGCCCTCCAGGGCGAACCCCGCGCGCACCGCCGCCATGATGAAGTCCGCGATCCGGTACGGCAGGCTACCGGGCTGCACCACCTCGCCGGACGCGGGATCGGTGAAGCGCGCCTGTACCCCCCGGAGAAACATCGCCGGGTGCATGGCCGACACCACTGCGCGGCCGCTCGATCGAAGTACTCTGTGAGATTCGGCGAAGAACCCCGCCAGATCACGCAGGTGCTCCAGGACCAGCCCGCTGACCACGAGATCGAATGTCCCGCTCGGGAGAGGCAGGGGCTCATGGAGATCGTGGACGAGAAAGCGGACGCCGGCTCCTTTCACCGCCCGGCGAGCCTCGGCGAGCATACGCTCGGAGAAATCGACCGCCGTCACATGGGCGCCGGCGGAGGCCAACCACACCGCGTGCCGGCCGGTGCCGCAACCGAGATCGAGCACGGCCAGCCCGCGGGCATCTCCGACCGCTTCCCGGACGTACGGCTCCTCCAGAGCCGGGAGGGGATTGGCGTCCGTGTCGTACACGGCCGCCCATCGGTCGTATCCTTCACGGACCGAAGCGATGTCATCCGGTTTTTGAATGTCCGACATGTGGCAGGCTCCGCATAGGGTGTGTGTATGCAGATGCTACCACGGCACCCTACCCCTTGTCACCCGTGACCCGTCACGTGTCACGGGAAGGTCCTAAAAAAAGCCCGAGTGAGAAGTGACGAGTGTCGAGCAACTAGGAATAGGGCCCAGGCGCAATGACACAACAAGAAAGCCGGAACAGGCAGCCACGGGCCGGCCGCGGTGAAGGCTCGCCGGATCGCAGGTCCGAGCGTGGCCTTTCCGGGTTGAGTCGATCACTACGCTGCTTGCCCGTTCCAAGCCCCCCTCACGTTCGAGGCCAAGAGCCGCCGAGCCTTTGACGCGGCGCAAGGCACGGCAAACGCGACAGGGCGGTGCCCTATCCCTTGTCACCCGTGACCCGTCACGTGTCACGCGGTAACCCAGCAGCAAGACCAGCGGCAAAACCCAGGTGACAGGTGACGAGTGTCGAGCGACTAGGAATAGGGTCTGTACGACATACAGAAAAGCCGAGAGCCTCTTCATCCGGCTCTCGGCTTTCCGTTTTCGACTCTCAACTTTCGACTTTCAACTCTCTGCTCAGACGTACTGCCCCACGGCCTTCCGCAGCGCGTCCACCCGGTCGCAGTTCTCCCAGGTGAACTCCTTCTCCTCACGGCCGAAGTGGCCGTAGGCGGCCGTCTTTCGAAAGATGGGACGGCGGAGTTGAAGCATTCCGATCATGGCGGTCGGCGTCAGCTCGAATACGTCTCGCACCGCCTTCACATAGGCTTCCTCGGCAACCTCCTCGCCCCCGCGCGCATCCACCATGATGGAGACCGGCTCCGGTTCTCCGATCGCATACGCCAGCTGAATCTCGCACCGGTCGGCCAGGCCGGCCGCCACGATGTGTTTTGCAATGTACCGGGCGCAGTAGGAACCTGAGCGGTCCACCTTCGTTGCGTCTTTGCCCGAAAACGCGCCGCCCCCGTGACTCCCCACACCGCCGTACGTGTCCACAATGATCTTCCGGCCCGTCAATCCCGTGTCCCCCTGAGGACCTCCGACGACAAATCGCCCCGTGCGGTTCATGAAATACGTCATCGGCCGGGACTTGTCCATGTATTCCTCGGGAATGCTGGGGACGACGACCTGATCCCAGATCTCCTGCTTCATCGTCTCCAAATCTTTGTCATCGGCATGCTGTGCGGCAATCACAACGGTGTCCACACGCACCGGCGTGTCTCCGTCGTACTCCACCGTCACCTGGGATTTCCCGTCGGGGCGGAGATACGGAAGGTGTCCCTTCTTGCGCACTTCGGCCAGGCGTTTGGTCAGCCGGTGCGCCAGCGTGATCGGAAGGGGCATGAGTTCCGGCGTCTCACGCGTGGCATAGCCGAACATCATCCCCTGGTCACCGGCCCCGCCGGGATCGACTCCCTGGGCGATATCGGGAGACTGCTCATGGATCGACGTCAGTACGGCGCAGCTCTTGTAGCTGAAACCGAAATCCGCGCGCACGTAGCCGATGTCCTTCACCACGTCGCGGACAATCGTGGGGATGTCCACGTAGGATCCGGTCGTGATCTCGCCGGCCACCAGCGCCACGCCTGTCGTGAGGAGCGTTTCACAGGCGACCCGCCCGTGCTCCGGATCCGACTCCATCACGGCGTCCAGCACTCCGTCCGAAATCTGGTCCGCCATCTTGTCGGGATGCCCCTCCGTAACGGACTCCGATGTAAAAAGTCGAGTTCTTCCCATCGAGCTTCCTCCCCCTGTCCCCGCGCGTCACCCGGGGATTCCGTGGACTGATACCGTTTCGAAGTGCCGTGCCTGAACTGTAGCGTATTCGGGGACTTCAGACAATCCGAAAATACCACGCCCCCACTAGAGTCCGAGATCGATTTCCGAGGAGTCTCCCACGTTGAGCCTGCGGGACGCGTCCCGAACCACCGCCTGGTTCCCGACGAGGGACCCTTCCAGCAGAGCGTTCTCCACCAACGCCTCTTCCCCGAGAATACTGTTGCGGACGACGGATCTGCGGATCACGGTCCCACCCGCCACCGAGACGTACGGCCCGATGATCGAGGCCTCCACCGTAGCGGAGGGATCAACGGACACCGGCGGCACCACAATGGACCCGGGGATCTCCCGGCTCGTCGTCATCCGGTCCAGCAAATACCGGTTCGTCTCCAGGAGCGTCTCCCGACTCCCGCAATCGAACCAGCCCTCGATGGGAAGGCAGGCCATATCCATACCCCGCTCCAGCAAGATCTGGAGAGCATCGGTCAGCTGGTACTCACCCTTGGTCCGGATGTTCCTCTCGACCACCTCATCCAGCGCATCGTAGAGGAGCGCGCCGTCCGTGAAATAATATAAGCCCACGATGGCTTTCTTGCTCGGCGGTTTGTCGGGTTTTTCCACGAAGCCGACGATGCGCTCGCCCTCGGTCTTGACGACTCCGAAGCGTCTCGGATCCTCGACCTCTCTTACCCCGATCAGATTGGCCGCGCCCCGGACAATGGGGCTGAAATCCAGGTCGAAGATCGTGTCACCCAGAATCACGAGGAGCGGCGACCCCCGCCCAACAGCTTCCCGCGTCACCCAGATCGCGTGGCCGAGACCCTGGGGTTCTTCCTGCTCCACGGCGCGGATAGGAAGATCGTAGTTCTTGGCCACGAACTCTTCGATCTTTTCCCTCATGTAGCCGACGACGAGGATGATCTCTTCGACGTCCAACCCGGACACCATGTCGATGATGTGTCCGAGAATCGGCTTGCCCGCCACGTAGAGCAGGGCTTTCGGAACCGTGTGCGTGTGCGGCCGAAGCCGTGTTCCGACCCCGGCAGCGGGAATGACAACCTTCACCAGGTCCCTTCCTTTCCCCCAATGGGCGTCCAGGCCCCGGACCTACTGCGGCAGGTTTGCCAGGGCGTCCTTCAAACGATCAATGTTGTCGACCGGCGTCGGATCCGTGCCCGACAGAAGCGCCAGATAGACGCTCACGAAGTCTCCCAGACACACCAGAGAGAACATTCGTGCCATTCGGCACCTCCCGTTCCCCCAGAGCTCGGTGATCCGGTCGGCTCGATCTCCGATGATCCCGGTCGTCACCTCCATCCTCCGTTGCACCCGAGGAGAGTCGTCAGTATCTCGGAGGAGTATCAAATGGGTCCGCTGGCCGAGTCGGCGAGCCCCTTCCCAACCTTCAATCTCGTTATGGTTAACCTCTGGAAATACAGCCGTATACGCCAATATCTTAGAGTTTTCGTTGAACTGTCCTTTCCAGCGCGTCGCAACGGACGACAGCAGCCCGTCGCCGACGTAGACGAGGGGTAGACATCCGTCCAGAGCGAGCGCCAGCGACTTGGCCGTGTTCTCCGCCGCCGGTCGGGAGCGTCCCCAACGCTCGCCGGCGCTTCGAATCGTTTCCAGGGCTTCGGCCAGATCCGTGTCGCTCGTCGGGACCAGCCCGAGGCGCCCCAGCGCCACCGCAAGCGGAAAGAAGGAGTAGCCCAAGGCCGCTCGGGGCGGGAGCCCTCCGGGGATCCGAATCAGCGGCAAACCCGCCTCAAGGGCTCTGGCTGCCAGCGTTCCCCCTGAGGTCAGGCAGACGACCGTTGCGCCCCGTGAGACCCCCTCCTCGAACGCATGGAGCGTTTCCTCGGTATTCCCCGAGTAGCTGGCCACCAGAAGAAGCGTGTCGGCGTCCACCCACCCCGGGAGGCTATAGCCGCGGTTCACCACCCACGGCTGCCGGAGATCCCTCGCAAAGCAGGTTCCCAGGAGATCCCCCCCGATCGCGGATCCCCCCATACCCGCCATCACGATCGCGCGAAACGCTCTCCCCGCCGGCAGGGGAGCGCCGCGACCGATCTCAACGGCCTTGCGGCATTGATCCTCGAAACCTTCCACCCTGCCGAGCATCCCACCCGGGTCCGCCGAATCCAGCAGATCCACGCGGTCAAGATCCAACCCCTTCATGCCGTCTCCCCCATCAGCAACGGCCGTCGATCTCGCGCCGGGCGACCCCACAAGTCAATCAAGCGCCGTCGATCTCTCGCCGGGCGGCCCCCACAAGTCAATCAAGCGCCGTCGATCTCTCGC
>Ga0180431_10005166_pt1 | contig 16018 bp, 12 predicted proteins | sample SS_ome_11_FD_132459 | JGI IMG/M metagenome (GOLD analysis project Ga0180431, IMG submission 132459) | Hypersaline lake sediment archaeal communities from the Salton Sea, California, USA - SS_1_MS_1 metaG | ecosystem: Environmental > Aquatic > Non-marine Saline and Alkaline > Hypersaline >... | reverse complement strand
TCGCGCAGTGAGCGGTGGATGGCGTTGACGATCCCGGAGCGGATCTCGAGGCGGCCGAAAAAGGGCAGAAGGCCGGCAGCTTTCAGATCGCGCAGGATGCGGTTGAGGATCAAGCGCGAAGCCATGCCCGGGATGCGGGTGACGCCGGATGCGGCCAGCTCGGCGCCCGCGGTATCGAGTGCGAGCGAGGAGAGAGTGGCGGTCCGCAGATTGATCCAGGAACAGCCGGATGCGGCCAGCGCCTCCCCTATCTGGTGCCCGATGTGGAAGGAGGGAACCACGAGGATTTTTTCGTTCAGCGGGTGAGCGGCGATGAGGTCGGAAAGATAGGAGAGAGTGGGATTTCCATCGGACGGATATTTCCCGGCTGTGTTTGAATCCATGTCAGGAGAATGAATTCCTTTTCACGTTCTTTCTCATACGTCCCACCCTCGTACCGTCTGAATAACGAAAGATAATCGAAATAAGATGGTATCACTAAAACCGGGACCGGGTCTAATGTTTTAACAATAAAAACCGGGGTCGGGCCTGAAAATTCCGATCGGAAATTCCGGGCCCGACCCCGTTTTTAGGCGCCGGCGTCCAAAAATATGCTGATGATTATTTTCGACTCTTTTTACGACAAATATGTTGCATTCTGAAGAAATTCCCGGTAACAAAATTGTCATCTACTGCAATCCATCCCAGCGACAAATTTGTTTGTCCTTCCAATCATCTCTTGACATCTTTTGTAAGACCCTCTATATTTATATGGTTAATTAATTATCTTGTTTATCTTGTTGAATGAAAAAAATGCGCTTGGATCGAAAAAAAGTTCTCAACATTACCTTCCTGGCATTTTTCTTCGCGATCACCCTCTTCATCAACTTCCTGCACACCGAAACTACGATCAACAAAAGCGACAACTGTCCCGCCTGTCAGTTTCAGACCTCGGCTCTCAGCACCTGCCAGATCGCCTTTTTCCACCTGCCTCCTCCTCCCATAAACGGCTTTGTCGATTCAGCTCGTATTTTCGAATACATCTGTCTGTTTACGGTCGAAACCTCTTCGCGCTCCCCTCCTGAAATTTAGGTTCTCGTTTCGAGCCGGCTGTTCCGCTTCAAGCAGGCGCCGACTCGTGCAACACCTCGAGTTATCCCATCGATTTCAGGAGAGGAACATGATCAAGCAGCGCACAATCATTTCATTATCGGCAATATTTCTGATGGCCTTGCCTCTGCTTCACGCGGCGGAGCCACATTTCAACACGTCCGGAGCCAATTCGGAGAATGCAGCCAAAATCATCGGAAAAGTCACCAACTTCGACGGAGAGCCCGTTCCGAAGGCCGTTGTCCTTCTTGTTGAAACCGGAAAATCCATCGAGACCGAAGAAACGGGGCGGTTTGAATTCGAAGGGATCCTTCCCGGAGAATATCATCTTGAGGTTTTCGCCGCCGGTTTCATGGATTTCCACTCTGAACCGTATGTCGTCGAAAAGAACACCCAGATCATCGACGTCAAGCTTTTCAAGAAACTCGAAGAAGAGATCGTCGTCACCGCCACCCGCACGCCCAAGCTCTACGACGAAGTTCCGGTTAAAACCGAGGTCATCACCGCCCGGGATATCGAGACCAAGCAGGCCACCCAATTGGCGGAATCGCTCTCTTTCACCTCCGGGCTGCGCGTGGAAAACAACTGTCAGAACTGTAATTTCACCCAGGTGCGCATCAACGGCATGGAGGGAAAGTACTCCCAGATCCTGGTCGACAACTCCCCCATCTTCAGCTCCATGATCGGGGTCTACGGGCTGGAACAGATCCCGATGGAGATGCTGAACCGGGTTGAAGTCGTCAAGGGCGGCGGATCCGCGCTTTACGGCGGCAACGCCGTATCCGGTGTGGTGAACGTCCTGACCAAAGAACCGCAGAGGAACCACACCTCGTTGCGCCTGCACCAGGAAGCCAATCACGGGGAACCCTACACGAACCTGGGATTTCAGAACAGCCTGGTATCGAAGAACGGCAACTCCAAGGGTTTCTTCTTCGCCAATTATAAAAGGAGACAACCCGTCGATCTCAACGGGGACCAGCTCTCGGAGACGGGAAAGCTCCGGAGCACCAATTTCGGCGTGAATTTCTACAACACCTTCACCGGAATCGACGGCAAGCTCAAACTCGGATTCCTCCGTCTCGCGGAAAACCGGCGGGGTGGCGATCTCTTCGACCTGCCGCCGCACCGGGCGAATGTCGCGGAATGGATCAGCTCCGATCTCGTGAATCTGTCCGCGGACTGGAACCATTATCTTTCCGGCAATCTGTACTACAATGTCTCGGCGTCTCATGTACACGCCGCCCGTGAAACATATTATGGTTCCCGGATGGATATCGACGCCTACGGCTCCAGCAAAAATCCCGTCACCTTCTTGAACACCCAGCTCAATTACCAGCTGGGCGAGCATCTCTTCAGCGCCGGAGGGCAGTTCAGGGCGGAACGGATCGAGGACAAAGCCCTGGGCTACGGCCGGATGATCGATGACGCCTACAACGAATTCGGACTCTTCATCCAGGACGATTTCAAAATCAGACGGGGACCTTCCCTGCTGGCGGGACTACGGATAACCAAGCACTCGCTGATCGATAATATCATCTTCAATCCCCGCATGAGCATCCTGGTGAATTTTTTGAAGAGTCTGAACTGGAGAACCACGTTCTCGACCGGGTACCGGGCCCCCCAGATCTTCGATGAAGACCTCCACATCACCCAGGTCGGCGGTGAAGGCATGGTCATCGAGAACGCCCCGGATCTCAAGGAAGAGAAGTCCTACAGTCTGAGCACCGGGATAGATTATGGGAGCGTGAACGGACCGATCGTAACCCAGGTCAGCCTGGAAGGCTTTTACACCCTGCTCGCGGACGCCTTCTTGCTGGATGAACAGGATTCAGTCGGACGGGAAAACGTGATGCTGTTCCAGAGGATCAACGGCGCGAACGCACGGGTCTACGGCGTTTCCGGCGAATTCGGCTTCAAGGTCAGAGACACCCTTTCCTTCAAATCCGGGCTCACCATACAGCGCAGCCGGCTGGACGAACCGGAACCGGATTTCGGTTCCCGTAATTTTTTCCGCACGCCCAACGCATACGGTTATGCTCAATTCAACTACATGGACCCGAAACTGGTCGATGTCAACCTGTCGCTGGAATACACGGGAAAGATGAAGGTACCTCACTTCGCGGGCTATATCGATGAGGATCGGTTGGAGACGGGAAAGACCTTCTGGGTGGTAAATTTAAGGCTTAAAAAAGCCATCACCATCAGCGAAGGAAAAAAGATCAATCTTCTGGCAGGCATCTACAACCTGTTCGATGATTTCCAGAAGGACCTGGATAAAGGCATCGACCGCGACTCCGGATACGTTTACGGGCCCACGCGGCCCCGGTCGTTCTATACGGGATTCGAGTTTTCGTTTTAAGTCGAGCGGCTCAGCGTGTCATGCGGTATAGATACGAATCAAACAAGGAGGATGGCATCACTCTACCTTTACATAACCTGATTGGAACATTCATACCATGTGAATCGTTCCAATCGATGTCATCCTCCTTTTTTTCCCTGCCTATTTGACTCCGGTGCCCGGAGACCCTGCAGCCCGGGCGCTTGATCATCTATAATCCCGGCAGTCCGAAAGCACATCATTCAATATCGCTATTCTTCGAACGCCTCGTCTTGATTTCTTCACGACCAAACGGCTTCCAGACGCCCGACAGGATTTGTCGCGGCTTATAGAATAGTCTATGATATCGATAATAATATCTCAGAGGCGATCATCCATTATGCTCGATCCCGTCGTGAAACTCTACAAACGCGCTTATGCAGGCCTTCCCTCCAAGGCCTGGGTGCTTTTTTTCGTTCAGCTCGTCAACGCCGCCGGGATGATGGTGCTCTTTTTCCTGTCTCTTTATCTGACCCAAAAAATGGGATTTTCCGTACATCAGGCAGGACGCACGCTCAGCCTCTTCGGCATCGGAATGCTGATCGGATCGTTTACCGGAGGCTGGCTGGCCGACCGCATCGGATCCACCAACGTACAAAAACTGAGTCTTTTTTTCACCGGGATATTCTTCATCTGGCTCGGTCAACTGCAGACACCGTTGAGCATCAATCTCATGATGCTGGCGCTGGCCACGGCTTCGGGCTGGCTGTTCCCGGCCAACAACACTTCCATGGCCCGTCTCTGCCCTCCCGAGGTCACGACCAAGGGCTTCGCCCTGAACCGCCTGGCCGGTAACATCGGGGCCACCATCGGCCCGGCGGTGGGCGGTTTTCTGGCCCTGCGGAACTATGGTCTTCTCTTCTGGGTGGACGGACTGACCTGCCTGGCCGCCGTTCTGCTCTTCTCCCTTATCTGGAAGCGGCCGGAACGGCAGCTTCGGACAGCGGCTCGGGAGGATACCCCCAGCGGCCGCAGTCCCTGGCGCGACATCCCCTTCCTCCTGCTGCTTCCGTTGATGGTGATCTGGGGGATGATCTTTTTTCAGCTCATCGCCACCTTTCCTTTATATATGCGCGAGGTCTACGGCTTCGCGGAAAACCGGATCGGCCAGCTCATCATGGTCAACACCCTGATCATCGTCATATTCGAAATGCTGCTGATGCACTGGATCGGGAAAAGACCGCTTCACCGGTTCATTGCGCTGTCTTTCCTGCTGACGGGACTGGGATTCGGGATCATGCCCCTGGGGCGCGGATTCGCCTTCGCGGGCTTGACGGTCGTGGTGTGGACCTTCGGAGAGATGCTGAGCATGCCGCTGTTGGGCTCCATGATCGCGGTCCGGGCGGGGCCGGGAAGTCAAGGAAAATACATGGGATTGATCAGCACCGCTTATTCCCTGTCCATGATCCTGGGGCCGCTGGCGGGAACGGCCGTGTACGGGCATTACGGTCCACGCACCCTGTGGTTCGGGTGCGGAGCCGCCGGCGCTTTTCTGTTCGGAGCGTTCCTGCTCCTCAGCCGCTCTTTGTCGGCGGAGAGACAAGTTGGCGGATAAGTCGGTTCTCCCTTGGGTTGAAAAGGCGCGATTCTCCCAATCCACACTGGTATTGAGGAGAAAAAAAAGCTGTAATGAGATCAGATTTATTTCATGGACACATATCGACCGTTGTTTATAAACAGCACAAATAAAAGGAGGGCATCATGCCCAATATTACAATCGACGGACCTCCCCTGAAAGATCTGGGAGTTAAACGCATTCTGGTCAAAGAAATCACCGACGCCGCACTCAAAGCTTATCCGGTACCCAAGGAGGCGTTGATCGTGGTCATCAAAGAGAATCCGCCGGAGAACGTGGGGGTGGGAGGAACCCTGATCGCCGACAGAAGCTGAAAACAGCGCCGGGAGGATCCTGCACGGCACCTTTTCCGCGACGGTTCCTGCATTGCGCACCCCGGGCCTGAAAGCCTCGCTTTGTTCAGATACGAACGTTTTTGTTCACAAACGGTCATCCTCCGCTTTTCCCGATCCCCAGTTTCCCCGGAACGGCTGTTGGTATGGTTTTTGCAAATATTGATTCCGTGAATCGATATGAATGAACCGGGAGACCGACCATGATCAAAAATTATCTGCTCCTTGCTTTAAGAAACATGAGGCGCCACAAAGGATATTCCTTCATCAATATAGCGGGATTGGCGGTGGGCATGGCCTGCTGCATCCTGCTGGTGCTCTACATCCATTCCGAGCTCAGTGTCGACAACCAGCACCAAAAAGGCGACCGGATCTACCGCCTCTGCGCCCATGTCAAAATCGGCGACATGGATCTGCTTCATTCTTCAAGCAACGCGCTTTCGGCCCAGGCTCTTCTGGACGAGGTGCCCGAGGTCGAAAACACCGTCCGCTTCTACCATAGGCCCGGTGCGAACACGACCTATCAAGATAAGGAATTCTACATCCGGCGCATCAACTACGCCGACGCATCGGTTTTCGATATATTCACCTGGCCGTTGATCAAGGGCGATCCGCGCACCGCTTTGAGCGCTCCTTATTCGATCGTTCTCTCCGAAGATACCGCCCGAGGATGCTTCGGCGACGAAGATCCGTTAGGCAAGCTTCTCCGCTTCAACGACGATGAGCTGTATACCGTCACCGGAGTTATGGAAAACATCCCCCGTAATTCAAGCTTGATACTGGATGCGGTGTGTTCGTTCCAGACGGTTTACAGCCTGCTGGGCGCGGACCACCCCCATCTCAATGATTGGATCTCGTTCAATTTTCGCACATTCGTCCTCTTGAGAGAGAATGTTGACTACCACAAGGTGGATAAAAAAATCATGGGACAGCTCACGGAAAAAGCCGGCGCCAGACTGGAGGCCAAGGGAGCCGAGGAAGAAATCTTTCTGTATCCCCTCAAGGATATTTATCTTCGTCCTCTGGGACAGGATGTGGGCCCCATCCAGTATGTCACCATCTTTTCCATCGTGGCGCTCTTCATCCTGATCATCGCCTGCGTCAACTTCATGAACCTGGCGACGGCGCGATCGGCGGGCCGGGCTCGGGAAGTGGGGATGCGCAAGGTGATGGGAGCCTACAAGTCACGTCTCGTCACCCAATTCCTCGGCGAATCCCTGCTGCTCAGCGCTATCTCCCTGTTTATCGCCGTCACCCTGGTTCAATTGGCCCTGCCCCAGATCAACCGGCTCACTCGAGGCGAAATAAGATTCGATCTTGTGGAAATCCCCTGGCTTTTACCGGGCTTGCTGGGACTCACCCTGCTGGTGGGGATCATGGCGGGAAGCTATCCGGCTTTTTATCTCTCCGCCTTCCAGCCCGTGGAAGTGCTCAACCGCCGCCTCAAAAGAGCCGCCTCGAATATCCGCTTCCGGCGGCTCCTGGTCGTCGTCCAGTTCACCATCTCGATCGCTCTGATCATCGGAACGGCCCTTTTCATCAGCCAGCTGCGGTTCATGAAAAACAAGGACGCCGGTTTCGATAAGGACCAGCTGGTGGTGGTGCGCGCCCGGGAGCGGGCCACGCAGAAGTCCCTGCCCATGATCAAGCAGGAGCTTGAAGCCCACCAACGGATCATCCATGTTTCCGCTTCATCAACGATTCCGGGATGGGGTTCCGTCACCAACGATAAGCTGCCGGAAGGCTTCACCCGCAGCGAAATCCAACTGATGGATGAGATCAACGTCGATGGGGATTTCATTCCCACCATGGGGATGGAAATCATCGCCGGGCGGAATTTCTCTCCGGAATTCGGAATGGATGAGAAAAACTCCGTCATCATCAACGAGACCGCGGCCCGACGCTACGGATGGGACGATCCCATCGGCAAAACCATCATGGCGAACAATCCCTATGCAAGAGGATATGCCAGACAGACCGTCATCGGGATGGTGAAAGACTTTCACCTGCGTCCCATGTCCCAATCCGTGGAACCCATCTACATGTTGAGCGATCCGGATTTCCCCTACTCCTACAATTATCTCGACCTCATCCTGATCCGCATCGGAACCGAAGAAGTGGGCGCCACTATCGAATTCATCCGGAATAAATGGAGCTCGCTTTTTCCCGAAGAGGCCTTCGATTACTTTTTCCTCGAAGAAACATTCAATGAACAGTTCCGGAGCATCGAAAGGTCGCGCGAGATCTTCTCCTCCTTCACGCTGCTGGCCATCTTCATCTCCTGTCTGGGACTCTTCGGGCTGGCTTCTTTTTCCGCGGAACAGCGCACCAAAGAGATCGGAATCCGCAAGGTTCTGGGCAGCTCGACTTGGAGGATCGTCCTGCTGTTGAGCAAAGAGACCCTGCTTCTGGTGGCGATTGCGAACGCCGTGGCCTGGCCCACCGCGTATTTCGCGCTCAACCGCTGGCTTCAGGGATTCCCCTATCGCATTTCCCTGACGCTGATTCCCTTCGTGCTGTCGGCCCTGCTGGTGTTGTTCATCAGTTTTTCGACCATCTCCTACCAGGCGATCCGGGCCGCTCAGGCCGATCCGGTGGAATCCCTTAAATACGATTAGATTCGGGAAGGCGGAGCGCCGTCCACCGCGTGAAAGCCCCCCCTCCGGAACGGTCGGCGGCATTCGCCCGAACCGTTCAAGACCCCGGTTTGATCCATATGACCAGACGGATTATTCAGGGACCAGGCCGATCCGGCCATGGGATCAGGATCAAATAACGGCAATAAGATGTGTTGCCATGACGACATTCCCATAATCACTATTTAGAGAAATCTTCCATATCTCTTAAAAACACAAAAAAACATCACCCTCGTTTCGCCTGAACATCAAGTACCGGCCCCCGATCAGAACATCCGGGAAGATAGCGCGGGGAGATCGAAATCGGTTAGGATCCTCTGAATCGACAGCTTTTTGAATCAACGCTGGAGAAAGCCCGGTGGATGGATATAATAGAGCTATGCCTGAATGGATGAGCCTCCCGCTTGCGGTTTTCGGCTACACGCTGCTTTCCGCCGGCTTCGTGCTGATGAAAAAAGGCATCGGCTGGATCGGCTTCAAGGGGCCCAAGGATCGGATCTTCCGAACGAACCTGTTTGTCTGGATCGTCGGATTCATCGTCATGAACCTCGCGGTCATCCCCAACACCATGGCGCTTAAATACCTGGCGCCGCACATCGTCTCCTCCACGGCCGGATGGGGGGTGATCGTCATGGTGGCGCTCTCGTCCCTGCTTCTGCGCGAGCGGCTCTTCCGTTCCGATGGTCTGTATACGGTGTTGATCGTCGGATCGATCATCCTGCTCAATCTTTTCGAGACACCACGCGTTGAAGAAAGTTTCGATCTCCCCCTGCTGGTGGGTTCGTCCGCCTTGCCTTTCATTCTGGTGCTGCCGGCTTTTTTCAAGCGCGCATCCAAACGGATCCGGACCGTGTTTCTGGCGGGATTTTCCGGGATCGCGGCCGGGATGATCGTCATCTCGCTCAAGGTGCTGGTGATCCTGTTCGGCTTCCGGGTTTCCGCCTATTTCGCCTCTCCGGTGCTGTATCTCTATCTCCTGTTTTCGCTGGGCGCTTTCGTCAGCCTGCAGTGGGCCTACAAGCTGGGCGCCATGATGCGGGTGGGACCGGTTCAGTACTCCGCCTCCATCATCTATCCGGTTTTGTGTTCGGTGGTGGTGTTCGGCGACGGCATCCATCCCCTGCAGTTGGCGGCGATCGCCGTTCTCGTTTCCGCCGTAGTCGGCATCCTCAAAAAACACTGAATTCGGGGTCGGGCCCAAAAATCCCGATCGGAAATTCCGGGCCCGTCCCCAATTTATTGCTTCCGATGTATCCTTGTTTGTATAATAAGGGCGAGTCAGGCAAAAAGAGAGGATACAATGGCTGTCGATCTCAGACGGGAGCAGAAAGCATCCCTGGAAAGACCGCGTCTCCGCTATTCTGTGAGCGCCCGGTTGTTTTTCGCCATAATGGATCTCGTCACGGGGAAAAAGACCACACTCGCCAAGGCCAAGCTCATCGAGATGCTGGCCAGCATCCCCTACCGCGCATGGGAGAACCGCCAGTATGCCCGCATGACGCGGCGCTTCCGTGATTCGGACCTCATCCGACAAGCCCGCAGGATAACGGCCTGGGGGCGTGAAGCTCAGGACAACGAGCTCTGGCATCTGCTGGTCATCGAAGAGAAGATGAAAGAAGACGGGATCAAGGATCCCTGGTTCCTGGCCCCGGCGATCACCGTTTTCATCGTGGGTTTCTATAAGGTATTCGCCCGCCTGCTGGCTTTTTTCAACATCCGACGCGCCTTTCTTTTCAACGCGGAATTCGAAGACCACGCCGAACACGTCTATGCCCGATTCGTGGAGGACCACCCGGAATGGGAAGAGCAACCCGCCCATACCGAAAGGGCCGGCGAGGTGGAAGGTCTTACGACCTGGGCGGATGTTTTCCGGCGCATCGGGCTGGATGAGCGCGATCACATGAACAAAAGCTTCGTGTTCTGCGGAAAACCGGAATCGATCGTGGAATACGCGGGCATGCCGGAGCTCCCGGCTTAATGTCTCCGGAGCCGTGCAAGAGCGTTTCCCCGTCACACCATAATTCACGGATTAAAAGGAAGGCTGCATGATTAATCCAAGGCAAACGTCTCATCATCCATTTTTTTCTTTAAGATCTCACGGCCGCGCGGCACGCATGTTCCTTACGGGTTTCATGCTGTTGGCATCCCTCCCGTTATTATGGTCACAAAACTGGAATCCCCAAAGACTCCTCGAGGAGATCGACCGGCTCGCTCTTCAAAAAGAAGCCGCGATCATCTCCTGGCGCCGGGATATCCATGAACACCCCGAGCTGGGGAACCGCGAATTCCGGACGGCGAAAAAGGTTGCGGAGCATCTCCGGAAGCTGGGGATGGAGGTTAAAACCGGAGTGGGACACACTGGGGTGGTCGGGCTGCTCAGGGGCGGCTTGCCGGGACCGGTGGTGGCGCTGAGAGCGGACATGGACGCGCTTCCGGTGACGGAAGCGGTCGACCTCCCCTTCGCGTCGAAAGCCCGTGCGACCTATAACGGCAGGGACGTCGGCGTTATGCATGCCTGCGGGCATGACTGCCATACGGCGATGCTTATGGGAGCGGCCGCGATCCTCGCGGAACTGCGCGATTCCCTTCCCGGAACGGTGAAGTTCATCTTCCAACCGGCGGAGGAAGGGTCACCGGCGGGTGAAAGAGGGGGCGCTTCCCTCATGATCGAAGAGGGGGTGCTCGAGGATCCGAAGCCCGAAGTCATCTTCGGGCAGCACATCTTCACAGACTGGGAAACGGGAAAGATCGGCTACCGGCCGGAAGCGTCCATGGCGAGCCCCTCCAGCCTGCACATCACGGTGCGCGGGAGCCAGACCCACGGCGCTTATCCCTGGAAAGGGATCGATCCCATTGTCGTGAGCTCCCAGATCATCCTGGCGCTTCAGACCATAACCAGCCGCCAGCTCGAACTGACGAAAGCCCCGGCCGTCATCACCATCGCTACCATCAACGGCGGCGTCCGCTCCAACATCATCCCGGCTGAGGTCACCATGAGCGGAACCATCCGGACGTTCGACGCGGACATGCAACAAGAGATCCGGGAACGGGTCGAGCGAACCGTCATCAAGATCGCCGAAAGCGCCGGCGCCACCGCCGAGGTCCGGATCAGCGGCGGCACTTCGATGACCTGGAACGACCCGGAGCTGACGGCCCGGATGGTCCCGGCGCTCGAACGGGTGACCGGAAAAGAAAATCTCATCCTCTGCAAACCCCATACCGGCGCCGAGGATTTTTCAGCCTATGCCCGAAAGATCCCGGGTCTTTTCATCTTTCTGGGCGTCCGCTCGCGGGGAACCGATCCGGCGGACGCGGTCCCGCTCCACTCGCCGTATCTGATCGTTGATGAAAGCGCGCTGATCATCGGCACCCGCGCGCTGGCCGGCCTGGCGGTTGAATACATGCTGAGCAAATAAACCGGGGTCGGGCCCGGAATTCCCGATCGGCAATCTGGGGTCGGGCCCAAAAATTCCGATAGGTAATTTCAGGCCCGACCCCAGATTGTTATTTCTTCTTGAGCTCCTCTTCTTTTCTGGGGAGATAGAAACCTTCACGCGACAGCAGGTGGTCCAGGTTGGCGACGCCGTAAGCAACAACCGCCGTGACCACGGAGCTGTGCGCCTGGTAATCGGGGATCATCTTGTTGTACAGATCACGCTCGGTATGCCAGATCTCCTGGTAGCTGAAGTTGTCTCCCCGCGGATAGCCCGACTCGAATCCCATGGTGGGAATCCCCTTGACCGCGTAGGACCCGGAATCCGTTCCTCCGGCCCGAGCCGGGATCTCTCTGGGCTCCCTGTCCTCGATCACAAACGGAAATTCGGGATTGATGCCGTTTACGGGGGCGCATACCTTTTCCATATCCGCGCGCATGGTCGGCGTCACTTTGATCCCGGTGGGACAGGAAGGGCCGCCGTCTCGATTGAACATGTTCGAGATCTTATCCCACTTATCCGGATTCCGTCTCACCCAGCTTTTCGAGCCGAAGAGACCGAACTCCTCTCCCGCATACAGGCAGAACAGCATGGTCCGCCGGGGCCGGCCACCGGCCGCCATGATCAAACGCGCGGCTTCCATGGCATTGGTCACGCCGACACCGCAGTCGACGCCGCCGGTGGCCACGTCATAGGCGTCCAGATGTCCCCCCACGACCACGTATTCGTCGGGAAATTCCGTGCCCCGGATGATCCCGATCACGTTGTGGTATTTCACCGGGCCCATCCTGAAGTGGTTGCGGATATCGAATTCCAGAAGAAAGTACCGACGTTCCTCGACCTTCTTCTTGATCACGGCATACTGATTTTCATCCAGCTTGATATCCGGTACCGTGGGCAGCGTCTCCCAGGACATATTGAGGATGGCATCCGTATCGCGCAGCGCTCTCAAGGGAACCGGCGCGGACTGGATGATGCCCAGGATCCCGGCGGCTTTCATCTGCTTGTAGAACAGGGCGGGCTCATCCTTGAGCGGAAGATATTCCTTTTGGGCATCGGGTTTGTCGCGGTTTTTGCGGTTCTCCCGACGGATCTCCTCGTTCTTTTTTTCTATCTCATCGTTCTCCGCGATGATCTTGGCTCTTTTCTCGTCCGCTTTTTCCGACGCGTCGATCGGCCGGCCGCCGCTTTTCCCGGAGATCAGAACCCAGGCGCCCTTCAAGGCGCCTTTCATGTTGTCGAACTCTTTTTGAGAGCGGGGTTCCATAAGAACCGGACCGCGCTGCACGCCTTTGGTTCCGGCGGTGTAGGAAGGCGTTACGAAATGCAGGATCATGCCGTCTTCCGAAAGCATCCTGCCGAACCAGGGCCCGCGGTTGAAACCGACCGGAAGCTCGCCGGCCTCGTCCATGTCGACCTCAAGGCCCCATTTCCTGAACTCCGAGGCCGTCCATTTCTCAGCGTCTTCATAGGCGCCGGAGCCGATCAAACGGCCGCCGATGCGGTTGGTCAGGATATCCAGGTGATCCATGACCCGATTGTCCGTCGTGCCCAAATCGATGATCTTCTCAACAACGGGATCCGTCTGGGCATACGCCGTAGATATCAATAATGCCGGTATACACAACCAGATGATAAAAGAAAACCGTTTCATCATATGAACTCCCCTCCTTCAAAACAGCCGACGCTTCCGGCCAACCGGTACGGCCGACCGGAAGCGAAAGCCGTGGTTTACAGCTTTTCGATTTCTTCTTCGACCTCTTCGGCTCCCTCGGCATAAAATTTCTCCTCGTCGGGAGCCAATTCCTTCAGCAGGCGCAAGAACTCACCCGCATGAACTCTCTCTTCGTCGGCGATATCCTTCAAGACTTCGATCGCCAATTTGTTGTCGGTCGATTCCGCCAGCTGCATATACAGCTGAATGGCCTCATATTCCGCCGCAACCATAAACCTTATGGCTCGGATCAATTCTTCATCGGTGAGCTTGCGATCTTTCGCCAATCCCGAGAATGGACTTCCAAAATCCGGCATAACATGCCTCCTCTATAATAAATTTTGATTGTGCATTGTCGGCACATCATTTTCCATCGAATACTCTTTTTATCCGTTTCGCGTTTCCAAGCCGAAGCTCCGGATCCCCGGATCGGTGTTTCATCCTAATCTTCGAGCCGGACATCCATCGTGATCTTCGCGTTCAACAACCGCGAAACAGGGCAGCCGGTCTTGGCGTTTTCAGCCGCCCGCTCAAAGGCCGGACGATCGGCTCCGGAAACCTTGGCGGCGACATCCAAATGAACCTTTGTGATGGTGAATCCGGCTTCGGTTTTCACCAGCGTCACCGCCGCCGTGGTCTCGATGCGTTCCGCCGTGAGTCCCGCTTCCCCCAATTGGCCGGATAACGCCATCGTGAAACACCCCGCATGCGCGGCGGCGATCAATTCTTCCGGATTGGTGCCTTTTCCCTCTTCGAAGCGGGCGCTGAAAGAATACGGCGTGTCGGAGAGAACCCCGGTTTCCGTCGAAATCGTTCCCCGCCCTTCTTTTATTCCACCCTTCCATACAGCCGATGCCTTGCGTTTCATGTGTTCCTCCTCTCGCCTCTATTCATATCCGGGTTCCGTACCGCGGCGCCGCATTCATGCGGCATCTTCAGGTCTGATAGATCTCGATGAGATTGCCGCAGGTATCGTCGAATATGGCGACGACGGCCGGTCCGGCTGCCGTCGGTTTCGATATAAAAAACACCCCCCGCGCTTTGAGCCTGTTGAATTCTTCCTGAATGTCATCTACGGCAAACGCCGTAAGCGGGATTCCCGCATCAAACAGCGCTTTCTGGTACACTTTGGCGGCGGGATTTTCATTCGGTTCCAAAAGCAGCTCCACCTCATCCGGCGCTTCGGGCGAAACCACCGTCAGCCACCTGTGATTTCCGGCCGGCATATCGGTTTTTTTAACAAAACCTAATGTTTCCGTGTAAAACTTCAGGGCTTTCCCCTGATCGCTAACGATGACGCTGGTCAATTTGATCTTCATGCCGAGCCTCCCTTTTTTTCTTCCGACTCCGCGGGTCCCGCCGGTTCCGGGGTGACTTCCCCTCGGACCTTAATGTTAATCCATCCCGGGACAAATTCCAACGAAGAGAAAAAAATAATTCAGATCGGACAGCCGGCGGCAAGGTTCCGGGGCAAAGAGTGATTCGAACAGATCGGGAACCGAAAAACCGCGGGATCTCTAACGCACGAGGATCGATACGGTCTCGTGAGCCCGGGCGCCGACGGTCATCTCCTGAACCAGGATATAAAGGTAATACGAGCCCGCCTCAAGTTCCCCCAGCAGAAGCTTCAGCCACAGGATCTCTCCCGCCGCCTCGGATCGCCGTCTGCTCATGGAGGAGGATATCGGTATCCGGTTCCCGGTCTCACGGTTTACGGCATAGACCGCCAGCCGGAACTCCGGCTCGGGTATTCCGGATGTTGCGCACCTAAGTACGGCCAGCGCCTCGTCCCGGCCCGCCGGCCATTCCGCAGGAAACGGCCGGAAGGAACCCGGATTGAATGGAATCGAGGTGGGCGGTGTTCCGAGATAGCGAATATTCCTGTCGGGTTGGAGCAGCAGAGGGGGGTAAAGCTCGATCCCGCTTTCAGGGGGACGTCCCACTTTGCCCACCACCGAGGCGACGGCTCCCCTTCCCGTCTCCAGGTTGCGCAGGACCACCCGGCAGGTATAACCGCCGTGTGCGAGCGGGTACCGTGCGGTGTGGATGACCGCGCCTTTCGGCAGCCGGCTGAGATCCTCTACCGATCGCTGCTGGGAGACGATCCGGTTCTGCTTGTCGAGGATCAGCGAAACGACCTCCACTTCCGGCCCCAGCACCGCTTCCAAACGGTCACGGTCCCAGGAAGAGAACAAAAGCAGATGCGGTCGGTGGTCGGCGACCGCGTACCAAGCCGCCAGCGGGAACTCCAGCGGAACCTGGAATTGGGGATTGTCGCTGAGCGCCAGATCGGCGAGATGCAGCCGCTTTTCCATGTCGGAAAAGGTCGCAAACGGCTTGGGATTGAAATAACCGGCCTGAGCGTGAACCCGGCAGCCCTTTCTCCCGACTTTAACCTTTATTTTGTGGTATTTGCCGTCCCATTGGGAATGGATCGAATACCCCAGAGTGTAATATGATCCTGTGAGATCGTTGATTTCCCGGGACACCGCCTCCCGGTCATTGAGATCGCGGAAATGCCGGCCGCCCGTAACCTCGGAGAGGCGCTTCAGACTCTCCCCGCCCATGATCTCGTCCGGGCTGAAGGGGTAACCCCCGACCATGTCGTCATCCTGTCGGACGGTCGATCTCAACTCTTCGGCATTGAGAGTGAAAACCGTGCAGTTGGCGTCGGACAGCTCCTTGAGCATGGCTTCGTAATAATTACGCGTTCTGACATCCCCCGGTTGGGTCATCCTCCGGGCGTTTTTCATCCGGGGAGGCGCCGCCTTGCCGTACATGAGAGAATGGGGAATCCCGGTGGAAAACAGGATGATGTTCTTGGTCCCCGGGATATAGCGCAGGGTTTTGGCGAAATCCT
>Ga0180431_10005165_pt1 | contig 16018 bp, 6 predicted proteins | sample SS_ome_11_FD_132459 | JGI IMG/M metagenome (GOLD analysis project Ga0180431, IMG submission 132459) | Hypersaline lake sediment archaeal communities from the Salton Sea, California, USA - SS_1_MS_1 metaG | ecosystem: Environmental > Aquatic > Non-marine Saline and Alkaline > Hypersaline >... | reverse complement strand
GTCCATGTCGGGCCGCCTTCCCGCCGCAGCCACGGCGCCCGACAGCGCGCCACCGAAGAGCGAGCGCCACGCCACGCCGCCGACGACTGCAACTCCAGGCAGTTCGAGGTCGTCGAGCACGTCGAACGGCGTCAGCCTGTGCGCCCGTGCGCTTTCCTTGCTGGAAAGAATTTCAGCAAGGCGGGGGAGTGGTTCTTCGGCGTCTTCGTCAACACCGCTGCCGCTGCCGCTGCCGCTGCCGCTGCCGCTGCCGCTGCCGCTGTGAGCGTCACCGTCGCTGCGCTGCTCTCTCTGCCGGTACTTTCCTCCGACGAGTAGCCTCATGTTGCGCCTCACGTTTTCCACGTCGGTGCAAAACACCACAGGTGCTTGCGCTCGCGCAGTGTGCCACGCGTCCACACTCAGCGCGCGCGCTACCCGTGCCTCGACCCACCCGGAAGATCGCGGCGTGAGGTAGATCGCAGCGCGCAGGGCGTCAATCGCCGATGCTGATCCCAGCAGGACGCGCGCCGAAGGCGCTGCATCACGGTGTTGCATAGCGTCCCCGGTCCCGGCGTGTCCGGCGGGATCCGGGTCAGCGCACAGCTCTGGCCACTGGTCGGGATGCGGCAAGAGCGCCGTGCCGTGTGAGTGCAACGTCACCTCCCCGCCGTGTCCCTCGCTAACGCCCAGCTCGGCGACTGTGTGCGTCGCAGCGGCGTCATCCTGGTGGTGCACTCTTGAAAAGTATGGCAAAACGGGAATGACTGTGGTAAAGTCGGAGCCGGCACGGAGGCCAAGAACGAAATGCACCAGCAGCGTCTGACGCTGTGCGAAAATCGGAGCAATGACGGAGAGCGGCGCGGGCGCGGTGGTGCAGCCCCCGGCGTCGCCCCGAGGCAGCGGCAGCGCGGCGGTGTCCTCAACACGCTGCATCTCGGACATGAACACGCAGTGACACTCGTAGATCATCGTCGCCGCAGCCTCGGGGTCGGCGTGTGCCAGAAGTACTGCGCGCGTGACGATAGAAGGCACCCCTGGCAGCAGTTGTGTGTGCAAGAGTGCCGCGGCCGTCGCTCGGTCTTGACTGTCGCGTGGAGATGCAGATTCAGACGGCTGATGCCCTCTCTCTTGCATCGCTAATGGCAGACACGATTTATCCCTGATCTGAGCATGCCGCTTCGCGTGCTTGCGGCCACCGCGACGCCGAGCCGCCTTCTTCTTCTCGACGACCTTACCATGCTCGGAGACGCGCGCACTGGCAGCGACGGGGTGCTCGCCTGCAAATATGTCCGCCCTTGCCGGGACCGGCCCCTTGGTCAATGGCGCCCGGCCTTCCCCTCCACCCGCTCCGCCGGCGGTGCGTGTGCTGCCGTACACGACGGACGCACGGCACGACCGCATCGCGTCCGCGGCACGGTCCACGGGCTCCGAATGGGACGGGAACGCGCGGATCACCTGCAGTGAGTCGCAGACGCAGGTAAACTCACGCCACAGCGCGTCCCTCAGCGCCGGGTCGATCAGCGAGCATGAGATGAACGGCATGATTGTCCGGGACAGGCAGAGTGCCGACGGCATGACCGACCGCGGGCGCGGACAGGCCTCGGCTCCGAGCGTGCTGCGTACACAGAGCAGCGCCGCGGCAAGCACGCCGAGGCCCGGGTCGATCGCGCCGAGCGTGCCGTCGTCTCGCATGCAGCTCGCCACTGCTTTGAGTATGTCGTCTGTGCAGGCTCGCCGGCGCAGATCAGAGTCCGCGTCGCGAGGATACATCCGCCGCTTCGAAGAGCATGCATTCGTGTCCGTGTTTGCTCCGACGAGCGCGTCCAGAATGTCAAATTGCGCAAACGCCTCTGTGCTGCCGGCACCCGCGCCATCCTCTGACTGCGACGCGCGCCTCGCTGCCAGTGCGACAGCTTCAGTGGTGCGTCCCAGTGGGTAGGCGATATCCGCGCCGCGCTCGGCCTTGTCCATGTCGGCGCGTGCGCCAATCACCGCCATCCCCACCTGCGCTCCGGACTGGCACTCGGAGTACGCTTGAGCGGACCGCATCGCAAGATCCAGCGCGCACGTCGGCGCGCCGAGCCTCAGGAGCAGGCGCACGATCGCCGGGACGCGCTCCGGCAGGCAGATCGCCAGCGTACGCATCTCTGCAGACACGGTGCACAAGAGGGCGAGCTGCAAGAGGTCGGCGCGCGGTACGAGCCCCAGCACGCTGGAGACATCGAGTGCCGGAACAAGAGCATCATTCACGTGAGCACCCCAGGTACCCGCCTCGGCCATTGGCGACGCGTGGACGAGCGGAGCCATGCCGTATGCGGCGTCGAAAGGGGTGCCGTCTGAGCGCCCTCCGGTGCCGTCGCGCGTCGCGGAGGAGGGATGCTGCGGCTCCCGCGACGACCGCAGCGGAACAAACATACGAAGCACTGCAGGGACGTCGTAGTGCGTGGCCTCCGACATTTTGTCAATCTCCGAACTCACGTGCAGGCGTAACGCGCTGGACCGCGCAACCAGGCGTGCATCCAGAAGCAGCACCACAAATCTGTCCTCCCCTCGGCGGCGCACCAGTCCGTCCACTGCAGGGGGCAGCTCGCACAGCACGGGAAGAGCGTACATCGTGGTCGCATCGCGTCCCGATATGCACGACTCGTGCTCAATCGCCTCAAGCTCTGATAGCCACGCTGGTTTTTCCTCCGCACGCAGCAGCATACAGGAGCCGTGCACCGCCGGGATGCCTTGACGGACCCACCCACGGTGCAGGGTGCCCAGCAACCGCCTCTCTCGGTCGCATATCGTGGCGCTCTTGTCGCTCACCGGCGACTCGAGCGTCTCCACATGCTGGCGCATCGCCTCTTCAAAGCCCGCCTCGGCATCAAATCCAAACTTTCCGACCGCTTTCGCTTCGCAAAACGGACAGTGCTTAGCCGATCGTGTCGGTGATTTCCACTTGTTGAAGCCCGCGCCCGCGGACGCACCCGCTCCTGCCCCCACGTCGGCATGCTCGTCCCTCACACTCGGTTCTCTGTCGGCATCTCTCGCGCCAGCGACAGCAGTACCGCACAGCGAGACGCCGTACGTCAGGTCCGAGGCTCGCCTCGGTGCGCCGAGCGCGTGGCACGCCATGGTCGCCGGAGCAAACAGCCAGCCTGCCAGCACCTTCCACCGCTGCGCGCTGTCGAAGCAATGCCGCGCGCGACGCACGGGGACACACAGACGCATTGCATCAAGGGCCAGGTTCGTGCGCCAAAGAGAGGACGCCGCGTCGTCGCCCTTGTCGCATCGTGCCAGCAGCTTGCAGAGCTGCTGCACCCACCTCGGATCCGATAGGCCCCGCGCGCCGTCGGTGCAGAATAAAAGCACGGTCATGGCCGCGCAGGAAGTGTCCAGCAGCGTCGGCGCGGAAAACGTGCAATACGGCAGAGGCTGAGCTGATTCTTCCTCGTCGTCCACCGTCCGACCGGTGCAGGCCTCGACGGCAGTCTCCACATTGAGCCTGACGCGCGCTGCGACTCGCAGCGCCTGATTGTTTTCCGCGAGGAAGCTACCTGGCACAGTGTCGTGCGCTCCGTCGAGACCAAAAATGTCGTTGCTGCGAATCATCTGGACGAATGCCACGGTACTGCGCGCGACGCTCTCCACGGCAACTGGATTGTTGCAGCAGCAGTGAACGTTCGAATCGTCGTCAACTTGCGCCATTACAATGTCGCAGTTTTAAAAGCACACTTCGCTACCGCGTAGCAACCGAGGATGCGTGCGGCTCGGCTACGGCTGGTCTTGTACGACGTTGGCGCGCGCGGTGTTGTACTGCATTTTATGAGTTTTACGTGCTTTTCGTGTAGGTAAGAAGATGCGCGAGAACAAACTACTGCATTAAAGTCACTGCCTCGTCGAGAAAGGAGGAGGAGCTGAATCGTATGGCGGACCGCGCTGGGGATGAAGATGCGGGCGCTGCTACGGCCTCGCGCGCTCCTTCCGGTCGCCCGCGACCCAAAGCTGATATGCTATCGACGGAGACGACGTCGTCGTGCAAGGCAGCGGCAGGGGTCGTGCCTTGAGCATGCATCGGTGGGGTCCTCGGCAGGTGGCGCGACGGAGTCGCGCTGCGTCCCGCTGCAGCAAGAGCGCTCACCGGCGGTGGTGGAGTGTCGTGACCCAGCTGTTGCTGCGAAGCGCGCTCCGCACCACCGGCGGCTGCGGCCGCCGTCGAGATTTCACTGCCGCTGCCACTGGCACGTCCGCTTTCGCCGTCGGCGGGCGTGTGATTCGATTGCCGCAGCGCATTGACGACAGCCATGGAGAAGAGCAGGTCTTGCAACCGGGTACGCTGCGTCTCTGGCACCCCAGCGTCGGGGGCGTGAGACGCGAAGCCTCCGTGCTCCTCGTCCTGTTTCGTCATTTCGACAATGATCTGCTCAACGTGCGTGCGGGGAGCGCGGTGTCGCAACTCCTCTCGCGTCTTGACGATAAATGCTCTTCCGCGCTCGGCGTCCTGCACCTGCTCGACGAGCGCCCTGCGCACGAGCCTCTGCCTCGTGGTAAGCTCAGACTCGTTCGCGTCCAGCAGCGCAAAGGTGCTTTCGTCGATACCAAGCGCGATCGCCGCAGCCTCGCGAAAGCCGCGCGAGATGCGCTCCTCGTCCAGCTTCTTAAGCGCGCTCGCCGTCTTTTCCGCGTCCTCGGCAAGCGCCGTTGCTTGCTGCTCGCCTCCCTCGATCCAGGCGGCGTCGCCGTACAAGTCTTTCCCAGCCCCAGCAGGCCGCGCGGTGCTGGGAATATCAGCAGCACCGCCGCCGCCTCCCTCTTGTGTGCCCTCGATTTCCACGCGCACCACAGGCGCCAGGTCACGGACTCGAGGGGGAACGTACCGACCGTCGACGCCCACTCCACGGGTTGGAAGCCCGTTGGGACCGGCCACAGGTGACGGCTCTTCGATGCGACGAACAGGTGCGGATCCGGATGCTGTAGCATGGCTATCGCGGATCGAGCCCGCGTCCTCGTCCGACAACGCAGCATGCGGCTGCAGCTGCGGCTGCGGCTGCGGCTGCGGCTGCGGCTGCGGCTGCGGCTGGGCGTGGCCGTCCTCGTGCCCTTCTACACGTTGCAATGTGCGCTGCTGCGGAGAGGCGCGCGATTCCGTTGGCAGTGGTTCCGCCATCGGCAACTCCGCCGCTTCCACAACCGGTGACGGAAAAGACCGCGCGTCACCGCCATTTCCTCCGCCTGCTGCGACGGCGCCACTGGCAATTTCTTCAGACTCCCCATCGGCACCGCTGCTGCTGCTGCTGCTGCTGCTGCTTCTGCTACTTCTATTGTCCGACGATGGCGCGATTATTGGAGCAGCTCCGGGCGGAGGCGCCGCAACGCCCTCGCCCTCTCCCTCGCGCAGGAAACTGCCACCGCCGTCGCACGCGGCGAGCTGTATGCGCGCGCCCTTGCTGATTGTCGCTCGGCCGCCGCGAACGTCACTCTTGTTATCGTCAAGCCATACGTGCCTGCGAGCAAGAGGGTTTTCGTCCCCGCACATGACGGACGGCGCATGTACCGCCAACGACTTTGCGAGAAGTGCGTCACCGCCATTCCTCTCGATTTCCGCGGCAACGTGCATTGCTCGGTCTGCCGCGGTGTGATGGCTTTCAACTTCGTGTTCCGGCTCGGGGTGTGCCGGCGCGTCGGCTGTCACGACCGGCGTCGCCCCTGGCGGCGTGACACCTCGCGGGGATCCTTGCTGCGCTCTTTGCTGCTCGGATGGCAGAGGGCAAGTCTCCATGCCGACGGCTTCCGTCTCCAGCAGGTCATGTCGCCCTTCGGTAAGCATGCATCTCACTTGGTGGAGAGCGTACAACCCGCCCTCCAGTGTCGCGGCACGCGCCTTGGCGTCGTGCGCGCGGGCCAGCGCCTCGGCCCGAGCGGCCTTTGCAGCGACGGCGGCGCCCTGAAATCTCGATACATTGTTTTCGATGAATCCGAGCACGGAGCGACACTGCTGCGCGCGACCTTCTCGCTTCCACAAATGCTGCTGAAGCATCTCACACGCTGCTGGGCGGTACAGGGGCGCGAGCACCCGTTGGACTTGGGCTGCGACGTCGCAGGCGCCGGTTGAGAGATTGTTGCGCAAGCAGCGCGGACTACGAGCGGCGAACGACTGCGCACTCGCTCCCTACGAAGATCGACTTAGGCGAGCCAGGGCTTGCGCTGCCTCGCACGCAGTGCGGTAGCGCCAAGTGCAGATATCTGTGCGAGGTGCACACCCAGCAAGCAGTTCCTGTCGAAGCTTGTGATGATTGGACGGCTCAGGGACGGCTACGCTGGCGACGCTCAACTCGCGCAGCTCAGGCGCGCGTCGACGCAAGTCGCGCAGGTGCCGCCCCCCTCTTCCGAGCGCGGCGCGCCGCGTCTCTCTGCGGCGGAAGAATGTGACGGCCCGAAAGACGCTGCCACCCACGCGCACGCCACGCGCGTTACCGCGCCTTCCCAGCAGTCCCGAGCCCGGCATCCCTCTGGCGGCGGCGACGGGGCCGCTGCGGTTTCGGGAGTCTCGCAACGCACATCGCGCGAGGTGGCTATGCTGCGCGCAGCACGTGCTCTCGAGACGCCCATGAGAGCGCAGCATTCTCGTGCGGTGGCCGAGGCGATGCTTGCCACCATGCAGGCCGAGGACGCCGAGGGGTCGGAGCATTTCGCAGTGGGCGCGGCCGCGGTGTTTGCGGAGCTCGGCCGGGTTGCGGACGCATGCGCCGCGTTCCCGGAGTGGTCTGACAAGGGGCACGAGCGGCTGGCTACCCACGCCCAGGCCTCGGTTGCGGACATGAGTCGCGGTGCGCACCAAGGCAACCTTTGCGGAACCGCGTAGATTATAAACTGTGCTTGGCGAGTGACGCGTTGTCAAACCCGCCTGGGTCGATGACAGCGAGCAAATCCAAGGCAAAACAGAAATCCAGGCGCGACAGCGTGATCCTCGCGTCGACCCTCGCCGTCGTCTGCGTGGGGACAGCGGCAGCCGTCGCGGCGGGTATCTCGATCGCCATCACGCGCGGTAGAGGAGGCGAGAGCTCTGCGACGCCCGCGCCACGAGCCGCGCGCATGCACATGCCTGCAACCGCAACGGCGAGCGTCGTGCGCAGCGCCGTTGCGCAAGCCCCGCCACAGCCTCCCTCGACGCCGCGTGCGTGGGACGCGACCGACCTTGCGTTGTGGAGCATGCCAGCGGCGAGAATTCGGGTGCTCGCGGACGAGGCGCGGAGCCCGCTTGCGGCGCGCCGCGGTATTCCCGGCGCCCTGGTATGAAACCGCGCGACTGGTAGTAATCAAGCTGGGTGAGCTGCAGGTGGCTCCGCCCTCTGACGCCGCAGGTATTTCGTTGGCAGATGCACCGCGCAGAAACAAGGGCCGGTAGCGGGGTGTCAAGGTCATCATCGGCGGAGCGTGTCGGACGCGGGTCGTCGTCGCACCCGGCCCTGCCCTTTGGATCTGAGGAGCGCAGCCGGTTGATCCAGATGATGCAGGACATACCTCAGGCGTCCCCTTCCGCCTTTGGCGAGCCCTGCTGGCGCTTCATGGAGGCGGTGCTGCTCGGCATGCGCGACCGTCCGACGGAGAGGGAGCGCAGGGTGCTGCTGGACTGGCTCGTGCTCGTCGGGCTCCACCTGGGCTGCGAAAAGTGCAGCAAGCATTTCACCGACAGGGCCAGGCACCCGAACGCGTGGGAAGCGACGGCGTCGCGCGGCCAGATCCTGCTGTGGCTGGTCAACGTGCAGCGCGACGTGCAGCGTAGCATGGGCCGCCAGGCGCCCCCGTACTGCTCTTACTACCGCGCCATGGCGTCCATGGGGGCCGGACTTGGCGACAAGGAGGGGAATGGCAAGCGGCGCCAGCTCCAGTCGCAGCCGACGTTCGAGTCGAGCGTCGACGCAGCGCGCCAGGAGCTGCTGCAAGAGTCGGAGACCGCGCGGGCGTCTGGCGAGGCGCACCGAGCCGCGGTCTTGGAGCGCGCTGCAAGCACGCAACCCGAGCCACCTGGCGGCGGCAACGGCGACGAGGCGTGCGCCTTGCTCGTGTCTCGCATTCTGTCCAAGCTAAACGTGCCATTCCGAGGGCAGTGGGGTCCGTATGGTTGGGCCTTCATCGCGTACATGCTGCTGGCCGCGCCGGATGGCGAGCTGACACCACAGGAGCGCAACTCCTTCGGAGACCTCTTGCTTCGCACCGCGCAGCTGCTTCCGTGCTCGGCCTGCGCGTCGCACGCGACCCCCATGTTCAAGGCGGCGGGGTGCGACGGGCCGGGAACGCGAGGCGCGTACTTGCTGTGGCTGACGGAGAGGCACAACGAGGTGAACGCGAGGCTGGGAAATCCAGTTCTCACCGCCGCGGCCGCCTCTGACTATTTCAAACGGCTGGCGGCGGGGACATCGGACGTGAATCGGGCAAGCCGTGTGAGGGACACACCCGAGACGGAGGCGACGTGTGCGCGCGAGGTGCTCAAGGCGCCGCCCAGCGCCGTGGCGGCGGTGTCCGCGACCCCCTCGGGCCCGGACGGCCAGGGCGGCGGTGGTAAAAAAAAAGCCGCGCATTGCGACGAGGCGCGGCACGCGAGGTGGGTGGAGAGGTTACGAGCAAACCAGGTGCCTCTGGGGGCGCACGTGTCGCAGCACCGCAAGGAGCCGGACGCGGGCCCGCCGGCCACGGGCCGCGGGCTGCCGGCGTGGGCAGTGGCGCTCATCGTAATCGCATCGCTGCTGCTTCTTGGTTCGGCGACGGCAGGAGCGATACTTCTCGCGGTACGCGCGCAACGCAGAAAGGGCCGGGGCACAGTGTCGTCGACGTCGGCGGAGGCATTGCCGCGGGCAGCATCCAAGCCCACCGTCGCCGACACCACCCCGCTGCCGACGTCGGTCGCAGGAGCGGCACCTTCCCCGCCGGTGCCGACGACGGCGCAGGCGCCAGCAACCTGAGGGTCGCGCTGGCGCGCGTCACGGCAGCGCTGCGCACTATCGCGCACAACCGCACTCCCGCGGCCCGCTGAGACCGGGTATCTTGTTCCATCCCAAATGTTGCGGACCGAGAAGATCTGTGCGTCCCTGAAGGTTGCCGACGACGTTGCCGCCGAAAGTGAGAGTGCGGCGACGGTCATATCTCAGCGCCGGCGCACGGACGCGACGACGCTGCACGCGGCCCTCGTGGCGTACGAGGGGCATGCAGACCGATCCCCGGTTGCGGTCGACAGGGAGGGACGCGAGCAGGTCCGCGCGCGCATCCGCGAGCATCTCCTGCGCACGTGTCCGACGGCCACCTCGGAGCGCGCTGTCCAGGACCTGGCGGACATGTACCCCGAGTCGTGGAACCTCGTGCGCCACGCGAGAAGGCTGCTCGGACTGGACGCGAGGCTCGTCACAGTGGTTCCCAGCACTGCGCCGGCTCTGCGGGCGTGGATCGCCAGCGGGTTCTCTTGCAGGCATCTGCGCCGTGCCGTACGCGGCTCGCGGCCCGCTGACGCGCGCAGGGCATCGCGCTCGCTGCTGGCTTCAGAGTCCGCGCATCGATTCCTGCAGGCCAGCCCGGTGATGCTCGCGCGTGCGAGGTGCCTCCGCCACGTGTGGTCCTTTGGGGAGGATACACGACAGACCGTCGAGAGGGTGATTGGCGCAATGGCAAGCGCACAGAAGTCGGTCGCGCGCTGGCTCAAACCTGTCGGCCCAGACGTGGAGTCGCAATCTGCGTCACTTGCTGCGCATCGCGCGGCAAGGATCCCACCGGGAGAATGGCACGGGGGTCGAATGCTGCATACTGTATCTTGCCCCACGCAAGCACAATACGAAGACGCCGACACGTCTTCATCTTCGCAAGCAAGCAGCGGCAAGACGCAGGAGCACCTTGGCCGCGCGGCAGCGTCCCCGCCGAAGAAAAGCGCACCTGCTGCGTGGCAGGCGGTGGCAGTTGCGCTGGTCGTACTCGCGGCACTCTCGGTCACCGTCACAGTGGCCGTGCTGTGCATCGTCAGAGCGCTCCGTGCGCCGCGCACGGGGAGCCGGCGCACAGCACGTCTCGCTGCCGCGCACGCCCAATGTTGACGCTATAGTGTGCTATGCGCGCAATTCAGATGAGCCGACGCGAGACTCGAATTTCTCATCCATACATACCGTGTATCTTTGGTTTGCGGTCGGATGCCCCGCTCGCGCCCGCGCGTACCAACGACGCGCTTCGCTGCACAAAGCCAACCAGGCACCGCGCCCTCACGACCTGCACGCGCCCCGATGTTCGACCCTTCGCCAAGGCAGTTGTTCTACGCCGCGCGCGGCGCCATCGCTCCCGCCACCGCCGCCGCCACCCCGGCCTCCGCACGCGCTGCCACGGCGGCTGCGGCTGCGGCTGCGGATGCGGCGGCGACGCCGGCAAGGGCCACGGCACACGTCGCGGCGTCAGTCTCTCCGGACGAGAACGCGTCCGCCGCCGTGGTGCGCGCGTGCCGCAAGGGCGCAGACGCGCTCACCATCTTTCTGTACGTCTCCATTGCCGCCGTGCTCATCACGCTCATCGTGCTGCTCGCCATTCCCGGCATCATCATCCCCAAGAAGCAGCCTGCGGGGTGCGTGGACAAGAGGAAGGTGCGCCGCGAGGCCGCTGCCGAGCGTCGTGCTCGCGCCGCACAGGAAGCCGAGGCTGTGCGCTCGATGATGCAGGCGCAGGCGCAGCCGCAGCATCACCACCAGGCCGCTTCCGCACTTTTGGCACCAGGTCCGGTGCTCATGCGCTCGGCGGCGGCGCCGACGACCGGCAAGCACGTCATGCCAAAATATGGAGCCATGCACTGCGTCCGCGTGCGCAGCACTGCCGGGTCTGCGGCCCCGCACCAACAGCAGTCGCATCACGCCACGCACTCGAGCAAGCCGGACAACGAAGCCAATCTCATGGTGGGCAATGTGCGCTGCCCGCCGAACAGCTGGTCCGGACAGATTGGAAGCGTCGCCATGGGTCCGCAGGCTCAGGCACACGCGGCCTCGGCGTACATGAACGGCAGCGGAGGCAGCGCCGCTGCGCCCCTTCGCGCCCCGAGCGCTGCGGTCGGGCGGCCCGGGCAGATGGTAAGGGACATGGTGGTCGCGGGACCCGACATTACGCAGATTCCACCGACACAGGCATTCCCGTATTTGCCTCAGAACGTTGCCTGGCCAAAGCCATTCACCGGTGAGCCGTATCTGGGGGCAAACCCCGCGTCCGTCCTGCAAAAGGGTAGCTTCAATCCCAACGCACCGCAGTCCTGCGGCGGGTCCGGGGTTCAGGGCTCGATGCAGGCCCTCGCGGCATCTCCGTACGTCACGCGGTCTTCGAACTGCAAGCCGAACGCGCCTGCGATTCTGGCAACTCCGGGAGCGCAGACCCCCGCAGCATCTGCAACCGCCATGCTGCCGGCCGTCGCTGCGCCGCCTCGCAGCGACTTTCCACCAAACACATTGCTGATGGCTTCGGGCTTCCCGATCAACCCAGCGGCGGGTGTGCGGAGAGCAGCGGGTACTTCTACTGCCGCGTCGCAACGTATTCCAATTCACGACACACGCTCTCTGCAGACGACTTGCGCGCGATCCCAGGCCAACGAGCAGGCAGGTATCGCAAATCTGCGCGCGGAGCGCGAGAGGAGCGCGGCCGACCTTCGTCGAAGCGTCGGCATGTCCAACGCCATGGCGCCGCATCGAATGACGGGGTCCGCCCCGCAGCGCGGCATGCACGAAAACTCAGACGACAAGGTGTCTGCCGACGACGTTGAGAGTATGTTTGCGCAGGGTGTATTTGCTCCGGGGGTCGTGGTGGTGGTCGCTGTCGTGCAGGACTGGTGCGGATATTGCACAAAGGCGAAGAAGGCACTGAGCAAGGGAAATCGCAAGATGCACGGCGGCGCGCTGGCGGACGAGTCCCGCGTGATGATCGTTTTCGTAGACGGCAACTCGCTCCACAGCGACGCGCACAAGGCCAAGTACTCGAGTGCGAACGGTGCTGTCCCTCATTTTGTCATCGCTGATTCCAAGGGGAACAAGAAGGGATCCGTGCTCGGTTTCGACCTCCAGAGGCTGCAGCAAGAATGTGCAAAGCACATGAAGTGATGATACATCTGCCTTTTCCTGACATAGCCGAAGTTGCAGCCGCAGCAGCAGCCGCTTTCAAGGCGAGAATGACGTCACTCGCCGCACGAGGTTTCCCCTTCCGTGTCGGAAGCCATCGCGCCGCGCGCGAGCACAGTGTCCCCGCCTCTCCTCCTGCGCGCGGCGGCGTACGCGTCCCACTCGCGCCACGCGCGCGCACCGTGCGAGGACACGGTGTCGTGCCTCTCAACTGCCGCAGCGCCCCACATCTCGCGGCGTACCGGCTCTTGGTTAGGACCGGATGCTGCCGCGGCCGCCCAGCGCGGCACGCTGCGCTGGTGCGGGTTGACCGTCGCCTCCCCCACCGCTCGCGCGCGCAGATCTTGCTGCATACGTCGCTGCCCTTCCTCGGTCGAGAAACGCAGCCTGTCGGGATCTTGCCTGCGCGCCGAGATGCCGAAGCGCTCGTACAGCAGCTGTCCCGGCCCTGGATCCTTTGAGTTTCCGAACCAGTCCCGCGGCGCGTTCATGTACGCGGGCGCGACCAGGGGCGTCGCGGCAGCGGCCTCCCGCGCCTGTCCCCCGCGCTCTCCGATTCCCGGGGCGTCGGCGCCGCGTCCGCCGAGCTGATCGGCGCCGAGCCACTCGCGTGAGCTTGCCGGCGGACCTTGCGCGGCTCCGCCGCGAATCGGCCCGGCACTCGACCCCGCGCCGTCGCTAAAGCCAAGGGCGCTGACCCTGCTGGCGAGGGAAGACGCCGACGCGACGCCGTCCGGCCCAGATCCGGCCACGCCGCCGGTGCGCTTCGATGCCGCGGCGGCCGATGCAATCTGACGCGCGCCGCCGGCGCTGCTTGCCTGTCCCTCTCCGGCACCGCTCGCGGCCAGGAGCGACGCTGCGTCGGTGACCTCTGTCAGCTGGACGGCACGCCCGCGGGAGCCTGCCTGCAGGCCGTGCACGTCGGAGGCGCCGGCGCCGCCCGCGGGGCCCGCACCCCCGGAGTTTGCCGCCCTTGCCATGACCTGGGCCGAGGCGGCGGCACCCAGCGTGGCATCGGCCACCGGGTGCGACCCGCTTCCATCACGGGCACCGCCGGCACCAGCCGCGCCTCCGACGCCGTCGCCGTAGTCCGCGGCCGCACTGGCGCCGCGCGCAAAGGCGTGGCTCGCCGCGCTCGATGCCATCTCCGCGCGCTGATAGAATTGTGATTGGTGCCTGCCACCGCCGTCCGTGGCCGCTCCGGTTGCCATCGCCTCGGTCGTGCCGTCGGCAAGTCCGTTCGCGATGCCGGATGCGCGCAGCCGTGCCGCTGACCCGGCAGCGTCGACCACGTCGGACGACCCCGCCGGCGTGCTGGAAGCGGCGGCCCTCAGCGCGTCGGCGCCGGCGGCACCCACGACATCGCCGGTGACCCCCGCGCCCGAGGCGGCCTGCCTCGCAGCGGTGATCGCGCCCGTGGCGACGTCGTCGTACCGCGCGGCGATGCTGGATGTGGCACCGGGAGCGTCCATCGCCGTCGCCCCGGCAATGTCGCCGCTGACCGCTGCCGCGCGCGCCATCTGCGACGCTGCTCCGAGCGCGCCAGTGTCGACGTCCGCGGCACCCGCTGGCCGCTCCGCCGTCCCCCCTGCGGCACGCGGGCCCTGCGGAGCGTCTGCGTCGATTGCGGCACCCCGGGCCATCATCTGCATCGACGAGCCTGCAGAGGTAGACTCCACGCGCTGCCCGGCCGCCGCACCCATGCCGTCCAGGGCCGCCGGAAGGCGCGTGTCGGCGTTGGCGGCGGACACGTCCGAGTCTGCACCGATGCGACTCGCCGCGCCGTTCGCAGCGCCGTGCCTGTCGGTGAGCGTCGACGAGCTTGGACCGGAGAAGGAGCTTGGCAGAACCAGGGCGCTCAGCGTGGCCTCAACGTCGGCGGAGCGGGCGATGCTCTCACCCGCAGACGCCGAGCCGATACTCACGTCAGACACGCCGGGTGCGGAAGAGTGCGCGGCGGTGCGCGCGTCGTGGCCAGCGTCGGAACCGACCGGCATCGTCCCCGACCTCGACAGCTGCTCCTGCGCGCCGACCGCGGCGATGGCCATCGCGCCGAGCGGTTGCTCGCGTGCCTTAGCCGCAGCCCCCTGCGCGCTGAGCGATGCGCCGCTCGATGCACCCTCGCCCGCTCCAGGCGCAGCGCTCCTCGCGATCGACTGCATCGCCCCAGCCGACTGCATGTACAAGGAGTTGCCAGACGCGGCGGCGCCTCCGTCTCCGTCGACAGCCTGCCTCGTCGCGCCCAGTGCGGAAGTGGCATAGTCTCCGTCTGTGCCTCTGGCGATTGCCTGCATCGCGCCTGCCGACTGCATGTACACGGAGTTGCCAGACGAGGCGGCGCCCCCGTCGCCGTCCGCCGCCTGACTGGGCGCGCCCAGTGAGGAAGTGGCGTAGTCCCCGTCCGCGCCTCTGGCTATGCTCTGCGCCGCCCCCGTCGATTGCACGCGCAGGTACCCGCCCGTTGCCGCGGCGTCCCTGCCCCCGTCGGATGCGCGCCCGAGTGCGCCTGCACCGGCTCCGGCGCCGGACCAGTCCTGGCCGCCGTTGCCGCCGCCGCTACGCGCAAGACCCTGCGCGGACCCCAGAGCCTGCAGGTGCGTCACGGACGCAAGAGCTGCAGCGCCGCCGTCGCCGTCCAGCGCGGCGGCAAGCTCGGCGCCTCCGCCGCCTGCACCGGCGCCGCCGTCCTGCCCCGCAGCGCGAGCCAGCGCCTGGGCCGCGCCCTGGCTCTGCATCTCGACGCTGCTCGCGTGCGCACCGGCCCCGCCGTCGCCGTCCGCGGCCGCGCCTCCACGCGCCGCGAGCGACGCAGCGCCCGTGGCGGACTCGTCCAGGGAAGCGCGCGCCATCTGCTGCGCGGCGGCCGACGCGTCCGTGTCACCCTCTGGGTTCCGCGCCGCGGCCGACGGGTCGGCCCACAGGGAGCGCACGCTGTCCACGGCCTCGGCAGAGAGCTGCATGCCCATGCGCACCGAGGGGATGTCCATGAGGCTACGCATGTGCTCCGGCAGGGCGCCGGCGCCGGCTGCCTGCGACCCCTGCTGCCCCCATCCGGCCTCGCTTCCGGCACCGCCGGAGCGTGCGAGGAACTGCGCGCCGCCCTCGGCACCGTCGCTGCTCCCACCTCCACCGCCCCTGGCCGTGAGCGGCGCCGACGCAGCGGACCATCCCTGCGCCGCCGCGCCGCCGCCGCCCTGCTCCAGAGCTTGACCATTGGCAGACGCCAGCGTGCCCCGTCCGACCGACGTCGGCAACTGACGGTCGTACGTCGGTCGCGCGTCAGCGGCGCCGCCGAGGCTCCCGCCGGCGGTGGACCCCGCGACTCCAATGCCGTCCGCGGATTTCATCAGCGACGGGTCCGCCGCCAGGTGCGCGTCCCCCCTCGCGCGCACGCCCGCGCTCGACCCCTGCGCCTGCACCGACTCGCGCGCGCCGAAGACCGCGCTGGCGTCGATCGGCTCCGCGCCCGGCGGCGCCAGCGCCCCGGCGTACGCCACCTCGCCGCGCAGCGTCGAACCGTGACGCTCCTGCGCGGCGGCCGGTGCCTGCGCGCCCGACCAGGTTGCGTCCGTGGCGCCCGCGCGCGTCGCGGCGCCCGCCCCTCCGTCCGGCGCTCGGTACACCGAGGGTCGCGCGTACGCCCCGACGCCCGCCGGGCCCTGCATGACCGTACCGCCCCCCGCCTCGTTCGCCGCGTTCGTCTCCATGCGCATCGGCAGCTGCCCGTGGTCGTGGCCGCTCAGGTACCGCGTCGCGTCGCGCCCGCCGGCCACGGCGCCGTCCGCGGCGAAGCCGCCTCCGTCGGCGTCCGCCGTCGGCATGCGGTCCGTGCGCTGCGTCTGGTACAGCCCCTCCTTTAGCGTGTTCGCGCCCCAGTCGGTCTGGATACGGCGCATGTCCTGCAGTCCGATCATCGCATCGGGGCGGGCGTC
>Ga0180431_10005164_pt1 | contig 16018 bp, 19 predicted proteins | sample SS_ome_11_FD_132459 | JGI IMG/M metagenome (GOLD analysis project Ga0180431, IMG submission 132459) | Hypersaline lake sediment archaeal communities from the Salton Sea, California, USA - SS_1_MS_1 metaG | ecosystem: Environmental > Aquatic > Non-marine Saline and Alkaline > Hypersaline >... | reverse complement strand
TGTCATAGGAACGCCCCAGATAGAAGAGGCCCAATTTCTCGTAGTCAGCTTCCTGTGCCATAACTCGGTCCTCCCGTCTTCCCCCATTCATCGAACGCGTCCCGTACTACGATATCGCATTCGCTGCGAGTATTCCATGTCCCCTCCCCTCTCAGGGAATCTCATATCTCGCGTCGCATGGTCCCGGGTTCTGTATGATACCGTGTCTGCATGAGTGTCGCTGTTGTCACCGATAGCACCGCCGACTTGCCTGAGAGTACGGTTTCCCAACTGGGGATAGTCGTCGTACCCTTGCACGTCTTCTTCGGAGACCACGAGTATGCCGATGGCTTCACCATCGGCGCGGATGAGTTCTACGCGCGACTGACGACACCTGGAACCCAACTGCCCAGGACCTCTGCACCTTCGGCAGGCGAATTCGCAGACGCGTATCGAGAGTTGCTGCGGACGCGCGACCAGGTGGTGTCCATACACCTCGCACAGGAGCTGAGTGCGACGCATGCTTCGGCAGTTGTCGCGAGAAATCAGAGTCCCGATTCCGACAGAATCACAGTGCTGGACAGTCGCTCCGCGTCGGCTGGATTGGGATTGATTACCATCGAGGCGGCGACGCTGGCGCGCGACGGCGCTTCCGCCGATGAGATATGCGCACTGGTCCATAGTATCATTCCACGCACCAGGTTCTTCGGAGCGGTCGACACTCTCGAGTACCTGCGTCGCGGCGGTCGCATAGGCCGTGCGGCTGCACTCCTCGGGTCCATGCTGCAGGTGAAGCCGCTCGTTGGACTTCAGGACGGGTCTGTCTATCCTATCGAGCGCGTCCGAGGACGAACCAGAGCTCTTGGCCGAATACGCCAATTGCTCGAAGAGTGTGGCGCATTGTGGCGCGTGGCGGTAGGTCACACAACCGACGAGAAAGGAATGTACGAAGTCGAACGGTTCGTCCAGCAACACGCTCCAGGACTCCCCATCCTGAGGTTCCAGTGTGGAGCGACCCTTGGCACCTACCTTGGACCTGGAGCTTTTGGCCTGGCCGTCATCCAGAAAGACTGACGTCGACAACCGACGTTATTGCACTCCGAGGTGACAAGTCGACACCAGCAGGCTTCAGCGTGCTGGACGAGCGGCGCCCGTCAACCCAAGAGCAGCACGCCGCCACCAAATGCGCACGTGCTGCGATTGGCGAACACGCATCTACTCCAACGCAACGTTGGACGCCTGTATTGCACGTGATGAGATACGTCGTAGAACGTGGAATGCCACCTAAGGAGTGAATACAGGGTGCCTCGGAACGTCTGTGGGAGTGCCTCCACGCTGCCGCGAGGCGACACTCCCACATCAATGGTGCGGCGGACTACATCGGCAAAGGAACGCTGCCGATACCAAGCATGCCCAGGACGAACATCAAGGCTATGTAGACCAGCCAACCAAGAATGACCGTGATGATGGCCCGTCCAGTTGAGAAGTCCAGAGCAGCACGAACTCCGACAATGCCAGCGATGAGTATCCAGACCCACGCGACAATGGAGATGATCCAGCCGACGACCGGTACAAATGCCAGAATCCGGAAGATGCCCGGCGAGTTGGCGAAGCCTATGGTCCGTGCCACCTCACCCCAGTTCGACTCTGTGTGCTTCCCTTTCATGATCTTGGCGCCGACGATGTACACGATTAGTGCCCACACGAGCCATCCCACCAGTGCCAGCACCAGGCTCCAGACGGCGGCCAGAAAGCCGCCTGATGTGAGGGACGACAGTCCTGCTCCGATAGCCGTCGCGATTGCGACAATGACAACGACGAGTCCAGCCTGGACATTTGCGGACTTGTCATGCTCGACCTCCTCGTAGAGCCTTGACTGAAGCAGAATCGCCCGCCACATTCGAGAAAAAAGTACCATGCGCCCACCTCCTCTAGCTTCGGTGCCGGGATGGTAGTCCTTTGCTCATCGAGAATCAAGATGCCGCAGAGCAATTCGGAGGAATCGTTTTGAGGGTGTCGTCAAAGTCTCAAATGTGTCGCACGGGCAGTTTTCTGACGTACACTGGGGCCTGTGTTCAATGTCTTCGACTTCATGCAGGAGGCAAGTGACGAATGGCTCTAGTCCGGGTACTGGTCGACAGCGTCGCGTGTCTCCCACCAGACCTCGCTGGCAAGAACGGGATTGCGGTCATCTCCGTGCGAATTGCGGCCGGGGGTACCACCTATCGTGACACTCCAGAAGACCTGCCACCTGAACTGGTATCACAGCTGCAAGAGAGCGGGCGCATCGATACCACGCCCTGGCCGCCTGAGCACTACTGCGAGCGATACCTGACGTGCGGTGCGGGTACAGACACGCTGATTCACGTTGTGGCTTCTGCGAGATTCACGTCGACGATGGAGTTGGCCCGTGCTGGGGCGAGAATGGCGAAGGAGCGTCGACCAGACCTGGACGTCGTGATTGTCGACTCACGAAGCATGCTGATGGCTCAAGGGTTCGTCGCTCTCTCTGGCGCCAGGGCGACTGCGAGAACAGACGACGCTAAAGCTATTGTTGCGCGCCTCGAAGAAGCCCGGGAGAACGTGCGGCTGGTGTGCTCGCTGTCCTCGATGCGTCACATAGCGCGAACGGGACGTGTTCCGAGACTGGTTGGATGGGCCGGGACGCTTCTCAATGTGCGGCCGATTGTTGGAATGGCGAACGGCAAGGAGCACCCACTCGGACTTGTAAGATCCAGGTCTCAAGAATCGAGGGCGCTGGTCGAGCATGTCCAGAAGGCAGCTAAAGGACAGGCCGGCGTTCGCGTCGCAGTCATGGACAGCGGGCGATGGGACGATGGGGAGGAGCTGATGGAGCGACTGGTCAGCGCGGTTGCGCCGATAGAAGCCATTCACGCCGCCCTGAGCCCGGTATCTCAGGTTGTGGCTGGACCCGGTCTGCTGGGAGTTGCGATTCTGGGAGAGATAACTCCTCGCGATTGAGTAGCAGACACGAACCGGGAATCGGACTACGACTTCGAATGCCCGGACAGCAGAAGGCGCGCACCGTGACCGGTGCGCGCCCGCAGTGCTAACAGAATGAGTACACGCGCTACTTGACTTCGACAGTCGCGCCAGCCGCCTCGAGCTTCGCCTTGGTGGCGGCGGCTTCGTCCTTGGAGACGCCTTCCTTCACGTTCTGGGGTGCGCTCTCCACAAGGTCCTTGGCCTGCTTTAGGCCGAGATCGGAAACCTCACGGACTGCCTTGATGACATCGATCTTCTTCTCGCCCACTGCCTTCAGCACAACAGTGAACTCGGTCTTCTCTTCCTCTTCCTCTGCGGCCTCGGCAGGCGCGGCACTAGCCGCAGCCGGCGCAGCGGCGACAGCCATGGGGGCCGCACTCACACCGAACTCCTCCTCAAGAGCCTTCACGAGCTCGGATAGTTCGATGACGGACATCTCCTTGACAGCCGCAATGATCTCCTCCATGCCGAGACCCTTGGAGTCCTTCTTGGCGGCCTTGGCTTTTGCTGGCTTCTTCTCGTCTACCTTTTCTTCTTCAGCGACGGTAGCCTGTTCTTCAGCTGACATTTCTACTAACCTCCTTGACTACTGGGAAAGCGATTCAATTCTTGCTGTGAGGACGTTCTGCAAGCCCTGCAGAGGCCAGGAAAGCGCCCGATGAAGCCTGCTGACCGGGGCCTGCAACTGGGCAGCCAGTTGTGCGATGAGGACATCTCGTGGTGGCAGGTCGGCAAGAGCCAGCACGTCAGACACGCTGAGAACCTTGTCACCGAGAAGGCCACCACGGACCTGTATTGGTGCGTCTTTGGCTCTGAGCTGCTGCCGAAGTGCCTTAGCAGCCTCAACCGGGTCCGTAGCGAACCCGAGAGCGGTAGGGCCTTCGATTATATCCATCACCCTGAGTCGGTCGGTCTTCTCGGCAGCGAGGCGAACCAACGTGTTCTTCACGACATGAAACTCGATACCAGAGGAAGCCATTGCCCAACGCGCGCGGGCGAGGTCCTGCGCCGTGATCCCGAGGTAGGAAGTTGAGACCACGAAGTCCTTCTCTTCCAGTTGTTCAGTGAGTCTGGTTACTGCTTCGGTCTTCTTCTCTTTAAGCATAGTTACACCAAAAAAAAGCCGTGTGCCAACGACACACGGTTCATTCCCGCGCCTCGGCAGGTATCAATTAAGCCCCGAAAGGCACCTGCGGTCATTGGCGACCTGCATATTGTAGCAGACTATCTAGCTAGTCAGCCAGAGCTAATGTGGACCTCATGTCCAATTTGAGACCGGGGCCCATGGTAGTCGTAAGGGTAACACTCTTGATGTACTGCCCCTTGGCGCCTGTCGGCTTTGCCTTGACGATGGCCTCGACAACCGCGGAGAGATTCTCCATCAGCTTCTCGGGTTCGAAGCTAGCTTTGCCGATGGACATGTGAATGATCGCGGTTCTATCCAGTCGAAACTCGGCACGACCCTTGCGGGCATCCGATATAGCTCGTCCCAGGTCATCTGGTTGCACAACGGTGCCCGACTTCGGATTCGGCATGAGGCCTCTACGCCCAAGTATCTTGCCGAGCTTGGCAACCTTGGGCATCATATCAGGTGTGGCGATGGCGACATCGAAATCCAACCAACCGCCCTCGATCTGCGCCACATAGTCTTCGGCACCCACATGATCGGCACCTGCATCTTCGGCCGCCTTGGCGGCAGGACCCTGCGCAAACACAAGAACTCGGACTTGCTTTCCCAGACCGGCTGGCAGGAGGGCAACGCCGCGGACCTGCTGGTCGGCAGCGCGAGGATTGAGCCCCATCTTCATGTGGAGCTCCACAGTCTCATCAAAGCCCGCATAGGCGGCCTTCTTCGCAAGCTCAATCGCCTCCTGAGGTGTGTAGGTCTTGTCCTTCTCGAGGAGTGCGACGGATTCCCTGTAATTCTTGCCGTGTACTGTCATAGTGTTCTGCTCTCCAACTGGCGCGCGCGACGCCAGAACTACTTCTCGACGTCTATGCCCATGCTGCGCGCGGTACCCGCGACGATGTTCGCGGCGGCGTCGATATCCTGAGCGTTGAGGTCCTTCATCTTGGTCTTCGCGACCTCGTAGAGCTGGTCGCGGGTAAGCGTCCCGGCCTTCTCCCTACGCGGCGTGCTGCTGCCTTTCTCAATGCCAAGAGTGCGGCGTACGAGATCGGATACCGGCGGCTGTTTCGTCACGAAGGTGAACGACCTGTCGTGATACACGGTAATCTCAGCCGGGATGATGAACCCCTCCTGAGACGCGGTCCGCTCGTTGTACTCCTTGCAGAACTGCATGATGTTCACGCCGTGCTGACCGAGCGCAGGACCGATGGGTGGTGCCGGCGTGGCCTTGCCCGCAGAAATCTGCAGTTTGATGATTGCGGTGACTCTCTTCTTCGCCATTGTTACAGCTTCTCCACTGAGAGGAAGTCCAACTCTACCGGCGTCTCGCGGCCAAACAGGGACAACGAGACAATCGCCTTACCCTTGTCGGAATTGACCTCTTCAACCTTGCCTATGAAATCGATGAATGGACCACTGGTGACCCTTACGCTGTCCCCCTTCTTGAAGGCAACCTTGACCTCTGTGGGGGAATCCTCCATCCGCTTCAGGATGGTGTCGGCCTCAGCCTCTACAAGGGGGGTCGGCTTCACACCGGTGCTGACAAAGCCGGCAACGCCCGGGGTGTTGCGGACGATATCCCAACTCTCCTCATCAAGCTCCATGTGGACCATGATGTAGCCAGGAAAGGCTTTGCGCACCACGGTGCGCCGTTTCCCTCCGCGTATCTCAATCTCGTTAGTGGTTGGCACGACGACGCCGAAAATCTTGTCCTCAGCGTCCATGTACTTCACACGCTGTTCGAGGTTTCGTTTCGCCCTATCCTCTCGGCCGGAGGAAACGTAGAGCAGGTACCATTGTCCGTTCGGCATTTCGCCCTATCCGCCAAAGAGCAGCAGGCCCATGATTTTCGTGAAGCCGAAGTCCAAGGCCCCAAGAATCGCGCCAACTACCACACATACTGAGAACACAAGGAGACTTAGCCGTGCCGTTTCACGCCGACCGGGCCAGTGCGCCTTACGCAACTCGTTGAACGCATCGACGAAGAACCTCAGCTTCGATGGCTTCTTCGTGACCACCGGTGCGGCTTTCGGCTTTGCAGCCTTGGCCTTGTCTGGCTTTTTCGCGGGCGTTGCGACCGTTGTGGTCGCAACGCTCACGGATTGTACTGCCTCTTCCTGAGAATCCTCAGCCTCACCGGCGACCTGTTCAGGAGTGGCTGCCTTGGGCTTCGGTTGCTGCTGCGGCTTGCGCTTCTTGCTCTTCGCCATACCTACTTCGTCTCTCGATGCAGAGTATGAGTACGACATCGAGGGCAGAATTTCTTCATCTCAAGCCGCTGCGAGTCGTTCTTCTTGTTCTTCTCAGTCGTGTAGGTCCGCTCCTGGCAGTCCGTGCACGCCATGTGAATCACAAGACGCTGTTCACCCTTCTTTGCCATGACTACTTGAGGACCTTAGTGATTACGCCCGCGCCGACGGTCCTGCCGCCCTCACGCACTGCGAATCGAAGGCCTTCCTCCATGACCACGGGAACCATGGTCCTGATCTTCATGCTGGTCAGACTGTCACCGGGCATCGCCATCTCGACGCCGTCGGGCAGGATAATCTCGCCGGTGACGTCGGTAGTGTGAATGAAAAACTGAGGCTTGTAGCCGGTGAAGAACGGCGTGTGCCGTCCGCCCTCCTCACGTTTCAGGATGTAGATCTCAGCCTGTGCCTCAGTGTGAGGTGTCACGCTGCCTGGCTTCGCCATGACCTGGCCACGCTCGATCTCCTCCCTGTCTACGCCGCGCAACAGGATGCCGACCGCATCGCCAGCCTCGGTGCTGGTGAGCGTCTTGTGGAACATCTCCATGCTGATGGCGACGGACTTGCGGGTTTCCTTGATGCCAAGAATCTCAACCTCTTCTCCGGCCTTCAGCTGACCTCGCTCCACACGACCTGTCGCAACTGTGCCGCGGCCCTTGATACTGAACACATCTTCGATCGGCATCAGGAAGGGCTTATCACGGTCCCTGACGGGGGTCGGGAAGTAACTGTCCATCGCATTGAGAAGGTTCCAGATCTTTCCGCACCACTCACAGTCGGGCTTACCACAGCCACATTCGAGAGCCTTGAGTGCGCTGACCTGGACGACAGGGAGGTCGTCGCCGGGGAAGCCGTTGTTCGTAAGGAGTTCCCTGACCTCAACCTCCACCAGCTCCAGGAGCTCGGCGTCCTCCATCATGTCGACCTTGTTGAGTGCGACAATCATGGCAGGGACTTCCACCTGGTGAGCCAGGAGAATGTGCTCGCGCGTCTGGGGCATGGGCCCGTCATCGGCTGCCACAACAAGGATAGCGCCGTCCATCTGCGCAGCGCCGGTAATCATGTTCTTGATGTAGTCGGCATGCCCTGGACAGTCAACATGGCAATAATGGCGCTTATCCGTCTCGTACTCAAGATGAGCGATAGCGATGGTCACGCCACGGGCGCGCTCTTCAGGCGCATTGTCAATCGAGTCGAAGGGGCGGAACTGATTGTAAGCCCCGACCGCTGACTTGGACAGCACGAGAGACATCGCGGCTGTGAGTGTCGTCTTACCGTGGTCCACATGGCCAATTGTGCCGACATTCAGGTGCTCTTTTGACCGCTCAAAGGTCTGCTTTGCCATTTTGCCAATATCCTCCTTAACAACCGTAAGAGAAAGCCCACAACCAGATTCGAACTGGTGACCCCGTTCTTACCAAGAACGTGCTCTGCCGACTGAGCTATGTGGGCTAGTTCAGCCTCATACGCTAATGCATGACTTGTGATGGTGGAGGGGACAGGATTCGAACCTGTGTAGCCCAACGGGCGGCAATTTTACAGACTGCTCCGATTAACCACTCCGGCACCCCTCCCGAGTGCAATAGTCTAGCACAAGCGTACGCAGGAATACCAGCGTAGCCCGAGAGGGGACTCGAACCCACTAACCTACCGATTACAAGTCGGTTGCGCTGCCATTGCGCCACTCGGGCACTAAGGCCCTGTTAGTATAGGGATTGCGTACGTACAGTGTCAACGCGACCGCTTTTGTTTGGCTGGAGGATGGTCGTATACTACTACCGATTGGCCATTTAGTGGTCCAAAGGAGGTATCGGATGGCAACTACCATTTTTCAGACTCCCATTAAGCTTGTCTTTGGCGTTGGTACCGTTGAGAAGGTCGGCGAAGAGGCTGCCAAGCTCGGCAAGAACGCGCTGATCGTGATCGGCGGCTCAAGCGCAAAGAAGACCGGCCTGCTCGACAAGGTCATTGCCGACCTGAAGGCCAACGGCGTTGCATCATCGGTCTTTGAGGGCATCACCCCAAATCCGCGAAGTGAGGACATCGATCGTGGTGCGAAGTTCGCGGGAGAGAAGAACGCCGATCTCATCATCGGTCTTGGCGGCGGTAGTGTCATGGACGCGTCGAAGGCGCTCAAGTTGGCCTACTCTTCCGGCCAACCGATCTTCGATTTCCATAGTGGCAAGGCAGATGCCAAGGACGTGACTGAGAAGGCCGCGTTGATGCTTGTGCCGACCATGGCCGCTACTGGCTCTGAGTTTAACAACTGGGCCGTCGTGACGGATTGGGCGACGCACGAGAAGCGCGCCATCGGCACTCCTCTCTACTACCCTGCGACGTCGGTCGTCGATCCCGCCCTCACCCTGAGCATGCCCGTTGGCCAGGTTGCCAAGGGCGGAGTGGATATCTTCCTTCACGTCATGGAGAACTACGTTACTCATACTGATGGGGCGCCTTTGGCTGACGGGATTAGAGAGGCCATCATGAAGGTTGCAGTCGAATGGCTTCCGGTATCAGTCAAGAACACACAAGATGTCGAAGCGCGCACGAACTTGAGCTGGGCCAGTTCGCTTGCCTGCTCCCAGACCATCACGCTGGGTGGCGGCATGGGCTACAGACCGATTCACCTTATCGAGCATGCAGTCAGCGGCATGTATGACGTGGCCCACGGCGATGGTCTCGCGGCATTGTTGCCTGCGTGGCTGCGACAGTCGATGTCTGTCCGCGGGGACCGCATCGCCAAACTGGGCAAGAACGTGTTCGGCACTACCAGCGACCCCGTGGGCGCTGTTGAGGCGTGGTTGGACTCGGTCGACATGCTGCTCACACTTGGCAAGATTGGCGTCGATGACGACCAGTTCGAGGCCATGGCACAGAACGCGCTCGACACTTCCCGCGGTTTCCTGGCCAAGGACGCCGTCCACAACAGCGTCGAAACCATTGCTGCTCTCTACAGAGACGCCTACTAGCAGCCACTTTCTACCTTGCCGTTGCGACGGGGAGAGGTCCTGTACTCTCCCCGTCTTCCTTTCTATTCGGGTATGATGTCGCCTTGTTCATCGTGTTTCGCTGATTGCAGGCTGAAGAAAGGAGAGGGCATGTCAACAGTCAATCGTGTCGAGATTCATGCGTTCAGTTTCGAGGTCCCGGGACTCAGCAGCGGAGGTCACGCGGCAGCCGGAGTGGGAAACCTGATTCGTGAGGAGGGTTCGAGTCTCACCACGAACCGCTTCGCTGTTCGTATCCTGTGTGACGACGGCTGCGCAGGCGAGTATGTCACTCACTGGGTCGGTACACCGTCAACACTGGGTCAGGCGACGATGCTCGCGCCACATCTGCTTGGCAGGGACCCTGAGCAAAGGGAACTGATCTATGATGATTTGAAGAGGGAGCTACGCGCCTACGATCACATGGGACACGGGGTTTTCGACATCGCCCTGTGGGACCTTGCGGGCAAGAAGTACCGGAGCTCTGTGTCCCGGCTACTCGGTGGATTCCGCAAGAGGATTCCTGCTTACGCCAGTACCTACCATGGTCAGTTGGAGCCTGGCGGTCTCGACTCACCCGAAGCCTTCGCCGACTACGCCGTTGCCTGCAAGGAGCAAGGGTTCACAGGGTTCAAGATTCACGGCTGGCACGAAGGCGATGTACGGAAGGAGGCACGCACCGTCCTGCTGGTTCGGGATGCGGTTGGCTCAGACATGAGACTCATGATTGACCCGGCATGCGAACTCAGGACGTATATGGACGCGCTCTACGTGGGACGCGCCTGCGATGAGGCGCACTTCTTCTGGTATGAGGATCCATATCGCGACTCTGGCGTCTCTGCCTTCAGTCACAGGATGCTCCGCGAAAAGCTGGACACACCCATCCTCGTGAGCGAGCATGTCCGGGGTCTTGAGCAAAAGGCGAACTTCCTCATCCAGGGTGGCTGCGACATGATTCACTGCGATCCGGAATATGACATGGGTATTACGGGGGCAATCAAGTGCGCCCACCTTTGTGAAGCCCTGGGCCTTGATATTCAGTTCCACGCCTGTGGCCCGGCACACAGGGCGGTCATCTCCGCTGTGCGAAACACACACATGTACGAGATGGCGCTCATCGGGCCTGAAATGCTCAACAGCGTCCCCCCGGTGTACACCTGCGGATACTCTGATCAGGCCGAAGACCTCGGGGCCGATGGCTGCGTGCCCGTGCCGGATGGACCTGGACTTGGTGTTGTCTACGATTGGGACTTCATCGCGAAGAACCGTACAGCTTTGCACGTGTATGAGTAGGACCACTGTGGTGTGAGCATCGGGAAGGGGAGACACTCAGGTGTCTCCTCTCCCCTGTTTCGGCATCTTGGGCTAGACCCGGCAGAGTGCAAGCATTATGTCATATGCATAGCCAGCCATGTGCGTAGACCGTCGAAGAAGTGCTCTCTCGCCCATCTCTCTCGCCAAGGGTAGTGTCCACAGTTGGGCAATTCGTCATACTCGATCTGAGGCATGTACGGGACAAGTGTCTTGAAGGTTGCCGTCCCAGGATGCGGGTCCCAGTCCCCGTGAAGCATCAGCGTTGGCGTCCCTATGGTCCGGAAAGCCTGTGGGTAGGTCCCTTCGCCTTGAAGGCGAAGCATGTCGCGCCAGCTTTCATCGTGACCTTTCCGATCGTACTCCTCCGTCTCGTCGGTCTCGCCTTGCAGGGCATCGTAGATGTAGACCGGCTCAAGCACTCTTGCGTACACGCAGAGGAGCACGTCCGGGTCGGCCATCTCCTTAGAAAGGACTCGCAGCCGACTGCTGATGTGTGGCGTTACGCGTGCTGCGATCGTGCTCTGGAGTTGCTCTCTTGCGGCGACATCGAAAGTGCCACACCCAACCAGCACGAGGCATCGTGCAGTGTCGGGGTGCTGTGCCGCGTACGCGAGGGCCAGCATTGCGCCCCAGGAGTGACCTACAACAGCCGGTGCTTCCTCTTGGCAGTGCTTCCTGATGACCTCTTCAAGGTCGTCAATGTGACGCTGAACCGTGAGGGGTTCGGTCTCACTGCGGCGCTGGAACGGTTCAATCACGTAGAACGAATCGCTCAGCTCGCGAGCAACAGGGGCCATGTAGCCGGCAGCCCCCGGGCCACCGTGGAGAAGGACTAGCCGGGGTCCTGCCACTCCATACGTACGCACAGTCAGGGTTGATGCGCCGCAGTCCTCTCTCACTTCCGTTCCCCTGTCGAAACGCGGGAGTTGCCGAGCAGTCGCGTGTTGTCGGCAGCGGATTCGACAGTGGCCACAATGCGATTGTTCCTGGTCTCAGGACGCTTCGCGGTACGTATCCAATACAGTATTCCTCTCTTGTAGGACGCAGGGAAGGCATTCCAATGCGCGCGTGCGTCGGCTTTCAACTCGAGGGCAGCCGTAAGGTCCTCCGGCTCCACCAGTCTGTCGATCTCGTCCAAGTAGTCCCAACGTCCGTTCTCCTTCGCGATTGCCACCATTTCCAGACCCCGCGGCTGCATGAGACCCTGCTGAGTGAGGCGCTGAACACGCTCTTTGTTGGTCTTGGACCAGTGGCTGTTTGGTTTGCGCGGCGTGCACAGCAGCATCGTCTGGGCCTCGTCTATCTGGACAATCTTGCTGTCAATCCACCCGAAGCAGAGCAACTCGTCGACGACCTCGCTGATGACCGGTCGCGGTTTCCCTGTGACCTTTCTGTACGTCACGAGCCAGATCCCGGAAGAGTTGAGGTGATGCTCCATCAGCCACGCACGTAGCCCCCGTCTGTCGTGCACCAGGACACGCTCGAAGCCATCCGATATAGAGAGGTTCTGTACCATTGGTCTGAGTAACCTGCATTGAACGCCTCGCTTTGTCAAGGAACTTGTGCAAACCGTATTCGATTGGCGCGAAACGCTGGGAACCGAGTGGTATAGTCGTTGTCAGAATCGTAGGATCGGGGGTGAAGATGACGACAGGAAGTCCTGTTTCCCCTACACCAGTCGAACTGACGAAAGCCCGCACGACTCCTGACATTGTCGAGGTGCGACCGCGGACGTTCTTGGCTATCTCGGGCGAAGAGGGTCCTGAGACCGAGGAGTTCGCGGCATCCATCGGCGCACTCTATGGCATTGCCTACAGTCTGAAGTTCAGTCGGAAGAAGACGATAGGTGATGACTTCAAAGTCGGCGCGCTTGTGGGTATCTGGTGGGCCGAAGGTCATGACCTGAGTACGGGACAAGTGCCACCGAGAGATACGTGGCGGTGGACCGTGCAGATCGACGTGCCGGAAGATGTCGCGGCGGACGAGTTCGCTGCAGCGGTGGGGACTGCTGTACGCAAGAAGGGCGGCAAGCTGGAGGGAACCCCGTACGCCGGGAAAGTCACGCTCACTCAAGAGGCCGCGCGTCGCTACGGGAGGATTCTGCACGTGGGGCCCTTCGCCGATGAACCTCAGAGCTTCGAGAGAATCGACGACCTTCTCAAACGGGAAGGTTTGGCACGTGAGATGTGGCATGTTGAGGTCTATCTATCTGACCCGCAGCGCACTGCGCCGGAGAAACTGAAGACGGTGCTCCTTTCCCCGATCGCGGACTGATTACCCGCCCCCCGGGGCATTGTGGCCGTCACGCAAAGCCGCCACCGCCCCATGGCATCCTCATGTACGCATTGCCCTGTTCCAGTTCGGTCAGCATCTGGTTTGGGCGGCGCTGGCGCGTCTCCTCGCGTTTCGCACCTGAGATCCACCCGAGATAGTCGTTCTCTTGGCACGGAGGTCGTCGGAGATAGACTTACACCAGACCGCGTCCCTCGAGGGCGTCTTTCACAAATGCCGGCATGGGATGGCGTTGTCGTCGGGTCAGCATGCGGCCTATCGACCACTACGGGAAACAGTCTGGCCAGTGAGGTAAGGAAGGCTCAAGTGCCCGTGCGATGTGTACTGGCGGCACGGGCACTTGCCTACATGTGCGCTGGGCACGCAGTCGAGACTCTGTCTTGGTCTAGCGCCCCTCTTTCCACTTTCGTATGAGCTTCAGGTCCGAGCCAATTCTCTTGCTGAAGGCACGCTCGCCTTTTCTCCGGCGGTGCTCGTCCTGGCGTGTCTCATAGGAACGGGCCTCTGCCTGAAGCTTCAGGTAGTGGTCCAGTCGTTCGAGAGGTATCTCACCTCTATCGACAGCGTCCAGGACGGCGCACCCGGGCTCTCCTCGGTGGCTGCAGTCAGCGAACCGGCACCGTGCGGCCAAAGCCTCGATGTCAGTGAAGACCATGTCCAGGCCTTCCTCGTCATAGAGGGCCAACTCGCGCATTCCGGGCGTGTCTACAAGGAGGCCACCTGACGGCAACAGCACTAGCTGGCGATGGGTTGTCGTGTGGCGCCCTCGACTGTCGTCGGCGCGGACCTCGCTGGTGGCGAAGCGTTCCTCGCCCAGGAGAGAGTTGACTAGTGTTGACTTGCCAGCGCCTGACGAACCGACAAACGCCCCGGTGATTCCTGGACCAAGGTATCGCACAATGCTGTCGAGTCCTTCTCCACGCTTGGCGCTAGTGGCGATGACGTCAAGTCCCGGGGAGATGCTCTGGACCTCGGCGATCCTGGCGACGAGGTCATCGCAGACGTCTGCCTTATTGAGAATCACCATCGGCCGGGCGCCACTTGCCCAGATGCGCGCCAAGTAGCGTTCGATTCGCCGTATGTTGTAGTCGTCGTCGAGGCCCGAGACGACGAAGACGATATCGACGTTCGCAGCGATGACCTGTCCTCGGGTCTGCTGTCCGGCGGCGCCACGTGTGAACACGGTGCGTCTGTCCAGCAGCCTCTCAATAGTCGAAGTCTCGCCCTCTTGTGGCAGTGTCCGGAGTGTCACCCAGTCCCCTACTCCGGGGTAGGACTCGTCCTGGGATTCACGAATCAGGCGCCCTGACAGTCGTGCGAAGTTTTCGCCAGCGGCGGACCAGACGACGTAGGCATCTTTGTGCGCGGCGGCTACCCTCGCCGGCACCCAGTCATCAGACAACTGAAGTTCGTAATACGGGCCGAAGCCCCATGAGTGTAGGTCGTGCATTTGTCCTCCATAGTGTATCGGGTATGGCGAAGGTTCAGCAGTCCGGGTTGAGACGAGAAGCGAAGAAGAACCGGAACCTACGCCCGGGTCAACGAACGAAAGCGTTACGACTCGCTATTGCGAGCGTCGCTTCCTACGCGATGGAGAGATGAAGAACAAGTGCTGTCATACAACATGGAACGGGATTCCTCCCGCTCAGCCGATATGATACTCAGATCTGTGAGGGGTGGTCAATCCTGTGGGCGTGCGAGCGAATACGGAACGGGACTAGAGTACTCCCAAAGCACGACCTCGCTCAAGGTACGCACCCCGATTAGCTCGCGCAGGGCGGCGGCGTCGGCGCCGGCAACATCGCGGACCTTCACGTGACGCAGCTTCGCCCCAGTGCCTTGGAGAAAACCCGACGGACCCGCAAGGTCGGCCCCTCGATAGAACCCCGAGATTGACCTAGTTTTGCTGGAGCATTATGTAGGCGTAGCCCTCCGACATCTTCCTGGGGCCGAATCCGTATGTGGCTGCCCTGTCCCCTAGCCGTACGGCCGCAACTGCATCCGGATGAAGCACGAGTATGACCTCGCGAAGCCTGTCTGCCACAGGTCTCCGGGCGTCGAGTGTCTCGTTCAACAGGTCTTCGAACGTACCGAACCGTGTGCCCATCGGGACTACCTCCGGAAGTCCTATGCCGCCCGGCGTAGCGCTGCGAAAGCGGCTGTACCAATCAGGCGCAGCCACGCCCACGCGACGAAAGCCCAGACGTGCTGGTCTACAAAAATCGGATTGCCGTCGGGGTCCACTACAATGAAGCTGGCGGGTCCACTTGTGGTCTCGTCGAACTCGCCCTCGACGACGAGGCCTTTCGCTCTCAGTTCCTTCCGTATGTCACGGATGTCTGTGAAGGTCTCCAACTCCCTTGCAGTTCGGCCCCACCGGGGGTTGAACGCCAGCATATTCCCGGCGAACATGCGGGAGAACAGTCCGATGACGTGCTCTCCGTTCCTCATGATTGCCCAGTTTTCCCCTGGGTCTCCTCCGGACTGCGCGAACCCCAGCTTCTCGTAGAAGGACAGTGAAGCTTCGATGTTCGCAACCGAAAGACTGACCGAGAAGGCACCCAGTTCGATACCCATGCACTGCTCCTCCGCTCCAATACATCATGGGCAATCGGATAAGTCCTGTCGACTGCATGCGCCAACGGAATGGAGCTCGCCGCTAGCCTCTGGTTCGTAGAGTGCTCAGCGAGCGATGAAGCCGCACACGTCGGCTGTGAGCTCCTGAAGAAAGACGTCGCGTTACTAGCGGCGGCGCACCGCGGGCTGCGACGGCGGGCAGGTCGCGGCTGCAGTCGAAGCCATGGCCATCGAGGCCCTGCGTAGGCCGCAAGGGCACGGGCCTATCTTGGCGCAGTAGAGGGCGGCCAAGATCACCTGGACGTGGAATGTGCTCTGGCCGCTGAACCGCCGCCGTGCGGCCGCCTACGTCTTCCCGAAGATGACCTGGCAAGCGAAGACTCGGCGGGGCTGCTCGTTCGACCAAATGACGAGGCAAGCCCGGAGGCGTGACGGTGCGGATGCGGTTCATGACTGGTGAGGCGGCGATGCACACCGGCAAGCAG
>Ga0180431_10005163_pt1 | contig 16019 bp, 20 predicted proteins | sample SS_ome_11_FD_132459 | JGI IMG/M metagenome (GOLD analysis project Ga0180431, IMG submission 132459) | Hypersaline lake sediment archaeal communities from the Salton Sea, California, USA - SS_1_MS_1 metaG | ecosystem: Environmental > Aquatic > Non-marine Saline and Alkaline > Hypersaline >... | reverse complement strand
ACCCCTTCGGCCAGGCCGCCGAGGTGTACGTTGTCCGGGTGACACAGCTTCTTTTCGATGTCGCTGCGGATCTTGTTTAACCGCGTATCGATCGCGTCGGTCGCCTCGTCGCTGTCGATGACAATCGCCTGCAGTGTGAATCCCTGCCGCCATGTAATCGTCGTGGAGGTCTGATCGAAGATGTCGGCCGACTCCTGCTCGATGATGACCGTGTTGTCGGCGTTTAGATCGCCCTCGAGGTGTATGCGCTTCGGCCGCACGGCGGTCAGGTCCTGGTTGAAACCCGCCGCCTCGGTGATCGCGTTGATATAGCCGGCGAGCGTCGTCGCGATTGTCTCGACTACGGGAGTAGCCATCAGCCGGCCCTCCTCTTCAAGATAAGCTCGACCTGGTATGCTATGTTCTTAGCCATGCGCTCTTCGGTTTCTCTACTCGCCACGGCCAGGGCCTCTTGCGTGAGTTCCCATACGTCCGTGCCCGACCAGGCGTCCAATTCGTAAATCGGCAGCCGGCCGACAAACGGTGGGCCCTCCGACCCGGTCGCAGCGCGACGCCTGAATACCCCGACATGACTACTCGGCATCGTCGCTATAAATGCGTGGCGGTCGAGTACGCGACCGCCTCGGCCCGTCGCCCAAGAAACGCCTTTTTTGGTTTGCTTGGCCCCTAGCGAGTATGCGTAAATGCCTCTAATGGGCAATTTGATCAATGCGAACCAGTTACTATATGTGGCCCTGCGAATCAGCACGCGCTTGCGTACTTCTTTTAGTTTCACTCCCGTCTCGTCTCGTAGTGTACGAGTGATCTTGCTGCGAGCCTGCTCAGCCGTTTTGTTTATGGCGCGGCTCATGACCTTCGGTAATGCGCGAGGAAAAGCGGCTAGGGCTTTTTCAAGCTGTTTGATCTCTTTGTCATGTATTCGCACTTCGAACATTTACTGAACCTTCAAAAGCAAACAGCCGGCGTCGTGATTGATTAGCTCGGCGATTCTCATGGTGACCGGTTTTTTATTGACGGTCGGGGCGATTTGGATCTTGTCGCCGCCGCGGTCGATCTCGTCGCTGGCGATCCCCGCGGTCGAATCGTTCTTGACCAGCACCTCGATCGCGGGCCGCGAGCCGCCGGCGACGCCGGGCAACTGCTCGGGTCCGGGCCGGTAGATCACCGCGCGGATACGCCGTGCCGATCCCGAGGCCGGGACATAAGTCACGTATTCGGCCCCGGGCAACTGGAAAAAGGCGTCACTCGACGCCGTCAGGGTTTCGTCAAACGCATCAGGCATCTCATCAGTCGATCTGCATCAGGTGTCCGAAGTAGGCGTCGAAGATCTTCTCGTCGATCGATTCCTCGACGCGGAACACGTCGCTCTTGGTCTGCTCTTCGCGATACTGCTCGACGTAGCGAAGGTCACTGATGTATTTTTCCCAAAGGATCGTGCGGCCGAGCTGCGGCTCGCTCATCGGCATCGACGGCGTGCCCAGGGCGGCGACCATTGCATAGTCATCCTCCCAGAGATCCGTACCGCTGAAGTCCTGGCCCTCGTCGGATGAGTTGTAGACGACGGCGCCGACGATCAACTGGCGCAGGCCGAAGATCGCGGCGAAATTCGCTCGCAGCATCGCCTCTGTAATCAGCTCGGCGCCGGGGAACCTGGCCGAAACGACCGTGTTCGCCAACAGGTTCTGCAGCGTAGCCTCGCCGATGATCAGCGAATCGGCCTTGACGCCGGTGTTGATCCGGACCTTTTCCTTCGCTGCGTTGATCTGGGTGATCACATTGGTCGTCGTCGTATCCCAGGGCGAGCCGCTGTTGTCGGTGAAGAGGTCCGAATCCGAGCTGTCCCAGGTGGTCGTGTTGAAAATCAGGTCGTGGACTCGCTTCTCGCGGGCGATCATCATCTTCATCTTGATGCCGTTGACCGTCTCGACCTCGCCGTCGAAATCGTCGCGGTACTTCTCGCGCGCGCGGTCGGTGAGCGTGCCTTCGAGACCGTGGTCCTTGCAGGCGTAGCTCATATCCTCGGCGTAGAGCGAGACGCGGTTGTAGGTCGCCCCGTCGGCGTGCTTGGTCTCGGGGACGGTCATATTCTCGCGCGTGATAACGCTGAGCGTCGCCGCTTCCTTCGCCACCGGCTTGACCGGCAGGATCTCATCGGCGATGAAACGCATCCGCTCCGGCGAATACTCGTGGAACGCCATGCCGAGATCCATTCTCGGCGTCGCGTGTGTGGATTTCTGAATCATTTTACTGCTCCTTTTTCATTGCCCCGTTGCGCGGGTATCTTTTTCATTGCCGCTTTGACGTTATTCTCCGGACGAACTGCTGCTCGAAGATGAGCTGCTGGACGACGAGCTGCTCGACGACGAGCTGCTCGAAGACGAGCTGCTCGAAGACGACTGCGTGTGTCCCAGGTGAGGGACTACCTCGACTATGCTGCCGTCGCCGGTAGCCGTATCCAGTGCCGTACCGATGACCAGCGTGCCGGTAGCCGCGACCTTGCCGTTTGCCGCCGCGTAGACCAGGGCGCCGGCAGTGATCTCGCCGGAGGCGGTCATCTTGAGCGAGCCGCCGTGCTCGTAAAACCTGATCCGCACCTGTTTGCTGACCGCGACGCCTTCCTGCGTCACGCCGACGCCGTAATCGGCCGCGTCGGCGTACCATGCGTTCCGGGTCGCCAGTTTGACCCGGCGAAATACCGCCAGGGCCTCGCCGCTGTCGAACGTCCTCGGTGAATCTGCCTGTTGTGTCATTGTCGTTTGCCTTTCTTAGCCGGTCGATCAGCCCGCGGCGCTCGATGAGCTGCTGGAGCTGGACGACGATTGCTGGCGCGAGATGTGCGGAACGACCTCGATGACACTGCCGTCTTCGGTGGCGGCATCGAGGGCCGTGCCGATCAGCAGTGTCCCTGTACCCGCGATCTTGCCGCTGGCCGCCGCGTAGACTTTGGCCCCGGCGGTGATCGTTCCGGAGGCGGTCATCTTGTGCGTGCCGCCGTGATCGTACATTCGCACGTCGACGTTGTAGCCGCTGGATTTGGCTTCCTGCGTCACACCGACGCCGTAGTCGGCCGCATCGGCGAGCCAGGCGTTGCGCGTCGCCAGTTTCACGCGCTTAAACGCCGTAAGGTCCTCGCCCGCGACGAAAGATTTCGGTGAATCGGATTGAACCGTCATAATGCTGCTTTCCTTTCTCGCCGGTTAAACGGCTTCGGCGTACATTTGACGACCGTTGGTTTCGCACTGCCGGCGGAAGTCGGCGTACAGCTTCGGCTTGCTCCGCTGGAGCCTGCGCATCGCCTCGGTCTTGCTGATGCCCTTTTCCTCCGCCAGCTCGCGGGCCTCGGCGATGAAGTCGCCGCCACTGTCGCCGTCGGTGTCGCCGGTCGCCAGGGCCTCGGCGCCGTCGGCCTGCTGCTGCTCGGCGGCCTGTTTGTCGCGCTCGTCGAGCTTGCCCTTCAGGACCTTGGCGTACTCGGCCCCGGCCTGCTCGGCCGAGAGGCCCCGCTCCCATGCGTCGACCGCAAACTCCAGGTCGTCGCAGCAGGCGCCTTTGATATCCGCCAGCCGGCCCCGCTCGTCTTTGGCGGCATCTGCTGCCGCCTGTTCGATTTTCTCTTGCTCTTCCATAAGATTCGCTCCTTGTGATTTGGTGGATTGATTGTCACTTGACTCTATGAGTGTCTCGGCCTCCGGGGGGTACGTCACCGCGTCGATCAGGCCCAGCTCGCGGGCGGCCTCGGCGATCCAGAGCCGGCCCGTCGCCAGCTCGCGGATCTCGTCGGCCTGCATGCCCCTGCCGGCGGCGACCGCTGAAATGAAATTCTCCGCCATCGCGTCGATGACTTCCTGGACGGCGGCTATCTGCTCGTCGGTGATCTCGGCGCCGGCGACGCCCATACCTTTATGCTCGCCGCTGCGGATCACGATCACTTTGATCCCCTCGTCGTCGGCCATCTTGCTGAAATCGGCGTAGACGGTATATACCCCGATCGATCCGACCTCGGTGTTGCGGCCGGCGTCGATTGTTTCGGCCTGGCTCGCTAACCAGTATGCCGCGCTGGCGCACAGGTCCTCGACCGTCGCGGCGACCGTCTTATCGCGGCGGGCCGCCATGATCGCATCGGCAGCGTCGGCAAGGCCGTCGACCTGGCCGCCGGGCGAGTCGATCTGCAGCCGGATAGTCTCGACCGCCTTCGAACCGGCTGCCTGGCCGATCATCTGGCGGATCTCGTCGTAGCCGGTGGCCTCGACGCCGAAGAATCGAAAGATGCTCGGGACCGTCTTCATAAGGACGCCGCTGACCGGCACTACCGCCGTTGTACCCTCGATCCGGATCTCTCGCGGCGCGGCGGCTATCGAAATATCCTCGACCAGCTCGGAATCGGGAAGCAACGCGACCCGCTCGAAAAAGCTCTTGAGCAGAGTCGGCTCCATCGCCCACTTGTAGCCCTCGTACTGCGCGATCAGCGAATTACGATTCATCTTCTTGCTCCTTGTCGTTTTCGTCCTCGTCGTCGGCCTCTGTGTCCTGCGCTTTGGGCGCCGGCAGTGTTTTGGCCGCCGGCTCCAGACCGGCGAATATCTGCCAGGGAACCTTCTCGCCGGTCTGCTCTTCGATTTGCTTGGCCTTCTCGATCGCGTCGGTGACCTCGATCACCCGCCGCTCTATAACCTCGGTCCGGTCCATATTCAGCGACTTGCAGACGTGGCCGTGCGTTATGAATCCTCGCTTGACCTTCTCGCTCTGGGCCTGGGCCTCTTTGACCTGGTCGATCCAGGGGAAGGTCGGCTTGATCCATTCGGCCTCGATCGATTTGAGATTGCCGATCAGTTTCGACGAGATCCACTGGGCGAGCTTCCATTCGAATAGTGGCCGGAAGAAGAAGTCCTCGAGGTCCGTCTGCCACTGCATGAAGTTTTCGTATGCCTGCTCGAGCACCGCGCGGCTCTGGCTGTAATTGGATTTGGTCCAGTCCAGCAGGATCAGCTCCAGAGGCAGGCCCATAGGCAGGCCTAACAGGCGCAGAAACGTCCGCAGCGAGTCGCTGAAATTGTCGCCGGGGATCGTTCGCTCGATACCCTTGACGTCCTCGCCGGGATTACCGTGAAAGATCAGGGCGTAATCCAGCTCGGTCAGCCGCGTCGCCAGGTCGCCTTCCAGCTCGCCGGTTTCCTTGTTCGGATCGGCCCTGCTCTCGGTGTACGCCTGCGCAGCGCCTTCCTCCCGAATAATCGCGATCGCCAGGCGGCTGAGCATCTGCCATGCGATAGCCTCGGAGTCGCAGACGTCGTTGATCCGGTGCAGCATCGGGAACGCCGCCTGAAGCGCCGGGACGCCGCGAACCTGGCTCGGCCGCTCGGGATTGCATAAGTAGAGGACATCTTTGGCCTGGTACGTTGCAGCGTTGGTCTTGTCGACACTGTAGCTTTTCCACGGGCACAATCGATATTGCACCGGCCGGCCGTATTTGTCCTTGCGGATCCCGTTGGGAAATGTTTTGCCGTTACTTGCGATCTGCTCGGCCTCGAACAGTTGCAGCAGGCCTTTGTCGGTCTTTAGCGCCGCGGTGTCACCGGCGACGATCAGCTCGCGCATTACCATCCGCGACGTCTTGGCGCCGCTCAGCAGGTTGCGTATCTCCGGACGGCGGAACCAGTCGGTCCATAGCTTCTCGATCTTCGGCGCTATCCGCGAGTCGCTGGCCTTGACCTGCAGCTTAAATCCGTACCGACGATTCGCAGGACAGCCTGCTCGATCATGCCCTTGTAAATCGCGTTGTTGCGCATGAAGTGCCGTGACTGGGCGATCAGCTTGGCGCGGTCGCGGTCGTCGTGGGCGGTGCCGGGATAACTCGTATAGGACCGGCCCTCGCCGGTGGCGATACTCGCCGAGCGATAGCCCAGGGAGCCGTATGTCCCTTTGCGTTTTTCGACGATCGATAAAGGTTTGGGGGATCGCGACGATTTAGCCGGGGTGCGGATGTTACTCATGTGAGCATCCTCCCCCGCGTAAACGGGCAGCGATTGACGCTGCTGCCGGCGTGCGCGATGTACTCCTCGAGCTTGATCTTCTCGGCTGCGAGCGATTCGAAATTGACGCTGCGGTTGTTCGATGCCACAATGGCCGGGCGATTGACTAAAATGAAACGTATAGCTTCGAGGGCGGCGGCGGCTTTCGTGACACTACCCTCCCAGGACAGGTTGTTGTTATACTGGGCTAGTGCGTCGGCTATCGTCGAACTGCCGGTAAGCGCCATAAATAAATCAGCCGGCGACAGACGATGAAAACAGAGGCGCCGACCTCAAAACATCTGCCGCCGGCGCCTCATCTGTTTTCATTTGTGATTCAATTGTCTCTTGTATTTTTCGTCTTTCGCGGCCGATAGTCAATATGCGCAAAGGCCGTTTTCGCCGCTGGCCGCCGAATTCTTAACAATATTGTTAAGAATTTTCGTCTCTGCGCATAAAAAAAGCCCCGGATCGAGGGCCGGGGCGATACAGAATTCGCCGGCGCGGCGATCAGTACATTCCGCCGGTTTTCTCGTCAATTGCGGCGCCCGGCATTAGTTTCGCCGTCGCGTCGGCTATCAGGTGGCGCAATGTCCCTATGACCTGGGCCGCCGGATAGAATTGCTGCTTATAAAAGTGACGCAGATTGTGCGGATCGTCGGCTTTGTCCTTTTTCTCCCAACTGATCGTAATGAAAAATCGATTCGTCTCAATCGCCTCGATCAGCTTCGCCTTGAGGTCCGGGTGATCGTACAGCATCGCCTCGAGTGACTTTTTCTGCGGTGACGTCCGCTGCACGTTCGGTGGTAACTTCGCTTTGCCCATCGGTTTTTCCTTTCTTCTTTGGGTTTTCGACTTTCGTGCCGAAGATGCTGAATCGGCGGCCGCACACGGGCGCCCGGCATCTTCTGTACTGGACCCTGCCCTGGGTCGAATAAGCCCGCGTTTGAGTGCCGCCGCAACGCGGGCAGCGAACGACCGTAGGGAAGGCGTAACGCTGTTTCGATTTACTCTTTTTCTTTGCCATAATCCTTAGAATCCTTTCCGTGAAATCCGTGGTTCAATATTTTGTTCTGATCGGTTTTTTGCCGACCGGCTTGCCTACAATTTTCGGCGGCGACTCGACCGCTTTGGGATTCGGGATCGCCGGGACGCCGGCCAGCTCGGCGAGAAAACGATTGTAGACGAGCAGGTCCCATAGATGGTTCGGCCAGTGACTGTCACGCAACACCCAGGTCAGAAACTCGCGGCGCCCTTCGGTGCGGAGTATCTGATGCTCGCCGATGAAATGCCTGAGGAACTCGGCCGGGATCCCGCCGTATAAATGCAGGAAGCCCGCGCCCGGGGCCTCGGCGACGAACAGTTGGCGGTAAATCGAATCCTTGAACCGGTCGGCGTTGAGGTCGTAACGGATCAGGCCGTCACTGACTTTGACCGTGCGATATAATCGCCCGCTGATCCTGTTCTCGGCCCAGCCCATTATCGGCGCGACCGGCAGGTCCGCCCACATGCGACATACGCTGTAAATCTGCTCGGTGCGGTAGCCGGCGTCGACGCCGATCATCCTGGCCCGCATTACCGTATCGGGATCGGCGGCCATGTCCCATCGCTTCTCGACGTAGGGCCGGACGCACTCGAAATTCTCGATCTTTTCCGTCGATCCCGTCTCGATCCTGCGCGCGTCGATGAGCCAGCCCTCGAACTGCCAGCCCCAGGCGACCGCGGCGAACCATACGTGATCTATCTGCACGTCGATCGCCGCGGTCACGATCCTGGCGCCGGCGGGGACCACGCCCTGGTCCGAACCGGTGATATGCGGATTGAGCCGGGCCTCATCCGGCTCGGACTCCTTCAACTCCCACGTCTCGGCCAGCCGCGAATTGATAAAGCCCTGCAACGGCCTGGTATTGCCGCGGTGCTTTTCCTGCTGAGCCGCCGCCCATCGGGCCGCCAAATAATCTATCGTCTGAATCGCCGGGTGAAGCATCAGGGCCGTAATCCGAAAGCTGCGAATCGGGCCCCGCTCGTCGTCGTCGCTTACCCAACGCCCGGCGCAGACGCTGCGCCATCTATCTACCTCGGTGTAGACCGCCCCGCAGTCCGGGCAGACGTACCTGGCCCGGCCGCCCTTGCCGTAGGTCTTCGCCGCCAGCAGCGAGCCGTCGGATTTCTTATCGAGCTGCACGTTGGCCCAGGTCGGCTTGTGATATTGCCTGCAATGGACGCATCGGATATGCCATTCGCAGCAGTCGCCCTGTGTCCAGTTCTGATCGGTCAGATCGCCCTTGATTACCGGCGTCGTGATCCCGAACAGCTTCGATCGGCCCTTGAACGTCTCGAGCCTGTCGCGGGCCAGAGATACCGGGTCCGATTCCTTACCCACCGCCGCGGGATACTTGCCCACCTCATCGAGCCCGATCCGGCAGATCGCCTTATTCGCCATCGCCGCAGCGCTCGTCGCGAACAGCAGGTAAAAGGCCATATTGTCGAACATCGTCATCTTGCCGATATTGATCTTGTGGGCCTTGCCGCCGACGTGACTCAAAAGCCGCCGATTCTCTTCGAACATCGGGATAATATTGCACTCGACCCGCTCGGCCGCGTCGTCGTCGCGGGGCATTACCAGGCCCATCGGAACCGGATCGCAGTCGACCGTATAGCCGAGCCAGCCGGTCATCAGGGTCGACTTGCCCGCCTGTGCCGGGGCGTAGACCCAAACCTCCCGCGTCGTCGTATCGTCGAGCGCGGCGATAATATCCAGCCAGAACGGCCCGTAATCCCTCGACCACCGAGTCGCCAGGCCGTGAACCTTCGGCGACAGGTAATACTCGGTCTCCATCCAGTCTAGAAAACTCTTGCGGTCCTCCGGACTGCGAGCGTCTAACTCCTCCGCCGTTAAGGGTAACGGCGGTGGGAAGCGAGATCCCTCGACTTCGCTCGGGACAGCTTCGCTGTTTACTGTTGTCGATTTACTATTGACAGATTGCATTTAATGCCTTATATTCATCTTACATCCTCGGCGGGATTAGCCGCCGAGCCCCGGGCACGTTCGCGGGCCCGGTTTTTTTTTATAGATTTATTTCGAATCCTTTTGACTACTTGTCATCTGTTCCGGTAGCCGCGATCGCTCGCATTATCTTTTCCTTTCGTGTTCATTCGTGGTTAAACCAATTGCTCGTAACATTCCGTCAGGCTCTCGGCGGCCCCATCGGGCAGGTCCAGCTCGGCCGGGATTCGTTTCTGTTCGTTCAAGACGTTTATCCGCCAGTTCTCCAGTATCTCGCGGATCCGCAGCAGCGATTGATTTTCCAGCATGGGCGCGACCTCGCGGCCCAGGGCTGCCAGTGAATTCGCCACCGCCTGGAACCTCGCCACCTGGCCGGCGATAACCGTATCGCGATCCAGCAGTCGCCCGAGCTGCTGGTCCAGCTCCATTTCGATCTTCTTGGTCTTTAACGTCCGCATCGGATCGATATCGGCCGGCTTGCCGCCGGCGGTGGATTTCGCTTCGACGTAACGCTCGAACCAGTGGATAACATCGCGCATCGAGAACGTGCCGTCGGCGTTGCGCGGGCAGGATTTGTTGCGCACCCACAAATCTATCGCCTGGCGGGTGACGCCGAAGATCTCGGTCAACTGCATCATAGTGACTCGCGAGAAATTCGCCTTGCCCGGCCCGCCGCTTCCTGCGACGCTCTCGGTGCGCAGCCAGGTCTCGACCGTCTTGATCGCCTGGGCGTTGCCCGCCTTCGCCGCCTCGACGATAGCCGTCTTGACGTCCATCTCGGCCGCTAACCAGGCGCTGTCCCAGACGTCCCGGGCCTCGTCGTCGCCGTCGAGCATCCGCCGCAGCTCAGGACCGCCGCCGGGGACCTTGAGCCACGTCGCCGCCTGCGATAGGCTCTGGGCGATGCTCGCGGCCTTCTCTAACTTTCGCAGAAACTGACCCCGCTCCCACGCCGCCGCCAGCTCGCCGTCGCCGGCGATAACATCGGCCAACGGCCGGCGGAACCGCGTCACGACATCGGCCTCGGCCATGTTCTCGCTGTTGAACGCTAAGCGCTGCAGCTCCATCGGTGAGATCAATCGCCTCGGCCGTGACTTCTTCTTACTCTTGCGTTGTTTCGTCTTCCGTGACACTGTGGATTTATTATTTACTATTTTCTATTGACTATTGGCTGTGTTGCAACTACCCCTCAAATCGAGGTCGCTTACAGCCCTGGCCCGTTGCCATTAGCGGGTCCAAGTGTTGCAACTACCCCTCAAATCGAGGTCGCTTACAGCCGCAAACGTGTAGTCTTGCCGCAAGTCGGGCGAGAGACCCGACTTAATGCGACACGGTTCGGCGCATGCGTTCGACCAGATATCACCGTAGACTCGCATCGTCTTTTGTGCCCGCCTCGCCGTCCCCTTGTTCGGATAGCAGCGATACTTGAACGTTTTCCGTATTGTTTCGGTGTTTGTCATTTCCACCTCGTTCGTCTAATCGACCCGCTTAGCTGCAGGTACGTCTTGATCCCGTTCGGATCGGCGGGAAACTCTTGTTGCCGCATCCATTTGCCGTATCGCTGAATGGAAGAATGCCGCTCTTCCACCAGGAAGGTCTTGCCGCCGGCATATATACCGTAGGGACCCAGCGACACAGCTATAAACGGCAAAACCATCGGCGCTCGTATAACGAACCACGGTTCACCCCCTTTCCACGGATTGTTGTCACGTTCCCAGAATTTCGGCACCGGCCGGATCATGTGACCGGCGACGATATCGAATTTGAGGCCCCACCCCGCGGGCTGATACTCGCGCCGATCGTGGTCGAACCACAAGCCCCGCTCGAAGCTGCCGGCCGACAGCGATACGCCGTCGACCTTACCGAGTTGACAGCCCCCGGCCGCTACCGCAATAATTGTCACTGCCAATAATTTGTTCATAATCGCTTACTCCTTTCCACGATGATCTTTTTACCCTTGATCTTTTCCGCCTTCTTTGAAGAGGCCGCTTACACCTGCCAAGTTGGCTTTACTCGCGAGTAGCCAGTTGCATCTACCCCTCAAAATGAGGCCGCTTACACCCAAACCGAGCGGCGGGATCTTCCAGGGCCAGTTGCATCTACCCCTCAAAATGAGGCCGCTTACACCGAGTTGGTTGGCGGCTTGCGGTGTACATCCGTTGCATCTACCCCTCAAAATGAGGCCGCTTACACCATTGAGTTTTTCGGTAAGGACACCCCACTGTTGCATCTACCCCTCAAAATGAGGCCGCTTACACCACTTGGCGTCAAACTTGGCGTTTTTACCTGGTTGCATCTACCCCTCAAAATGAGGCCGCTTACACCAACTCGGCCGGCTTCTCGACGTTTCCCGCCGTTGCATCTACCCCTCAAAATGAGGCCGCTTACACCCAACGTCCTCCGAAACAAAGGCAATATGAGGTTGCATCTACCCCTCAAAATGAGGCCGCTTACACCAGCAAGCGGTGTAGTTTTCCGGTAAGGCTTGTCCATAGCGGGACTTGCCCCCGGTAAGGTCCTGCACGGACCCGATTATTTTTGTGTCAAAGAGCATTGCTTCAAAACTTATGCAGTCAGTTTTTTAAGACTTTTCAGGTCCGGCCGGTAAGCAGCGGCCGCCCGTGCAAGATCCTCGGGCTCGGTGTGGATCGCCTGCATTATCCCGAATACCAGCACCTCGCGATGCAGCTCGGTCCCTTCGCGCTTGGTTATCAGCTCGGAAACCTTCAGCGCCATCCTCGCCGAATCTATATCCGGTTCATCGGCGTCGAAGTATTCCAGCAGCTTCTGAAAACTCTTGTCCAGCAGCAATTTTTGCGTGGTCCCAAAATCGGGTGCGGACTTACTTGCGTTTTCTTTTTTTGCCATGATCTTTTTTCCTTTCTTGTTTCAACATTACGTTTTTAATACGATGTCTTATGTAGGCAAACCGCCACGTTTGATCGTGCTTAACCGCCTTGCGGGTTTCCCTGAGCAGTTGGCGGTGATCTTCGTTTTCTTTTACCCGCAGCAGCCTCGCGATTTCCTGCTCGTACCTTTCATCTTTCACCTCGATAACCTCGACGCCGAACTGCCCGGCCTTCTGTTTGAGGCACTTCACGAACTTGCCGTAAGAGCCGTCGCATAATGTGCGGGCGTCCTTGTTTGTCAGGGCATATTCGATTTCCTTCTTGATCGGCCATTTCGGTATTACGATGCGCCGGTAGTTGGCGACGTAGTACCCGACGACGTGCCATATCCAGTACAATCGCTTATTGGCTTTATGCTCATGCCAGCGCGCAAGCCTGCGTTTCGCTTTGAGTCTATTGCGGCCGCGGAACTCCTTTTCGCCCAGGCCGTCCCGTTTCTCGTGCCGCGCATTTTTCTTGGCCGAAAACTGGCGCGACAGCTCTCGCAGCTTTTCAATGTCACGCCAGTAGAATTCGGGAAACGGAATCTCAAGGCCGTCGGAGTCCCTTAGAAATTTCCCCGACCAGAATAAAAACTCGATGACGACACCCTTTTTGGGGTCGCTTCCACCTGGTCGGGCTGCCTCGTATCGAGGGGGGCGGTTGTGTGCACCACCCTTTTTGGGGTCGCTTCCACCAAACGTTTCCGACTGCGAAGCGGATCTATCGTTGTGTGCACCACCCTTTTTGGGGTCGCTTCCACCGCTCGATCGTGTCATTGAAAACGCGAGGAAGTTGTGTGCACCACCCTTTTTGGGGTCGCTTCCACCAGTGGAAGTGTGCTTTTGCCGCAAGTCCGGTATATCGCCGGACTTTGGTGCGGCGATGGGGCCACACGCCCCGGAAAAATCGTCTAACTCGCAGGAAAAACAGATGTAATACCGCCCGTTTTTCTGCGTTAAACTCACCGCTTTTATCCGGCCCTCGATAGGCCGGTGGAGCTTTATCCGTATCCGCCCCGATTGGCCGGTGCGGCCTAACTTAGTCAATGTCACCGCCGGAACATCCATCGCATTTATTTCCTCGGCCGTTTTCGGATACCAGCCGCTCTGTCTATACATAATCGAGCGGTGCATGAATTTCTGCTTCGGCGGACGCGCCTTGCTATCACCTTTTTTGCGTTGTTCCCTGTACGATTTTTCCGAACCGTCCACCTGTCCCGTTGTACATTGCAGCATCTTCGAACTGAACCGCGACAAGTGAGGATTGACCGTGTGGCTGCAGTGTTTGTACTGGCTATATGCACTTGGCCAGGCGACTTTCTTGACGAGGCTTTTTCGGATTTCCTTTTCGACCTTAGCGGGTATGTCACGCTTGTTATCCATTACCCAGTCAGTGATTGCCCGATCGACCAGCTCCTTATACTGTTTCTTCGCCTCTTCGCGCTCGGCCACGCAGGCGTTCCATACCGGCGTCACGCCGTGTTTCATCGTGCGCCATATCTGCCTCTTCGTCCCGTGATTCGGATAGCAGCGGTACTTGTATGCCCTATACATAGTTTTCCTGTAGCTCCTTTCGATATGGCTAAGCTATCGCCGGGCAAAAAGATTCCTCTGCCTAAACCACCAAACCGCCATGCCGATGGCGTCGGCGGCGTCGCCGCCCGGATCGTCGGCGATACGATAGTGATCGAACATCGACGCTATCGCTATCTGCCGGTCGCGCTTCGCCACGCCCCGGGTCCAGTCGTTGGCGAAGATGGGAATTATCTGCGACGGCCGTCGCCTGCACCACTGATGGCATTGCAGCCAGACGGCGCCGACGCCGAAGCCGTACACGCTAAGGCCCATACCGTGCGTGTACGGCCGCTTGCGGCGGTGGACCTTGCCGGTCGGGATCTCGATCAGGATCGTCGCCGGCTCAAAACTATCGAGCAACAGATCCAGATCGGTCACTATGTCGAACACCCGCTCGATGTACGGCGCCGCCCGCCTTTCAGGCGTTATCAGCCCGCCCTCGACGATCGCCGTCGCCGACGCCATGACCGCCCAGCCGACCGCCGTCGACGACGGGTCAAGGGACAGAACCGATTGACGATTGACGATTGACGATTTTCGATTTTTCATTTTTCAAATGCCGGTCGATAAAATTTAGGGTGACACCAGAAATAACAAAAGTCACGCCACTCGCGGCGGCTCGGCCCGGACGTTGGGCCGCGATAAAGCTGGGCGTATGGCAGAAAACCTTTCCGCAGTACGGTAATACACCGCTGTTGAGCCTGATCCTGCGTCTCGCCCTTGTAGCCGACGAGTACATAGCAGCGTTTCTGCTCGATATCAAAGTCCGACAAAAGATCGGCTGCTTTGTCCAGGTTCCGGATTGCCCTTTTTGAATCGCAGGCTATACAAAGCCCGGACTTGCCGATTTTGACGGATTTAAAAAGTTCAATATGCCAGGGCTTCATATAGCCAATATCCAGACCGCCTAAGAATTTGATCGCCTTCTTTTGCTTTCGCAGCATTTCAAATACGGCCTTAATGTGCCGGCGAGAGCAGGCAAGCAAATTGTTGTCCTGCACTACGTGGCCCGGCGTTATGGCAAGCTCTCTTATTTTCCCTTCCCGCTTGGGCACCATGCAGAAACTACAGTGTTTCGGACAGCCCCTCGATGTAATAGTCACGCCATCCTTGACGAACATGCCGGCGGTAAATTCCCCGCCCGGATCGTTCAGGGCCGGTCCGCCTATGGTTGTGCTGTACCCGGCCAACTTCCACTGCCGCACGAGATAAAGCCCCCGCTCAATGTCCCATGTAAAGGCTACCGAAACGAGGACCGGACCCCAGCCGTTTCCCACCGGCCACAATGGCGGCCCGTCAAAGAAGGCCAAACTATCGTCAGGCGTCCATTTCGTCCGCCTCGCAAATACCCTGATCGGCAGGGGACAAGTTGTCGATGGTGCATTGGCGATTGTCATGGCGACACTTTCCGTTTGGCGATAATGCCTATTCGTCCGGCGATTCCTGCAGGTCCGACGGACCGCTGCCGTCGGGATTGATCCGTGCAAACGATTTGCCTTTGCAGCCTGGGCAGATGTCGGGCTTGTCGAGGTAGTCGCGGCCGCAGCGGTTGCATTCGTAGGTAAATGCCGACGGCGGCGGCAGCTCGGGCGCGACCTTCGACCCGGGCGTTTTGCGCCGACGGCGGTCCGGATTGTTCTCGAGCTGCTCCATAAGATCAGCCGCACGCTGGCGCAGCTCGGCGGCGTAAGCTTTGTCCCCAACGGCTTTCTCCTGATAAGCGGCGGCCGCCAACAGCTCGGCGTCCGGCCCGGCGAAGGTGCCATAATACTTGTATTTCCCGCCCTTGCTGCTCTGCGCCCGCCAGCGGATCAGGCCCGGCTTGCGGGTCCCCGGCGGCATCGTCGAAACGCCGGGAAATTTCGATTTCCCGCGCCCGGGCTTGCGCTTTTTGACGGCCGGCAATTGCGATTTGCTTTTCCGCGTCGCCGGGGCGGCCGTTTTAGCGACCCTGTTCGCCGGCTTGCCGTTGATCCGCAGGCGATCGGCAACGAGAGCGTCCACCGGACCCTGGGCGAGGAGCATGGATGTCCCGCGATCCGGCGTCCCGGCGGTTTTATCACGCGAGACCAGGCGGCGGATCGTCTCGATGGCCACGCGCAAATCCCTGGCCCGGGCCTCGGTATTTTCCAGATCGCTCTGTAACATTAATATTGCCTTCTCGGCGTTGCTCATTACGACTCCTTTCCGCGGCGTTTGCCGCCCTTGATATGCCGGGCCAGATCAGCAAGGTTCCCGTCGAGGCCGAGTGTCTGCCGGGCGATACCCAGCTCCCAGCCGCGGACGCCGTCGAGTGACCTTTGCAGCGATTCGACCGCCGAGCGCTGCCGCGAGTTGAGCAACTTGTCCGCGGCCAGCAGCTCGATCTTCAACGCAACCTTTTTCAGGTCCGCCGATATGACCTCGATTTGTTTGACCGTACGTGCCATTTTGATGTCACTACCTCGTTAAAACCGTTCATAAGTCCAGCAAAGGCGGTCAATAAGCAACGTCAAGCGCTAAAAAAAAAATCTGAAAATACCGCCAAAAAGGGATACTT
>Ga0180431_10005160_pt1 | contig 16023 bp, 13 predicted proteins | sample SS_ome_11_FD_132459 | JGI IMG/M metagenome (GOLD analysis project Ga0180431, IMG submission 132459) | Hypersaline lake sediment archaeal communities from the Salton Sea, California, USA - SS_1_MS_1 metaG | ecosystem: Environmental > Aquatic > Non-marine Saline and Alkaline > Hypersaline >... | reverse complement strand
CGGGTCCTTTGGGAGCCAAGAGGTCGCATATGGCCGTCGTGGTCAATAAGGAGGTGTAATCGGGATGCAGCAGACGCCTTGGCCTTGCAGTCGACAGGCAGCGAGGAAATGCGGGCCTTAAGGCTTTTCCCTTGACCGTGCGGTCCTGGTTGATTGCGATGATTCTAACGATACATAGTCACGGTTTCGGGAATACGAAACGTGATGAGGCAGCCCCGCGAAGAGCGGCGGGCGCTGAAGAGCCTGGGCCTGGAGGTCATCGTGGCGAGGTGACGGGCGCATGAACAATCTGGAACGCTTCAAAGCCATCGTGCACTTGGAGGAGCCGGACTACGTGCCCATTTTCAGTTTCCCGGGTTCGCCGGGGATGGGCGGGGGCTGCATGAAGAGAACGCACGACCGGCTGGTCGAGACCGGAATGCCCGCGGACGTCGGGGGCGTGTGGCACCTGGGCCAGGGCCTGAAGGACGTGGAGAGCTGGTACCGGTACTGGGGTACGACGGGGCCGACTGTGTGCGATTTCAGTCTCGGGCAAGGCGCGAAGGGTTTTGGGGAGACGCGGCGCGTCGAGGGGGAGTTCGAGATCATCGAGGCGGACTCGGGCGCCGTGATCCGGCAGATCATCGACAACGACATCACGTACAGCATGCCGGAGTTTTTGGTGTATGCTGTCCGCGACCGGGAGTCGTGGGAGTTCTGCAAGGAACGCATGACGCCGACGGACACGATGGCGGCCGACGAGGTGGAGACGCGGTGCAAAGCGTACGAGAACCGCGAGCGGCCGCTGATGGTCGGGACGGCGGGGGCGTACGGGTTCCTGCGCGGGATGCTCGGGCCGGAAAAGCTCAGTGTGACGTTTTACGACGATCCGGAGCTGCTTCACGACATGATGGGCTGGCTGCTCGAGCAGGCACGGCAATACACGTTTCCATTGATTGAGCGACTGCGCCCGGAGATCGTCGGCATGGGCGAGGACCTCTGCTATAACCACGGGATGCTGCTGAGCCCGGAACAGTTCCACACGTTCTGCGGGCCTTACTACCGGGAGGTCTGCGATGCCGCCCACGCGTGCGGGGTCGAGATGGTTTCTGTGGATACGGACGGAAACTTGATGGAATTTGCGGACGTGGCCGCACCCTACGGCGTGACGGCCTTTCATCCGTGTGAGGTCAAGGCGGGGAATGATCTCTTTGCGCTTCGGGAACGTCACCCGGAGCTGGTTTTCGTCGGGTGGCTCGAGAAGGAAGTCATTAACGAAGGGAATGAGCACCTTATCGAGCCTGAGATTATGTCGAAGGTCCCGCCGCTGCTCAAAAAGGGCCGGTATTTCCCGAATGGCGACCACGGCATTCAGCCGCTGGTGCGTTTCGAGAGCATGTGCAAATTCATGACGCTCCTGCATGAAGTAACAGGCAACCCGGAGGGGGAATTCCCCAGGGTTCGCCCGTGAGAAAGACGGGTGGCGGAGTTCTGTGATGCACGCGACCGAACAGGCTGCAGGGCAGCAGCTTCGGATGGTCTGGCCGAGGGAACGGTTGAGCACCCCTCCCTGCTGGTCGGTGCCGGAGAAATACGTGCTGCGCACCTTCCGGGCAGGCGATGAGGACGGGCATGTCCGGGTGATGAGGAAGGCGGGCTTTAGTGACTGGAAGGAAGAGAACGTCAGGGCATCCCTGCCGCGGTGTGTGCCCGATGGGTTTTTCGTGATTGAGCACAAGGTCAAGGGGCGACTGGTGGCGACGGCCATGGCGGTCGATAACCCGATGCCGCTGCATCCGCACGGCGGCGAGCTTGGCTGGGTGGCCGCCGACCCGGAACACCGGGGCAAAGGGCTGGGGTATTGCGTGTGCGCGGCCGTCACGGCGCGATTCCTGGAGGCAGGATACAAGAACCTGTTTCTCCGGACGGACGACTTCCGGCTTCCGGCTATAAAGACATATCTGAAGCTTGGCTGGATTCCTTTTTTGTTTGCATCGGACATGCCGCAGCGGTGGGTCAGCGTCTGTGAGAGGCTCGGCATTGACTTCGACAGCATCGGTCGTGTGACGGTGCCGTGTTCGCCGGGAACGTGAGACACAGGGAGTGGCTGCTATGAAGAGACGTCGACGATCATCCCAGCGCACAAGGCGGATTCGCGTCGGCGTGGTCGGCGTCGGACGAGGGATGAGCTTCGCGCGGGGGGCGTCGGTCGTCGGCATGGAGCTCGTCGCGCTGTGTGACACCTGGGAAGAGAAACTCCTCGAAGCGGGCGAGCAGCTAGGGGTGGCTACGTACGCGGAGTTCGACAGGTTTCTCGAGCACGATATGGACGCTGTTATCCTGGCCAATTACTTCCACGAGCACGCGCCGTTTGCGATCAAGGCGCTCGGCCGGGGCCTGCACGTGATGAGCGAGACGATGGCGTGCAAAACGCCGGCTGAGGGGGTGGCGCTGGCGCGGGCGGTCGAGAAGAGCGGCAGGATCTACATGTTCGCCGAGAATTACCCTTTTTTCGCTTATAACCAGGAAATGCGGCGGCTGTACGGCAAGGGCGAGATCGGTGAGGTGCAGTACGCGGAGGGCGAATACAATCACCCGTTTCCTTCGGACGGCTACATCCGGCTGGCGCCGGGAATCAACCACTGGCGCAATTGGCTTCCGTCCACGTACTATTGCTCACATGCGCTGGGGCCTATCATGTGCATTACGGATACGCACCCGGTGCGGGTGAATGCGTTGTCGATCGCACGGTCGTCAAGAGACAAGCAGAACGCGCACGTGATGCGCGGGGACACGGGCTCAGTGATTCTGTGCCGGATGAACAACGGGTCGGTGGCGCGCGTGATGGGTCTGAAGATGCACGGCCACAGCATCTGGTATCGCATTCACGGGACGCGCGGCCTGATGGAGAACCTGCGCACGGGCGACACCGAGATGCTGCGCGTGAAGCATGAGCCATGGGACGTGAAGAAGGGCGAGGTCGAGGAGAAGGTCTACCGGCCCGAGTTCCCGGTCCACGCAGCGGCGGCAAGGAAGGCCGGGCACGGCGGCGGGGATTTCTTCACGAACTATCACTTTGCCGATGCGATCCGCAAGAACGAGCAGCCGTACCTGGACGTGTATCGGGGGCTCGAGATGGCGATGGTGAGCATCCAGTCCTGGCGCTCGGCGCTGGCGGATGGCGCACCCTTCGAGATTCCGGATTTCCGCAAGGAGTCCGCACGCAAAAAGTACGCGAAGGACGATTGGTCGCCCTGGCCTGAAGACGCGCGCCGCGGCCAGCCGCCGCCGAGCATCAAGGGGTTGAACGAGCCGCCGAAGAAACACGTGACTGCAGCGCGAAAGGTCTGGACGCAGATGGGGTATCGCGGCGACTGAGGACGGATCGCGCCGGCTATTCTCTGATAGCGACGCAAGCGCGCACGCGGTAACAGGAGCAGGTACCGATGAAGACGTTAGGTGTGAGCATTGTCGGATTTGGCTTTATGGGCCGGACGCGTACTCTAGCCCACAAAGCCATCCCATTCTATTACGACCCGCCGCCGCTTGAGTCCAAACTGCGGGTGGTCTGTGAGGCGACTTCGGCTCTGTCCAAGGCAGCCAAGGCCACCGGCGGCTTTGAGCGCAGCACGACGGATCCCGAAGAGGCGAGCAATGCCGACGACGTAGACATCGTGCACATCTGCACGCCGAACTCCGAGCACATGTCGGCGCTGCGGGCGGCGATTGCGGCCGGCAAGCATATTTGTGTCGAGAAGCCCGTCACCGCCAGCCTTGCCGAGGCCGATGAGCTGGAAACACTGCTGCCCGACTGCAGCGGCAAAGCGCAGGTAGTCCTCCAGTGCAGGTTTTTCCCAGCGACGCTGCGGGCGAAGCAGCTCATCGAGGAGGGTTTTCTGGGGCCGGTCACGCATTTCCGCGCGGCCTACCTGCATAGCGGGAGCGTGGACCCGAACAAGGCAGTGAACTGGAAATCGACGGCGGCGGCCGGGGGCGGTGTGATCCGTGACCTGGGCGTGCATATCCTGGATTTGCTGTGGTGGCTGATCGGGCCGTTCGACAGCGTATGCTGCACGAGCCGGATCTGGTCGTCCGAGCGGCCAAGCGCGGACAAGCCTGGGACGATGATGGCCATTGACGTGGAGGAGGCGGCGGCGCTGTTGCTGCGCGCCGGCGACGGCGCCTTCGGCACGGTGGAGGTGAGCAAGATCGCGACGGGCACGGAGGACGAGCTGCGGTTCGAGATCCACGGCCGGCACGGCGCGATGCGATTCAACTTGATGGACCCGAATTGCCTGGAGGTTTTCGACGAGCGGGACGCGGGCGGCGACTACGGCGGCCAACGCGGATGGAAGAAGCTGACGTGCCTGCAGAAGTATCCCGCGCCGGGCGGGAAGTTTCCCGGGCCCAAGTTTACTATCGGCTGGATTCGCGCGCACGTTCATAGTCTGTATTCCTTCCTCAAGGCGATTGCCGAGGACACGGAGCCGGGCCCCTCGCTGGCCGAGGGGATTCACAGGCAACGGATCCTCGAAGCGGTGCGGGAGTCGGCGGGAACGGGGGCGTGGGTCGGTCTGCCGCAACTGGCGTGAGAAGGCGAGGATGGAGGAGGAGCCAAAGATGAAGAGGCTGGAACGGATGCAGCCCAAAGTCGGCGTGTTGGCGTTGACGTTGGACCTGTACGAGACGCTGGCGCCGGGGCTGCGAGAGGAGCGCGAGGAATGGTTTCGCAGTAAGATTCTTCCAGCGCTCGAGCCGACGGCGGACGTAGCTTTTGACAAGGCCGTTTTCACTCGGACGGACATCGAGGCGCAGGTGGGGCGTTTCGAGACCGCCGGCGTGGACACGCTGCTCGTCGTGCTCCTCACCTACTCGCCGAGCCAGCTCGTCCTGCCGGCATTGAAACGGACGCGGCTGCCGATCATCGTCTGGAACACGCAGGAGCTGCTTGCGGTTGACGACCACTTCGACACACCTGCGATGATGGCGAACCACGGCGTGCACGGGACGCAGGACCTGTGCAACGTGCTCGTGCGAAGCGGCGTTGACTTCGAGTACGTGACGTCGCACCTCATCGACGAGGATGCGATACACGTCCTCGAGGATTTCTTTCGCGCTGCGGCGGCGGTGGGGCGGCTGCGGAAAGCGCGGCTGGGGCTGATCGGGTATCCGTTTCCGAGCATGGGCGACTTCGCGCTGGACACGACGCATTTGGCCGCGACTCTCGGGTGCCAATGGCTGAACGTGCCGGTTGAGGCGTACGTGAACCGGGCCGAGGCGGCGACACCGAAAGCGGTAGCCGAGATTCTATCAGCATATCGAGAACATTATGACGTCGCGGCCGAAATTACGGACAGAGACCTCGAGGCGACGGCACGAGTGGAAGTGGCACTGCGGGGCATCGTTTCGGACCACGGGCTCGACGCGGTCGCGTACCAGTTCACGGCGTTCGGCGACGACGAGCGCACGCCCACCGTGCCGTTCGTCGCGGCGAGCCGGCTCATGGCCGAGGGCGTCGGGTTCGGTGGCGAGGGTGACTTGATCTCAGCCGCCGGGACGACGTTCCTCAATTGGCTCAACCCGCCCGCGAGCTTCAGCGAGATCTTCACGATTGACTTCGAGGGCAACAGTGTTTTCATGAGCCATATGGGCGAAGCCAACGTGGCGATGGCCAGAAGCGGTAACAAAGTCCGCATGGTCGCGCGGGAAGCACCGATCACGCGGACTCGTCGGGGACAGCTCGCCTTGGTGACAAGCTTCGAGGCGGGACCTGCAACGCTGATGGCGCTCACACTCGGTCCGGGCGGGCGGTGGCGGCTGATCGCGTCGGCGACGACGATCGCCGACTGGGGGCCGCTCGATTCGATGGACGTGCCGCATTTCAAGCTGGCGCCCGGCGGCGACGTGCGTGAGTTTCTGACGGCATATGCCAAGGCCGGCGGGCCGCACCATAACGCGGTGTGCTTCGGCGATGCACGCGAACGATTGAAGGCGGCGGCGAAGCTTCTGGATGCCGACTACTGCGAGGTGTGAACCGTGTTCCTCGGTCTTGATCTCGGCACAACGAACGTGAAGGTGCTCCTCGTCGAGAAAAACGGCGGGATCGTGGCCCGGGCCTCGGCACCGGTACAGCTTTTCCACGTTGAGGATGGCGGCGTCGAGCAAGATATCGAGGACATTTTCGCGGCCGTGCTCACCGCGATCGGCCGGATCGCGGCGGCGGCGGACGTCTCGAGCGTGCAGGCGCTTGGTGTGTCATCGCAAGGCGGGGCGCTGCAGATCCTCGACGGGGACGGACGTCCGCTGGGCCGGGTCATCAGCTGGCTGGACGCGCGGGGCAAGCCGTATGACGAGGCGATCACACGGGACATGGGCACGCGGGAACTCGCACGGCACAGCGGGCATCCGCAAGGTACGATGGCGCTGGGGCAGCTCTTGCGACTGCGCGAGCATCAACCCGAATTGCCGGCGAAGCCCAATCGCATCGGCTTCGTGGGCGACGTGATTGTCTCGCGGCTGTGCGGGCGCTGGGCGCACGACGCGACGTCGCTCTCGTGCGCGGTGCTGTTCAATCCCTCGACGGGCTTGGCAGACCCGGAGATGCTCGAGCGCGCGGGCATCAGCGAAGACCAGCTTCCGGAGCTGATCTCGCCTCGCGAGCCGGCCGGCGGGTTACTCAACGAGGTGGCCGCCAAGACGTCGCTGGCTGCGGGGATCCCGGTGTCGGCACCGGTGCACGACCAGTATGCGTCGGCGCTCGGTGTGGGGGCGACGGCGCCCGGCGACGTGATGTTCGGCTCGGGGACCGCCTGGGCGCTGCTGGCCGTGAGCGACCGGCCCATGCTGCCCGCATCGGACATCGGGTTCGTGTGCCGGCATGTGGTCGAGGGCTTATACGGGCAAATCCTCTCGATGGTCAATGGGGGCTGCACGGTCACCTGGGCGCTGGACCTGCTGGGGCTGAGCGATAAGAGCGGGGCGGAGATTGACGACCTGCTCGACGAGATTGCACCCGGCGCGGACGGGCTGCGCGTGTGGCCGCTGCTTGCGCCAAAGGGCGGGGCGGTCCTTGCAGCGGGCACCGCGGGCCGGCTCACGGGGTTACGCTTAGGGCACGGGCGGACCCACGTGCTGCGGGCGGTTGTCGAGGGGCTGGCGATGGAGCTGGCGCGATACCTTGGTTTTTTTGCCGATGCGGGCGCGGCGATGGAGCGTCTCGTCATGTGCGGAGGCGCCGCGGCGAGCCGGGTGACGCCGCAAATCATTGCCGATACGACGGGCCTGCCTGTGGCGTGCGCCACGGAAAGCGAAACGGGCGCGCTGGGCGCGGCGATGCTCGCGCGCGGTCTGCTGGAGCCAAAGCGGTCACTAACAGAGATATCGGCCGCCATGACGCCCCCGCTGCGCGTGGTGGAACCCGGACCCGACGCGGCTCTTTATCAGGAAATGTTCGCGCAGTATGTGGCGGAATTGCCGCTAGACGTCGTCAAGAAAGAGCAGCCATGAATCGCATTCCTTTGTATCACGTGTGGGATTACACCGATGTGGACCGCACGTTCTGGGCCACGCATCTGGAGGAGTGGGTGCCACGACGGATCGTTGACGCGCACCGGCACGTCGCGGCGCCGGGCCTCCGGATTGAGCCGATGACGGAGGCGAAGCGGCGCCAGTACTGGGTGGCGGAGGTCGCGGAATCGATCGACGCGGCGACGGCGGAGCGCTGCAACAGCATCACCTTCCCAGGACGGGAAGTGATCAACGTGGTTATGGGCCATCCGGACCTTGACTACGACATCGAGGCGAGTAACGAGTACGTGCGAACGGAGTGCTTGAAACGCGGATGGTACAGTCTCACGATGCTCCGGCCCGAATGGGGCGCCGAGCGTGTGGCTGCGGAGCTAGCGAAGCCGGGGGTGATCGGGCTTAAGCCGTATTATGCTCTCATCAGCGCCGATCGCGACACGCGGGACAAGCACATCGAGGCGAGCGTCTACGAGTACCTCCCCCACCATGCACTCGAGGTGGCCGACGAGCGAGGCGCCTGGGTGACGCTGCACGTGCCGAAGGCCGAGCGGCTCGGGCACCCGGATAACGTCAGAGAGATCAAGGAAATCCGGCATCGGTACCCGAACATCGTTCTCGTGATTGCGCACCTCGGACGATGCTATACGGAGCCGCACGCGCGCGAAGGGCTGCCGCCTCTCGCCGAGGACCCGGGTTTATACTTCGATAACTCGGCGGTTATCAACCCGGTGACGCACAGGATCGCGCTCGAGTGCCTCGGGCCGGAACGTATTCTGTACGGGACGGACAACCCGGTGTTCTATATGCGCGGGCGCCGCCAATGGCACGGGCGGAGTTACGTCAACCGGACGAGCCACGACTTTTTCTTTAACAAGGAACGTGAGGCGCCGGAGATCGAGGCGACCTATACATTATATATGTACGAGGCGCTGTTCTCGCTGAAGACCGTGTGCGGGGAGCTTGGGTTCGGGGGCAAGGAGATCAAGGCGATTTTTTATGATAACGCGGAACGGCTGATCGCGTCGGTCCTGGCAGCCAAGGCGGCCTGGTAAAGGCCGGCGGCACGCGCCGGCATCGGGAGGAACGTGGATGGGCAAGCAGTTCGAGATTGTTTTCGGGGAGAGCGGCGTCGTTGTCGTGGCGGACCTGCTCGAGGACGAGGCACCGATCACGTGCGAGAACTTCTGGGCGGCGATTGCGTCGCCACACACGGCACAACTCAACCACGGTGGGGAGACCGGGCCGGAGATGTGGTGTTTCGTCCCGCCGCCGGTGGAGGAGCTTCCGTACGAGAACTCCACGGTGTTTCCGGAGCATGGCGACATTCTGTACTACCACTACCGTCAGCCGCCGGTGCGCGACGGGACGATGATCTACGACATCGGCATTTATTGGGACCGGGGCCAAAGCAAGCTCAAGCAAGGCTGGATCGCGGGCAATCTTTTTGCCCGGATCAAGGGGCAGGAGCAGATCAGATTGCTGCGCCGGGAGGCCGGACGGCTGCTGATGGAAGACAGCGGGACGGTCACGCTGCGGCGAAAGAACGGATGACCGCGCGGCTTCCGTCGTTGAAGCAGACACACGTTGTGCGGTGCGACGCGCATGACCCGGGCGTCGCCGGCGTGAGTGAGCGTGCGCGGCGGCTGAACGGTTTCGTGACACACCGGCTGGGAGGAGAGAGATGGCACGGGTATACGGACAGACGGAGATTCGGAACCTGAGAGCCGTATTCAAGAGCAAGGTGCTCGGATGGTACCAGGACGGCTACGTGACGAAGCTCGACAAGGCGTTCGCAAAGTATACGGGCGCGAAGTACGGCATCGGCCGCAACTCGGCGATGACGGGCCTGGCGCAGGCCGTGGCGATTTCGGGCGCGGGCTGCGGCGACGAGGTGATCTGCGATCCGCTCGTGCACTTCGGCGGCGTAGCGGCGCTGAGCTTCAATTGCGTGCCGAAGTTTGTCGACGTGAAATACGACACGTACCTGATGGACCCGGCGGCGGTCGAGAAGGCGATCACCAAGCATACGAAGGCGCTGATTGTGACGCATCTGTGGGGGTTGTGTGCGGAGCTGGACAAACTCCGGGCGATATGCCGCACGCACGGAATATTCATGATCGAGGATTGCGCACACGTGATCGGCGCGACGTGGAAGGGCAAACACGCGGGGACGTACGGGGATATCGGTGTGTTCAGCTTTCAGCAGGGGAAGCATATCTCCACGGGCGACGGGTGTGTGATGGTCACGAATCGCCGTGACCTCCATTATAAGCTGTATAACGAGTGGGCATTCAAGGGTGAGAGCCCGTCGTTTCTGACGCTGAACTTCCGGATGAACGAGCTGACGGCGGCGGTCGGGCTTGCACAGCTCGAGCGTTTTCCGGAATACCTGAAGGAGTACGACGCGTCGCTGGCGATGTACAACGACGCGATCGCCGACTGCGAGTGGCTGCGCAACCGCACGGTGCCCAAGCAAGCGAAGCAGTCGGGCTACGTCTGGGCGTGCCTCTGGGACGGCGACAAGCACGGGCTGAGCTTCGATCGGTTCAAGCAGATCGCCGCCGAGGAGGGCGCGGGCCTCTGGTACAACTTCACGGAGCGCCCGGCGCAGGAGTTTCCGATCTTCCGCACATCCACGGCGTACCACAAGAAGGACTGCCCTGTGCGCTGTCCCTTGTATAAGGGGAAATACCGCGTCGAGAAATGCAGGACGCCGATCGCCAAAGAAATTCTAAAGCGCGTCATCAACGCGGGCTTGATCGAGGTGAAGCCGTCAGTCGTCAAGCGTCGCTGCGCGGCGCTCCGGCGCGTGATTAAACGAATGGAGCAAGACTGAGGGGTCGAATGCTCCAGGCGTCAAGAGCCAACGTGATTCGAGAGTGAACACATGGGTGTGTTGGAGAGGTTAAACGTCGGTCTGGTCGGGGCCGTGGGGCGTGGCGGGTCGTTTCGCGCGGCGCTTGAGGCCAACGGCGCGCAGGTCCATGCCGTATGCGATGTTAACGAAGACCGTTTGGCGGAATGCACGCAGCGGCTTGGCGCGAGTGAAGCGTACACTGTCTATGCGGAGATGCTGGAGAAGTCCGAGCTCGACGCCGTGGTGGTCGGCACGCCGATGCAGCTCCACGTGCCGCAGGCAATCGCGGCCCTGGAGCGGGGTCTGCACGTGCTGTGCGAGGTGCCGGCGGGCGTTTCGATCGAAGAGTGCAAAGACCTCGTGCAGGCGTGCGAGCAGTCCGACGCGATATACATGATGGCCGAAAACTATACCTACATGAAGCCGAACGTTCTCGTGAAGGAGCTGGTGCGGCAGGGGCAGTTCGGCGAGGTGTACTACGCCGAGGGGGAATACCTGCACGAGCTCAAGGCGCTGAACGAAGTGACGCGATGGCGGCGCACGTGGCAAACGGGCATTGACGGGATCACGTACGGCACGCACAGCCTGGGGCCGGTGCTGCAATGGATGCCGGGCGACCGGGTCGTGCGCGTGTGCTGCGAGGGCAGCGGCCACCACTACAAGGACCCGCGCGGCGAGGACTATCACCAGGATACGTCGGTGATGCTCTGCAAGACGGCGAAGGGGGCGCTCGTCAAGATCCGGGTGGACATGGTTTCGGACCGGCCGCACGCGATGACGAATTACCAGTTGCAGGGCACCGACGGGGTCTATGAATCAAGCCGTGGCGGCCCGGTCGACCGCGGGAAGATCTGGCTGCGGGCGCTGAGCAACGAGATCGAGTGGTTCGACATGGAATCGTTCATGCGGCTGGATGACTTTGCGGAGCGCTACATGCCCGAGGCGTGGCGGCAGCCGCCGCCGGAGGCGCTCGAAGCCGGGCACGGCGGCGGCGACTATTTCGAAGTGCAGGACTTCGTCCGGGCCGTCAAAGGGGAAGCGCCGTGTCCGATCGGCATCCACGAGGCGATGGACATGACGCTGCCCGGCCTTGTGTCGCAGCAATCGATCGCGCAGGACGGGGCGTGGCTCGCCGTTGAGGATTCGCGCGCCTGGGTAAGCGGCAATTTGGAATAGTGTGCCTTGGCCGAGGCGCGGAAGCACCTAAAGGCTTCAGTTTTATGGATGATAAGAGGTGTGCGTTATGACAGCCCGTGAACAAGCATTGCGTTGTGAAACGATCCTGGGTGCCGAGGCGGTTGACGCGCTCGCGCGTGCGACGGTTTTTTTGCAGGAACGCAGCACGAAGGAACTGCTCGAGCTCGTCGGGCAGACGGTCGAGTCGCTCGCGCTGAAGCACGAGGCGGCGACGAAGCGGTCGTTCCCCGTGTCCTACGGCGGCGGCCGGCCGTGCGACGACGACCTGCTGACGGGGCTCGGGATGTTCTACGTTACGCAGCAGGGCAAGGTGATGCTGGACTGCACGAGCGGCCACTACCAGATGACGTGGGGCTACAACCATCCGGTCATGACGGCAGTGGCGGCCGAGGGCATGAAGGTCGGTGTGGTCTGGGACAATCATTCGAATATCCCCAGCCTGCCGGTGAAGATGTTGGCTGAAAGGCTCGTCGAGCTGGCGGGGGATTCCGGGCTGGATCGCGTGCTGCTCGGGGTGGCGACGGGAAGCGTGGCGTGCGGCGCGGCACTGAAGATCATGCTGGCACGGTACTTCAACGATCGGGCGCGGGAACAGTTCGGGCCGCCGGTGGTTTTGTCTCTGGCCGGGAATTATCACGGCACGGACATGGTGGCGCAAACGATGCGCGGCATGTGGCCGGGTTTGCTGGCGCGGATGGAGCCGGTGCAGATCGAGCTCAACGACATCGAAGGTCTTGAGGCCGCGTTCGAGCGATACGAGGGCCGCGTGGCCGGGTTCTGGGCGGAGCCGATCATGATGAACCGGGAGGCGATTGCGGTCGAGCCGGCGTTCTTGCAGAGGGCGCGAGAGCTCTGCACGGAGCATGGGGCGCTCATGGTGATCGACGAGATTCAGACGTGTTTCTGGTACCCGGACGTGTTCATGTTCCCGAGCCTGGGCGTCGAGCCCGACATGGTCGTCGTCGGCAAGGGCATGACGGCGGGCTTCCACCCGCTGGCGGGGCTGCTGTATCGTCACGAGCTTGATATCCTGGAGCAGTACGACGCGATCAGCACGAACGGGAACGCGTCGCTCGCGGCGCTTGTGGGGCTGTGCAACCTGCGGCTGATCGAGCGGGACCGCGAGCGGCTCGAGGACGTGGCGCAGCGGCATTTCGACGGACTGTGCGGCCTGGCGGACGAGTTCGCGGACATCCTGGAGGGAATCAACGGCCGGGGTTTTCTCGCGGGGATGCGGTTTCGGGAGCGGGACGACGCGCTCGGGTTCCACAAGGCGGCCGTCGAGCGGGGACTGTGGGTGCGCGCGCACGCTTACCACGAAGGGCACCGAACGGTGCTGACCAAGTACGCCCTCGTCGCCGACGAGGCGATTGTCGACTTCGCGCTCGGGGCGATGCGCGAGCTGCTCGAGGCCAGAGCCTGGCGCTAGACGAGCCCGCGCCGGTCCGACGTCATTCCCGGACGGTGGTGTCGTAGCGGACGCCGTCGGGGACGGGGACGGCGACGTCAACGGTGGTGCCGTAGTCGCCGCTGGTGCGGCTGAGCGAATCCACGGCGACGAACGCGGTGTAGGCCGACATGAGGCCGTACTCGAGGGCGACCTGCTTGATCTGCTCGGGCAGTTTTCTGTTGGAATCGTGCGTGGACCGGTCGTTGAGGTCGGCGATCTTCATTCTCGCCCAGACGACGGGGATGCCGACGTGCTTGACGGTGGGATCGTCGAGGTTGACGGTGAGGACGATGTCGCGTCGCTCGTCGCCGACCTTGCCGCGCACGCGGACGGCGGTCTTACCGGCGCCGGTGAAGCGGCCCGTGAGGATGACGGGCCGTCCGACGAACAGGTCGGGTATGCGGCGGGGATAGACGTCGGCGGCGCCCATGTCGCCCCAGTCCACTTCGATATCGGCCATGGCGGGATGGCTGACGTGGTCGAAGAAGCGGTCCATGACCTCGCCGGCGTTCATGTCGAGGCCGACGTAGGCGACGGCGCCGCGTCCGAGCTTGGCCATGCGGTCGAGGAGGTAGCGGTTGGGCGAGGAGCCGACGCCGAAGCTGAAGATGCGCGACGCGCCAAGGCGCTTGTGGACCTCGCCGATGATCTGCCGGTCGTTACCGATGTAGCCGTCGGTCAGGAACGACACAACGCGCAGCCGCCGCGGATCGTGCGGGAAGTCAAGCGCGGCTCTTATTCCCCGGATCATCATCGTGCCACCCTGGCCGTGCAAGGAGCTGAGATAGTCGAGGCCTTTGCGGACGTTGTCGGCGCCGGCGGCGATGGGCGCGCGGCCGAGCTGCGAGGCGTTGTTTGAGAAGCGGATGATCTGAAACGTGTCGTCGGGCTCGAGCTGCCTTAGTGCGCGCTCGACGGCCTTCTTGGCCTGCTCGATGGGCCGGCCGCTCATGCTGCCGGAGCAATCGAGGACGAAAACCATCTCCATCGGGCTGCGCCGGATCATGTTCAGGCTTTCGGGCGGATAGAGCATAAGGGTGAAGAAGCCGCCGCGCTCGTCGCGATGGACAAGGAGATTGGACTTCACCGTCTTGCCCGCCACTTTGTAGCGGAGAACGAAGTCCTTGTTGGGGACGGTGTCGAGGGGGCTCAGGGTGACAGTGGCTTTGCCCGGCGCGGGGCGCTCGGTCTTGACGACGTGGCTGGCGCAGGCAAGTTCCTCGATTGGCACGCCAGCGTCGATGTCGAGGGTGAGCGAGATGTCGTGGCCGCTGCGCTCGTTGGGGCGGAGGTACTGGACCTCGGTGCCCTGGCCGGAGAGGCCGTGCCGGCCGCGGGCGACGGCGCCGACGCCGTCGGTGAAGCCGGGCGGGTTGAATCGCGGCCCGACGACCATGGGGAAGACGAACTCGTACCAGCCGTCCACGTAGGCGAGCGTGTGGAAATATGTGATGTTGATGTCAATGGCCTTGCCCGGCTCGATGTTGGCCACTTTCTGGGTGAAGATGTTGGGGCGTTCCTGCGTGAGCAGCGAGGCGACGTGGCCGCGTTCCCTCGCCTCTTCGTAGATGCGCTCGGCTTCCTCGCGCTCGCGGATGATGCCGCGGATGGTGCGCTCGCCTACCCTCATTATGAATTCGTTGATGCCGGCGTTCTGCGGCAGGGGGAAGACGTATTTGGCCTCGATCTTGCCGTCATAGGGATTGTGGAACTGCTGGGTGACGGTGACGGCGGCGACGTAGGCGCTGATGGTGCCCTTGACGTCGGTGTGCTTGAGCGGGACGGGGACTTCCTTTTCGGTGCCGGGCAGGACGGCGATGAGCGCGCCTGTGCCGGGGGCGTCTTCGTCAACCTCGACGGGCGGGCCTTCCGGCCGGGCGATGACCCAGAGCTCTTCATCGTGCGCGGGCATCGAGTGCGGCGGGGCTTCTTCATCGTCCGGGGACTCTGTAGTGCCCAGCACCGGATCGTATAGGGGTCCCGGGAACGGTTCCGCCTCGCTGTAGAGAACGGACCGGCGCGCTCGGCGAGTGCATGCGGGCAGAAGGAGGCCCGCGAGGAGAGCTATCACAGCCAGCGCGACTACGATGGTGAGAACTGTTTTCGTCTGCACTTTCATTGTTCTTCTCCTCTCGAGACGAGCGCTTTGGCGGGGATGCGTTCACCGTCCGCCGAGGCGGCGACCTCGAGCTTGACGATGTATTCGGGTTCGATATCGCCGCTAACGCGCACGTGGATGCGGGCGACGCGGCTGCGGCCCTTGGGGAGGTCGGGGCCGGTGCTGAAGGCGGCGATGATGACGCGGTGGTTCATCAGGGCCACCGGGTCGTAATAGGGGGGCTCCTTGAACGCGGCGTGGTCACCGCCCTCGATGCCGACGATGGTGATGGCGCCGGTCTCGGCGGCGAACTCGAACTGGTAGGCGGCGAGCGGCCGGTCGCCGGAGTCCACGTAGATGTCAACGGCCTCGAAGCGCACGGCGGTCGCGGCGTCGGGCTGCTGCGACCACGCGCACACGGTCAGGGCCAAAGCAAGCAAGAGAAATGTGCGCAGCGTTTTCATTGGACTGAGCTCCTCTCAAGGCTCACGGCGGCGCGGGCGATCATGTCCACGTCGGTGCGATCCACCGTGCCATCGCCGTTCATGTCCCAGTCGTTCCTGGGTCCGGCGGCCGACTCGATGTGGCGGGCCAGAAGGAAGGCATCAAGGATGTCCACGCGGCCGCTGCCATCAATATCCTCGCGGAGGGAAACCTTCATGGCCAAGGCAGCTTCGCGCGAGGCCCGGGGCATGGGTCTCATGAGCAAGGCAGGAAAAAGGAACAAGATAATGACGGCCGCAGCCGCGGCAAGCGCGCCCACCGGCGCCCAGCGAAGGACAAGGCGCCGGCGAGGACGCTGGGCGCGGGGAACAAAGCGCTCACGGGCCATGGCGATGATGGTCTCGTCAACCTCAGGCGGCACGGGTACGTCGGCGGCGTAGAGGGCGGCGAGGTCCTCGGCAAGGCCCTGCGGTG
>Ga0180431_10005159_pt1 | contig 16024 bp, 13 predicted proteins | sample SS_ome_11_FD_132459 | JGI IMG/M metagenome (GOLD analysis project Ga0180431, IMG submission 132459) | Hypersaline lake sediment archaeal communities from the Salton Sea, California, USA - SS_1_MS_1 metaG | ecosystem: Environmental > Aquatic > Non-marine Saline and Alkaline > Hypersaline >... | reverse complement strand
TTTTGAAGCAGACATTTTTTGTTAGTTCTGATAAAAGCCATGAGATTAACAAAATTCATAAACAGTTTTATAAGCTGCTAAAGCTTGTTGCTTAGCGTTTTTCTTTTTGGAAAGTACAGTATCCATAGTAATCTCACTAAAATAATCCGTTTGCTAACTTATACCACAAAAAACGTTGGCTTTCAAGGGGTCACGGGCTTCGGTCCCGTGATACTTAGCGGCTGATTCTTGCTGATGAGCCTTTCATTACTTTTTCTACTTCGGCAAGGCTGGCTGTTGTGGTGTCTCCGGGTGTTGTCATTGCCAGAGCCCCGTGTGCAGCACCGTAATTGACAGCGTCTTGCGGTTCTTTACCTTCCATTAAACCATAAATCAAACCGGACGCGAAGCGAGGCGAGGAAATCCCAGTAGAATGATTTTATGTTGAAGTTCTACTTACTTTGATGATTAGCTCAGCAAGTAATTTTCTGACATTAAGTTCCCGGTAGATGGAACTCTCTTTAGAGAGCCGCAACGAGCAGCTAATTCATCTGTTACTGGCTTGGCAAATTTAGTCAAACCATTTGTTCTTGTTCCCGTGATTATCATTTTTACAAAAAATTTTTCGCTTGCAAGTCTTGCCTAAATAAAGGCTTATGTGTCACGTCGTTTTTTTTGTGAAAAATATACTTGACATTATGACATTTATGTATTACTTTATGCAAGTTATGTATTGCTTTATGCTATATAGAGATGTCATAAGGAGCCAAAGTGAACCCGAGAATTAAGTTAAAATTGGCCCGAGTAGAGCACAACCTCACACAGGCCGAACTAGCGGAAAAAGTAGGTGTCACACGCCAGACCATTGGCCTCATAGAAAACGGCAGGTACAATCCCACCTTGTCTTTATGTATTGCCATTGCCAAGGCGCTCGACAAAACCCTTAACAATTTATTTTGGGAGGAATCCAAACATGAAGGATGAACGCATTCAAACCACCATCAATCGTATCGCAACAATAGGATTTTCAAGCTGCTTGTACTTTTTGTTACCAATTTCCATTTTATATCGGATGCTGATTCTGAAGCAGCACATCCGGGAGTTCTGGGACATTTTCGCCATCTTTTGCTTTGGCATATTCTTCGTATTCATCGCATACGCTAAAAAAGGCGTCTTTGACCACGATTTCAAGGGTAGATGGTTGCCCATTTGCATCGGCGCATTCATCGGCATTTTGGCGGTGCTATTCATCATGGGTCAAATACATTCCGTCGTGGATGTAGGCATGGTGCTGTTCGGCTTTTTACCCGGGATTGGACTATGCATCGGAATAGCCTACTTCCTGAATCGGCGATGGAAGCGAAAAGAAGGAATCGAAGACGAGAAATGATCTATGGCCTGTAGTTTACAGTTACGATTGGATGTTATACCCGCTTAAATGATATTACTATCATCGGGTTTTAGGCGGTGTCTAATCTGCCTTGTTGAGCGAACTGACGGATTTTTTAGCCTTGTACAAAGATGGTGAGAAAAGCTTATCATCAGTTGTAATGGTTTCTATCGCCGCAATCTTATTAAAAATAAAGCCAACTAATAATCGCAAGTGAGCGGTCCCCACAATGATATAAAGTCACTTTTAGTGCTAATTTCTATGGTCACTCATCGATAAATCACATCTCTCTGAGTCGACGGACAGACTCTTGGCATTGTAAAGTAATTTACCCTCCCAATTCCTCTTGTCAAAACCATACTGAAAAACCCCTCAGAATAACCCTTCTTACTCGCTAACTGCCTTCATGGGTGCTCAAATCCCACGATAGCCAATTCTTTGGTGCAAAGCGAAAATTATAAAAACCATGCCCACTTTTTTTAACAAGGGCTTGACCACAATGTCCCGCGGCCAAGCCCATATTTTGTACAAATAGGCCGGGGTGAAAATATAAATGGCAGAACACACAAAAATCAGCTTCAATCACAGAAAGGAAATCTCTGATTACTCAGACCTGGTTGAAATGCTCTTTCCCGGCAACCGCAATCAGCAGCATGCAGCAGCTTGTATTCTATTCGAGCTCAAGTGGGCGGACAATATAGTGTCCAATCTTTGTCTATATCGAAAATAAATACAGCACATCTCGCCGAATACTGCAAAGAGCCAGGGCAAAACTCTCCAGGCTCGGCCTTATTGAACACGTTAGTAGCTTCAATTCAAGATATGGCGGCCAAGCCGGCTGGAAACTTTCCGCAAGATTCGAAGCCGCATTGAAACATCTCGCTGATAAGTGTGCTATCCTGCGAGACACAAAAAATTCTTCAAAAGATAAAGATTCGATGTTTGTCAATTTTGCAAAAGTTCAGTTATTATAGTGTTTAAGAAGAATAGCCATTGCCGGAAGCGACTGTGCCGAAGCAATTTTGTATTTTCGATGAGTTGAGATTGCTGCAGCTTGTCTTCACCAGCCCCGGCAATGACGAAAACAGCATTTGTTGCTCCAACAATCTGCTAATACCATAAGCATAAGATTTTCTTGCTGCATAGCTTATGTATGCCACCGTGTGCCATTGTAGGCCCTCAAGAGACATGAAAAAAGGTAAAAGTTATACGGTGAGCTATATGCCCGGCAATAACAAGTCAAGGCCGGATTTCCCATTTAAATCGTGAAGAAAACGCAGAAATTTCATACTATAGAGCTTATCGAGGTCATTCAATGGCGTTTTTCACTATCATAAATTGGAGAACCTGATGGGTGAAAGACGCAAGGATGCTCTAAGACTCAGTTTCGACTGGAAATTAAAGGTTGAATTTCAAGCGAAGACGGCGCAAGATAATTGTATTCGTAAGTCAGCTTGGGTATTTTTGTGAAAGAAAAGTTTGCCAGCGTAGCTAAATTAATGTTAAATGGAAATGTCAGGTAAGTATAGTTTACTTTGCAGCTGTGTACGCTGTATAACTGGAATATTTTGGGTGCTGGAGAATACCATCCAAGCGGAAGTTTGTTGATGGTGAACTTGAAAAACATGCTCGGTTCCTTTTTACGAGAAACAGCACGAAACGTAACCCAAGCGGAGCAGGATGTTCCCGATGCGGAATAACCTGATAAAACACGAGCCTTAATAATAAAGTCAAGTTAGAAAATCTTGCTGGGTAACTGTCCCAAGTAAGCAAGAAAAAAATGACAACAGAACGATTTTGCTATAGTATAATTAACATAGTCTGATAGATTCCCTTCTGTAAAGAAAGGTGTTTAAATTTTGAAACATTTTTTGTGGCAGAGATTATGAAAAAAGTTAGGGAAAGAGTGTTTGTGTATGGTTCCGGGGCCCGAGATCATTGTCTTTGTGAAGAATATGCTGAAAGTTCTCACGTAGAAAAAGTTTTTTTCGTTCCTGGAAATCCAGGTGTAAACTATACTCACAAAGGTAAAAAAGGTATCATAAAACAAATTCCAATAAAAGATTTTGATGAAATAGCAAAATTCTGCAAAGAAAATGATGTTAACTTAGTGGATGTTGGCTCTGAAAATCCTCTGGATGAAGGGCTTGTTGATGTTTTGACAGGCGCGGGGATATCATGCATAGGACCTAAAAAAGAATATGTTAGGCTGGAAAATGACAGGGAGTTTACAGATAAGCTTCTAACCAAAGTAGGTAAAGAAAAATTTGGTTATGAATACGCAATAAAGCCGGAATGGAAAAGTTTTACCAACCCTGAGGAAGCAAAAAAATATGTTAAGGAAATTGGATATCAAGTAGTCGTAAAGGCAAACGGTTTAGCAAAGGGCAAAGGCGCGATTGTTTGTAATGATGTTGATGATGCAATAGAAGCAATTGATACTATTATGATAAAAAGGAAATTTGGTAAGTCGGGAGATAAAGTCATTATAGAGGAAAGAAAATACGGAAAAGAAATTTCCTTTTTTGCTTATCTTGACGGCGAAAATGTCCTGCCGCTAAGAATGTTTGCACAGGACTATAAGCCAGCATTTGACCCGGAAAACATTTTGGAAATATTTTACCATCATTATGGAAGAGAAACATCAGGTAAAAAACTCTCAGGTATAAGAAGAGGCCTACAGGAAACCGGGATAAGATGTCCTGACAACTTGGAACAAATGACAGAAAAGCAAAGAGATGAGTTTCTAATCTCTAAACTAGAAGAAAAAAACATAAAGCTAATAAATTCAAATACAGGAGGAACCGGCTGTTATTGTCCTCATAGAGAAGCCAGCCCACATTTAATAAACACGATAATCAGAAAGATTGTAAATCCAGTTGTGGATGAAATTTATTATGAGTTAGGATGGAAATATAAGGGAGTTTTATATTTTGGTTTAAATCGTGACCCGGATGGCAACCTATCCGTTTTTGAGATTAATGTCAGACATGGGGACCCGGAAGCGGAAGTTATTTTAAGAAAATTCCAGGTAGATTTTTATGAGCTTGGAACAGCAGTTCTGGAAGGGACTTTAGATAGTTTCAAACCGAGATGGAATCCTAATTATTACGTGGACATTATAGCGATGGTAGGGAAAGGCAAAGACAAGAAAGGAGCGTGGTATCCTGGTTATCCCGAGAGATATGGGAAGGGCTACAAAATAGGGGGTATAGAAGAAGTAAATGAAAAAGGTGTAACTATATTTTATTCAGGTGTAGATATTGATGCCGAGAAAGGACTTGTAACAAAGGGTGGAAGAGTCTTACACATTGTTGCCAGTTCTTCTAATAGTTTAAGTGAGGCAGTAGAAAAAGCATACAGAAACATAGAAAAAATAAAATTTATTGACCACAATAACAACAATGAAAATTGTATGCGATATAGAAGAACGATAGGACGAGACTGAGCCGGAATTAGTGCCCAGTCGGTTAAGCCGCATTATAGGCTATGTCATAAATATATACATCTTTTCCTTTTTGCCTGTTCGCCTTTCTAACGATGCCATTTCGGCAGGACTTTTATGCAAAAATGACATTATCACCATCAAGCCATAGCCGTGTTTGCCGCATATAAGCTTATGTAAATAATAAACTTAAAGGCTTTAGAGGGGTTCTGGCACATAGTTTGCTGAGTATTCTAATGGACGTAATAAAAAGTGAAAAATGAGCAATAAAAAGAAAGGCAGGTGAGTAAAATGGTACTCTACAATATAATCCCAAGAAAAAGAAATAATGGTCTTCGAGTAAGAAGGCTCTTCGGTGAACCATTCGAGCTTATGAACAATAGGATGAGCAGCCTCTTTGATGACTTCTTTGAAGGTTTTGGAACAGAATTAGAAGCATTTTCTCCTCGTATGGATGTTGCCGAAAACGAAAGAGAATTTACTGTGGCTCTTGAATTACCCGGTGTCAACAAAAAGGACATTCATCTGTTGCTTGAAAAAGATAGTCTTACCATTGAAGGAGAGAAAAAAGAAGAACACGAGAAAAAAGAAAAAGGCTATAGCCACATTGAACGCTCTTATGGTTCTTTCCGAAGGGTTATTCCACTTCAAGCCGAAGTCGATGAAAGCAAAGTAAAAGCCACATTTAAGAAAGGTGTTCTGACTGTAAAATTACCAAAGAGCATAGAGACTCAGAAAACAACCAAGAATATACCAATCGAGAATAATTGAGAAAGAGACTTCAAGCATAGACAACCGGCCTTCTAAGGATTTAGGAGGCCGGTTTTTTTATAAGAAAACATAATATTCATGGGACCGATGCCATCAAATTAGTTCGGCGGCACTGTCGGGAATCCAGCCATCACTATCATCAAAAAGTTTTATATGAAGCCAGCCTGGCCGACTCTCGAGCAAATCAAATTCAGTTCCGGCATGTAACGGATCTTTAAAGCTGGGCGAATAATTTTGACCATCACCCTGACGAGCAACGACCTGCTTAATTGTGATAACACCGCAAATTCTGCTTGCCTGTGTTCTGGATTCCACAACGAGTGATGATAAAAAACAGACTGTCAATATAGCACATATTATTGCAGATATCATCCAGGGGACACTTCGACCAAACCATATTACCCATGCGGCGCATAGACAAACAATGCCAAAGAAAATACATGTAAGCAAAAACTTGGTTTTAATAGCAAAATCATAATGCCAAAAAAACAAAGTTTGTAAAACACGCTTTTCTGTTTTTGTCCTGACTTTATCTATTTTTTTACTGTGTGCGAAGGTTAAGTTCTTTTGGATATTCGTATCTGAACTGTCAAGTTTTTCGGCTCGTCGATAATTCAGTATGGCTTTTCCGATGTCACCTTTTAAAAAATAAGCATTGCCAAGATTATAATATAGCTTTGCATTTTTAATCTGGCCTTGTTCGGCAATTTTTTCGAAGGCAAGTATTGCTTTTTCATAAAGCCTTTCAGCCTGTTTAGAATCCCTGGTTGAATTAGCCTGCCGAAAACTTTCATTAGCTTGACTAAAAAGCAAATAGGCCTGGTCTTTCGACATCTGTGCCTTAGCAGGCCCAACCAGGCTAAGGAGGAACAAAACAATCAATATTATTGTTAATCTCTTTGTGGTCATTTCTTTAATTTTTTTTCGATATTACGGATAAGCTCAATTATGTCCTTGGTTTTTCCAGAATCAATACTTATGTCTATCGATGCATAACGTGCTGATTCACAGTGTTCCATTGTCTGGCGGTATTTGTCGGCTATTTCAGCATCTTTTGTAGCATTGATAACTGCCTCGTAGCAATCATTTCCGGTAAGTGAGCCGGCTATTTTGTCGAAGCGGTCACCAACGTACCGTTTCATTATCGAAGCAACCTGCTCATTTTGCTGTGAAGTATCCATTGAAATAGTTTTCTTTAATTGTGCTATCGCTTTACTACCGGCCTGCCGACGTCGTTTTGCAGCTACTTTTTCCGGGCTGGTGTGGGTCAGGAATTTCGCAACAGAAGTCAAAATCAATACGCCTAAAGGCACCGCCCAAATAGGAGCATAAACAGGACTGATTAAGGCAGCGGCTGGCGAAAAACTCATATTCTCTAAAACATCGGGACTTTCATAATTAGCTGAAAGACCTTTTTTTATTGCCTCGACCTCTTTGTTAATTGGAGCAAAATCCTTTCCTTCTATATCTGCAGCAGTAAGTCTTTTAGAAGGTTTAAGATCGAGCTTTATTGGCTTGGACTTGGCTACATTATAGCTGCCGGTATCAGGGTCGAAATAGGCCAATGGTATCGAAGGTATCACATTTGCCTGATTGTTGTCGGGTCTGATTGTTTGCGTGAAGACTTTGGAGTCATCGGCAATTGTGGGGGGCGCTTTTTGAGACGGCATCTTAAAGTTGGCAGCTAATCCGGGTACTTGTTCAAGTTTAGGCCACTGGACAAGTTTTAAGTATTTACTGCCACCGATTTTAATGGTCAGTGTAATAGGGTCACCCATATATACATCTGTAGTAGGTTTCGCTGAGGCTGAAATTGTGTACCGCCCGACAAGACCGTAAAAGCCATCAGGTTCACCTTGTTCCGGTAGTGGCAAAACGGTAAGTGTCAGTGGTTCTGATCTTACCATAAATCTCTTATACTGTTTGCCGGAGCTGAAAAAATCATCGAAAAAACGACCTCGCGACCGCGACCGTCCCACGGCAACATCTGTGGATACTACTGTCGGCTCAAGTTGCACTGGGCCTGAAACCTTAGGTATAAGAATCTTTCGCAGAATAAGCACATTAGATTGTTTGCCTTTATGCATCACTTGATGCTGTGAAACCAGAACGGTTGTGCCAGAGCCTAAATCAAACTCTTTGACCTGCTGGTCTAAAATATCAGGGTTTTCAAAATAAAATGAATCGCCGTTAAAGACAGGAATATTAAACTGTGGGTCACTAATATCAGCAGAAAAGTAGAACTTAATTGTCATCAAAACAGGCTGGCCAACGTAACATTGCTGTTCTGACAATGTTACTTCTAAATCCAGTTGGTCAGTAGTGCCTGGCTTTAGAATATTCACAGAAACAGGATTGGTCTGATAGCTTTTTTCAGCAACAGTAACTTTGACAGGACTAATCTCTATACGGCCGGCTTGATTAGATACCAGCGAATAACTCATCACATATCGTTTAACCACATTTTGGGTTGTTTTTCCATTTATAATACTTATCGAGGTTTGTGACACATCCCTGTTACCTGCACTTCGAGGGTTATATTTTGCCAGAGGTGCCAAGTCAACCTGGCCCGGGTTGTTTTCGCCATCAATAATCACATGGTAAGTGAAACTTTCCCCAACATAGATATCTTTCTGGGAATCAACCTGGGCAAAGACCTGCACTTGAGCAACGGCATTGCCTGTAAACAATGCTGCGAAAGTTAAAGCAACAAAAGTCTGTTTGCTAAAAATATTCATATTACCAATCTTTTTCCACTTTCTGGTAACGAGCTCTTTGCAAGATTTGTCTTTGTTTTTTGTCACGCTGTTCTTTGTCGAGTATTTCCTGTGCGGTTGTATCGGATTTTTGCTTTTGTTCTTCATCTTTTTCCTGGGCTTGCTGCTGTTGTTGCTGCGGCTCCTGCTGCCGAGGCTGGTTTGGGTCATCCTTAGAGGCCTGTTGTTGCTGTTGTTGCTGCGACTGGTTAGGGTCCTGAGGCTGATTAGGGTCTTGCTGCTGCTGTTGATTTTTGAGCTGGTCGAGAATATCTTTTATAGTCAGACGGGCAACTTCAATGTTTTTTGCGGCTTTTGTGTTTTCCGGCTCGATATCCAGTACACCCCGCCACTGGCCTATAGCAGTTTCCATATCCTCGATTGCCTTTTGCAGATTTGAGTCTCTTTGTTTGGAGCCCTGCTGAAAAAAACTGTTGCCAAGATTGTATTTTGCCCTGGTAACAAGTTTCATATTTTTACTTTCAGCAGCAACCTCCCTATATAAATTCATAGCCTGGTCAAGGTCATCGAGACGAAAGTAGCTGTTTGCTTTATTGAATTTAGGCTCTAAGGCTTCAGGACTGGTGATAAGAGCCTTGTCGTATTGTTTGATGGCTTCGTCGAATTTTTCCTGCTCGTATAGACGGTTGCCTTTGCCAGTTGAAACTTGAGCCGAATCGGCAAAAGCTATTTGAAACACAAACAAAACCAGCGTTATATGTAAAAGTATTTTATGTCTTCCTGCGTTCACTTATAAAAACCTCACAAATAATCAGAGCCAGACCTAAAGCTATAAAAACCTGAAATTTTTCATCATATTTTAACATTGTCGCTGATTCAATCTCACGTTTTTGGGCCGAAGCAATCAAGCTTTCATAAATCTGACCAAGGTCCAGGGTTGTGCCCGGTTCAACCGAAAGATATTTTCCGCCCTTAGTTACATAAACAATCTCTCGCAACATATCGCCGTCAACTTTTGACCAAACTTCTTGGCCATTATATTTTAAAAATGTTTTTTCGCCATTCGGCCCTGTAATTGGAATCCGTGAACCCTGATCTTGATTGCCAAGGCCAATCGCTATTATTCTTATACCATCGGCAGCTGCTTTTTCAGCGGCCTGAACGGGGAAACTGTCATGGTCTTCACCATCAGTAATCAGGATTATGTCCTTATACTCGCGACTTTGTTTATCGAAAACTTCTTCGGTGGCTTTGCGAATAGCATCGCCTATCATTGTCCCGCCTCTGCTGTTACTTTCCGTAGATACATCCGCCAAAGCCATCCTCAGGAAGGCATAATCCTGGGTTAATGGACATTTTACTGTGCTGTTACCGGCAAACGTTACAATGGCTACGCGGTCACCTCTAAGCGTTTCCAGCAGGTCCCGTATTGCTATCTTTGAGCGCTCAAGTCTGTTCGGTTTGATGTCTTCTGCCAGCATTGAACGGGAAGTATCCAATAAAATACAAACATCCCTTCCTTGGCGTTTTATTCTTTGGGCCTGTGGATTCCATTTGGGCTCGGTCAATGCTATTACGATACTAATGAAACCAACGGTCAGCAAAATGGCTTTGAATATTTGCTTTTTCAAACTCACTGAAACATTGATATTCTTGAGCATTTCATTGCTGGCCAATATTTTAAGCGCCTTAGCCTTTTGCCAGAAACACCAGATATAGGCAGGCAGTAAAACCACCGGCACAACGAATAACAACCACAACGCTTTGTCATTTCCCAGGTTCATAATCACCTTGCATTTTTTATTTTACGGAATCTTGCGAAATATCGTACAGCTTGCCAGCATCTCCAAAACCAATATCAACAATGCCGCCAATGTCCAGGGGCCGAAAAGTTCAGCGTATTGAGCATACTGAATCGACTTGACCTCAGTTTTTTCTAATTTGTCGATTCTTTCAACAGTTTTTTCAAGTGTTTTGGCACTATCAGCCCGGCCGTAGAACCCACCTGTTTTTTCGGCAATTGCTTTAAGCAGTCTTTCATCAAGATTTTGACCGGTCGGCATCTTATACGTTCCCAATGGGGTTTGAATAGTTGTATATGCCTGAGCAGAGCCGATGCCGATAGCATATATTTTTATGTCCCATTCCTTCGCCAGTTCAGCGGCTCCCATTGGGTCATATTCGCCGGCATTATTAATGCCATCGGTAAGCAGGATAATTACCTTACTTTTAATCTTAAAGCCACTATCCTGCTCAGCCACACCCTTTTCGCCGGCCTGGATCAGCAGAGCCCTTCTTTGCCGGAGTTCATCTTCAGCGCTTTTCAACCGAGCTGCTGCCAAAGCAACCGCATCGCCTATCGCTGTGCCATCTTCGCTGCGAAGTCTGACGAGCTCTGTATTCTTCAGAAATTCCAGTAAAACATTATGACTGAGCGCTAAAGGGCAAATCGTATCAGCATAACGAGCAAATGTAATCATGCCCACAAGATCGTTACTTCTGCCGGATAGCTCTTTCTTATTGCCCTCTATAAAATCAGAAAGTACCCTTTTAACTACTTCGAGGCGGTTTACCTTTTGACCATAATAGTCCATTTCCGTTTGCATACTTCCGGAGCGATCGACAACTACTTCAATTGCCACACCTTCGGTGGAAATTTCTGACAGTACCGTTCCTTTTCTTGGCCTGGCAAGGGCAAATATCAAAAGACCGATACAAATCAATCTGGCAATTAACAATGAAGATCTGAACCTAATACGCCATGAAACAAGACAGTTTTTCATATCCACCAGGCTGGAGAATTTGATCGCAGCAGTACGTTTTTTATGCAGGCACATAAATGTCATAATCGGCAATACCAAAAACAACAACAATACCCATGGCGAATATAACTGCATTTAAGCAACCTCTGCTTCTACTGTTTGTTCGGTTACATCAACTTTCTTTTCGTCAGATTTTGTTTTCTCGATAAAGTTTTTAACCAGATCGAATGTTTTCTGGATTTGTTCTGTAGTCGGATTGTGTTTAGCAAATTTTACCAGATCGCAATGCTTGAGAAATTCTCCCAAGTCATCCTTATCGGAGCTAGGAAGAACCTCTGTAGTTGCCAGCTCGATTAAGAATTCTTCTGTTGTTCTTTCCGGGGCTCTGAGATTAAAGCGATGCTCAATATAATGCCTTAAAATATCGCTCATTTGTTCGTAAAATTCTTTGATTTTACCTTTCTTTACCAGGTTCTTTTGAACCAGAGCGCGCAGGCGTTCATACGCAATTTCATGAGCTGGCTTGAAAATCCTGATGAGTTCAGCTTGCCTCTTTCGCCCCAAATACACCCAGACAACTATACCAGCCGTAATAGTTCCAACTACACCTAACACCCAGAGCCACCAGTAAGAGGCCTTTTTAGGAATATCCACAACGTCTTCAATATCAGCTATTACCAACTCGGCTCGCTGCTCGCCAAGCAGAGAAGTTACTTCAATATCTATTGGCTCAGTTGCAAGTTCGTACGTTTTTTCTTCCGGATTGTTTACGTCAGTAAATTGAAATGTAAAAGCCGGTATTGCGAAAGTGCCGGATAAAAAGGGCTCGAGACGATACCGGTATCTACTTACCACATTGTTATTTTCATCAAGTTTGTCACCCAAATTATCCCAATCAACAATGCCAAAATTTTCAAGTACCTTGTCTACCTTTGGCATCTGAACTTCAAAGCCAGATTCAATCGCTGCTTCAAACTCCAGCAAAAAAGTTTCGGCAATAGTCATTTTGGCTTTGTCGATACGTACATGAACCGTCAAAGGGCCTCGCTGGTAATCTTTGTCAATCTCGAACTCGGTTTGTCCGCCCTCGGTACCTGCATCCTTCTTACAACCAGCGCAAGCCAGTAGCAGCACGCAAGTTATAAGTGCATAGGATGCCGTTCTTGTTGTTTTATATTTTCGTGTTCTACTTGTCATTTTCGGTTTTACCTGCAGGAGTCAATACAGATGTATGAACAATAACATTGTACTCGTCCATTAATTGTTTTATAAGGCTTTGCTGAATGTCCTGGCTTTTACGGTTCACAAGCTCGCTGGTTACCTGGTCTCTAACTTCATCAAAACTTTTCTGCCGCTCGACAGAGTTGGGGTCTTGTTGATTTGCAGGTTCTATGAAATTTTCCTTGTTTGCCTGATAATATGTCCGAAGATCGGTTTCAGTAATATTAATTTTACCGGCAAGCTGCCGGTTCATTAGCTGTTGGCTTAAAGCACTGCGTGTTAATTCATCGATAAAACTTTTAATCTTAGAATCCCTGGTCAACTCGTCTTCCAGTGCCTGCCTGTACATGATCTCTTGTATAATCCATGATTGAAGGAACTGTCCCTTTGCTGCAGGGTCTTTGTATTGTTCAAGCATTTTCTTTTTTTGCTCGTTTAGCTGGTCAGTTGTCATAAACACCGCCATGGGAGCAAGTTGGTTATCGATTGTTGCTTCAATTAATGCATCGAGGTCAGATTCGGTTATTTTTTCGGCTCCAATCTCAGCTACTATTTTACTGCCTACGGAAGAGGATTTCTCAAAGCTTGTCCTATCCATCAACTCATATCGCAAAGCTGAAAACTTGCCAAGTTTCTCGAAACAATCCTTGATATGAGCATTAATCTGAGATTCTAATTCGGTAAGTTCAGCTGTAATTTCACTGCGATAGTAATATTCAATCGCCTCAGCATAAGAGCCTGCTTTCTCAAGTAGCGTACCAATCTGAAAAAGCGTTTTAGCGTGTTCTGCATCCGATAACTTGCCGGAAGATAGATAATCCTGCCAAACTTTAGCTGCTCTGGTGTATAAATTGCGGCTGGTAAGCTTAGCAGCCAACTGTTTGACTTGTTCAGGCGAAAGAGAAGAGGCTGCATTTTCAGTGGGTAATCCCTGATTGCCGGACTTTGTGAGAAGATTAGCTGCTCCCAGAGCTATCAGGATTAAAAGCAGTACGATAACTATTCCGAACGCAAAAGAGCTTTTCCGCCTTTTATCTGGTAATGAAAAGTCCAATTTTTCTTCCATAACTTATACCTCACAATTTCGGTTCGCCACATGTCGCCGTCTATAACTTAATATCTCCGGTGTCGCATATGGAAAAACCTGACTAAATCCTGTATATATGGTTTGTCGGTGCTTATACTGATACAATCAACATTAATTGTTCGCAGCATATTTTTCAGCTCATCAAATCGCTGTGCAGTCGTACTACTGTACTGATTTCTGAATTTTCTGCTGGAGGTGTCGACAAGGATAATATCGCCGGTTTCAGCATCATTGAACTCAATCAGTCCTATTCCAGGCAATGTGATTTCAGCTTTGTCACGAACAGAAACAGCAATAATATCATGACGTTTATTGATCAGACTTAGGGGTTTCTTAAAATCGGTTTCTATAAAATCAGATACAAGAAATACCGTCGCTTTCTTGCGTACCACCTTTGCCAGATAATCCAAAGCCTGGCTGATATTTGTTCTTCTTTTCGGCATTTTAAAATACATCAGTTCCCGAATCAGCCGCAACATATGACTGACCCCCTTTTTGGGTGGGATGTACAGTTCTATCTGGTCTGTAAAAATCAGCAATCCAACCTTGTCATTATTCTTCGCTGCTGCAAAGGCCAGCACAGCACAAAATTCGGCTGCTAACTCGTTTTTGGCTTTATTTACAGTACCGAAGTCACCAGATGCACTTAAATCAACAGCGAACATCACTGTCATCTCACGCTCTTCAACAAAGCGTTTTACATAAGGCCTGCCGGTACGAGCAGTAACGTTCCAGTCGATGGTACGGATGTCATCTCCGGGCGTGTACTCACGAACTTCGTCGAACTGCATGCCCCTGCCTTTGAAAACGCTTTCATACTGACCGGCAAAGCTGGCATCTACCATCCTGGACGTGTAGATTTGGATCTGTCTGATTTTTCTTATTAATTCCCGGGGTATCATTGTATTTTTGAAAATAAATTCATGCCGTTTCGTTTATGGCACTTCAATGTTGTCAAAAATCGTCTTTATGATATCTTCGCTGGTTTTGTCTTCAGCTTCGGCTTCATAGCTTACAATTACCCTGTGTCGCAGGATATCAGGACCGATACTTTTGACATCCTGGGGGGTAACATAGCCTCTCTGCTGGATAAATGCGTGTGCCCTGGCAGCAATAGCAAGGTAAATTGTCGCTCTCGGCGAAGCCCCATAGCTTATGAAATTACCCATTTCTATACCGTATTTACCAGGCTCTCTGGTGGCACAAACTACATCAACGATGTAATCTTTGATTTTTTCATCAATGTATATTTCATCTATAACAGAACGTACCTCGAAAATCTGTTCAGGGCTGATAACCGCTTTTACGTCAAACTTCTTGTCTGTCACGGCCATTCTGTCGAGAATCTGGCGTTCCTGACCCTTGTCAGGATAATTGATCTTAAGTTTCAACATAAACCGGTCAAGCTGAGCTTCCGGCAGTGGGTACGTTCCCTCCTGTTCGATAGGATTTTGAGTCGCAAGTACGAGAAAAGGTTCGGGAACATCAAAGGTTTCTTCACCAATTGTCACCTGTCTTTCCTGCATAGCTTCCAATAGAGCACTCTGGACCTTAGCCGGAGCCCTGTTGATTTCGTCAGCTAATATGATATTGGCAAAAATCGGCCCCTTACGGGTGTAAAATTCGCCGTCTGATTGACGATATATCTGTGTTCCAATCAAATCAGCCGGAAGCAAATCAGGTGTAAATTGTATTCGCCGAAAATCAGCATTAATCGTTCGTGACAGAATTGTAACCGCCATGGTTTTAGCTAAGCCCGGCACGCCCTCCAGCAATATATGCCCATTAGCCAAAAGTCCGATAAGCATACGTTCGAGCATATATCTCTGTCCGACAATTACTTTGTCCATCTCCCCAAACAGTGCCCGTACAAATTCGCTTTTTTCCTGAACTAAGTTTCCGATTTGTTTCACATCTGTGGCCATAAAGAATTTCTCCTTAAAATTTTAGTAAATATCATAATTTGAGCCCAACCAGGGACACGAGCCAGTAAAAAATAATTAAATTTTTCTACGCTTCACACCTGAAAATGGTTCATATTATGCAAAAAAACCAGCAAAAATCAAGCCTTGAATCGTTTGTTCCTTTGTAGTGGGTGCCCGTCAAGTTTGTAGGTAGATTTTTCAGGCTGCCAGAGGCTTTTGCGACCATAGTTTATCCCATCTTTTATTCAGCCAGGTAATCCGCAAGGCCAATGTTGCTGACGAACCTGCCCTATGGATTTTCGATTTACGATTTACGATTTTCGATTTCAATTCGTCAATCGTCAATCGGCAATCGACAATCACCGGAACCACGTGCTTACAAGCACCCTCAACTGCACCGGAGCCTATGTCGTAACCTTTTTCACGAAAGACATCGTAACGCATTTCCTGCTCGTTATCTTGAATATACTTATGCAACTTTGCCAATTTTTCTCTCTTTCTGCCTCTATGACGTTTATGTTGTTTTTGCAAATCCTTCAGCAGTTTCCGTGTCTGTCCGTCCCACAGCCGGCTTTCACGTTTTTTGACCCACTTCTCAGTCGCTTCACTGCCTTCGCCAAAAAGCACTTTACCGCAATCCCAGATGTGTTCGCTGGCGTGATACCAATCAATGATGAAAGTGGAACGACCAAAATGCTTGCGGCGTTCATTACGAATCCACGGCGCA
>Ga0180431_10005154_pt1 | contig 16037 bp, 26 predicted proteins | sample SS_ome_11_FD_132459 | JGI IMG/M metagenome (GOLD analysis project Ga0180431, IMG submission 132459) | Hypersaline lake sediment archaeal communities from the Salton Sea, California, USA - SS_1_MS_1 metaG | ecosystem: Environmental > Aquatic > Non-marine Saline and Alkaline > Hypersaline >... | reverse complement strand
TAAAGTACCGTGGTTCCCCAAGCCTTTTCTCAGGGAACCGTAAACTGCATATAACTTACTCATATACTATACTTATTTTCTAATGTTAATGGGATTCTCTCTCTATACTTTTGCTCAGTAATATCCCCAAATGAAGGGGCAGAGTTAATTTCAACAATAATAAACTTAGGTTTCTCTCTCAAATTACCTTCAGAATCTGTTGAGCTTTGAACCCTTACATCACAAGCACCCATATCAAGACCTACAGCATCTAATGCTTTTACACATTCTTCTGTAATCTCTTCCCAATTAACAGGTTTATCAAACTTCTCATTCTCTTCTACATACCACACACAGTTAGAATCATTCCTAAACCACCTATTTTCTGTAGGAGTATCGGACTTAAGCATTTTTCTACAAGCATAGAAATAACCTTCTGCATCTATATGAATTCTGTATTCCCTAGAATAATTATAATACTTCTCAAAGATATATCTCTGAGGCTTATTATTTTCATCTAAAGCCCACTCATATAGTTCATTATAGTTATTAAACTTGATCATACCCTGACCTCTACTACCATAGATTTTTTTAGCTAGTATAGGGAATGAATCTTCTTCTGTTATTTGATCAGGAGAACTGTACCATTTAGCAGTATTAACATCTAAATGTTCAAAACAAGTCTTCATTTTGAATTTATTAGAGCTATTTCTAACTGCCTCAGTTGTATTAATCTCATATTCTGATCTAGTCCAATCAGTAGTACTCCCAAATCTAATACAAGCTAATACAGGTACATAAATTGATCTCCTTAAACAATCGTGTGACGGATGTCTAGAAAATAACCTCACTGTTCTCTTTTTCCACTTTTTTGTCATTCTCAATAATTTTTAATCGTCTTCTACTTAATGTTTCAGTCTTCTTTACCCCTTTAAAAGATACCACATAGTAAGGCTTAGAACTAGTCTTAATAATTTCAGTTACTTTACCTACTTTATCTGTACCTTTAATACACACTGTAGCCCCTACTCTAAGAATTTGTCTAGGCACATAGCTTTCCATAGCATAAAGAGAACCTGGATACACGGTTAACTTATAATCATTACCCTCACTACAGGTAACTTTAACTATATATCTAGTGTCAAACTCAGTGTGTTTAGTATCAACAAGAGTACCTGCAATGTAAGCTTTACCGTGACTAAGTATAGAGCCTTTAACTGTAGTTGCTTGTGATTCTCCAACTTTACATAACTTAAACTCTGTATCCAGCCCTTTATCTTCAGCTCCTAAAATAGCAAACTGTGCAATAGATTCAAAACTAATAAATACTTTATCCTTCTTTTTGATATTGTTAGAATTAAAAGAACAACTAGTATCAAAAATAGATAAACCATGAATAAATTTAAGTTTATCAGGTATATCTAAGCCAGCCTTTAAAATCCCATTTTCAATCCTATCTAGGTATTTATGGATATTTAGACCTCCTACCCTAATATAACTGAAATACTTAACTATCTCATCATGTGTGAAATTCATAGGTATGCTTAAATCATAGCTAAGTTTAAATTTAGTTTTATCCATAATCTTATCTTCCATACCTTCAAGTAAGATAATTTTAGTACCTACATCCCAAACTTTATGTACTCCTGAAACTAAGTCAGAAGTACACTCCACTTGAGAACCTACTCTTATATCCTTACCTATAAAGTTGTGTTTTAATAGATACATTTTCTTTAATATTTAATAAGTTAATACCAAATTCTTTAATCAATTCTTCAGCTAATTGAACATTTTGTGTGTTAATACACTCAACAATTCTCTTACCTGTTTCCACAGAAATTTCATTATCACTATTAACAAAATCAATAGCTGCAATAGTATTATTAAAAGCCCACTGTCTCAACTCATCAGTCTCAATCCAAAAATTAGATAGAGTTCTATACTCTACACCATAATCTTTGAATCTAAATGCTCCTGCTTTACCATACATCTCTCTTCTACGAGTATCTGTATCAAGTACAATACTAGGAACGCCTAAGAATAAATCCATAGCTTTAATAATAGCTTCTGAACTCTCTAAACCAGGATCTGTATATCCAACATGGATATGTCCACCACAAGTTCTAAGATTAGTTTTAGATGATGGCTTACAATTTCTAGCTCTCAACCAAACATTCATATCAGGCTCACACCCAAATAATTTAGACTGAGTAGTTTGTAAGTATTCACTATCCAACTCAAATGAAGGCTTGATATAAGGTGAAATACTATCACCTACCATATCATCAACATAATCAAGGACAAATTGAATGTCTCTTGAAAATGATACAGCATCAATTGCTGGTGGAATATTAAACTCCGCCATTACATTATCTTCTTGGATACAATGTCCAACATCAGAAATAGGAATTGGTTCCTTCTTAGTCCCTCCTATTAATCCCTCTGCAGAAATTACTGTCTCTTTAATATTATCATATAAAAAGAACTCTGGGTCTGCACCCAATTTGATATTAAGCAACTGTTTCATTTATCTCTTTATTTGTTTTAAACTTTGTTATTCTCATGAATGTAAGCAATAACTCTCTCAACTTCTGATTAGAATGTGTGTTATAAGCATCCCATTCAGGATGTCCTTGTATAGCTAATGCATTAATCTTAGGAAAGATAACAATCTCAGGCTCCCTAAAATCTTTAGGCACTTTAATGAATTCATCATCACCATTCATATAATCTAATGAGAATGGTTTTTTATTATATCCCACAATTCTATAATCTTCAGTATCAAGATTAAAAGGATACATCATTTGATGATGATCACCAGGAATAGCTAAATCATAAGTTTTACCTTTTGTCCAAGTGCATAATACATCGTGTTTACAATTATTATGTCCTAAACAATCCTGAATAAGCTTACCACCTGCCATTACACAAGATAATTGAGCACCTCTACAGATACCAATTATTTTCTTTCCTTGGTCAATAGCTTCCTTATAGATTTCAATTTCCTCCTCATCTCTAACCTCATCAATATAAGTATACTTACCTAAATTTTCACCATAATGCACAGGATCAACATCCGCCCCACCTGTAAACATTACAAGATTTGCATCTTCTAAGTTATCTACAATCTCCATATTAGTCCAAGAACTACAGTCTTGATTATCCCCTACAATAAAAACCTTATAATCAGCCAAATACTCATCATTAGTTTTTACTTTAGCTGGAGTATGAAATATTTTATTTGTTTTATACCTGTTATCTTTTCTTGGTTTTCCCATAATGTTATAATGTATATAAAAGTCTTTTTGTGCTAAATAAACAGCATGTTCTAAAGCAACATTCTCCTCTGTTTTAAACTTTATTACAAGGTTTTTAAATGATTCCAAATGATCATCTAAATATTTACCCTTTAGACTTGACATATTGACTACTTCTTTTAAGTAGTGCTTTCTATCTTCTTTAATTTTATTTATTTGTTTTTTTGTTACCATAATTAATGTGTCCAATATTTACTAACTACAGCATCTGCTATCATTGGTATTGTTTTACAAAATATAGCTCCTGCTTTTTCCATTCCTTCTTTAATAATGTGACTAGCTATTTCTACACACTCAGGAGCACTCTCAAGTACTATCTCATCGTGTATGATATTAACTATCTTTACATCATCTTCTAAGCCTAATTGCTTTATTTTGTCATATACTATAATAGCTGCAACTTTAGTCATTGATCCTGAAGTACCTTGTACAGGCATATTCTGTGACCATCTTTGTATTTTACCTTTAGTTACAAAGTATTCTCTCACAATATCTTTATATTTAGATTTATCTTTTCTGTATTCTACCCAGAAATCAGGCGTAAACATCCTTTCTAACTCTTTTAATCTCTCAAAGTTTTCAATAAAGAACTTTCTTTTTGTCACATTATCTATTAATATGTAACCTCTCTTCATTGTTTCTTTAGTGACCTTTTCAAAATGTTTAGTCATTTCAGGGAAGCCATCAAAATAAGCATTAACTAATTTCTCAGCCTCTTCTATAGATATTTGTAATCTATCTGCAATAGTATGTTCACTGCCACCATAATTCAAAGCAAAACCAATTGTCTTAGCAAAGTTTCTCTTATCCTTATGGTTAGTTTTGATATCTTTGGTAGACAAATTAGATACTTCAGGGAAAACTTTCCTAGTAACTAAACAATGCATGTCCCCATCTCCATTTAAGTGGAAATCCACTAATGAAGGATCTAAACATTGATCAGCTACTACTTTTTGTTCTTGTCCTGAATAATCTGCTACAACTAACATATTATCTCCTTGTCCCTCAAAACATTTCCTGTATTCTTCTTCTGCAGGAATATTTTGTAGATTTGGATTGTTAGATGACATTCTACCTGTTGTTACAAATTGCCAATAATTTGAATGAACTCTACCTGTAGTTTTATTAATATGATCTAGAAAATCTAAACCATATGTACTAACACTCTTAGCCCATTTCTTATAATCTAAATAAAAAGTTATAAATTCAAATTCTTTTTTAAACTTACTTATATGTGAGTCTTCACAAGAATCCTTTTCTTTACCTGTTTTCTTATCTGGTACTTTAGTATCTACTCCTAAAAACTGTAGATATTCAATTACCTGTTTAGGAGAATCCCAATTAACTAAACATTTCAAATCAGTAGAAAACATATCTAACTGATAATCAATAAATTCTGTATGATCATTGTTAATTACATAATCATCCAATAGTTTCTTGGAACTCTCCTTTCTATCTTTATTCTTACCATCAAGTTGCTTCCACTTCTCAGCATTAAGATAAAAACCTGTATATTCAATTTCACTTAAGACTTTTACAAACTTATTCTCAAGTCTAATTGTAGGCTCTACATCTTTCTCCTTAGCCTCAACATCTTGTTTCTCTTTGATTGTAATAAGATTTTCAACATCTTCTGCACCATATACAATCTGTTTAAGGGTAAATGGTTCCCCATTCAAACCAACAAACTGATTTCTAGTACTCTTATCTAATTGTTTATTACAATATTTTAAACAAGCTGCCTCTAATGAATATGATACATCATACCCATTGTTTAATGCAACCTCAGCTAACATTCCATCATAAATACCTTCAAGCTCAATTCCATGAAGCTTAAGGAACTTATAATCAAACTTAGCATTCCAAAATAGTTTAAGTATCTTAGGATCTCCTAAAATGGATTTCAAAGGAGATATGTCAGTAGTTCTTACATCAATAACAAATTGTTTCTCCTTATCTCCAATCTGAAGCATAACTATTTTTTTTTGGAAATTAAAATACCCTTCTGTCTCTGTATCCACTCCCAACATAGTCTTTGTACTACAATAATCAACACATTCCTGAATTGTACTGTAGTTTATACCATCTTCTTCACCTAAAATACTTTTATTCCCAATAAAATAAATCATACTCCATTTTTTAATACTAATATACAAGTTTTAAAACTCTCAACCTCATTATCAGTTAATACTCCCCTAATAGGAAAACTACTTTGCCTCAATTCAATTGCGTTATTGTTCACATCTAACACTTTCTTAGAATTAACTACTATTTTACATTTACTAGGAATCTTGCAAAACTGAATATGTTTATTAGTTTTTAATACTTGAGTATTAAGTGCTTTCATTAGGTCTAAATAATTTCCATCCACTCCATATACATCAGTATCAAGATACACAAGAGTTTTACTCCCATAGTATTTTAAATAAGATATATCCTCTATATGAAATATATCTATAAATTGCTTAATAGTAAATAGATTTCTAATAGCATATCCTATGTCATTAGAGTCTGCAGACAGCATAAGATTATTAACATTCTTTTCAACCCATTCTGTTAGGTTAACTTTTTCATCTTGTTCTACCATATTAATAATATTTTGCTCTATGCTTGATACCATGAAGGAATCCTTCTGTATATGATGTGATTTCTATCATAGCATCTACATCTTTAAAATTCTTCCTTAATCTATTCCTAAAAATATAGTAGTATTCATCAAGGTCTTTACAGTTGAGGATCATTTTTTCATTATCAAATGAATAATTATTGACAACTATCATTTTGATATCCTCAACTCTTTCCTTAATTACTTCTACTCCTTCTTTAAATGTTTTTGCATTCTGTTTCATAATTCTAAAATTTATCTTCAAACGCCCAATTATTCTCAAGTTCTTTGAGTGTACTACTCCTGGTATCATTTATTGCATTGTAGTTAGCTCTCTCAAAGTTAATTACTTTTTCTAATACAAACTCAAAGTCTTCATCAAAGTAAGTACCCCCATCTTGCATTGTATTAATTAAAGTAACTATCTCATTGTAAGCACTTCTGCAAGTATCAAGATCATTACTCCAAGTGTCTTTAAGCATTTTATTTTTTACACTTTTAAGTATCTCCATTACTTCATCAAAAGTCCTGGCATAAAAGATATTATAATATTCATGAGCTAATTGGTAACCATCTTCATCTAAATGATCAATTGGTTCTGGGCACTCGTTTATAAAATAGTTACTAATTTTTGTTAAACTCTTCATTTTCCATTAAATATGACATTCCTTTTACAATACCGTGATTATGAACCTGATGAATTCTATCAAAGTTTTGTGCTACAGAATAGTTTTTTGTTTTTAAATATACTAGCTTCTTAAAGTTATAAATAACATTAGTCCTAGTTGCTTCTCCAAATGTGTATAAATCCTCGTCAATAAAAGGCTTATGTTCAACTAATCTCTTTCTACTGATATTCTTGTCAGTATAATTGAAATAATATCTGATAAGTAAAGTATAAAGACTAATCAGGATAGTTTCTTTCATCCAAAATCTATCAAACTTAAACATAAATACTTTATCACCATCATAATTGGTAGTTTCAAATATCTCAGTTCTTTTTAACCCAAGTCTATCTTCAAAGTATCTCAATACTTTTAATATACCTGTTTTATTTCCAAAAAACCATCTTTCAGCCTCCCCATATTTAGACCATTCCTCCCCATTGTTATAATGAACAGGTGCTACCATTAAATAGCCATGCTTATTATCCTTTTCAAAATAATTTGAATGTGAATACTCAAATCCATACACACACCCATGAACTGAATTATACTCTTCACTGTGTACAATATCATTAAGATAATCTTTACACGCTGATAATGGTATCAATGGTTGATATTTATTATTCCCTACTTTTTTAATAAGCGAGAATCCTATACCATAATCTCTACCTTCGCCTAATTCTATCCTACTAAAAGGCTCCTCTAAAATTTTAATATGTGCCATAATTATTCTTCTTCATTGTTATTTTTAAATTCTTGTTTAAATGCTACCATTAATTCAACATAATCTCTTTGAGATCTAGTTAATGTAGACTTCTTTTCTTGTATCAAATGATACTCTTCCTCCAAAGTTCTATCATTCTTCTCTAAAACCTCTTTAATAGCCCAGAATTTACGTTCTCCTGGACTATATGTTCGAGGTAATCTCATCTTCAAATTCATCTTATTCCCTTTCATACTCAAACGGTTCAGATAAATCAATTTCTTGATCTTTAATTAAAGAGATATCCATTTCCTCTCTTATATCAAGATCAACTAAAAATGCTAAAAATACTTTTTCTGATTCAAACATGTTTTTTTGATTTAATTGTTATTACTCTGTTTTACAAATTGTTGCAAACCAACCAAGACATATGATTAGTACTACTATAATGATTTCAAAATTACTCATCAGCTCTCATTTTAAGCTTATGATCATATGGTGACATATACAGACACCCAATATTCATGTATCCTCTATACCACCTTCTAATTATTCTATTAAGTTTCTTACCTTCAGGTTTTTTTCTTTTTGTTTGATAACTATTCATATTTAACTATTTTAGCATTACAATTCTGACAAGTAGTTTTACCATGAATAATAGGATATCTACAACAAGATGTTAATTCTATTGTTTCTATTCCCCAATTATATTTAATTGGTTCACAAGTATCAACCACAATATCTTTATATTTTTTATTGTCGTCCATATTCCATGTCATCATTATCAATACAAATGATACTGATGCTGTAAATATGGTTAAATTTGAGTATCCTAAGAATACTAGTAATACTGTTAATGCTACTCCTGATAAAGAGACAAATTTCATCTCTTTATAATAATTTGTTGTTTCTTTTTCTGGTGTCATCTTTTTGTTTTTAAAATTTAAATAATATTCTTTATACTAGTAACTACCACTATGCGTACACCAATATACATGAGTGATGTTGTCGTGAGTGTCTCTTATTACTCTTTTCATTTTAATTTGTTTTAATCTTCGTAATAAACTGTCGTTGGAGGTATCCCTACTGCTTCACAAATTTCATCAATGATACAGTCTCCAAACTCTTCACAGTTATAATCTATCAATACACTTCTAATCTTTTCGTGTATATTTTCGAGTTCTTTTAGTTCTTCTTTACTGAATTCTTTTGTTTCATTTTCCTTGTCAGACCAAAGCTGTTTTTCTTTTTCTCTCATGTTAATTAGTTTTAGTTTGTTCATCCAAACCTAAATCAATCGAATATAGGTTAGCTACGTTCCCTCACCATCTTGGGAAGTTATTGAGTTTTTAATAAAAAAATACCTATTGGTATATCAATAGGATTACAAGAGTTTGTTCAGAGTCCTTGTTATACTGTTCACCATAAAGGCTTATTGCACTGTTACTCAACCACAATATACTGTGTAGCTTGTTAGGCTTAAATTTTGGATTTATTAATTATATTACAGTACAATTAATTCACCAAATACAGAGTTTTAATTTCTATCTATTAACTACGTAGATAGGATTACATACAACTGTAATTGTTGTAATCTTATGTGTTTTACACCTAAAACATATCTAATACTATTTGCTGGGTTTGTGCGACCTCAAGTGTAGTACAAAAGTGATTTCTCTGGATGTGTCACTAGTGCAAGTACTCCTACCCCTTGATTGACCAATGGCTAAATGTAGCTCATAAGATATGAAACTGGTGTCCTCAACATCTTGGAAAGTTATTGAGTTTTTTACCCTCTGCACTCAGTTGTAGATGAATATTACAACTAGTGAAGAGAGAAAGAAAGAAAGTTCACCCCAGCATTACCTGAAGGAGATTCACACTAATTAATTAGTCTTTTATGTAAATAGGTAAAATTACAAAACAAGTAAGTTTGTTCCTTTCCTCTTTAATTAATTTTTCAACTTGTTTTTCTGCCTCCTCTAAAGAGGAATATCCTGATGAAGGGGTATCTCCTAAAATATAATCCCCTCTACAATTACAAAAGGATAAATCAACAGAGTCTAAAGTAAATATTTTGAATATTTTCATTTTAATGTGTTTTAGTGTGTTTATAAATTAAAAATTGACACTGGTAAAGTTATCTGTAGCTCTCAGTAACACCTAACTTGTATCTAATACATTGGTTAGTCCAGTGGGAGAGTTTTACTTCTACTTACTCCAAGAAGATCGTATATTTAAGCTATTATAATATTGATTAATACTCTTCTTCATAGAAATCTACATAATCTTCTTCTATTAAAGCCTCTAAAAATTTAGCCTCAATATTATTCATTACTGGTTTTTTATAAGGACCAGTTTGTAAATATTCTGCCTTTTTTAAAAGGTATTCTCTGTACTCAAGGAATTTAAGGATGTCCATATCTGTTAATTCTTTAGATAATTCATTGAGTTTATTGAAGACATTTTGTGCATCTTTACAGTCTTTAGATATCCTTGCTTTTTCTAATTCTTTTTGAATGTCTGACATAATAAGCTATTATTAAAATGTGTGAATAAATTTGTTTAAAAGTTAAAAAGGGGTAGTTATAGGGGAAAAATGTCTGGACAACCATAAAACTATCAAACTCAACAATCTTTTGTCCAAGACTTGGTTACAGTGTTGTTTAAAGTGAATATAAATGAATATGAGGATTTTCTAACCTAGGTTTAAAGAAGTTTAGTCATTGGTGACTGAAGAGTTTGATCCATTGTGCTGAGCACGTTGTGCTTTAGAAGTAAAAAAAACTTAAGGTAGCATCCCGCTACCCTAAGTAATTCAGACAGAGTCTTAAACAGTTCCCTCGAACTCCTTAGTTTCCATCTTGTCTGTAGGAAGTAGTCTGTTCTTAACTTCAGAAACAGCATCCACAACCTCTCTCTTCCAATAGATGTTCTGACCACCACTTGTAAGAGGAACAAGCTCTGTTTTAGAGTCATCCTTGTATCTCTGCTTAAGCTGATAAGACAGCTTTTCATCTGCAGAAAGCTTTTCAGCAAACTCGGTTGCAGTTACTTCCGTAACCTTGATTGCAACAGGATTCCCTATTTTCTCTTGGAATTCAGGAGCATTAAGGTCATCTCCCTCTTTCACTCCAAGGAACTGAACAAATTCAGTAGGAAGCACTTTGAATGCAGACACAGGAGTTTGCTTAGCACCCCAAGCTTTTGCTAAACCTCCCAATTGAGTTTCCCCTCTTTGGAAGTTCACGCATTCCACTCTAAGGTGAGTAGTACCTGCTTTGTAATCATTTCTTTTTACTTTCTCATTAGCATTAAGCTCTTCTGCTGTTACTACTGATTTCACGATAAGTTTCTGTAAATCTTTCATTTTGTTTTGATTTTGTTTTTAGTAATTATTCAGTTTGTGGCTCGTGATTCCCTTTCTTCAACTAGTACGCGTGTCAACTGTACTAACTAATTTGAAGCTGTAGGGGGTACCCCGTGTGCCAAGTTTTAGTGGGGGTCCTTTTTTGGTGGTGGTATCACATATCAAATTCTCAAAAATTTTTTAATAGGGGGTATATAGATCACTTAAACAACATGAAAAATTCACAGGCATATCCCAAAATTTTTTTAATAATACTTGTGTATGTCAAAATTTTTTTGTATATTAGCAGAAAATTATATTAATATGCCTTGTCAAAGTACAACACAATCAACACCAGATGCTATCAGAGCATGCTTAGAGAACCTAGGGTTTCAATTAATCAGTTATACAACTGCACCACCTCTAGTACAGGTGTATAGATATCAACAGTTTACTCTTAAGTATGATACTACTACTCAGAAAGTAGAGTGTTATTATGGATCATCTACTAATTTTGAATACTATTTTGTATCTATCATTCTGAATTGTAGTGAGTTAGAAATGTTCCTTAAAAGAAATGGTGTGATAAATTAAAAATATTATGGAAAATATTTGCATATGTCAAATATTCTTCTTATCTTTGTACTGTTGATTTGTTCTACTATATAAAAATATGATATCAGTCCTCTAGGTGTTAACTCAAAGCTGTTAACTTAAAGTGAGCCTAGGGGCATTCAACAAATCAACTTTAAACTTCAGTAACCTAATAAAAGATGGAAGACTGTTGGATCAGGTAAATACTCTTTTAAGAGTATGAGAACAACAAAACATTCATCTTTCAGGTTGGGAATGTTTACTGGTGTATGAAACTTACAGCAGTTTTTAGGTAGATTTTAACAATGGCAAAAAAAACAAGGGGAGAGAAAGCCATTAAGATATTTTTTTAAAGTAAAGAAGTAGGAGTAGGTAGGAGATAAAACCTGGGAGGAGTAGTTAAAGGCTACATTAAGTTCTGTAAAAGCCTCCCATTAGCCGAAACTACTTCTTTTTTATATAGTTTATAATATATTTTATAAAAATAATTAAGATTTTTCTTGCATATGTCAAAAATTTTTTGTACCTTTGTATAGAATTAAAATTAAATAATATGAGTGAATTAGTGAAAGAGATTACAAAAGAATCCAAATTAACAAAAAAAGGACCTTGTGTTAATCATGAATTTGAGGGGGAGGAATATACTCAAGAAGCAGGTAAAGATGTAGAATGTGTATCTAATATTCCAATGGAAGAAGAAGTGTATGAACCATATAATGGTACTAATTTAGAATCTCATCCAGAGTCATATTCTCCATTCCATGATGTAGCAGAAAAGTTTTCTACATTACATCCTTATGAGCAGAATGAGATTCTTATTGCTACACTTAAAAGTAGGAAACAGGATGTTATGTCTTTAACCAAAGATCTAGACAACAAAACTAAAATGTATTATCCAGATGATTTGTTACAACTCTTGTTCCCAAATATTTAATGAATTAGGATTTGAACTGGTAAACACACATTTCTACTCTTCTGGATATGGGGAGAAAACTTTCAGGAAAGAGGGAATAGTCATTACTTTTTATCAGGATAACAAATCTAAAGAAAGCGAGTTCATTATAGCTGAACATGATAGAGGAGTGGTTTATATAGGTAAGCTAAGTTCTCAAGAGTTTTTAGAAGAATTATTAAAGAATATAGATTATGAGTATAACGTATAAAATGGAGGTAGATGATAGTGATCTAGAAGCATTTCAAGGAAATGAACTTACTATTATGCTAGACTATATTTCAAACACTATTCCTAGTATTAAGGAGGATGTATTTGATATGAAGTTTGGGAGTCACAGAGTTTACCTGGAAAGAGAGGGATTAAATTTATGGACAATTTATAGAATAGAAAAAGATGAGGATACCATTAAAGTTTAAGGACTACAAGCATAAGTTTGCCTTACTTATTGAGATCTACAATCCTATTCTTAGGTTGAAGAAAAGGGAGAAGGAAGTATTACTTGATTACCTTACTGAATACAAGAGACTTTTGTCAGAGGGTAGGGATAATGAACAAATCAAGGATATTCTATTTTCTACTGAGACAAGACAAAGGTTTAGGAGAGACATTGAAATGTCAGAGCCTTCGTATAATAATCACATTCACCAGCTAAAGAAAAGAGGTATACTAGTAGAAGGTCAATTAATGCCAATGCTAGCATCAGCTATAGCAAATGATGATTTCAGCCTAGAGTATAATATTATAGAGAATGGATAGGAATTTAGATAAGATAGTAAAAGAATTAGCTGAGAAGCACGGTCTATCTAAATTTGAAGTAGAGTTAATAGTAAAGTCTCAATTTGGTAAAGTTAGGGACGTAGTAACAGATGAAGAGTATAAGTCAATACAGCTTATACATTTAGGGAAATTTCAGATTTCCAATAAACGAGTTAGTAATTATTTAAAAAAGAAAGAAGATGAGTAAAGAAACTGTGGTTAATTGTGTAGGGGATAATATTTTAATTACGCTACCAGAAGTTAAAGAGGAAACAGCAGGGGGGATTATTAAGGATGAAGCTACCCTAGCAGAAGAAGCAAAGGATGCAATGGATTCACATGTTACAGAGGTTGTATCTGTAGGTGAGGAAGTAAAGAAGGTGAAAGTAGGGGATAAGATTATGATCAGGAATGCCCAGGTACCTATTTACACAGTAGATGGTGTTAGGTATGGGGGGATCAAAGAATATGATATCTTCTGTGTGGTTACTACTAAGGAAGTTGAAGCAGTTGCCTAATGAATCCTTTAGCTAATTTTTTACCAGGTAAGACAATCCAGAACTATTGGGAGTCAGATAATCAATTGGCTACAATAGGAGTTTTCAAGGAACTGTATGAATCAGACAAAACTAAGAAGAAGACTACAAGCTCACAGATAATGTGGGCTGTAGCTTTTTATTGTCACCCAGAATCTAGGTTAGCTAAATTCTCTGAAGTAGAGAAGAAACAGCTTATAGAATCTGATATCATTGGGGAGAAAGTTATGTGGGAGAATATTGAAAAGTATATCAACGCATATCAGAAGTTGTATCTTACCCAAGCCAAGAGATCATTACAGAATTGGAATAGGAAACTAGAGGAGAGAGATAACTACTTGAACAGCATGCCTTATCATGAATTAACACTTGATGATGCAAAACTACTAGATGCATTACTTGCTAATACTCCTAAGCTTTATACTCAGTATGAAGATATAATGGAGAAGATTAGTGATGAGAATGCTAAATCAATTAACAAGGCAGGGATTCAAGAATCTGCTGCTGAAAAAGGTTTATTATAATGACAGGAACAATAAAAGTAATACGAGTGATAAATCCAGAGATTCTAGAGGAATTGGACGGGGAAGTAGAATCACAGAATACTATTATTCATTTTAGTATAGATAGTGTGTATTCCTTCTATGTTATTGAAGAGGGTAAAGACAAATACTTATACACAAATATAGGTGGGCAGGAATACCCGTTAATCTATGAAGATATTTTAGAGGCTGCATTTACTGCACATTTTAATGATGATGATAATTCTATTAGTGCTTAATGAGTTTTATTAGGATTAATAACAGAAATAATTTCCTGGTACCTGAAGTGCCAGCTTATCATCCAGAGTCTTTAGATTATCTCAATTATTGGAAAACTCAAAAAAGGAGGTGCATAGAGGGATTCTGGTCAGTGGATGACTCTACAGTTAGTATTGATGCTAATCTGCCACTTGATTCAGATGTAAATAGTGATAAGTGGAGATGGATGCCAGGAAATCTTTTTTTCTATGTTAATTTTGGAACAATCATGCACAAACCAGAAGGTTCCCCAAAGGCAGCACCTAAAAAAGAGATTAGACCTTATCTTAGGGATGTTGAGTGGGAATTCTTCTACAATCTAATGGAAGCCAGGGGATTCTCTGGCTTTTCTAATGATGAGGACCATACATGCCATAGAGATTTGGAAGGGGGTCCCGAAGAAGGGAAAAGGTATCATAAATCTTGTTATAATTCAGAAGGTAATTTAAAAACATACATTCCCGCCAGGGAATACCTTAGAAAACTGTTTACCTCCCCTGCAGGGGTGGCATTGTGGGAAAACCAAGCACAGAACTTGTTCATGCTTGGGGCAAGGGGATTTGGTAAGAGTTTCATGGTAGGGGTAGGTGTAGTCCTATATGAAATTCTTTTTGATGGTGCTAAATACTATACAGAAGAAACTATTAGAGATCCTTACAAGGTTGAGGTATTAGTAGGGGCTGCATTAGTATCAAAGTCTGCTGAAATCTTAGATAAGACTAACTCAGCCCTTGAGAAGCTACCAGGTGATTGGGGTGAAGATGATAACTTTACTAGGTCACCATTCTATAAGAACATGTCAGGCACACTCAAACCTAACAATGCTAAGAATCCTTGGAGACATGAGTATGAATCTAAAGTAGCAGGACAATGGGTTAAAAAAGGTACTAAGTCTAATGTTAAACATGTTACATTTACAATTGAAAATCCTGAAGCAGCAGCAGGTACTAGACCTGGGCTTATTATAGTTGAGGAGGTAGGTTTATGCCCTAATATACTTACAGTACATGGTTCTAACACTGCATGTCAGATGGAAGGTACAGATAAGTTTGGAACATCAATATACTTAGGAACAGGGGGTAACATGGAAAAGATTATAGAGTCTCAAACTATATTTTATGACCCCAGAGGATTTGACTTCTTAGCATTTGATAATATTTATGAAGATTCTAAACATGAGATAGGTTGGTTTGTACCAGCATACTATGCGCTAAACCAGTTTAAGGACTCTAATGGTAATACTAATATAGAAGAAGCCACACAGTTTTTGATGGATAGGAGAGAACAAAAGAAAAGGTCTAAAGATACTTCAGCACTTGATTTGGAGATGATGAACTACCCTATCTTTCCTTCGGAGATGTTCTTAACTAAAAAAGGTAATATTTTCCCTGTAGCAGCCTTAATGGATAGGTTAGGTGAAGTAGAAGGGGATGATAAGTATGCTAATGCTGAGTTTATTGGTAGGCTTAAAGTAAATGGGGAAACTGGTAAAGTAGAATGGGTATTAGATCCTAAGCAGAGACCTATTACTAAGTACCCACTTACACAAGAGGAAGAGAAACATAAGGAAGGGTGTATAGTAATATATGCACACCCATTTGAATTTCAGGATGGTGAGATACCTTATGGTAGGTATATAGCAGGGTGTGACCCTTATGACCATGATGATTCAGGTACAGGGTCTTTAGGTTCTACTATAGTATATGATGATGACTAACCAGATAGTTGCAGAATATACAGGTAGACCAGACACAGCAAAGGAATATTACCTTTTTTAG
>Ga0180431_10005153_pt1 | contig 16037 bp, 9 predicted proteins | sample SS_ome_11_FD_132459 | JGI IMG/M metagenome (GOLD analysis project Ga0180431, IMG submission 132459) | Hypersaline lake sediment archaeal communities from the Salton Sea, California, USA - SS_1_MS_1 metaG | ecosystem: Environmental > Aquatic > Non-marine Saline and Alkaline > Hypersaline >... | reverse complement strand
CGGAGCGGCCGATGCATTCGCGCTCGCTCGCCAGCCAGGCCTCGATCTTGTCCCCGTCCATCGTGTAACTCCTCGCCCAGTCGCGTTTGACGGCCTGGGGCGCCAGCGTCTCGTCGCCGACGAAATTCTTCTTGCCGCAATCTCGCGCGTCCTTCGTCTGAAAATACCCTGCAGCGGCAAAACGGTACGCCTCACCGAGGATGTCCTGCGCCGCCATGATGTAGATGGGCAATTGGGGACTTAGGCCCTCGCGGATCTCCTTCAGCTTCGGGAGCGTGCTTCCAGACTTGTAGTCGAGGACGCAGAAGGTGCGTGTGTCTTCATTGGTGTCGATACGGTCAATCATGCCCTGCAAGAGGATGCGGCGCTCGTTGGCCTCGATGGCGTGCGGGGCCTCGCGCGAATGCGGATCGAGCACAGCCGCATGGCGCTGATGCCCGAAGCCGAGTTCGAAATAGCGTGGCGCGCACGCGGTGGCCGGCTCCATGGAGGCGATCTCAACGTCGAGGAAACGCTTGAAGAGTCCGGGCACCGGCTCGCCCGTCGGCGCCGTGTCCCCGAGCAGACGCGCGAGAAATTTCTCCCATACGAAGCCACGATACAGTTGCTTGCTGAAATGGCGCCGGGCGACCTCGATGAGCAACGCGAGCGCATCGTCGTAGTTGTGCGCTTCGATTCGTCCTGTGTCGCGTTGGCGCGACCATTCGGCGTAGAAGTCGCGAAAGATGGCGTGGAGGACATGGCCCTTCTCGCGCGGGCCGATTTCCTCCTCGGGTTCCTCCATCGGGGCGAGGCGAAGGAGCCATTTCGCGAAGAAACGGAACGGGCAGCGCACGTACGTCTCAAGCTCGCCGGCGCTGAACTCATGGCTGCGGTCGTAGAGCTGCTTGACCCGGTCGAGGAGTGTTTCGGAAAGCGCACCGGCGTAGGGTGTGGGCGTGTGACGTGCGGCTTGGCGCACATGCTCGACGCGCCGGGCATGGACGAAGGTGTGCAGATCGGCGCGCCGCGCGAGCGTTTCATCGGCGAGGAGCTGCTCGACGGGCGGGAACGCGGGATCGTTGCGGCCGAGCGCGCCGAGCGCATGGCGCCACGACGTTAGCGGAACGGGCTCTTCGTCAGGCGTGAGCTGCAGCGCCGCCACAATGCGCTCCAGGACCATTGGTCGGAGCAACGGCCGTTCCGCCTCCAGGGTGGGCCGGGACAGCACGAGCTTTTCGGAAGGTGCCGCGAGCGCCCGATACAGCTCGATTCGCTTGAGAGCGGTGAGGGACTCAGTGCTCGGCAGGCCGAGATGCGCGCGCACGCGGGCGTCGAGCAGGGTACCTTGTCGCGTCGGTTCCGGGACAGCACCCTCGACGAGGCCGGCGATGAACAGGATCTTGGCGCGGCGCTCGCCGGCATGTGTGATGTCGAGCACCTCGATGCCTTCGAGCGGCACGCCGCCGCGGACGCGCGCCCCGGCGACCGATGAGCGGAAGAGTTCGATGAACGCCTCGAGTGAGACCGTGCGTGCTTTCGGATGCGCGTCGCCCAGGCGTTGCAGCTCGTCGAGAGCGGCGGTAATGGCGGTGAGCGCGTGAGTGTGGATGGCACATGACGAGTCCAGGCGCAGGCACGCCATGGCGCGCCGGTCAATGTGGAACCGGGTGATGAGCTCGCGGAACCGAGCAACATAATTGGCAACGCGCCGCGGCTTCTTCATCTCGTCGAGCAAGGCGAATGCTGATTCCAGCACGGGCGCGAGGGATTGAAGTCTTTGCAGGTCATCGGCCGGCTCAGGGCGCTCGCGCACGGGCTCCTCGTCGTGGATTTCGGCATCGGGCGGGCGCTGCTCGAAAGAAGCGATCCGGCGGCGAAGGGCATCGAGCCAGGCCTGCTTGCCGCGGAAGATGCGCGACGCGCGGGCCAACGCTTCGAGCACGTCCGGGGCAAGCGGCGCACCGTGTTCCTCGAAATGGACGTACGGTGACCGGAACAGGCGCTTGACGTCGGTGCGCTCGAAGTCGTGCGCCGGTGTCTCGAGGAGTGCGAGGACGGCGGCCGTCACGGGGGATTCGAGGAGTAGAGGCTGGTGTGAGAGCGTGTAGGGGAGACCGTGTGACGGAAAGATCTCCTCGACGAGTTCCGCGTACTGCGCGAGATCGGGGACGGCGAGGGCGATGTCGCGTTGCGCGATGCCGTCGCGCGCCAGCGTTTTGATTGCAGTGGCGATGCGCTCGACCTCCTCGTCGCGCGTGGCGGCCTCGATGAACCGGACGTCCGGCGTCTCCGGCGGGCGCGCAAGCGGCGCCTGCGAAACGGCAAGGCGCGCAAGCGGCACGAAGGTGCCCGAGCAGCGCCGCGCCTGTGTGTCCGCCCCCCAGTCTGGAATCGGCAAAGAAAGTTCAGTAAGGGCCGGGTCGTTGTCGAGGAGGAACGTGGTGTCGGCGTGCTCGACGAGTGCGTGAACGATCGGCAGCTCGGAAGGGGTGAACTCGACGAAGCCGTCGAAGACGACCCAGTCAATAGGCGCGAGGGCATCTTTGCGGAAGGGCCGATCGGCGAGGCGACGCGCCATGACGAGGAAAGGGTCACGTTCGTCGCACCAGTCATTCTCGTCGAGGAAGGCGTTGTAGCGCTGGAAGATGAGCGCGAGCTCCCGTGCCTTCGAGTCGCTCTTGGCCGCGGCGGCGCTGAGCGTCTCGGGCTTGACGGCGAATCTCTTCAGCTCGCGGATCGAGCGCAGGAGCTCGCGAACGAGGCCGGGGAATGGGGCGGTCCGGCCGGCGAGCAGCACGGGGAAATCAGCCGCGGCCTCGACGAGAAGCATCTCGATGAGCATGGCCGTGGCGCGCCACGAGATGATGCGGGTGGTCTCGCTGGCGCGAAAAAGTTTTTGCGTGAAGCGGTCGAGCGTTTCTACCGGCGACTGACAGATGGCGCGGCCTCTCGGGCATGAGTCGAGGATCGCGGCCTCGACGTCAATCCGGCGACGCGCCGTCGGCACGATATAGCGGAGTCGGCCGGCGCGGTGGAGATCCGTGCACCATTCAACGACCTGCGCAAAGAAGGTTTCCTCGGTCGCAGGCCCGGGCGGTCCTGTCACGATGGTCGGCTTCGGCATGCGTGCCTGGCCTCTCCGGTTTCCACCGGGATTTTAGCAGAAGGGGACGAGCGCGCACAGGCTCAAGCGGAGCGTTGCGGCTCCACGACGATCTTGAGGGCGCGGGCCTGCTCGACGAGTTCCAGACTGTGGACAAGCTCGTCGAGCGGCACAACTTTGGTGACAAGGTCCCGCACGTTCACGCGGCCTGCGGCAATGAGTTCGAGCGCGAGACGATTGTCGGCCGGCGACGAGCCGTGGGTGCCGGTGACGAAGAACTCGCGGTAGTGAATCGGGTTGCTGTCAATTGTGATCGTCGAGGCGTCCTTCGGCAGGCCGCCGAAGAAATTCACGCTGCCGCGCTTGGCAACGAGGTCGAGCGCCTCGACCTGGGCCGGCGGCGCGCTGCAGGCGACGATAACGCGATCCATGCCGCGGCCCGACGAGACGCGGTCCACGATGGCTTTGAGGTTTTCGGCGCGTGAGTCTACGTAAACGTCCGCGCCGGCGACGGGACGGACCATCTCGAGGCGTTGGGGCGAGATGTCGGCGAGCATGACGAGCGAGGCGCCGTGCGCATGCGCGAGCTGTGCGTGAATGCAGCCGAGCGGGCCCGAGCCGATGATGAGCACGGTGTCGCCGAGCGTGACGCGGGAGAGCTGCTGGCCGTTGATGGCGCAGGCGAGCGGCTCGGCGAGCGCGGCTTCGTGGTCGCTGACGTCGTCGGGCACGACGTTGACGCAGCGCATTCGAACAGCGACGGGGGGCACGGCCATGAACTCGGCAAAGGCGCCGTCGAACTGGTAGCCGATGGGGGCGAGGTTGTCGCACATGCCGAATATGCCCCGGCGGCAGGTGTCGCACGTGCCGCACGGGACGGCGGGCGCGACCGTGACGCGTTGGCCGACCGCGTAGCCCTCGAGGCGGCGGCCGACCTCGATGATCTCGCCGCACAGTTCGTGCCCGGTGATGCGCGGCGGGCGAATGTGGCGATGGCCGTGATGGTAGATTTTGACGTCGGTGCCGCAGATGGCGCACGCGAGCACCTTGAGCAAGAGCCCCTCGTCGGGACATGTCGGCTTGGGCACCTCGCGCACCTCGATGCGTTCCGGCGCTTCGTAAACGGCGGCTTTCACGATGTGATTCCTTTCATGGCACGACGGAAACGTGTCTCAATCTCTCGGGTCAACCATTCCTTCTCGTCGAGACCGCAGAACTCCTGAAGCGCGGCGTGCACGCCTTGCCTGCCGATGAAGGCTTGGAGCTCGAGCGCCTGCGCGTCGTCAGGATGATCATACATGAGGGCTGCGACGATCCCATCAATAATTCGTGTCGGTGTGATGTCGTATTCGAGAGCGAGGCGGGCGCTCCCGATGAGGCGCCCGTCGGGCCGAAGCTTGCGGATGGGGTCCTGGGCGACGCGCGCGACGGTGTCGCCGAGCGGGCGGTTCCCGAAACGACCGAGCAGATCCTCCACGTGCTGCCGCTGTTCGGCGGGATCGAAGCCGTGCCGCTTGACGAGCGCGCGGCTCGTCTCGTCGAGCGCTTCGGCGACGATAGAGCGGACGTCGGGGTCGCCCACGGCCTCCCACACGTAGGTGTGGCCGCGCCGGTAGCCGAGGTAGGCGAGGATGGCATGGCCGGCGTTGTGCGTGAAGGCCTTTTGCTCTTCGAGGGCGACGATATTGTCTGCGTAGCGAAAGCCCGGCACGGCGGGTCGCTCGCCGATGAACGCGGTAGCGTCCACGGGCATGATGCAGTACGGCTCGACGGCGATGGCGAGCGGATCAGTCCGTCGCTGCGCTTCGGTCGGCCGCGGCACCATGCGCGAGACGACGGCCGCGGCGAAGCCGACCTCGTCGTGCAGACGGCCGCGTAGGGCTGCAGGCAAATTGTTCTCGACGAGCGAGGCGAGATGCTGCCCGGAATGGAGGATGTTTTCGCACACGACGATGTTCAGGTGCCGGTGCCCCTTCTCGAAACGCTGTTCGAGGCCGCGGGCGATCTGCTTGGCCACGGCGGGCAGCGCGGCAACGCCTGCGGCCGTGGCGGCGATATCCGCCTCGGCGATGGCGTGCGCGACACCTTCCGGATCAGCGGCGTTGATCGCCCGGGCCACGGGAACGTGGAAGGTGGTCGTTGTCTCGCTGACGATGCGGATGTCGTAGCCGCCGCGTTCCCGGAGGGCGGCGACAATCACCTCGTCAAGCTCGACGAAGGTGATCTCGGCGTGGGCCTCGGCGAAGAGCTGGCCAAGGAAGCCGCGTCCGATGTTTCCAGCGCCGATGATGGTTGCCTTCATATTTTCCCTTCAAACACGCCGGCACAATAGGCTGGGGGGCCAGCGCCTCGACATGAGGCGCCCATTGACTTCAGCCCACGAGGGGAGTAGGGTAATCGCCCGAGGAGGGAGGTGTCAATGGCGGGACACAACGGGGACGTTTTGATCGCGGGGCACGTGTGCCTCGACATCACGCCGTCGCTCGCGGACGTGGGCGGCGACCTGAAACGGCTGCTCGTGCCGGGCACGCTCGTACGGATCGGCGCGGCGACCGTCTCGACGGGCGGCGTGGTGCCGAACGTCGGCATTCCGCTCAAGCGGCTCGGCGCTTCGGTGCGGCTGGCCGGCAAAATCGGCGACGACGAGCTGGGCCGCGTCATCCTCTCGATCCTGAGCCGGCACGGCCTCGACGCCGGCATGATTGTCTCCCCTGGCCAGGAGACCTCCTACACCATCGTCATCGCGCCCCCGGGCGTGGACCGGATGTTCCTGCATCACACAGGCGCGAACGACACCTTTGTCGCCGACGATTTGCTCGGTGCACTCGATCCGCCGCCTCGGCTGGTACACTTCGGCTACCCGACGCTCATGCGGCGCATGTACCTCGACGGCGGCAAGGAGCTCGTGAAACTCTTGAGCGGCGTGCGACGTGCGGGCGCCGTCGTCACGATGGACGTCTCCCAGCCCGACCCCTCGACCGAGGCCGGGAGGCAGGACTGGCGCGAAATTCTCAGCGCCGCCCTGCCGCACGTTGACGTCTTCATGCCGAGCCTCGAGGAGTCGCTCTTCCTCCTTGACCCGAAACGGTTCGCCTCGCTCGGCTGCGAAGGGCCCAAAGCGTTTTTCGCGCACGTCGGCGCCGACGGCGTCAGCGAGCTCGCCCGGCAAATCCTGGACCTTGGCGCGGCCGTCGCCGTCGTGACCTGCGGGAGCTGCGGCCTGTGCGTGCGCACCGGATCGGCCGAGGCCCTGGCGCCCGTCGCGCAGCGCCTTGGGCTCGACCTGGCCGCGTGGAAGGACCGGACCGTGTGGGCCGAAGCCGTGGCTGTCGAGAAAATCGTCTCAACCACCGGCGCCGGCGACTGCAGTGTTGCCGGTTTTCTGGCTGCGTTGAGTCGGGGCGAGGGCGTTGAGACGGCCGCGCGGTTCGCCTGTGCCGTCGGCGGGCAGAACATCACCGCCATGGACACCGTCAGCGGCGTTCGTTCGTACGAGGAAACGCTCGAGCAGCTCGCGACGTCGTCGTTCGAGCCGTTGGAGCCGGTCCCCTCGGGATGGCGCCACCTGCCGACGCCGGGCCTGTGGTCGCCTGGCGACTGATCCTGTTCTTTGTGCGGCGACTTACGCTTTCCTCGCCGATTCGTACGCTTCCAGGATGAGCTTAAGTGCGGCGATTCCCTGTTCGTACGGCGAGACGCACGGGACGCCGTCGAGGATGCAGTCAACGAAGTGCCTCGTTTGGGCGACGAAGAGGTCGCGCTCCTCGAAATCCCAGCGCGCGGGTTCCGCAAAACGCGTCGGCTTGAAGAAGAGCGTCCATCGCGTGCCGTAGAGCTCGCCGCCGCCCATCTGTTTCGGGTCGGCGCGCCACGTGCCGGACCGGATCGTTGCGTCATGGTCGTGTTCCTTTCCATTGCCTTGCGCAACGAGCGGGAAGTATGTGCTAGAAGAGCCCACGTGCACGAATTCTTTCGTCCCGCGCGGGTTTCGATAGCCGAGCAGCATTGTCCCGGCTATACTGGCGCGGTCTGGCCGGAAGGAGAGGGCGATGAGCAAGGACAACGGCGGGATCATGCGCCGGCATATCGGCCTTGCGCTCGGCCTCATTCTGTTCGTGGTTTTCTTGGCGTTTCAGCCGATTCGGGCCACTGAATCCACTCAGGCGGCCTTGCTCAACCGGATGGCCGCGGTCGCTTTGCTCATGGCCGTCTGGTGGATTACCCAGGCGATTCCGATTCCGGCAACGGCGCTCTTGCCGCTCGCGCTGTTTCCGCTGTTGGGGCTTGTGGACAGCAGGACGCTGGCCCCGGTCTATATGAACGACAACGTCTTCTTGTTCATTGGCGGCTTTCTCATCGCCATTGCCCTCGAGCGGTGGCAGCTTGCACGTCGGATCGCCCTTGGCATCGTCCTCGTGTTCGGCTCGAGCATGCGTGGCCTCGTCCTGGGGTTCATGGTGGCGACGGCGTTTCTCTCGATGTGGATCTCCAACACGGCCACTACGATGATGATGTTCCCCATCGGCCTTTCGATCATCCTGCTTGCCAAAGAGCTTGCCCGCAACAACGGGAGTGAGAACGCCGGCGCCGCCGCGAAGGCCCCGTCGCTCGGTGCGTTCCCGGCGGCGCTGATGCTCTCGATCGCGTATGCGGCAAACATCGGCGGGATCGCCACAAAGATCGGTACGCCGCCCAACATTGTCTTTTTCGGGTTCTTTGAAGAGCAGTTTCCCAACGCGCCGCAGCCGACGTTCGAGGCCTGGATGAAGCTGGCGCTCCCCTTCTCGGTGATCTTCCTCATCGTCTGCTGGCTGGTGCTGACGCGGTTCCTGTTTCGTCTCAAAGAGCTGAACATCGGCGCCGGGCGCGCGTTCATCCGCGAGGAGCTGCGCAAGATGGGCCCCATGTCGGCGGCCGAGTGGCAGGTGCTCATCGTGTTCGCCATCACCGCGCTCTTGTGGATCACGCGGGCCGAGATTGACGTGATCGGCTTCCACTTCTCCGGATGGGTCCGTGGCCTTGGCCTCGTCAAGGAGGTGGGCGGCAAGACCGTCGAACTGGTGCGTGACGGCGGCGTCTCGATCACGATGGCGCTCACGCTCTTCCTGCTGCCGTCGCGCAAGGAGCGAGGAGAGCGCCTGCTCGACGCGGCCTCTTTTCAGAAGGTGCCGTGGGGCATCGTGCTGTTGTTCGGCGGCGGCTTTGCGCTCGCCAAAGGGATGGAGGCCTCAGGGCTCTCGTGCTGGCTTGGGCATCAGCTCGAGCCGCTCGGCGGCGTGTGGCCGCCGGCGATTGTCGCCACCACGGGCGGGATGCTTACCTTCCTTACCGAGCTCACGTCGAACACTGCGACGACGAACATGGTCTTGCCGGTGCTCAAGGGGGTCTCGGTCGGCGCCAATATCAACCCGCTGCTCCTCATGATCCCGGCGACGATTAGCGCCTCATGCGCGTTCATGCTGCCCGTGGCGACGCCGCCGAACGCGATCGTCTTCGGCTCCGGCCACATCCCGCTCGGCAAAATGGTCAAGGCGGGCCTCATCATGAACGTGATCGGGATCGTGCTTGTGACGATCACGATCCTTACCCTCGGCACGCTCGTCTTCAACATCACCGGCGGGATGCCCGAGGGGTGGCTCACGCCGTAGCGTGGGGTGAAGGGGACAAGGGGCGTTCGTGATTACATGCGACTCTTGATATGCTCGATGGCGGCGCGGAGTTCGGGCGGCGTGTAATCGAAGTTGACCAGCCGGTCGGTGACCTCCCAAAAACGCTGCGGCGGCTCGTCGAGCAGGTCGGAGAAAACGCCGGCGCGAACGTCGTGGCTGAGGCCTTTGACCGGTGCGAGCAGCGCCGCGCCACGCGCGTCTTGCGCGAGCTCGAGCTGCGCGGCGAGGATGAGCGACGCCTTGTGCACGCCCTTGAGCGGTTGCCCGGCGAGGTTCTTGTGCGGCAGCGACGCCAGCGCGCCCATCACGGACTCGAACGCCGCTGACTCCCTGTCGTGCGCCTTGTGGCAGAGCGTGCCGAGATCGTAGGCAATGGTCTCGGCGACGAAATCCAGCCCGGCCTGCACAACGACGCCCGCGTAATAGCACAGGCGCTGCGCCATTTCGCCCACCGTGTCGGGCGCGTCTTCCAACAACGCCTCTGCGAGCAGCCGGTACTGGTAGAGGACGTGGTAGGCGCTGCGCACGTCACGCGCGTTGATCGTCGCGCGGAGAAACGAGTGGAAAAAGTCGGTCGCGAGCTCCAGGACCGGCGTTTCTCCATCACGTGCGGCGCGCAGGCCGACTTCGCGAAGCACCTGGCACGCTGCGCCGACGAGATCCGACGCCTTCGCGAGCGCCGAGAGGAACAGGAGCTCGACCTGGCGCAAGCATTCCATCTCGACCCAGGTGCGGCTGGCCTCAAGCGCCCGCATCGCCTCGTTCGACATGCCCATAGCGTCCTTGAATCGCGGCTTGAACCACCCCTCGTCGATCTCGCGCTTCACGCCGGCGTAGGTCTCCATCACGTTCTGCATCGAGGCGAGCGCACCCTGCGCCACCTCACGGTCCTCGCGGTCGAGCGACCGCATGCCGAGGCTCGTCACGTACTCGATGCGGTCACGTAGGTCGGCCTGGAGCGCGGTAATTTTGCCGCGTCGTGTGAGTTTCGGCAGCTCCTGCACGAGGTGCGACGCACTTTGCCGGAGCCGGTCGAGGATGTGCGCGGGGTGGAGGAACCGGAAGACATAAAAGAAGTAGGGGACGATCACCGAGAAACACGCGAGCAGAAGCACGAAGGTCAGCACGAGACCAAACCGGGGCACGTGGCCGCCCTGGACGCGCGCGGCGACCCAGAGCGTGTTCGCCGTCGAGAACACGAACAAACCAAGGACCCAGCGGTTAACGCGATCCCCTAAAAAAATCTCGAGGAGCTTCGGCGTGTACATGTTTGCCGTGAGCGGCACCGCGATCGCCAGCGCCATGATCACGACGGCAATGAGCTGGTTGAACGTGCGGGAGATGTTCGCGATCGCCGGCTGCAGCTCCTCGGCGCTGATCGTCCAGGGCCGCCGCAGCGCTTCGCCCAGGGACCGGTCCGGCGCCACAGCGTCAATGAGGATCTGGACGAGAAACGCCACAACGAGCGCCGCCGCGACAAGCACCGCCGCGCGCGCAAAAATCCGCGTGTTTCGGCGAACGATGCCTTCGTCGCGCGAGTCCGTTTGAGGACGCTCCGCTCCCTCCGCCACGGCACCCTCCGGTTTTCAGGGCCAACGACTGCGCCACCATACCGCGCTGATGCATCGCGCGCAACCGTTTCGTCGAGCGATTCTTTGAACAACGCCTCTTGACGGTGGGCTTCCATGAGCGTACTTGCATAGCCAAGGACATATTCCAGAGGGAGGGCCGCGCCATGTTGCGTATAGCCGTCTGCCTCGCTTTTCTTGCTGTCACGGTGATTCCCGCTTGGGCTGCTGAGGGGGACCTTGATCAGGAACCGCCTCCTGAGGGCGATTCTACCGACGACTCCCTTTTCCGTTTGATCTGGGATTTGGACGACGAGATCAACCTGCCTTGGGGGGGAACGCTCAAGCATCGAGGAAACATGGCGGAGATTGTTTCGAACCTCGTGCTCGCCGGAGGGTACGAGAAGGATCTTTCCCAGCAGGTTCAAGCGTTCCGCGAGCAGTGGGAGGCTCAGCTCGAGGCGCGGCAACGGGCCGCTGAGGCGCTCGCGAAGCTGGCCGCAGCGTTCGAGGAGAAGGAAGACTTTGCGAAGGCGCTCTTCCTCTATGAAAAGCTGTGGGAAGAGTTTCCCGAGCAGCAGGGCGTTATCGGCGAGATCAAACGGCGGCGAGCAACATCGTTAGTTCAGGCGGACCTCTCCACGCCGCAGGCGGCGCTGCTCAGTCTCAAGCGCGCCCTGATGACTTATGAGCTCACGGCCGCCACGTTTGGCATAACGAAGGCGAGCACCATCCTGTATGAGCCCGAGCCTATTGAACGTAACGAATTCGGTAAACGTGAGGCACCCGTAGAACAATTCGAGGACGAACTGGCGGCGGCTCTTGGTGCCGAGGCGACTAAGGCGTTGAAAGGGGACGTGCGAAGGGCACAGGAGGAGTGGCCGAAGCCGCAACCGGACGCATGGGAGTACAAGCTTGATCTCTTGCTGCTTGGCGAGGAGCTCGTTTCAATCGAGCTCGACGACGTTACGGTGCTGGAAGCAATAGAGAAGCTCGCCGACATTTCCGGGATCCCCACGGTTGTCACGCCGGCCGCTCGTGAGGTGCTCGCAAAGCACACTGTGACGTTTCATTTGAGCGATGTGCCGGCGAAGTACGCTCTCCGGGAGCTTGTTCAGGGTTGTGGCCAACCTTTGGGATTTGCTCAACGCCCTTTCTACTGTCTGATCTGTAGCCTTGAGCACGACGTGCGCGATGATCCTGATCATTTTATGACGCTCGTCGTCCAGCACGAGCCGTGGGTGCTTTTCCCCGATTGCGGGCAACCTCCCGAAGAGGTATGTCTCAAAAAGGGCGAAGAAACTCTCCAATTTGTTTCGGGCTCGAAGAAGAAACCTGAGAACTGGTTTGCGTACGAGAACTGGAACACGGATCTCCAGGTGTTCACCGGCCCTGCGCAGTTGGTTTCGCGGTGGCTCAGCGCTTGCCGTATCCCCGAGTCGGGCAAGTATTACGGCCGCGTTTGGCCGCTGTTCCAATGCCTGCGTGCCTATCCGCTGCCGGGGCCTAGGGTGGACCGCCATACCGGCCATCCCAAAAGGCGCTATGTCTATAGGGTGCAGCAGAGGCGACAGGTGCGCCGAATGCAGCGGTTCCTGAGCGACCGGCAGGCGATGATCTCGTTGCTCCAGGCGGACCTTGTGGGTGTCAAGGAACACGCCCGCAACCGCTATGAGCCGGATATTACGGTGGGCGCGCTCAGCTCCCGGCTCGGCCTCTGGAATAACAATGGCGCGTACAGGTTCTTGCTTTTCGACTCGAAGGAGGACCGTCACCACTGGCTCAAAGGCCGTCACTGGGTGGACATCCCCAGCGACCTCGACGAGCATAAGTGGCCGACTGACGAGGAGTGGGAGAAACGGCTGGAGGAAATGGCACAGGAGGCAGAGCGTCCAATTGAAAATGAGATATGGCCGCGTCTCGAGGATGCGGTTGAAGACGAGGCGGAGAAAACCGACGAGGAATAATGCTGAGCAAACAGTGGGAGAATCACTGGCTCATAGACTCCAGTATGCCGATGACGTTTCTTGACGGTGGGCTTCCATGAGCGTACTTGCATAGCCGAGAGCATATTCCAGAGGGAGGATGGCGCCATGTGCCGCATAGCCGTCTGCTTGATTATTCACGTTTCAGTAGCTGGTAGCGCATGTGGCCAGCAGGTCGGCCTGCCGGTGCCTTGGCCAGAGCGCACCCGGCCTCCGCAGAGCATGGTCGAGATTTTGGATGAGTTGGCAGCGCCGGAGGTCTCCGGCCATCAGCTTTCTGCTGAGGCAGACGGCCTTCTCCAGGCATGGGAAAAGCATCTGGGAGAGCGCGAACAAATGGCATCCTTGCTGGCGGGGTTGGCCGCGGCATTCGAGAAAGAGGCAGAGTTCGTCAAGGCTCTCGTGCTTTATGATCTCCTATGGGTCGAGTTCCCCGAGCGGCAGGATCTTATTGGCAAGATCAAGCGCAAGCACGCCCTTGATGACGTGCCCATTGACCTTTCGACGCCGGAGAAGGCCTTTCTCAGTCTCAAGCGTGCCCTTCTGACGTACAAACTCACGGCTCCCACCTTCGGCATCACGGGCCTGGACACGGCGATCTATGAACGGTCGCCGATCGAACGCCATGAATGGGAAGCCTGCAAACGGGAATACAAACGGGAATTTGAAGCCCTAGTGCGTGAAGCATTGGAAGGGGAGCACGGCGAGGACACTGCCGCCACGGATGTCCAAGTGGTCCCACGCTTTTGTCGTAAGCGCGTAGTTAGCCGTCTAGAAGACGTGCCAGTCACGATTGACTTCAAGGACACGCCTTATCTTGAGGCTATCGAGAGGGTGTCCGAATTGTTGGGGGTCCCGCTCGTGCTGAAGCCTGAAGCACGTTGCGCCGTGGCAGACAAGCGCGTGACGCTCGCCCTTGACGACACCTTGCTCAAGTATGCCCTGCGATACCTGCTTCGGTACCAGAACCTGAAATACGTGGTCAGAAACTTCTCCCTCTTCATCGAGGAAACAAGCCGGGCACCAGAAGAAAGGTTTCTGAGCGTCGTGATACAGCAGGAGCCCATTACGCATTTCCCCGATGATGTGCAGGCACGATCGGGCGAGGAGGCTTTGTCGCGTATCAAGTTCCTTCTTTTTCCTGGAAGCGATGGAGAAATCCCGAAGGATTGGTTTGTTCATGTTGATGATGGCTTGCGGCTTGACGTCGTGACAGCGCCAGCCGGGATGGTAGGCCAGTGGTGCGCAGCATACAGCACTGCCGAAACGGGAAGGTACTACGGCCGCGTGTTGCCCCTCTTTCGTTGCCTTCGCCGCTACCCGTTGCCCGGGCCTTTGGTGAACCGCGACGTTGGCCATCCAAAGAAGCTATACATTTTCTGTGTCCAGCTTCGGTGTCAGGTGCAGGGCATGCAGGCCTTGCTCGACGACAGGGAAGCTGTTGCGGGTCTGCTTGGCACCCAGCTAGACGGTGTCGTAGAGCACGAGTCGAACCGTTTCGAACCACACTTCCTACTTGAAGCGAGCCTCCCTCTTGTTTCTCGGCTCGGCCTCTGGTTCGACGGCAAGGCCTATCGTTTTCTGCTTTTTGATACGGAACAAGATCGAGATCGTTGGCTCAAAGGCGAAGACTGGGTGGATATGCCGAGCGACCTCGATAACTACGATTGGCCAACTGAGGAAGAATGGGAAAAGCAGCTGGAAGAAGAGAGAAAGGAAGCTGAGAGGCTCGTTGAAGAAGGGGTGTGGCGTTCCGAGGATGCTCTTGGCGACGAGGCAGAGGACACAGACGAGGAGTGAGACGGCCGGAACGCCTCTCCTGTTTTTAGCTCATTGCTTCCGGGCGGCCGACGCGGTTGAGGACGAGGAGACGGATCTCGGTTAGCTCGTCGAGGGCGAAGCGGATGCCCTCGCGGCCAAGGCCGGAGTTCTTGACGCCACCGTACGGCATGCTGTCCACGCGCATGGAAGGGATGTCGTTCACCACCACGCCGCCGACCTCGAGCTCGTTGAACGACCAAAAAACCTTGTGGATGTCACGGGTGAAGACGCCCGCCTGCAAACCATAGACGCTGTCGTTGACGCGGGCGCACGCGTCGGCGAAGTCGCTGTAGGGCTCGATGGTCGCCACCGGCCCAAACGCTTCGACGCAACTGATCTTCTGTGACGGGTCAACGTTTTCGAGGAACGTCGCCTCGTAGAACGCGCCGTGCCGCTTGCCGCCGCAAGCGATCTTTGCATCGGCGGCGACAGCCTCGTTGACCCACGACTCGATCCGCGCGGCGTCGTCCTCGGTGATGAGCGGGCCGAGGAACGTTTTCTCGTCGAGCGGATCGCCCCACTTGAGCGCCGAGGCGGCCGCGACGAGGCGCTTCTTCATTTCCCCGTAAATGGATTCGTGGATGTAGAGCCGCTGGATGCTGATGCAGCTCTGGCCCGACTGGTAGAACGCGCCGGTGATGATCCGTTTTGTGGCGAAGTCGAGGTCGGCGTCAGGCTCGACGATGCAGCCGGCGTTCCCGCCGAGCTCGAGAAGGACTTTCTTCTTGCCGGCTCTTGCCTTGAGCGCCCAGCCGACCTCGGGCGAGCCGGTGAAGGAGAAGAGCTTGAGCCGGTCGTCGGTGACGAGAACGTCGGCGGCTTCGTGGCCGCACGGCAGGATGCTGAACGCGCCGTCGGGCAGCCCCGCGTCGGCCAGGATCTCGCCGAGCATAAGCGAGGTGACCGGCGTAAGAGAAGCGGGCTTCAGCACGAACGGGCAGCCGACGGCGAGCGCCGGCCCGACCTTGTGCGCGGCGAGGTTGAGCGGGAAGTTGAACGGCGTGATGAAGGCGCACGGCCCGACCGGCACGCGCTTCCAGATCGCCTCGTAGCCGTCGGCGCGCGGCGAGATGTCGAGCGGCTGGTACTCGCCGTAGAGGCGGACCGCTTCCTCGGCGGCGATGCGGAAGGTGTCGAGCGAACGCGTGACCTCGCCACGGGCGTCGCGGATCGGCTTACCCGCTTCGATCGACAAAGCGCGCGAAAACTCCTCGTGCCGATCGGCAATCGCTTCCACGACGTGGTTGAGCGCCTCTTGGCGCTTGTAGGCGGGGAGCTTCCGCATCGGTCCAGCAACCTCGGTGGCGAGGCGTATCGCCTCAGCGACGGCGTCCGGGCCTGCAAGCGGCACTCGGGTCATGACTTCGCCCGTGTACTTGTTCGTCACCTCGATCTCGACGCCCGCGGCGACCGGCCTCCCGCCAAGCCAGTAGGGGTAATTCGCCTTGAGCATCGGGAATTCCTCCTTGTACCGCCTCTATAGCCTGCTTCGCTGGCAGCTTAACATTGCCCAAGCATGCCGACAAGTTGTGGTGTCTTATCGGCGACCCAATGCGTTCGCAATTCGTAGCTCGAACACGCTGGAGCAGAAAAAGTTATATCGTGAAAGCTAAATTATTGCTAGAGGTCGAAAGTGGCGGGAGCGACGGGACCCGCCTGCGGCGGGCAAGCCCGCCTAGGCGGGTTGCGAACCTCATGTGCTGAGGAGCTGCCACGTTTCCCGGAACATGTCTGTCGCCCCTACAGGGCTCTAAGGGATGTTTTCTTTGTCGAGAACCTGGGGCTTACGGGCCTGTTGAAAAATCCCTTCTTTGCCGGCCTGTTTATGCCGGGCAGAGGCGCCTGAGACCCGGCGCGAGCAGCCGAAGTAACCCGCGCGCAAAAGAACGCATACCTCGACGAGCTCCCT
>Ga0180431_10005152_pt1 | contig 16039 bp, 12 predicted proteins | sample SS_ome_11_FD_132459 | JGI IMG/M metagenome (GOLD analysis project Ga0180431, IMG submission 132459) | Hypersaline lake sediment archaeal communities from the Salton Sea, California, USA - SS_1_MS_1 metaG | ecosystem: Environmental > Aquatic > Non-marine Saline and Alkaline > Hypersaline >... | reverse complement strand
TGTCCTGGGTGTGCACCACGGTCGGGTTGCCCATGCGCCCGTACTCCGCCTGGCGGCGCGAGGTGCGTCCCTCAAGGTAGCCGATCAACGCGTTCGTGGACTCGAACTTGAACGGGGCCGACCGGACCAAGGGCGTGGCGACCGAGCTCGAGGTCTCGCACGGCCTCGCCCCGGCGTGAACGCACTCCGTGGAGCTCACTTTGTTCTCGTTGGCCATTCTTCTCTCCCTCAGACGGCCTTCTGAAAAGCTGCCTCCAGGTCGGCGATCAAGTCGTCCGGGTCCTCAATGCCGACCGAGAGCCTGATGAGATTGTCCCCGATCCCCAGCCGGCACAGCTCTCGGCGCGCGTACGGCAGGTGGGTCATCTTCGCCGGGAGGGTGATGATGCTCTCCACCGCACCCAGGCTGACGGCCAGGGTCCATACGGACACCGCGTTGACGAGCGTTCGCGCGCAAACGGGAGGCTTGACCGTAAAGGAGAGCACTGCACCCGATCCGTCGGCCTGCTGCAAGTGGAGGGCGCCCGCCTCCCCGAGCCCGGAGTCCGGATAGAACACGCGCTCCACGTCGTCTCGGCCGCGCAGCCATGCGGCGATCCGTTGCGCGCCGTCCTGGCCTCGCTCCATGCGGACCGACAGGGTCTTGGCGCCGCGCAGCACCAGCCAGCAATCGAACGGCGACGGCACCGCGCCCACGGAGTTCTGGATGCCATGGATGCGGCGGGCCAGTCCCTTGTCATTCGTTGCGGCGAGCCCCAGGATCACATCGCTATGTCCGCCCAGGAACTTCGTGGCGCTGTGAACCACGATATCCGCGCCGTGCTCGAGCGGACGCTGGAGCATCGGCGACATGAACGTGTTGTCCACCATCACGAACGCATTCCTGGCATGGGCCAGGTGCGAGACCGCGGCCAGGCCCGTGACGCGCATGAGGGGGTTGGACGGAGTCTCGACGAGCACTAGGCGTGTGCATTCGCGAAACGCGTCTTCGACACGGTCCAGGTCGCCCGTATCCACGAACGTGGCGGAGATTCCCAAATCGTCGAAGATACGCGTCAACACCCGATAGGTGCCACCGTACAGCCCCTCGGTCGCGACGATGTGGTCGCCCGAGCTGAGCAACATCAGGCAGCTCGATATCGCAGCCATGCCGGAGGAGAACGCGCACCCGTAGGCGCCCGACTCGAGCGAGGCGATGTAATCCTCCAGGATCGCCCTGGTTGGATTGCCGGTGCGCGAATAGTCGTAGCCCTTGTTCTCGCCGACGGCCTCCTGCTTGAACGTGGAGACCTGATAGATCGGCGGGCTCACGGCCCCGGTGTGCTCACAGGCCTCACCGGGGAAATGGATCAGTCGAGTCGCGAAGCGCATGCGCTACTCCCTGGGCGCGATGCACGCATCGAACGTGGCCGATTGGCCGGCAAGGACCGTCTTCTCGCCGCGCCCGGGCGGAGATCCAGCCGGGCGCTGCGATCGGATCACGGTTGCGCCCCGGAGACCGGGGCGCAACCGTCTTCCTGGAGAACGCCGAACACGGCTCTCCCTCCCCGTCTACTCTTGGAAGAGCCATGTGCTCAGATAGCGCTCCCCCGTGTCTGGAAGAACGACCACGATCAACTTGCCGGCGTTCTCGGTCCGTTTGGCGACCTGTACAGCGGCGCACACAGCGGCACCGGAAGAGATGCCGGCCAAGATGCCCTCCTCCTTGGCCAGCCTGCGGGCCATGTCCCCAGCTTCGTCGTCACCTACTCTGACCACCTGATCGATCAGCTCGGTTCTCAGCACATCCGGCACGAATCCGGCCCCAATCCCTTGAATGCGGTGCGGACCCGGCTCGCCGCCTGAGAGCACGGGCGAGTCCGCGGGTTCCACGGCGATGGCCTGCATCTCGGGCTTGCGCTGCTTGAGCACTTCGGCCACCCCCGTAATGGTGCCCCCCGTGCCGACCCCCGCGACCACGCAGTCCACCCGCCCCTCCGTGTCGCGCCATATCTCCTCGGCGGTGGTCTCGCGGTGCACCTTCGGATTGGCGGCGTTCTTGAACTGTTGCGGTACAAAGGCGGCAGGCGTCTGTTCGGCGATCTCCTGTGCCTTGCGAACCGCTCCGGGCATCCCTTCCCCGCCGGGCGTGAGCACAAGTTCCGCGCCCAGGACGCGAAGAAGCTGCCGTCGCTCCACGCTCATCGTGTCCGGCATGGTGAGGATCAGCTTGTACCCACGGGCCGCGCACACAAACGCCAGGGCGATGCCGGTGTTTCCGCTCGTGGGCTCCACGACGACGGTGCCCTTTCCGATATGCCCCTCGCGCTCAGCGGCGTCGATCATGCTCACGCCGATGCGGTCCTTGACGCTGGAGAGCGGATTGAAGGACTCCAGCTTGGCCACCACTTTCGCGGACACGCCTTGCGTGACCCGGTTGAGCCGGACGAGCGGCGTGTTCCCCACGGTCTGCGTGATATCTCGGTATATCCCAGCCATTTGCCTGTCTCCCGCCAGGGCCTCACTCACCCATCCCCAGTGTCTCGCATGCATGCGAGCCGTCAGATGTGATACGTCCGCGTCGCGACCTGCGCCTTGCGGCGCTGCCTGTCGGCAAGGTCCTCGAGCGTGGTTCGTTCGAGGACTTCCACAACTGCGGCCTTCACCTGCTTCCATGTCTCGTGCGTGGGGCATCGATCCCGGAAATCACAAGCCTCGGCTTGGTCCACACACGCGACCGGGGCCGCGGACCCCTCCAGCGCCGCATACACGTCACTGAGCCGAATGGACGACGGACAAGAGGCCAGCACATAGCCGCCGTGAGACCCGCGCACGGATTCGACCAGGCCTGCTGTTCTGAGCGCACACATGATGCTCTCCAGATACTTGGGCGAAATGCGCTGGCTCTTCCCCAGCTCGTGCACCGACACAACCCGGTCCGGGTACGCCGCAGCCAGCTCCGCGAGCGCCCGGGTGCCATAACGCATCCTGGTTGACACATGCATGGCAAGCCCCATTCCTCTCTATTCCTATCGGAACAGTAGTATATTAGCGCCTCCTTTCAGTCTGTCAAGCCTTTTCCGAGAGAGTTTTGCCGAATTTCCGAGGCGGCGGGCCCACTCCGTACCGGGCGCCTGTGGCGGCCCCTAACCCCCAATCACGTCGTCCTGCCCCCAGGTGCCCGCCTTCAACAGGGCTGGAGGCGGCAGTCCTGCGCCGACCTGGCAAGCCACTCAGCCGACGGCATGTGCACCGCCCGCCTGGAAAGACTCACGAGCTGTGCCGCGCACACTCGGAGCTCGGACCGCGCTGCACGCGTACCGGTCGGTCTTGCCGGCGTCACCCGGCCGGCGCCGCTAGGGCGTGTCGGCGAAATGCTTCTGGACGTAGTGTTCCAAGAGACGGATTGCCTCGTCCTTGCACTGGCCGCACACGGTCCCTAGCTTGGTGTGTTCCTGAAGCGCCTGGTAGGTGCGCGCGCCTTCGAGCACGGCGTCTTCGATCTCGTGGTCCGTGACGTTCATGCACTGGCACACCATGCGGGCCTTGTCCTCCCGCACCTTTTCCGATCGCCCGGAGCGCCGGTAGTAGTCGTTGATCGCAGCGCGCAAGGCCTTGTCGCCGAGCACCGAGCAGTGGATCTTGTGCTCCGGCAGTCCGCCCAGCCGCTCGGTGATGTCCTTCGGGCTCACATTGAAGGCCGCGTCCGGGGACATGCCCTTGACCACTTCGGACAGGATCGACGTACTCGCGATGGCACTCGCGCAGCCGTAGGTCTTCCACCGGCAGTCCCGGATCGTCTCCTTCTCGGGGTCGACGGTGATCAGCATGAGCATCTGATCGCCGCATTTGACGTTGCCCACGAGGCCCCGGCCCTCCTCCGCAAACTCCTCGTCTTCCCCGAGCACGTTGCGGGGGTTCATAAAGTGGTCTTTGACTACATCGCTGTATACCCAGTCCATATGCGGCTCCTTGGTCTCGCTTTGGGCGCCTCACGCATGGTATGCCGTGGACATGGCGCGCACCTTGCTCGCCACGGCCTCAAGGGTCTCGATCACGATGTCGATCTCCTCGCGCGTGGTATCGCGCCCCAGGCTGATCCGCAGCGAGCCATGCGCCGCTTCCGGGCTCATGCCCGTGGCCAGGAGCACGTGCGACGGGTCCAGTGAGCCCGACGAACAGGCCGACCCGGTGGAGACCTCAATCCCCTCCATGTCGAGATACAGCAGCAGCGCCTCGCCCTCCGCCCCGGCGATGGAGACGTTCAACGTGCCGGGCAGGCAGTCCGTCGGATGCCCGTTGAAGCTGACGTCGGGGATCCGCTGCACGATCCCTTCGCGTAGGTGCTGCTTGAGTTCCGTCAGCCGCGCCTCTTCCTCGGCCATCTCCGCGCCGCGCATTTGGGCGGCCTTGCCCAGCCCGATGATCCCGAGCGTATTCTCCGTACCCGCACGTCGTCCGCGCTCCTGGTGCCCGCCGCGAATGAACGGGCAGAACGGCACCCCCTTCTTCACGTACAGCCCGCCCACACCCTTGGGCCCGTAAATCTTGTGCGCGGAAAACGATAGAAAGTCCACGTCGAGTTCGCGCACGTCCACCGGGATCTTGCCTACCGCCTGCACCGCGTCGGTGTGCAGAAACGCGCCGACGGCGTGCACGCGCTCGGCGATGATGCGAATGTCCTGGATCGTGCCGATCTCGTTGTTCGCCGTCATGATCGAGACCAGGGCGGTTCGCTCAGAGAGAAGCTTGTCCAAGGCATCCAGGTCGACCTTGCCGGTAGCGTCCACCGAGATCTGCCGTACGGTCAGCCCTCTTGGCCGAAGGCACTTGGAGGTTTCGAGCACGCAGGGGTGTTCGATGCTGGAGACCAGGATCTCGTCTCGTCCCTCCAGTCCTTTGCGCGGGCATTCCGTGTTGCACGGGAAGAGCTGCAAGACCGCGTTGTTCGCCTCCGAACCGCTACCCGTAAACAGGATGTCCTCCGCGGACGCGTTGACCAGCCCGGCCAACACCTCTCTGGCGCTCTCCACACGCGCGCGCGCCTCGCGGCCGTGCGCGTGCATGCTTGACGGGTTCCCGTACAGGTCCATCGCCTCGACCATGACCCGCTTCACCTCCGGGTGCAGCGGCGTGGTGGCGTTGTGATCCAGGTAGATGCGGCGTTGCGTCATGGGAATCCCCTATCCTTTGACCCGTTCGCGTACCGGCTCCCTGCCCAGGGCCAGCATACGTTCCAAGGGCCGCCGCGCTGCAGCCGCTTGCGCGTGCGGGACAGCGACAACCGGAGACAGCCCCTCCAGGCTCGCCACAATCTTCTCAAGCGTGATCCGCTTCATGTTGGGGCAGTCCGCAAACGGAGAAGCCGGGTAGAACACCTTGTCCGGACAGCGCCTGCGCAGCACGTCCATGAACCCGTTCTCCGTGCCCACGATAAACTCTCGCTGTTCGCTCGATTCGCAGTAGGCCAGGATTCCGCTTGTGCTCGCCACGGCATCCGCCATGTCTACGACCGCCGGGCGACATTCGGGATGGACGACCACGGCCGCTTGCGGATGGCTGCGGCGCGCCTGGGAGACGTGTTCGGGCAGCATTCGCTCGTGCGTGGGGCACCAGCCTCTCCACAAGTCCATCCTTCGCCCCGTCCTGCGTCGGACATAATGCCCGAGGTTGCGATCCGGAACGAACAGCATGGGAAAATCCTCGGGCAGGCTCCGGACCACCGTCGTCGCGTTCGCGGACGTACAGCAGATGTCGCTCTGTGCCTTCACGGCGGCGGTCGAGTTCACATACGCCACCACGATGCCGTCCGGATGGTCGCGCTTCCACTGCTGCACCGCACGGGCGGTGGCCATGTCGGCCATAGGGCAGCCGGCTGCGGGGTCGGGCAACAGCACAGTCTTGTCCGGGCAAAGGACCGCGGCCGTCTCGGCCATGAAGCGCACGCCGCAGAACACGATAACCTGTGCCGGAGTCATTGCGGCGCGCTGCGCCAGGCCGAGGCTATCGCCCACGTGGTCGGCCACGGCCTGCACGTCCTGGCGCTGATAGTAGTGGGCGAGCAGCACCGCCCGACGTTCGTCCCGCAGCCGTCGTATGCGCTCTCGTGGATCGCTCATGCCTTGGGCTCCTCAGGGCGGGTCACCAGGTCGGCAATCGTTGTCTCCTCGAACACGGTGTCGAGCGCATGCGCGGCCCGCTGCCATACGGGTCGTGTGGGGCACCGGGAGGCCCGCCTGCAAGCGTTGTTCCGCAGGCAAGGCGCCGGAGAGACCACGCCCTCGGTGGCCTCCAGAACCCGGGCCATGGACAGTCGTTGTGGAGCCACTGCCAGGGAGAATCCGCCTCGCCGCCCTCGATGACTGCGCACGAGCCCCGCGGTCTTCAGCCGGATCATGATCTGCTCCACATAATCGGGGGAAATCCCTTCGCTTGCGGCGATCTCTCGCTTGGTGGCCACATTCTCCTGGCCGAGCGAAGCGAGGTAGACAAGAATCCGAGCCGCATACCGCCCGCGAGTAGACACAGGGAGCATGGCCCTCTCCTCTAATACGACCTACCTGATCACCATTACCTTATATATACCGTACATCCTGACCGATGCAACCTCAATTCGGCACACCTTTAGCAAAAAGTCGGCCTAGATGCGGGAACACCGGGGCTGAACACCTCGAATCTCGCACTCGGGGTCGCCCCGGGCAAGGAAGGCAAAGCGCCTTGTCCACGGCCGCTCGCTTCCGTGGTGGACCGCGTCCGAGACACGTGCGTGCGCTGAAGCACTCCGGACCCGCACCGACTTGGCGCTCAGACGCCGGCTCGCCGTCAGTGGCCGCGGGTCTGTCCGTGGCTTGTGTGATATCGGTCTCCATTGCCGCCCCCCAGCCGTCCCAGCCGCAAACCCCTTGCAAAAACCTGGCGCTGCGCTAGCGTAACGATCCATGGAGAGCTCACGGTCTTTCTTCCGCTTCCGGACAGGGGGAACGCGCATGGTTCGCATCGGACTCGCGGGACTGGTGGTTATGGGGTTGCTGGCTGCGCCGACGCTCGGCGGCGAAGGCGTAGAAGAGCCGGATCCCGGCGTTCGCACCCAGGGCGAGCTGTACACGGCCAAGGCCCTGGAGCTCCCGCCTATGGAGGAGACCCATCCGCTGTCGCCCGAGGCGGCCGTGGCCAAGTTTACGGTGTTCCAGGGCGTGGAGGGGGTTGAGCGCCAGGGCGCAACACTCCGGTTCCGGGTCACCGCGCAGGAGGCGACCCTGGGCTGGGGCAACTTCGACGGTGAGGAACCTCTGGCCGAGCGCACACACCTCTGGCCCATGGGCTTTCAGGTGCGCCTCTCTTGCCGCCAGCTGCAGGACGGCGAGGCCACGCTCGCCGTGCGGTTTCGCAACGACGGGCGCGTGCAGCGCCGAGTCGGAGCCATCCAACAGGACCTCGCAGGCACGGACTGGACGGACCTGGCGTTCCAGCGCAGCGTCTGGCGCCCCAACGAGGCCACGAGTCCGGATGCGCTCGCGCTTACGATCGAGGGCGCGCAGGGGCGTACACTGGAGATCCGCCACCTGTCGTTCGTGCGGCGCGTGCGGCGCGGATATTTCCGCAAGGAGATCACCCTGCCGAACAAAGACATCTGGCGCGCGCCCGCGACCATCGGGAACATGAGCCTTGTCCACGTGAACGGCCAGCCCCTGCCCAACACGAGCCCGGTGTTCTCCCGGCCTGTGGACTACGGCGCGTACAGGTACCACACCAAGAAGATGGACCTGGCCCCGTATCTGCGCGCCGGGGAGAACTGCGTGGGCGTGTGGGGATGGCGCATCGGCACGCATCCGCCCCACCTGTATCTCCAGTGCCGGGTCATTTTCGCAGACGGGACGAGCATGCGGCTGGACACGGACGCCACCTGGCATTGGTCGCGGAGAGCCCCCGAGGGTTGGGACGAGCCGGGATTTGACGACACGGACTGGCGCCCGGTCCGCGACGAGGACGAAGAGACCGAGGAGGGCGATGCGGTCGCGGAGTCCCATTGGTACTTCAACTTCAAGGACGCTACGAACCGCCCCGCGGACGAGAGCCGCATGTGGATCGACAACCCGCGCGAGCAGCGGCTCTATTTCCTGGACGCGCGGCCTGTGCAGGTCCGCGTGCGCGTGCCCGCGGGCCTGGCCGAGCGCGGCCCGGCCGTGGGCTGGGAGCTTCTGCGCTACGAGTACCCGGACACCCTGGCGCCGGTGACCACAGCAGGCGCAAGAGGTGAAGGCGTGCAGGCCGAGCACCAGGAAGCGGGCGACGACCTCGTGTACCTGTTGGACCTGGGCCGGCTTGCCCGAGGGGTCTACACGGTGCAGACGCGGCTCATACTTGACGGGGGAACAGCGGAGTCGCGCATCCGCGAGCCCCTGGTCGTGTATGGCCGCCTGCCGATGGACGCGGCGCCCGGCACCTCGTACGAGTCCGGCATGGACCTGGTGGAAGAGCACACGATCGACTACACCAAGCCCGACACCTATGAATGGCTGGAGGTGGACGGCACCAAGCGGCCGGGCTATAGCAGGGCCAAGTACGAGGACGCCGCGCGCGCCCCGGTGACCGAGCCGCGAATCGTGCAGAACAACGGACTCACGTATCGCGAGACCCGCCCAAACACCGGCGCGCAGTTCAGCGTCCGGCTCACGTTCGACCATCCGGGCGACTGGTACCTGATGGTGCTCGAGTACCCGGACGACCGGGAGCGGTGGATGGGCGCCTCGTGCACCGCGCGGTGGCGCGACAAGGCGAGCTACTCTCGGCTCGGGCCCTCGATCATCACCGGGTTCAAGTTCCCTGTTTCCGGACAGATGCGCGAGCTCAAGTGGCTCTACCGGCCCGACCCAGGCTCGCACGTGGTCAACGTCATCAGCACGCAACGCGGCAACACGGCCGCCGCGTCCCGGCTGACCGCATACCACATCCAAGGCGGCCTGCCCGAGATGGCCGGGTACCAGAGCGGCGCGCGGCGCATCGGCATCCTCACCGAGAACGACAATCCCGTGAACGGGTTCGGCGCCACGTTCGGGATCCTGCGCAAGGACTACTCCGAGACCGGCCGCTTCGGACGGGAGCTCGCTTCCCTGGGGCAGGACCCGGTCATGGAGATGTGCAACCTCCTGGCCTGGAACCTGGACACCTCCGAGGCCTACGCGCAATACCTGCGCTGGACCGGGGAGAACGCGTCCGTGATGGGCGTGTGGCAGTACAGCGATGCGAACCATGCGTATGCGCCGGACTGGGGTATGGACATGAGCCGGCTCACCAAGGATCTGCGCGACACCGCGGCGCGAGTACTGGACGCCAACGGCGTGGCCCCGATGCCCAGCATCGAGTTCTGCTATCAGTACGAGCTCATGCGCCGCACGGGCATGTACAACGACGGCCAGGTGGCCCTGGGTGCGGACACGGGGTTGCTGGTCACCGGCCAGGGCCAACAGCTCAAGAGCTGGCTCGGCAACATGAACTTCCTGCATCCCGAGGTGGCCGAGGTCCTGTACGCGATCGGCGTAGACCTGGCCGAGAAGTGGCGGGACGTGCCCGGCTTCCCGGGGATCAACTACACGGCCTACACCACTCCGGGCTTCTCGATCCCCGCCCTGTCGGGGTACTCCGGCGGCGGAGACGACCACTTCCTCAACGCAAGCTATGACGACGCCACCATGCGCCGGTTTCAGGAGGACACGGGCGTCTCGGTCCCCGGGGCCCCGGACGACCCAGAGCGGTTCGGAAAGCGCCGCGCGTTCCTCACCGCGCCCCAGATGCGCGAGCGATGGGTCGACTGGCGGTGCGAGAAGGTGCGCGACTTCTTTCGCGAGGCGCGCCGCCGCGTACGCGAGCTGCGCCCGGACCTGGACGTGTTCGCCAGTCTGTACGTGGACGTGTCCCACGCAAGGACCTGGAAGCAGACCGGCCTGCCCATCAGCGAGTTCCTGCGCCAGTTCGGCTGGGACCCGACCCTGTTCCGGGGCGAGGACGGCCTGTGGTGCACGCACTGGATGCACGGCGAGTCCCTGCGCTACTTCCGCGCCCGCAGGCAAACCGGGTACGCCGCGGCCTGGGAGATGATGAGCGACCCCGACTACTACGCGCTCTATGCCCGCGACGACCACCGGTCGCAGATGATCATGCACCACTGGCAGGAACTCGAGCAGTGGGCCTTTGCCATGCCGGAGCGCGAGGGTTGGGCGTACCCGTACCAGTCCACGATGCAGGCGCACGCGTCTGGGCCGTATGCGCGCGAGCCGTACACCTATGGGCTGATCGGCGGGGATCCGCAGTTCGTGCTGTGGGCCTTCAGTCACGTGAGCCGCATGGTGGGCCACGAGCAGCCCATGCGCGACTACATCCGCGTGCTGCGCGCCCTGCCCGCGCACAAGCTTGCGCCCGTGGCCGACACCGGGTTCGAGACGAACCTGGCCCTGCGCGCATGGCAGGACGGCGCGACCACCTACCTCCTCGTCGCGAACCCGGGCTACTGGACCGTGGAGGGCTCGCTCTCGCTCGCCGGCGTGGATGCGCTTGCCGATCTCGTAACCGGCGCTCCCGCGCCCACGCAGCAGGAGGGGGCGCGCACCGTGCTGCCCGTGCGCCTGGGGCCGTTCGGCGTGACCGCGTATCGGGTGACCGGCGCGGATGCACAGGTCGCGGATTGGCAGGCCTCTGCCGCGGACGACGACGAGCTTGCCCACGTGCGCACGCAGATCGACACCGCGCTGCGTCTACTTGAAAATGAGGAGGCGGCCGAGCGCATCTCGGCCGAAGACCGCGTCTGGCTCGCACAGCAGGCGCGCGCAGCCCAGGACGATCTGGACCAGGGCCGCGAGGCGCGCGCCTGGGCCACGGTCACCGACTGGCGCTACTGGGGCCTGCTCCACGACGACCTGTTGCAAGACCACAGGCGGTAGCGGCAGATCGCGCAAGGACGGACGCTCGCGTGCCGTGCCGCCGCGGCGCGCGTGGCGTGCGCGCCTACAAGAGCGGCACCTCCTGCTCGGCGCCGCGGGCCTCGTCCGAGGCGTAGCCCGCGTAGATGGCCGCGATCGTGTCCAGGGCGAGATCCAGGTCGCTCTGGGGCCGGCGGCCCCGGGCCATGCACTCCACGAAGTCCTGCATCTCCGCGATGTACCCGAGCGTATAGTTCTCGTCCGGGGTCAGCTGCGTCCAGCCTTCCTTGGTGCCAATCTTCTCGACCGTGTAGATGTCCTCGAACTGCGCGCCGCGCGGGTTGAAGGTCTCCAGCATCGGGATTGGGCTCAGGTTGCACCGCGTGCGGTGGTTGTTGGCGAACACGTCCAGGTAGTTGTAGATGCCCCCGAGCACGATCTCGCCGCTCGTGACGTCCGCGATGGTCCCGTCCTCGAAGGTCAGGTGCATCCACCCGTGGTCCTCGGAGTCGTGGTACCCGGTGCGCAGGAACCCCGCGTCGCGGAAACCCGGCAGCTCGGTCAGCCGCTCGCAGCGCGCGGTCACGGTCTTGGGCCGGATGGGTCGGCCCGCCCCGGCCAGGCCCTCGATGCGCTTCAGGTACAGGACCGCGCCCAGGGGATGGCACGCCTTGCCCATGAGCGACCCGCCGCCCTGGAGCCGCCACACGCCGTAGGTCTTCGAATGCGACCCGCTGTGCGACTCTTCGCCCGTCTGGCGCAGGAGCTGGGCGCCGGTCTTTTCCACGATCTCGCGCTCCTTCTGCACCGCGGGCGCGTACACGAAGTTCTCGGCATATCCGAACGCGCCCTGCCCCGCGCGGATCGCCTCGGCCAGGCGCGCGAGCCTGTCCTGCACCGCCTCGAGCATCGGGCCCTTGGGCGCCGTGTCGCCGCGGAAGTCCTCGCCCGCGCCCTCCGGGCCGAAGTACCCGGAGAACGGCTTCTCGCAGATGATGTGCTTGCCCGCGGCCGCGGCGGCCAGGATCGCCTCGTCATGCGCGGCCGGAGGGCTCACGATATCCACGACGTCCACGTGCTCGAGCATGGCCTCCACGCTGTCGTACGCCTCCAGGCCGTGGTCTCGGGCGAACGCCTCGCGGCTCTGTTTGCGCAGGCTCGTCACGGCCGTGGCCCGGGCGTCCACGCCGTGCACGTGTTGCAAAGACTCGAAGTGGAACTGCGCGGCGAACCCCGCGCCCACCAGACCGATGCGCAACGTGCTCATGGGTTCCTCCTTCTCTGTTGGTCCTCGGGTGTGCGGTGCGTGCACCCAGCCCCGTCCCGCGCGCTGCACGCGCAGGCACAGCCCAGGCATCCTCGCACATTACGGCTGCTGGATCAAGGCGCGTGCCAGGGCGTCAAGAGCTGGACTCGACTACGAAGCGAACGCATGCACAGGTCCCATGGCGCATCGGACCCGCGCCCCGCGCACAAGAGGCCCAAGGGGCATCGCGCCTTCATTCGGCCGGGGCCGCCTGCGTGTCCTGTTGGCTCGCGGGCTCCCCCGCGTCTTCACTCGCTTGCTCACGAAGCATCTCGCGCGCCAAGCGGCAGATTTCCTTGACCTCCGGCGGCTCGTTGTCGGGTGAATATGGGTCTGGAAGCATCTGCGGCTTGCCGCCGAGGGAAGTACGCCTCAGGAGGACACGGAGGCGGCTGCGGGGCGCAACGAGCTTGCCGCAGTCAGACTCCTCCACCGTATAGCGTGCATACGCCTCGAAGTCCTCTATGACCTCGTCAAGAACCGCTTGCCGCTCCTGCTCAGTTATTCCTGGCTCGAAAGCGCCCTTCTGCTTAAGCAGACCATAGGTGTCCTCGGGCCACGTTTGGCAGGTCGTGAATAGGTAGCGCTGCCGGGCCCGCTCGCGTGTGGCCTCTGGTAGGTCCGGCCGCTTCCACACGTGCCTATACACAGGCAAGGGCGCCAGGCCCCCGTCCCGGGACCACAATACACCTTGCACGAGCTCGACGTCAGAGACGTCCGGTGAATGGGCGAGTATGCGATACAGCTCCTCTGTGGACCCTCTGAACCCAAGGCCCAAGGCCAGTGTGATCCGCAGCTTCACGTCCTTGTCGTTGGTGCGCCAGAATATGGAGGCCAGTGACCTAGATAGGAGGTGCGCCTCTTCCCCAGAAAGAGCGAGCAATTCATTGCGAAGCGTGGCGCCCGGCTTGAGCCTGTCCATGAGCGGCTTGCCGCGAGGATTCGAGAAGAACGCTACTATGCGGGCAATCCGCTCCGGCCGGGTGCGTTCCGAGGTCGCCGGGGGGGCGCCTGGCGGCACCCAATTGCCAGGATCGTACTGAAGGCCGCAACAACGCACACCACACGCATGTCAGCCCTCCTGCTCTGCGTCCCTGTGCACACGGCAATGTATGCGCCCACGCGTTCCTGTCGGGCCGGGCGCGGGGGCCGGGCGTCCCACGGTTCCAGGCCCGCGCGCGCTCCCTCTACGCCTCCTCGTCGCGCTGTACGCTGAAGTCGTTCCACCCGCCGAGCCAGTCGAACGTGATCCGGATGCGCGTGGGCGCCACGTTCTCGCCCGAGACCTGGACCGTGAACCGGAACTGCCCGTGTTCCCTGAACAGGCCGCGATACGCATACGGAAAGGGACGAATCGCCGGTTGGAACTCCTCCGCGTCGCTGCGCGTGGACAAAAGATCCACGAACTGCACCACGCCGTTGGGCAGGTCCACCGGACGGTAGGCCTGTTCGCCCCGGTAGGACCAGGGCAAGGGAATCGTGTCGCAGTAGTCGGTGGGCTGGAACTCGCCTGCGTGGTCGCGCCGCTCGACGTTCACGAGGTACGCCCGGCACCCCCTGGCGAGCGAGGCGGCCGCGTTCGCGACCTTGACCCTCACGTAATAGGCCTCGCGCTCCATGCTCTGGGTGTCGGTGGGCTTGCTTCTCTCCGGCGTACGCAACTTGCACCCGGGGACGTCCTCGTCGAACTCCAACTTGAGCTCCGGGCGGTAGACCCACCGCCGCAAGGGGTCGGCGAACACGGCTGTCACGAACCCGATAATGCCGCCGACCGCGACTCTAGGAGCCGCCACCAGGCCCAAGAGGACTACAAGCGCCAGGAGCCAGGATCGCGGCTCTTGTCGCAAGAAGCGATACCCTCGCCGCAACCTCGAGCGCGAACCTTTGGCCATTTCGGTCTCCTCCTCCGCCGGGGCCCTCACATTGTCCTGCGGCACATGCGCCTCGACTACCTATCAGGCCTCGCGCTTCGCTCGCCCCTCTCGGTAGGCCCGTGCCACCTGCACTCTATCTCGACGGCCGAAGGTGTCAAGCGCGGGCGCTCACCCGGACGCGCGGTCCGCTCGGCGCGCGTGCTCGTCGAGCACCTCTTCGTACACGCGCTCGACGGCCTGCGCGCACGTGGCCGCAGAGAACCGTGCCTCGGCCCGGGCCCGGCCGGCTCTGCCCAGGCGCGCGCGCAACTCTGCGTCCTTCAGGAGCGCGACCACGCGGCCCGCCGCGTCGCGCGTGTCCCGCGGGCCGGCCAGGAACCCGGTCTCGCCGTGCGAGACGACCTCGCGCAGGCCGTGCACGTTGTTCGCGACCACGGGCCTGCCCGCGGCCATGGCCTCGATGGCCGTGCGGCCGAGCCCCTCCTCGCGCGACAGGGCCACGAGCACGTCCAGGCCCGCCATCACGGCCGGGATGTCCTCGCGCCGCCCGGCAAAATGGACCCGGTCGCCAAGCCCCAGGCGCGCAGCACGGTCCTGCACTTCGCCGAGGTACGCATGCTCCCGCGCCAGGTGCGGGGCGCCGACCACCACGAAGTGGGCCTCGGGCACGGCCTCGCGCACCTGTGCGGCCAGGTCCACAAACTCGCGCACGCCCTTGTCCGCGCCGATGCGGCACACCTGGCCCACGACCGGGGCTCCGGGCGCAAGGCCGTACGCGCGCCGCCACAGGTCCCGGTCCGCGGCCGCGCGCGCGAAGCGCTCCAGGTCCACGCCGTTGGGGATCACGGTCACGCGCGAGCCGAGGCCGCGTCCGGCGAACGGCTGCGCACATGCGCCGCTGATCGCAACGATGCGCGCGCTCGTGCGGCCGAGCATCCGCACCACACCGCTCGCCACGGCCGCGGGCCGGGCGATCGCTGTGCAGCGCACATGCACCACGCTTGGTCGGCCCATACGGCGCGCGGCCAGCGGTCCGCCCAGGACCACCGCGCCGTTCGTGTGCACAAGGTGCGCGCCCGTGTCGCGGATCAGGCGCGAGAGGAACCGCACCGTGGGCCAGAACCGCCACGCGTATCGCGCCACGAAAAGCGGGTTGAGGCTGCGCTTGATCACGCTCATGGGATACTCGAACACCCGGCAGCCGAGCGCCTCGTACCGGGGCCGAAACGGGCTCTGTCCGGGCAGGACCGCGTCGTAGCGCCAGCCCCGCGGCGCGAGCTCTCCGATCACGCCCAGGATGCTCTCGTCCGGTCCGCTGATCGGCTGGGCAAAGGGATGCACGAGCAGGACGCGCCTCATCGCTTCGCCTCCCCTGCCCCGGCCTGCGTATGGGCCGTGCGCACCGCGTCTCGGAACGCCGCCACGCAGCGCGCATAGCCCCAGGCCCGCGCCACGGTCTGTGCCTCGGGCGCAAGCCGGTCGCGCAGATCGGGGTCGTCCGCGAAGCTCTCTAGAGTCCGGCACAGCGCCTGCGCGTCACCCGCCGGGAACGTCCAGCCCGTGCGGCCCTCGCGCACGAGGTCCGCGCCCGCGCCCACGCGGTCGCTCACCACCGCGGGCGTGCCGCAGGCCAGGGCCTCGTGCACGACCACGCCCCAGGGCTCGTCGTCCGAGGCGAGCGCGAGCGCATCCGCGGCCGCGTACACCTCGGCGAGTCGGCCGGGTTCGCGAAACCCGAGGAACCGGACGTTGGGGATGCGTTCTTCCTGTACGCGCGCGCGCAGCCGCGCCTCCAGCGGACCGTCGCCCGCGAGCGCGAGCGCGGCTCGCACGCCCTGCGCGGACAGACGCGCGTAGGCATCCAGCACCAGGTCCACGCGCTTGTGCTCCACAAACCGGCCCACGTACGCGAAGAGCGGCCCCTCGCGCGGCACGCCAAGCCGGTCACGCAGCGCGTCGCGGCCGGG
>Ga0180431_10005151_pt1 | contig 16040 bp, 12 predicted proteins | sample SS_ome_11_FD_132459 | JGI IMG/M metagenome (GOLD analysis project Ga0180431, IMG submission 132459) | Hypersaline lake sediment archaeal communities from the Salton Sea, California, USA - SS_1_MS_1 metaG | ecosystem: Environmental > Aquatic > Non-marine Saline and Alkaline > Hypersaline >... | reverse complement strand
TCCGGCGTGGGAAACCCACATCGAATGGAAGGCGACCGTACTGATGCGGCAAAACGCCTATTCGGACCTTCCCGAAGACATCCCCGTACCTGATGCGGATCAACTGCCCGACTCGGTAAAGACGTGGCTTCTGCCAACGGATTGTGTTCAGGCGGATGCGGACATCGTTCACCGGAAGGCCGACTCCCTCCGGGCCGCGACCGACGATCTCATCCAACTGGCCGATGCCATCTGCGATGCGGGCTATCGCATTCCCTGGCGGTTCTCCCACCAGCCTGTCAGCTATGACGCTGTGTACGCCCTGACATGGGGCAGTTCCTGTGTGGGACGCGCCCATGCCTGTGCCGCACTGTTCAGGGCAAACAGTATTCCCGCACGGATACTCCTGAATCTTCCCGCAGGCTCCCGCGCCTTTGACATGCATTGGAATTTGGAGTACTACGTTCCGGATTATGGATGGGTTCGGATGGAGCCGACAAACGGGACAAACCCATGGCCGACTGAAAACGATGTGGTGACCCTGGCCTGTAATACCCAGGATGAATTTCCGGTGTTCCAATCCGACGGTGCCGAAGTCTGTTATCACACGTCCGATCCTTCTCTGGGTTACAATCCGTTGTGGGCCCAGGCTCATAACGTATACGACGGCCCGACCATCTCCACGACCGGCGATTCTGCGGATCGCACTTTTGCAGTCACCGATTCCGTATTCGCCTGTTTATCGCGTATTCAGGGACTCCCGTTGCTACCTGTCCAGGAAGCGGCATTCCAAGCGGCTCGCGCCTTCCAAGAAAGTGCGTGTGAAAAAATCAAAGACGGAGACCTCCCAGGTTATCTATCCGACATCGACCAAGTATGGCATCATTATAGGCAGATTCAGATAGAGCCGATTTCGACGGTCTTCTTCGACGATTTCGAAGAACAACCCAGGGGATGGATGCACGGAGGAACCCAGGACGAGTGGGAGTGGGGATCGCCCACCTGGGGCCCTTCACAGGCGTATTCGGGGAATGCCTGCTGGGGTACGGATTTAGACCATGACTACGAGAATCGTGCCGACTGCTGGCTCACATTTCCTGCCATCGACCTGACGAATCTCTGCAGTGCTTATCTTTCGTTCTGGGTTTGGAACTCGGTGGAAGAAGATTTGGGCGTGCTGGTTTACGACCCGCTGTGGCTGGACCTATCCACGGACGGAACAGCCTGGGAACCGCTGTGCAGCCGTATGGCCGGCGTGAACGACGACCCGGGAATACCCCAAGCAGGGGGATGGACGAACGTGGTGCTGGACCTGACACCTTTCGTGGAGAATGAGGCACGCATCCGGTTTCGTTTCCAATCCGACGAGAACCGCATCTTCCCCGGCTCATACATCGACGATGTTCACGTGTACGGTAGATATCGAAGCCAACATCCGACCGCACCATCGGACGGTATCGTCCTCTCACAGAACCACCCCAACCCCTTCAACACGTCTACTCGTATCATCTACACCCTTCCAGAAGAGGCCCATGTCATCCTGGATGTTTTCAACGCGCTGGGGCAGAACGTGGCCCATCTCATCCATCAACACCAGCCGGCCGGAACCCATTCCGTGGTATGGCATCCCGACAATCTCGGTTCCGGCGTGTATGTCTACCGGATAAAGGCAAACGCGTTCATGAAGACAAAAAAATGTGTGCTACTGCGATAGCGAATTCGGATGATGCGCTTTCAGCGTTTCAGGTTGATGAACCGCATGAGACGTAGTATTTAACAAAGACGCAGTGATTACAGGAGCACCGAATGGAGAAAAATTCCATGACACGTTTGATAAAGCTGAGAATCTCCTCACGCCTTCTTCTGACTGCTCTATTTCTTGTTGTCGGGTGTCATCGTCGTCAAAATCCTGTCTCCACTGAGGACGGTCATTGGATATCCGGTATTCCGTTTACCATCAATACCGACACCCTGTCCCACGACAACCGGATTTATGAAACCCAACATTTCCTCACCTTCAGCGATGGCAGCAGCGATGACGTGAAACGGCAATACTCTCGGATGGCAGAAGAGTCTTTCAGTGAACTGCTCCAGGCGTTCGAGATCTCCAGTAGCACCGAACTGGGCATCACGGATCGGACATCGAAAATAACTATTTATTCGGACAGATACCTGAATCATACTCCCATGGCATTCGCATACGGTTTCATCATAGGTTCCCTCGATTCCCCTGTCTATCAATACTGGCCCGACTGGCAAAAGGAGCGGTACAGAAATATCGTCAAGCACGAAACAATGCATGTCCTTCAATTTCTCCTGGGATTAACATACGGCAGGCTTAATTTAGCCGAACGCCCGGACACATGGTTCACAGAGGGCATCGCCGAGTACGTCAGCGGGGGGGCCGCCATTCCCATCACAGATTTGGATCAGGTAACCGAATGGCGGACTCATGAAGACCATATCAATCCCATCAGTATTCATAGCTGGTCCGATTTTCCGGTCCCCGATGCACGGAGCGGTGAATACTACCCCATGTTCGGCCTGGCCTTAACATACCTTCTGGATGAAAGAGGACAAGGCAAGACATTGCTGGACGTAAAACGGATGTTTGAAGACTTGAGCAGAGGGGGGTGTTTTTTTACAGAAGCATTCGAGGCACACATGGGAATATCGGTACCCTACTATGAAACCCACTTCTTCCAGCTAATCACCGATTATTTGGGCAATGGCCGTTTGGCACATAGCTCCATCGAATAATGTGCAGATATGATCATTTGTCTTCTTAACTCATCCCGTTTCAACAGGATTCCATCCAAAAAATCCCTTGCTTTTTTCCTCCGTATTGGTTTATTTGAATCGAGATACCGAAACATCCTTCGCTCCTCGTGTTTTGAGAATGGAGGCACGATGTCCCATTTTTTCCCGATGAAAAGAAGCGACCGGGGATACCTCATCTCTATTTTGATCTTTGCTTTCGTCGCCTTCCTGCCCTGGTCGCATCGTATCCGTTTCTCCGGCATGGCCCTGTTTGGCTGGCTGATGGCTGCTCTGATGGTATTCTCTCCCGCCATCGCCCTCTTTCAATTCCTTCTCAGTCGAAACCGTAAGACTAAATAGGATCGTCGGCGTGACCATCGAACACATATTGGTTCTGACCTATCTTGTCGGATGCATCGGTATAGGCATACTCGCCTCTCGCAAAGTGCTCGTATCCCGTGAAGAGTACTGGGTTGCAGGTCGACGAATCGGCACGTTCGTCAACGCCATGGCCATCATGGCGGCCCTGGCCAGCGGCGGGTCCATCATCGGTGTGATGGGGCTGGCCTACGGACGGGGCATCCCCTACACGCTGGCCCTGTTCGCCGGAGCGGTCGTAGGATTTCCCCTGGCTTCCATCCTCATCGCAAAACCCTTACGCAATTTCGGTAAATTCACGATTACCGATTTTCTCGCCGACCGCTATCCCCACCCTATCGTCCGATATGCCGTGCCCTCGATCATCGTGGTTAGCTTTACGGTCTACATCGTCGCCCAGATGAAGGCTGCCGGGATCACGGCAAACGCCTTGCTGGGCATTCCATATAATCAAGCCGTCACACTGGCAACGGTAGTATTCATCGTGTATGTCTCCATCGGCGGCATGGTGGCCATCACATGGACAGACGTCGTTCAGGGCGTGCTGATGTTGCTGGTTGTCCTGGGCACGGCCGTTGCGTTGATGTTTCAATTCGGCACACCAACCACACTCATCGGTGAAGCCGCACGACGCGCACCCGAGATCGGCCAGGTCGTCCACATGCCCCTGGCCAGTTACCTGGGATCGTTCGTCATCTGGGCAGCAGCCATATCCGTCATTCCCCACATCGTCATGCGTGTATTCACGGCCAAGGACGCCCGGGGTGCACGCCTCTCCCTGAATGTAGCCATGATCATCTACAGCATCATGATCCTGGGAGCCGTACTGGTCATCGTTCCCTACGGAAAGACGGCCTTCCCCGATTTAACGGATGCCGATCAGATTTTTCTCAGAGTGATCCAGCGGGAATTCCCGCCTCTCATTCGCGGCCTGGCCGTGGCTGCCGTCTTGGCAGCGGTCATGTCTACCACAGATGCCCTTTTGCTGGCCTGCAGTTCGGCCATCTCCCACGACCTGCTGGGCCATGTGATTGAAAAAAAGTTCAGCCCAAAGACCGGCAGCCGTATCACAGTCGGCATGACCTGGGTGATCGGCCTTGTGGCCATGATTCTGGCCTATTCACCACCAAAACTCATCACAGAATTCTACTCGGCGGCTATCGGTCTGTTGAGTGCGGCCCTCTTCGTGCCCACCATCGCCGGCATCTGGTGGAAGAAAGCCAACCTCTCAGGGGGAATTGCTTCACTCGTCATCGGGGCCGGGGTGTATCTGGCCGTCCAGTTCACGCCGGGGACACCTCCCCTGTCGGCCATTCTATTCGCCCTGCCGGCCAGTGCCGTAGCCATGGCCATATTCGGTGCCATCGGCAGGCCCAACGCACCGGAGATGGTAGAGAAAATGGCCCACCTTCACTCGTCCTAAGGCCATCCGCACATGCGTGACTGAACCGTGCGTTCGTCTTGCTTCGATCGGCCATCCCTATTTTTTAGGAAACCGACTATGGTGGACAAATTTTTATATTTTGGAGAGAAACGGAAACGACAAGCTCTTTCGATGAAGAGACCCTGCGTAAAGAATGATACGTTTCTATAAAATCCTGAATCAATAAAAGTAAAGGAGGGTATGATGGAAGGAATGAATCGTAGACATTTCATCTCAATGAATATGGCGTCGCTCCTGGGTCTGCCTTTGGGATTCTCCCTCTTAAACGGCTGTTCGAAGCCAGGGGGAGAATCGGCAGAAACAGAAGGTGCGGCCCAGGAGGTCAAAACCGGAGGCATCCGTATGGTAACTGTGGAGGACAAGTACAAGGTGTGGACAAAACGCATCGGAAAAGGCCCGATAAAAATGCTCGCTCTTCACGGTGGGCCGGGAGCTACCCACGAGTACTTCGAATGTTTCGAGAGCTTCCTGCCCCAGCACGGCATAGAGTTCTACTACTACGACCAGCTCGACTCGTACTATTCCGACCAGCCCGGCGATACCAGCCTGTGGACGGTGGAGCGGTACCGCGATGAAGTCGAACAGGTTCGAAAAGCCCTGGGCCTGGACAACTATTTCCTGTACGGCAATTCCTGGGGGGGCATGCTCACCATCGAGTACGCGCTGAAATACCAGAAGCATGTGAAGGGCATCGTCATTTCCAACATGACGGCCAGCATCGACTCGTACGTCAAGTACATCAACGAACTCAGGAACAAGCTGCCCGCCGAGACCATCCGCAGGATGGAAGCCTTCGAGGCCAGGGGCGAGTACGATGCCCCCGAATACCAGGAGATCATGTTTCAGGACATCTACACCCAGCACATGTGCCGCGTGCTGCCCTGGCCGGAACCCGTGGACCGCACGTTCCGGCATATGAACGCCAAGATCTACGGTTACATGCAGGGCCCCAACGAGTTCATCGTCAACGGAACGTTCAAGGATTGGGACCGCTGGGATGACCTTCACAAAATCACCGTTCCAACGCTGCTTATGGTTGGCAGGCACGATACCATGAGTGTGGAAGACATCGAAGAAATGGGCCGGCGTATCCCCAACGCCCGTGTCGTCATCTGTGAGAACGGAAGCCACCTGTCGATGTGGGATGACCAGAAGACCTATTTCCCGGCCCTCATCCAGTTCCTCGAGGATGTTGAGAAAGGAAGGTTTACTTAAATCGAATTATCGACAATCCCATCTCGTTTAGAGATGGGATTATTTTATCTGTATCCCAAATGTTATGGATTTTGACTGTACGCCTCGTAGTGTCTTCGAAGATGAATACGGGTGATTATAATACGATGGTGAATCGGGAATCCCAGGGAGGACAATGATAAAAACATCGGGATGCTCTTTTGGCAGCGTTTGCGATTCCTGAACACGCACACGAAGGCTACTTGTGCACGCGCTTTAAAAATTCTTCGACTTCAGGAATGCCGCCCTGGTAGACCAGGTATCCGTTATACGGCTCCCGCTCGGTGATCTCACCGTTGATGGGTGTCAGCATCAGCCGTTTTACTTCCTCCAGGTCGTCGGTCTGGCCCAGTGCCCAACCCAGCTTCACATAAGCCACTTCGGGCAGCATGTTCTCGGTAGGGATGATGCCCTTGGCCATCAGGTCCCGGCCTGTATCGTAGACGAACATGTGAACATATCCCCATAAGGTCTGTACCGTCATGTAGATGGCCACACCCTTCTTCACGGCCCGCTCGATGGCCGGGTACACGGGCTTATTCACATGCCCCAGTCCCGTCCCTGCAATCACGATGCCCCGGTACCCCTTTTCCACGATGGCATCGATGATATCGGGCAGCATGTTGGGATAGTAATACAGCAGCGTCACTTTCTCTTCGAAATAGGGATAGATGTTCACATTCCGGTCGCTGCGCCGCTTGTTGTAATCGTGCCGCAGCGGTTTGATCTCGTCCCTCTCCACCATGGCCAGGGGAATATCCCCGATAGTACGGAACGTCGAACGATAGGACGAGTGCATTTTCCGCACCCGGGTTCCGCGGTGGAGCAGGGCGTATTCATCGGATGTGGGGCCGAACATGCAGACCATCACTTCGGCGATGTCGGATTTTGCCGCCGCCGTCGTGGCATGAATCAGATTGAGGGCCGCATCGGACGAGGGCCGGTCCGATGAGCGCTGAGAGCCCACCATCACGATGGGTACGGGAGAATTCTGCACCATAAATGCCAGGGCGCCCGCCGTGTGGTGCATCGTATCCGTGCCGTGACCGATGACAATGCCGTCGATGCCATCTTCAATCTCCGTGCCGATGGCTTTTGCCAGGGCGATGTACTGCTCCGGCCCCATATTCTCGCTGAACACGGCGAAGAGTTTCTCCGTCGTCAGGTTGCAGATATCGGCCAGTTCCGGGACGGCACCGTACAGCTCGCCCGGGGAGAAGGCGGGGATGACGGCACCCGTCCGGTAATCCAGACGGGAGGCAATCGTTCCCCCCGTGCCCAGAAGCTTGACATTCGGCTTATCGGGCGTTGTAGGGAACTCTTTCTCCGGTATTTTATAGTGGGCTTCCTTATAGCCCATCTCCTTCATGTCGGCAATCGTCCGCACGTCGATACCCACGTTATAACCGGTAGCCAGCTTCAGGACGATATGAAGATCATCGTCATTCTCCGAACGAGGGAGGATGATGCCCCGGAAATCACCGCGGGTGGTCTTGATCTCGGCATCACTCCACACCCGCACGCCGAAACTATCCAGAATGTCGCGTCCCCGGCCTTTATACCCCTTCAACGGATCGCTCATGCCAGACCTCCATCCACGGCACGGCGCAGTGTTCTCAAGTCCATGTTTCCCAGGGCCAGCGGCCGGAGCTGACCCATGATCCAGGCGATCTCTGCCTTCGGATGCTTGGACGTCCTGATTTCGGCATACCGCTTTTTCAGGTCGGGGATGCGGGCCAGGATTTCTTTCTCCTCCGCAGGCCGGTAATCCGACTCGTTGAGGATGCGCTCCATGTCTTTTTCAGGATGACGAACCAACGCGGGCAGTAATGTTTTCAAAATGTCGCGGTCAAGCCCTTGTTCCCGAACAAACGTAAACAGTGCAACGAGCCTGTCATCGGATATGCGATGATTCCACCCGTTTTGTCCTTCTATGTGCCTCAATGTCTGACCCAGCAGAATGCCCACAAAGCGGGGGTCTGCGTCGAACTGAGCGACAATTTCTTCCAAGACCGGATACAGATTTCTTCTTAGGATATAGGCATGCGTATGGGGTGGTATTTCCCACGATTCCATCTGTTTGATCCGGTCGGCCACCTCCGTCGGCAGATTCCGGCGCGCCGATTCGATCATGGCATCCTCGATGGGAATCGGGGCCGAGTCCGTATCCGGGTACATGCGGTCGGGCCCGGGAAGCACGCGTTCAAACCGGGTGGTTCCATCAGGACGAGCCTGTCGTGTCTCGTTGGGCACACCCATAAAGGCCAAACGGCACCTTTCATCGATGGTATCCAGCGCCGTCTGTATGTCCCCTTCGGGACCCCAGAAGATGATCTGGGCGTTATCATCATCGCGATTCTTGGACTGGAACGAACGCTGGACCAAAGCACGATCCTCCGGATTGATGTCGATTTCCAGCACTTCGGAGTGCGTCATGTTGGGCCTTTCCAGACAGGCGATGACTTTTAAGCGGCCGCTGATTTCATCGGCAAACACGTGACCCGGCTGAGTAAAGAACGACAGGAGGCCACGGAACGCCGGCAGATCGACGGCCACGATGCGATACCCCTTTTCACGGCATTCTTTCAACCAAGGCGTCTTCACGTCATCGGTGATATCGGCCGATTCCATCTTCCAATCCTGAGGATCCTCGACGCGCTGGTTTAATACCTTTTTTATCTCCAACAGGGCTTTCTGGCGGAATGCCTCGTTATGTGTCAGCTCGGGAATCCACTTGATGTGGGCCACGCCTTTTATCTCTACCCGTGTTCCGCCGGTAATGCTGACATTCACATCCTGGCGCGCAGCACCCATGCCCGTGTTCATCTTCCCCGTACTGCGTGTCAGGAACCGGAGATACTGACCGGCCTCGGCTGCCTCGTCGGGTGTGGTCATGTCGGGATAGGTAACCGTCTCGATGAGGGGCATGCCCAGCCTGTCGGTGGTGTATACCCGCTCGTGTCCGACATCCGACACCTCTCGGCAGGCATCTTCCTCCAGGCTCATCTGGATGATGCGCACCTTCTTGTGCTTCAAGGGTATCTCTCCCTCGATACCCACGATGGCCGTGCGCTGAAAGCCCGTGGGGATGCTTCCGTCCAGGTACTGCTTGCGCGTGATGTGGAGTTCACCGACGATGCTGCACCGAAGCAGGAGGGCCACTTCCATGGCGATATTCAGGGCTTGGCGGTTGACTCGGAAAGGCGGCGTATCGTCAAAATCGTACGTGCATGCGGTCTCGTCTTTTATGCGATAGTAGATATTCTTCCGTGTCTTGAATTCCATCAAGGCTGTGCCGTCGTATTCCCCCAGCTCGCTCAGGGTGGGACGCATATGCCTGATCAATTCCGCATCGTACTCCCCGTCTTTCTGATAAATTCCAGCAGGACATCGGCAGAAGAGTTTCTTTTCTGTCTTCAGTTGCTGATGAATCTCGAGACCGCAGCGGAATCCCAGTTCTGAGTAGAGTGTGTCTCCGGCCTCCTTCCGGGCCACATAACCCACAAGCTTTTTCGTCTCTTCGTAATTCCTGGTAGGATCAACAGGATTCGTCATGCCATCCATCCTCCTCGATACAGAGAAAACAATATAAACCCTACAGCCCATATTGTCAAGCCGTAACGGTTGCCAATTGACTTTTTCATCTGTTTTGACTAATTTGTACGGTGCACGATGATAACGGGAGGTTACCCCGGGAAAATACCGGACATGGGCCGGATCAAATTGTACTTTCGGGCGGACTCTGGGAGGGACGTTTGCTGGTGTTCGATGCACTCGCATCCACCAACAAGTGGGCCCTGAGCCATCTGGGGACATGCCAACACGGGGACGTGGTCTGGGCGGTCAGACAAACGCACGGCCGGGGGCGACTCGATAGACCCTGGCTTTCCCCCGACGACCGGGGACTCACCCTTTCCATCGTTATCATCCATCCCCATCAGGAGATGATACCCGTTCTCGGTCAGGCAGTCGCTCTGGCCGTTGTGAACACGCTCCATCGTTTCGGTATAAGTGGAGAATTAAAATGGCCCAACGACATTCTGGTTGGCGGCAAGAAGATCGCCGGTGTTCTTGCCGAGGTCGATTTCGACCGAAACGCGGTGGTCCTGGGCATCGGCCTGAACGTGAATCTGAACCGGGATGATCTCGCGTCAGTCTCTTTTAATCATCCCACAACGTCTATGAGACTGGAGAAGGGCGCACGCTTGGCCATGGATGACGTCAGAGACTGCCTGACCCGCGAAGTCGAAAAAACCTTGGATGAAGCCGCCCGAAGCGGCGTGCCCTATATCATCGACCAGTGGGCGAAATACGACTGGCTACAGGGCCATCCGGTCCGGGTCTGCTGCTTGGAAGAGACGTTCTGCGGAGAGTGCTTGGGCTTGGACGGACGGGGACGGCTTCGGGTCATCGATGACAAGGGTCGTGAGATCACGTTCTGGGCCGGAGATGTTGAAAGGATCGAATCGACATCGCATTAGTATTAGTGTAAACAAAAACGCACGGTACTCGTCTAATAGGTTGTAGAGAGCGTTTGTATGGGTCAACGCGACGAAAAATGGGTAAGGCAAGCGCAGAAAGGATCGAAAAAAGCTTTTGACAAACTCGTTCGAAAATACGCGCCCCTCATTTTTCGTCTTCTGTATGATATGATTCGACGGTATGAAGATGCCCAGGACCTGACTCAGGAAACGTTCCTGCGGGCTTACGTGAACATCGGGCAGTACAGAGGTGACGCAAAGTTTGCAACGTGGCTCTACCGGATCGCATACAACATAGGAATTGATTTTAAACGAAGAAAGAGTAAAATGTTCGATGTCGAATTCACATCTCAGGAGCAGAAACTGGCCCTGCAGGGTTTCGACGGAAGCAAACTTCCAGGGTACACGGGAGAGGGAGAAGCCATCGAAGCCGCCCTCCAAAAACTGACCCATCCCCAAAGGATGGCTGTGGTATTGAATTACTACCATGGTCTTCGCATGCGGGAGATCGGAGACATTTTGGGTTGCTCCGAGGCGACCGTACGAACGCACCTGTTCCGAGCCCTTCGCCGGTTGAGGAGAGAGCTTAAAAATTATTCACCAAGGGTGTAATCATGGCCTGTAAACAAAGGGAAAATGTCGTATCGTTTGTGTTGGGAGAGCTTTCGCATCAGAACAGCGAGCAGTTCCACGAACACGTGAAACATTGCCCTGAATGCCGTCAACTTCTCGAGGAGTTCGAGGAAACAGGGAAGATCCTCGCAAGCCGAACACTGCCCGGCGCACCAGACGGGCTGGTTGGCGACTGCCTTCTGAGAATTCGAAAGGCAGGACGAGACCGGAAAGCCCCCAAGGTCGAGAGGTTTTTTCTTCCCCGACTCCGACCCGGATTGCAATGGGCCGTCATCATTGTGGTGTTCTTCATGGGACTGGGATTGGGCAAGCTCCTGTTTCAACCTCCCGCATGGCTGGAGCGATACGGAAGGCTGGCCCAGAATCGAGCGGCGTTTCTCCCCATCGACGATAATCGAGCCATGCGCAGTTATCTGCTGAGCGTTGAAATGCTTCTTCTCGACTTATCCAACATGGACGATCCCGCCCTGTTGGATGATGATGAGTGGGAAACGGAAATACAGATCACCCAAGAGATGCTCCAGAGGACCCGTCAGATCAAGAACCGTTTGGGGGACGGAGACCGCCGGCTCTATCAACTCGTCGCAGAAATCGAATGGGTCTTGGAAGATGTGCTGGGTACGACGAATCTCGACGTGGCCGGTCTGCCACCTGACGTGCGTCGAGCCATCGACGATCAACAACTGCTGACAAAGATACACGAGTATATTTCGTAAACGCAGACCGAAGGCCAAAGGAGACAGGATCGGTTATGGACAAAAACAGCCGACAAAAGAAGATAGGGAGAGTGACGAACAGCACTGTCCTTATCGGAATTATCCTGCTGATCTCTGTCTCTATTCCCCGGGCATACGCTCAGGATGCCGAGATTCATAGAAAAGGGAAAAAATACATCCGTGAGCGGAAATGGGAAAAAGCCATCGAAACCTACGACAGGCTCGTGAACGAATACCCGCACAGTCTGTACCGTGACGACGCCCAATTCTGGGTCGCCTTCTGCTGGGAGCAGATACAGGGACAGGAAAAAATAGCATTCGAGGAATACCAACGAGTCATCAACAGCCACCCTCACAGTCCCTGGGTCGACGATGCCATCATCCATCAAGTCTCCCTTGCCAAAAAATTGGCACAGCGGGGAGAAGAACGATACCGGACGTTTCTTGTAGAGAAATTGGATGATGATAAACCGATCCGCTCTCAGGCAGCGCTGGCACTGGGGGAACTCAGGGATCCCGGCGTTCTGACGATACTCGAAGAGATGGCCAAGGGCGAAGACGAAGAATCGGCACGACGCGCCATGGATGTCCTGGAAGGATACACGACGACATTGGAAGAGACCGTCGAAAAAGAAATGGGGGCGGTGGAGGAGACTGAAGACACCCTGGAGAGTTCCGATAAGGAAGCGACTTCAGGCATCTTCTATGAAAAATTAGGTGCATCCGAGGCCGACTGGACAGAGGAAAGACTGTTTTTAAACGGGCTGTACCATATCGTATCCCAAGAAGAACTGATCTTCTTTCTCTCCCTGGAGAACGAATGGGACAGGAAAGAATGGTGGCGAAAACATTGGGCAGCCCACGATCCGACCCCGACGACTCCAGAAAACGAGGCTGAAGAAGAGTTCAAACGCCGGGTTCTGTACGCACGGAAACATTTCGGCAAAGAGTGGGATTCGACGGAAGAATACTACCCGCCCTGGGACAGCCGTGGAGAACTCTACATCAAATTTGGCAGCCCCGACCGCCGGGAGGAAGCCGAAAACGACTGGGAAATATGGACCTACTACCAGCATAAAATAAATTTCCTCGTTTCCAATCATCTTTCCAACAGGAACGGGAAGGGCCTGCATCTGGGCACGGTCTCCCGGTACTTATACCGCAACAACATCCGCAGGTCACGGAGCCGATTTCTCCAGAGGCCCATCTTCATGTACATCAATCCGGCCACAAAAACAGTGAAAAAAATCGAGGGGTTCAGCTTGCGCATCACATCCACCAGCCGTACTGGATCGACATACCGTATCCGGTTTACGTATCAATTCCCTACGACGAACCTCCGGTTGAGACCAGAAAAAAATCGATACGAGGGCGGCTACCGTTATCGGTGGATTGTACTGGACGAAGACTACCGCACGATCCTATCCTCAGACGCCATCGAGGAACTCATGTATCAGGACCAAGAGAAACGAAACCAAAGTACGGTCATGGGCAACTTTCATGTTACCCTGGTTCCCGGCTCTTATACACTGGCCATGAGAATCGAGGACACACGCTCCAACACATTGGGCATCTACAGGAAAAAATTTACGATTCAGGCGAAGGGCGAGATCGAAGAGCCGGCCAAAGATGAACAAATCCCGGATACATTACCATGAGGAATGGTTAAATAATATGCAACGAAAGGGCAATCATTTGCGTTTAAACAATAAAATGACCTCATATATCGTTATATCCGAAAGGAGGCGATACATATGAAATGGATGAAAAGAGCAATCCTGGCGGGATCACTGGTATTTATCTTCATGCTCACGGGCTGTTACACCGTGGTCTCGATTCCCGGGAGATCGGTCTACCGAACGGAAACTGATGAATACATCATCGAGGAAGAAGACTACGAGGATGTGATCGACGAGTACGACGAGGATGCTTCCGTTGTCGTCCACGAACATTACTACTACGGTGATCCCTGGGGCATGTATGTCGGGTTCGATCCGTACTGGTCTTCACCCTACTGGTGGTATTACCGCTCCTATGGATGGGCCACCTATTACGATCCCTGGTACTGGTGGGATCCCTGGCCTTACGGGTACGGTCGGTATCGTGCCTTTCCGTATTATTCGGGTTATTACGGAGGGTACTACGATCCGTACTGGGCGTATTATTCCGGCTATTATTCTCCGGAACCCGCCAAGCGCCGCCCGTTTGAGCGCAGGGTGGCTTACAGCGAGGATGGTCATGCTCCGCCTGCCGTTCCGTTGGGCGAACCGAGAGGCGCCGGAGTGCGTAAGGACACTCCCGCTACTCCCGCAACTCCCACAACAACCGGTGCTGCCGATACAGGAAGCCGTCCTACGACGCAACGGGTTAAGTCATCGACATCGGGCTCGGGAGGAGACAGAACGACTCCTCAGACGCCCACGCGTACCGGTGTGAGCCGCAGCCCGACCCGAAGGTCGAGTTCTTCGCCGTCCTCTGTGCGTACACCTTCGACACGAAGATCAAGTTCTACCGGTCGTACGAAAAGAAGCTCTTCGTCAGGTCGTAAGTCGTCCATCCAATCCAGCGGTAGCCGGGGTTCCTCGTCGGCAGGACGGAGTTCCGGATCATCGTCCAGTGGTAGCTCTGGCGGTTCCCGGTCCGGCTCACGGTCCAGCAGTGGCGGAAAGAGCCGAAGCAGTGGCCGAAGAGGGAGATAACCGCGCGGATCAAACGGCTGAGTGGGAAAATACCCGAATCGTCCTCAGCAGAGAGACGCGTCGCATGCATGAAAAATACTCTGGTTGGTTGATGTTATCAAGGTGGAGGATTACATGAAAGCACATTCTGTTTTATGGGGAATCCTATTTGTGATCATTACAGCTGGGATTGTACAAGCCCAGGACGATCCATCTGTCGACGTCCCGTATGTATGGGGCCACTCCTGGGGTGTGGGAGCCCGTGCTGCCGGTATGGGCGGTGCATACACAGCCGTTGCCGATGATTATGCAGCGATATTTTACAACCCGGCGGGTCTGGGCCAGCAGAAGCGATTGGAAATATCCGCCACTATATCCTATCTGGGTATCACGGAGCGGGCGACATTTTTGGACGTAGAGAGCGACGTGAGCTCCAGCTACACCAAGATGAACGCGCTGGGCATAAGCGTACCCGTGCCCACCCAGCGGGGCAGCCTGGTCCTGGGATTCGGCTACCATCAGGTCAGAGACTTTGAGCGTTATTTCATAGCCGATCGTTTCCTGTCCACGCCCTACGATTCCACGACATGGGAACATCACAGTATGATCGAAGGAGGGCTGAACGTGACCTCTCTGGGAGGATCGATGGAGATGGCGCCCGGTCTGTTCGTCGGGGGCAGCGTTAATTTCTGGACGGGTAAATTAGATGACTCGTGGAAATTCCAGGAAATCGATGAGCCGTATAATCTCTGGACAATCTATGATACGACATCCACAGAAACCATACGGACAGAGTTCAGCGGTGCCAACGTCACGCTGGCCATGCTCTACCGAGCGAACAAGATGTTCCGATTGGGAGCCACCATCCAGACGCCCGTAACCCTGACGGCAAACGAAGAATGGGAATATTACGACATTAAAACATGGGACTGGGACACTCCATGGGCAGATTCAGCAGAGGTGGCCACCGAATCCGGCAGGACCGATTATAAAATCCGATCTCCGTGGGTGTACCGTCTGGGAGGATCGTTGAACATGGGCCCCCTGCTCGTATCGGGTGACGTGGAATTCTACAACTACGGTCAGATCAGCTATCGAACGGACCCCCCGATTGCAGGGACAACACGATACGATGCCAACATAGAGATTCGAGAAAAACTACGAAACGTATTAAACTGGAGCGTCGGCGGCGAACTCACGATTCCGGGAACCGATGTAAAACTCAGGGGCGGATATGCGACGTATCCCTCCCCATGGAAAGAAAATACCGACATTCAGGATCGCAAAGTCATCTCCCTCGGAGCGGGGTACACGTTCAACAAACAATTCATGCTGGACGTGGCCTACGCGTTCACGTCGTGGGATCGAACGGATTATTATGTGGCCAACAGCTATGATAACGATGAATACCGGATAAACCCAAAATATGTTGAAGATGGAAAATGCGAGACGTATAAAGTTCTGGTGTCCCTCTCGTATCGTATGTGAGGCAGATAAAATACCATCCCTGCCGACGGGCAGGACAATAGATATAATAAGGACCTAAAAAAGGAAACCCTATCCTTTATTTGAGGATAGGGTTTTTCATATCGTTTCGCGGATGTTATCCCCCCAGGCGAACACATCGGAAGGAAAAAATTAACCGGAGCGAACACCTGAGGGTCGATCCACACCCGATCATGTCCCGTCGATCCAAAACTCCCATCCGCAGTAGTGGTCCTCCCGATGCGCATCGGGC
>Ga0180431_10005150_pt1 | contig 16041 bp, 11 predicted proteins | sample SS_ome_11_FD_132459 | JGI IMG/M metagenome (GOLD analysis project Ga0180431, IMG submission 132459) | Hypersaline lake sediment archaeal communities from the Salton Sea, California, USA - SS_1_MS_1 metaG | ecosystem: Environmental > Aquatic > Non-marine Saline and Alkaline > Hypersaline >... | reverse complement strand
GTTTACCTTCCTACCACCACAGATCGACTGCGGCGGCGGCCCCCCTCGGGGGGCCTGGCAGGGCACGGCTACGACAACGGCACAACCACTGCTCAACTGTAACCCATGTATGGTACTAGCTCACTCGCTGCCTTATGCATCTGTGAGGCGAACGGCAAAATATGTGGTATAATGCTCGGGCCGAGCGTCGGCGCAGTGCAGTGAGCGCTCACGGCTATCGCCGTAGCGAGGCATTGGCACTGGACCATAATGCGGTGTCAGGGAGGCGCTCTTGTTAGAAGCTCTTGGTGTGGCATTCTCTGAGGCCGGCAGGGAAGCGAAAGTGCTGGTTGCCATCGGCCTGACACTGATAGCCGGGGCGCTGGCGGGCCGGCTTGCTAAACTGGTGAGGCTTCCCACTGTCACCGGCTACATTGCCGTCGGTATCCTGATCGGCCCCTACGGCCTGGGGATACTGTCGCACGAGATGGTGGCCGAGCATTTGCGCGTATTTGCCGACATCGCGCTGATGATTGTCGCTTTTTCCATTGGCAAGCTGCTGGACTTCCGCTTCACCCACATTGATTACAAACGCCCCATCTTCATCCCCTCGGCGGAGGCCTTCGGCGCGCTCTTGTTTGTCAGCGGCAGCGTCTTGCTGCTGAGCTTGTTCCCGCTGCACGGCTTAGTACCACACGAGGCAACCTTTCTTACATTCACTCTGCCGCTGGCGCTGCTCTTGGGCGCCATTGCGATGGCCACGGCACCGGCCTCCACCTTGGTCGTCGTCAAGGAATACGGCGGGGAGACGCTCCTGACCCGATGTCTGATGATATCTGTGGCGGTTGATAACGCTCTAGCCATCGGCGTCTTCGGTATAGCCCAGGTGTTGGCACAGGAGGTGTTCATGGCGGATGTGCCCAGCGGCGTACTCCAGGGCGTGCTCATAGCGGTCAGCCGCGTTGTTGGCGCACTGCTATGGGGCGCTCTGGTCGCGGTGCTGCTCCATCCGTTCATTGAACGCCAGAAGGAACACGGTTCGGTCCTGATGGCCACACTGGGCACAATTCTCTTCTGCGCAGGAATTGCTGAAGTACTGCAGTTCCCCTCGCTGCTTTCCGGGATCGCTCTGGGTATTGTTATGTCCAACAGCTATCGCGCCGATCGTCATGCCTTCGAAGCATTGGAGAAATTTGAGCCGCCGCTCTTTGCCATCTTTTTCGTCATTGCGGGCGCGCACTTCGACTTGACTGCATTCACCGGCAGCGCCATGCTCGTCATACTGTACATATGTGGCCGGATAGGCGGCAAGTATCTCGGCGCCAAGTTGGCTACCAAGGCGCTCCGTGTCGAGGACTGTCTCCGCCAGTTCCTGGGAATGAGCCTGGTGCCGGAAGGTGGAATCGGCATCGCCTTGGTATTCCTCGTCCAAAGGATCCCACAATTCGCACCATTCTCATCAATTATCACGGCTGTGGTATTGACCTCCGTTGCTGTCACTGAGACCATCGGCCCGCCCCTCACCAACTGGGCACTGCACCGCTCGGCCACAGACGAGGTGACAGAGGCCCACGAACACGCCCTGCGGGAGCACCAGGACCGCCACGGCTGAGGCGGCAGATGACGCTTGACCATCCGGCTCAAACCCAGCATCTGTAACAACAATAACCAGGAGGCATCCAAGCAATGGCACTCAACGCCAGAGTCCTGACAGCCATTCAGTTACCCACAGAGATTGAAATCGAGATCGAAGACACCACGCGCGGCACCAAGACCGTCGAAAAGATAGACTTCGACGCCATCATGGCGGAGCTGGCCGATGCCCAGGCTATTGATCTACGGCATATGGAGCCGGCAGAGCTGCTGTCCATGGCCTGTGCCCTGGCCAAGCACCGCGCTATGGACCGATACCTGCTCTCCATCGGCATTGACCCGCATAAGCATCTGTCGCCCAGCGAGCGGCGCGACCTGGGCGTGGAGTGAGGACCCGTTCTCCGTGCGAACGCGAACAAGGGAGTGATCTAATGTCAGACCAACGGCCCAATATCCTGCTTTTCACTACCGACCAACAGCGTGGCGATCACCTCAGCATCGCCGGCCACCCGGTTATCCAGACACCCAATGTGGACAGCTTCGTCAACAACGGAGCCTACTTCCCCAACGCCTACAGCGAGATTCCCTCTACGACCGGAGCTCGCCGCATTCTCCATAGCGGCAAAGGCAACTACTACTGCGGCCTGATTGGCTACTCCGGCACCGAGTGGCACGAGCCAAATACCCTCGCGCAGGTGCTGGCTGATAATGGCTACCACTGCATCAATGTGGGATGGCGCAACATGCACCCCACCCGCAAGCTGTACGGCTTCCATACGGTCATTCCACATGACCTCAGGGAAGGCAATGACGACTACATGGAATGGCTCAGGCGCGAGATCGGGCCTCAGGCGCACGAGCGTGGCCATGGCTGTGATGCCAATGGCTGGCTGGCTCGGCCCTGGCACCTCGAAGAGCGCTATCATGCCACCAACTGGACGACTGAAGTGACCATCGAGCAACTCCAAAAGCGCGACCCGACGCGGCCCTGGTTTGTGTGGTGCTCACATCTGCGCCCCCATTCGCCCTATGATCCGCCCCAGCATTTCTGGGATATGTATATTGACAAGCAACTCCCCCAACCACCAATCGGCGACTGGGCCGAGAAGCACAATGTGGACGTGCCCTGCCCCGACCGTACCGCCTGGCAGGGCCGCCTACCCGAGGAACTCAGCCACCAGTCCCGAGCCGCCTATATGGCTACCTGCACCCACCTTGACTTCCAGCTCGGATACATGCTGGAGCGGCTGCAGCGTGAGGTCACCGACATCAACAACACCCTCATCATCTTCACCTCTGACCACGGTGACATGATGGGCGACCACTACCTGCACCGCAAGAGCTACGCCTATGAAGGCTCGGCCCGGATACCGTTCGTTGTCAAGTACCCGTCCAACCTCGATGCTCCCACCGGCACCTTCGAGCATGTCGTCGGCCTCCAGGACGTGATGCCCACGATCCTCGACTGCATCGGCATCGAGGCGCCGGTGGATATGACCGGCGGCAGCGTCCTCGACGCCGTCCGCGGCAAGCCCTGGCGCGAGTTCTTCCACGGTGAGCATTCGCCATGCTACGACCCGGACAATGGCATGCAGTACCTCACCGATGCCAAGGAAAAGTACATCTGGTTCCCGACCACCGGCCAGGAGCAGCTTTTCGACCTGGTTGAGGATCGCCAGGAGCTGCACGATCTCGCCGCCGACCCGGCCAATCAGGACCGCGTCAAGCTATGGCGCGACCGCCTGATCAAGCTGCTGGGTGACCGCGGCGACGGCTTCTCCGACGGTGAGAAACTCCTGCTCAAGCCCGATGGCTGGGGCCCGGAGGTCGAGTAGCCGCCACTAACGGCAGGAGCCTACCCCACTTGACTTCGACCAAGGAGCTAATGCGCATGACTGCCGAGTATCATCGCTGTCGGCTGCAGAACCTGAAGGACGCGGACCAGGCCATCGGGTCGTGCATGCGTCAGCATCACATCGGTGAATACCTTGCAGGCCAGGTTACCTATAACCTCGGGGAGTACCCGAAGCCGTTTTCGATCGCACCGACCGAGTATGATGAGGCCCTACTACAGGAGTTCGCCGACCACGGTGTGGGACTGATTCAGTTGCACGAAGAGTGGAACGACTCACAGCGGCTGATGGGTGCCGACAAGTTCTCCTCCCACGATGAGCCGGGCCTGGCCCAATTCATCGAGCTGGTGCACTCCCTTGGTATGAAGATCATTCTCTATGCCTCGACCGGTTTCTTCGAGGCCACCGACCCCGATTTCGATCCGGCTTGGGCGCGCCCCGACGCTCACCTGGTGGAGCTGTGGTTCGATTACGCCCGCTGCTCGCCGGCCAGCCCCGGCTGGCGCGCCTACCTGCTGCCGCGGCTTGAGCGAATCATGGACGAGTACGACATTGACGGGCTGTATGATGATGTCGGCTATGATCCGCCGTATCTGCACGAGTCACCGCTAGCAGATGACATCTACCCCGGGCCCGAGACGCCGGAGTGCCACTCCGCCTTCTTCGACCTGCTCGGGATCTTGAGCGATATCGTGCACGAGCGCGGAGGGGTCTTCAAGGTCCATGTTGGCGGCGCCGAATCGCGCGGATTGACCAATGACATCTACGACTATCTCTGGGTCGGCGAGGGGGTCGAGAAGATCGCTGATCTGGGCCTCAAGACAAAGGCTTATGACCCCTACGTCGTCCCGGCTCTGGACATGAGCAGAGCCCGCCTTGAGCGAGAAGATGACTTCTACCTGCACTCAGTCCCCTACATGCAATTTCCGCTCCGTGTGGACGGCCGTCCGGTGACCGGCGAGCGGGCGCTGGCGCACAATGCCACGTACCGGCGCGGCGAGGACTGTTTCTGGACCCGCCATATGCGCGCGGTTGACAGCTACTACGCCGACGACCCCGAGGCGCCGCCGATGTATGGCTGGTGGGACAGTTGCCCCGGACGCGCCGATGCCCGCGAACGCTGGCTGCACCATTTCGACCTCTACCGACCGATGGTCGCAGAGGGTAGTCACGTGTGGCTCGAAATCACGGCAAGTACCATCTTTGCGCAGCGACTGCCGGATGAGGTGGTGGCTTCACTCTTCGTCAATGATGAGATGTACCTGGTACTGGCCAACTATGGCGAGATTCCGATGACGCTTGATAGCAAATGGTCGTGGCAAAACCGCGAGACCGGCCAGGTCGCCCAGCGCATTGAGCTACCAGGGCAGGCGTTGCTGTACCTGCAGCGCGTCGAGCAGCAAGGGCCATAACTACGCTACTTGTCTTTCAAGGCTGGATTCTCGCAGCGATGAGGTGATCTTGTGCCCGTTACCAAGCCCAATATTCTGCTCTTCACTACCGATCAGCAGCGTGGCGACCATCTCAGCATCGCCGGCCATCCCTTCGTGCTGACGCCGAATGTGGACAGCTTCGTCAACCACGGCGCCTACTTCCCTAACGCCTATACCGAGGTGCCCTCGACGACGGCTGTGCACCGCATCATGAACTGCGGCAAGGGCAACTATGACTGTGGCCTGGTCGGCTACTCACATGCCGACTGGGGCGAGGATACCTTTCTCGCCGGCGTCCTGGCCGATCACGGCTACCATTGCCTCAGCGTCGCCACGCGCAACTTCGGCGTGCGTCGGGCCCTGTTCGGCTATCACAGCGTCATAACCACCGCGGGATTCGACCTGGAGACCAGCGATTATCTGCAGTGGCTTGTCCGGGAACTCGGGCCACGTGCGCATCATCATGCCCACGGCTGCGACGCCAACGGCTGGCTGGCCCGACCGTGGCATCTGCCGGAGTACTGTCACCCCACCAACTGGACGGTGGACACGACCATCGAGCAAATCGAGAAGCGCGACCCGACCAAGCCCTTTTTTGTCTGGTGCGGCCTGCGCGCTCCCCATTCGCCCTACGATCCGCCCCAGCACTTCTGGGACATGTACATCAACCGGGAGCTACCGGACCCGCCGGCCGGCGACTGGGCCGCCAAGCACGACATCCCGGTGGAGTTCCCCGACCGCTGCACGTGGCACGGTCGCCTGCGTCCCGAACATAGCCGGCGGGCCCGCGCCGGCTATATGGGGCTGTGCACGCACATTGACTTCCAGTTCGGCTATCTGCTGGGGCGGCTGCAGCGGATGGGCCTGTTGGATAACACTCTGGTCATCTTCACATCGGACCACGGCGATATGATGGGCGATCATCACCTGCACCGCAAGACCTATGCCTATGAGGGTTCGGCGCGCGTGCCTTTCCTCATCAAATACCCGAAGGACTTCTACCCGGCCACCGGCGTATTCGAACATGTGGTCGGCCAGCAGGACATCATGCCCACCATTCTCGACGCCGCCGCCATTGAAATCCCTGAAGGCTGCACCGGTCGCAGTGTCTTCGATGCCATCTGCGGCAAGCCGTGGCGCGAGTTCATCCATGGCGAGCACTCGCCAGGCTATATCCCCGAAGAGTCCATGCAATACCTGACCGATGCCAAGCAGAAGTATATCTGGTTCCCGCTGACCGGCCAGGAGCAGCTATTTGATCTGGTCAACGACCGGCAGGAGTTGCACGACTTATCCGGGGACCCGGCATGGGCCGAGAGGCTCAAGCTGTGGCGCGCGCGGCTGGTAGAGATCCTCAGTAAGCGCCCCGACGGCCTCGCTGACGGGGAGAAGCTCTTGATTCAGAGCGAAGTATGGGGCCCTGAAGCACGGGGTCAATAGGCTAGCGGGCCGCAAAACAGCGCCCGGCGGCGATTTCTTGCCGCCGGACATTTGACTCCAAAACTGCCCTGTCTCGCTTATTTCTCTGCCTCCTGCTTCGGATTCCGCGCATCCTCCTTGAGCTTTTCAAACATCGTCGGCAGCGCGTAGAACACGCTCCCATACTTGGCCGCCATGTTCCAGGCATGTCGCATGTAGGCCGTCTGCAGCGCCCGACATTGCACCAGCGCCTCGGCCCCCTGCTGGTAGGCGACTTCGTAGTCCAGGTCCTGCCGGGCCTTGACCGCCTTGGCGTGTGCCTCCTCGGCTGCTCTCAGCGCCTCCGCCGGCTCCGGTAGCTCCACGCCCAGCTCGACGAGCTTCTCGTGGATGCCCTTGACCTTGCCTATCTGCAATTCGGCCAGCGCCGTCATGTTGTACGAGATGTCCACAAGCTGCTCCGAGAATGCGGTCTGCCACTGCTCGATGAGCGGGTCGCCGGCCTCGGTAATCAGATACACGCCCATTACTTCCAGCTTGCGAATGTGCATGTCTATCGCCGAGCGGTTGGCCGTTGTTATCGCCATTTTCCTGAGGCCGGGGAAGCCCACCTGATACGCCTCAATCGCGGGGCCGGTCGGCAGCGTCAAATCATAATCCCCGCGCATCTTGATCCGCACCGGGAAATTCTCATAGCCAGTCGAGCCGAGTGTATGGAAGTCATTGTTCCGCCAACTGAACACAAACACAAACTTGCGCTTGTCATTTTCCAGGCAGTAGGTTTTCACACTGTGCGAGCGATAGGTGGCGAAGGTATCGGCGGAGTCGCTGGGCTGCATCGTTACCGCCAGCGGCCCGATCTGCTCTAACTCAGCATCGAGGATCGCAACCTGGTGGGCGCGCTCCGGGTTATTGACCAGCGTATGCGCCCCGAACCATAGCAGGCCCTTGTAGCCCCAGGCGACCGGCAGATAGGCGATAATTCGGAACTGTCCCGGGTCCGGCGTGGGTCCTCTCCCCCATCCGCCCACACCAAAGCCCTGCCAGGTGCCCTTGGTATTGAACGCCTGCAGCCAAGTCCAGACCGGATCGCCCATATATGCCCTGCGCTTGGTCATATACGTCTCGTACCAGTCGGGGTAGCCGGTTGCCACCGGGTAGCTGTAGGGCACCGCGATATCCAGATACGGCTTGAAAGGCAAGAAATCATCAATGGCGCGACCGTTGCAGTCGCCCATGGTTGGGTGCACCGGGTCAATGCGCTTGATGATCTCGTGGGCCTGCTTGACACCTTCCAGATGCCGCTCGACCAGCAGGTCGTCGCCCAGGAACCACCCGATTAGCGCCGGATGGTCCTTGTAAGCCAGGTACGGGCGCATTTCTGCCTCGGTCCAGCCCGGTGGCTTCTTGTCTTCACCCCAGCCGCCATAGCCGAAATACCCGATCACCTTGAGGCCGACCTCAGTCGCTTCTGACAGCCTGGCGCCGAACGCCTTTGCACCCTCTTCCGGCTCTTCGCGCGACAGTCCGATGAAAGCGGTGTTCATGTTCCAGGCGTTGAGCTCGGAGAACTTGATCTCACTGTTGCACCAGGCCCCTATCGGCATGAACGGCTCACCCTTGAGATACATCGCCCCGCCCGGCTGCATCACCACATTAGGCTCCGCCGCCAGCGCTACACTTGCGAGCACTAATGATGCAATAAGCACCGCCGCTGTCATTGATAACTTCACCGATCTCAGCTCCCCTTGTGCCGCCCGACTAACCTGGACTTGCCGGAGGCCGACCACATTTCGTTTGCCAACATTACTTCACCACTTCCATTTCGCAGCAGGAAAATCCTTTGCGGATAAAGTGGAGGTATGTGTTTAGCGTGGAGCTTGCCGATGGTGACTCGGGCTCGAAGCTGAGAACTGAGGATGCTCGGCATCCTCAGTTCTCACGTGACCTGCGCTAAGCGCCCGCCTCCGCCAAGGCTACCGCGGACACGCAGGTCAGGCCGAGCTACGCGTTTTGTGAATTATTCGGACTAGGGAATCCGCCGGTCGGGGTTGTGCATCCCCGGGTACGGTGACTTGGTAGTCTGCTCCCACTTGTACCATTTGGCGTGGCCGTCGCCAAAGCCGTAGTTGGAGCCGTCGTTGTGGATATCCTGGGCTATGTGGCCCGCGAATGCTGTGTACTCGGCCCCATCGTCCCAGGATGTCCCATCATCCGGCCAGGGATGGTAGCCGGTCGCGGCACTGGTCTGCTCCCGCACCCCGATCGCGATCTGTTCCGAGGGCGAGCCAAACTCGGCCATGCTGCTGCCGTGTGCGAACAGGCCGTTGAGTACATAGTCGGTGTCCGGGTCCGTCGCTGCAGCCTTGTATGCGGGCGTGCGGAACATCTGGGCATTCTTCACATAGACCTGCAAGGGCTGCCACCAGTCGTACCCGGTGGTATGATTGACGTGCGGATAGGTCTCGTCGTTATCCTGTGCGTACATCATCAGCGCCAGACCGATCTGCTTGACATTGCTGAGACATTGGGTCTGCCGCGCCTTGGCTCGCGCCCTGGCGAACACCGGGAATAGTATCGCCGCCAGGATCGCGATTATCGCAATTACCACCAAAAGTTCTATCAGGGTGAAACCGGTTCTGCTGCGACACAACATGGTAGTACCTCCTTTAGGGTATCAGTATAGGCTCTCGCACGGCCTGAGGTGGCCGTTTTCAGAGTGAATCGGTACAATCGTACCTATAAGGAGAGCCTAGCTGAGCGGAGGTGCACGCGGGGAAGAAGGCAACAAGTAAGCTGCCGCTGCCACCGGCGCGGGGCGGAAGGTGGTGCCCGGCAAGGCCCGCAGCACAAGCGCTATAACGACAGCGCCGGGCAGCACCAACGCCCCTGAGAACACCAGCACCAGCAGGGGACATCTGGCGTCATTATGGGCGTCGGGATAGACGATGTGAGCGTGCGGAAAGAAGGCCGCCGCCAGAAAAACGGCGACAAGACCGACGATTAGCGCATGTTGTACGCGGGATATCTCTCTAACCTTCATTGCTGTTGCGGATCGTGTCACCGAAGGATGCTTACAATGGCTTCGCCTCTGTGTCAGTAAACGTCGGCAGACCTTTCAGAGTTCCTCTGCCTTTGACCTCCAGCATACCCACTTGCGCCTGGCCCCAAACTGGCCACCCGCCTTCAGGGTGCTCAGAACAAAGCTGCGAAGCTCATGGGATCGGTATAGGCGAACTGCAGCACCTGCAGATTCGTCCAATGCTTTAGAACTTCCCAGTTTTGCCTCAATGCCGGCACCGCCGGGAGTGACACTATGAGCCGTGGCGCGTCAGTTCCCCTGGTTTTGGTGGTATTGCTCGGCCTCATTGTGCTCATAGGCGGTTGTGGGGGCGGCGATGGCGACGGCTCGGGTGGCGCTACTCAGGCTATCACTTCCGGCCTCTCCCAGGCTACGTGTGGCGCTAATCCGACTGTCCTGCTGCATGTGCACACCAGCAATACCGAACGCGACGCCACGCAGGGCTGGGTCATCTACCGGGCGGCTGACAACCCCTACTTCCCCCCGATACCCAATAACATCATAGACGTATTCCCGGGCCAGGACCTCCCCTCCAACATTTACAGTGATGACCCGTATCTCAGGGACTATGTGGAGGACGCCGGCTTCACCTACTATTACCTGGACGCCGAGGATATCCAGGAGGCCACGGTAACGGCAGCTTACAACCACTACCCGATGGTCGCAGGTGAGAAGTACTACTACTGCGTCCGGCGCATCATCGAGCCGCTGCAGCCACCCGGCTACAATCCGCCGGTAGTCACTGCCCAGGCGCAACCGGTGACTGCTGCTCCCACTCAAGCCACGCCGGTAGTGCCGGTGCTGCAGGTCGAGGTCGAGAGCGGCCAGGCGCTGTCGCAGGTCAGTAACCACTTCGGCCCGATAACGTTTTTCACCCCGCCGGACCTATTCAGCCCGCTCAGCGGCGCCGCGAATCAGAGCGTGACCAATGTACGTTTCACCTGGCAGCCTACCACGGGTGCGGACGTGTACCGCGTGGAGCTGTTTGGGCCCGCCGACCCGCAGGGGCGCGGCAATCCCGATTGGGTCAGCGACTACCTCTACGGCGGCTCGGGCTTTGGTGCAATGAGCGCGACCTTCAGCGTCCCGGACGCGGCTTCCGGCCTGGTGCCGGCCACCACCTACTACTGGCGCGTCGGTGCGCGGGCCAGCGGCGACGTCTGCTACCCCTCCAATCGCGATCTCGGCAAGGTCGGCTGGCTGTACAGCCATATGCGCGCATTCAGCACGGTAATCTCGCCTCCCGGCCAGATCTAGAGTGGTCGCATGGATCGAGCCTTCTCCTTGATTTCAGTCACATCTGCAGCACGGTTTTTACCCCCCGTCATGCAGGTAATTCTCTGCCGATGTCACAATACTGCATTGCTGCGTTGCCTGGTGCAGCCATACGAGACGGTGCTACTGCGTTTGACGGGAGGCAAATGGTGAGACCCTCAGATGACATGGAGCAACTCCTGCAGCTTTACGAAAGTGCGCTCTTGGATGACGTGATCCCCTGGTGGATGGAGCATGGCATTGACTGGGAGCAGGGCGGCGTCACCGAGACCATCGCCGAAGACGGCACCATCGCCAGCTACGACAAGTCCATCTGGTCGCTGGGCCGGGCGCTATTTGTGTGGTCGCGGCTCTACAATCTTATCGGCCGCCGCTGGGAATGGCTGGATGTCGCCAATCGCATCTGCGAGTTCATGCTCCCCATCGGGCTGGAGAATGGCTGGGTCTGGCCGGGGTCGGTACATCGCGACGGCACCCTCAAGAACCCTAGCAATGCCGTCTATGCCGACGGCTTTGCGATCATGGGCTTGACCGAATACGCCCAGGCCACCGGTGACAAGCGCGCTACCGAAGCCGCCCGAGCCACCTACGAGACGCTGCCGAAACGAATGGAGGCACTTGGCACCCACCTGGCGACTCCGGAGAGTATCGCCCAGATCGGCAAGTGTCACGGCATTTCCATGATCTTCTCCACCGTTTTTCACGAGCTCGGCAAGCTGCTGGACGATGCCGAGATTCTGCAGGCCGGCCACGATCACGCCGTCCTTATCCAGGACCAGTTCCTCAAGCCCGAACGCAAGCTCGTGCTCGAATACACCGCCCTGGACGGCTCCGAGCTCGACCCGCCCGAAGGCCGCTTTGCTATACCCGGCCATGCTATCGAGTCGATGTGGTTCGGCATCCATATTTTCCGCGACCGCTATGAAAAGAACCGCATCGCAACCGCTGCAGAGGCCATCAAGTGGCATGTGGAGGCGGCCTGGGACCCGGAGTACGGCGGCCTGTTCCATGCCATAGATGCCGACGGCGACACCGACCGCGTCTCTCCCGACGGTCTCAAGATCATGTGGCCGCATACCGAGGCTCTCTACGCCTTGCTGCTGGCCTATGAAGCGTCCGGCGAGCAGTGGTGCCTGGACTGGTACGACCGCGTGCACGAGTGGTCGTGGCAGCACTTTCCGGTCTCCGAGCATGGCGAATGGCATCGGCAGGTGGCGAGGGATGGCAGCCATCCGTGGGGCGTTGACGGCCCATACGAGAAGCCGCGGAAGGAGCCGTTTCATCTGCCCCGCGCCTTGATCATGTGCGTGGATGTGCTGCGACGCCTGGCCGGAAACTAGGCCAAGAGCGACACCCTACGATTGCCCGGGAGGTGGCTAATCGTGCCAAGTAAGGACCTCGACAAGCTCCTGCAGCTCTACGAAACTGAGCTACTGAACCGTGTGATGCCATGGTGGATGGACCATGCCATTGACCGCGAAGCGGGCGGCATCCTCCACGATTTGGCCCTCGATGGCACGATGCGCAGTGGTGACAAGTCCATGTGGTCGCAGGCCCGCGCTCTGTGGACGTTCTCGGCGCTCTACAACCGCATCGGGCGGCGTCACGAATGGCTCGAAATCGCCAATCACCTCTGTGAGTTCGTCTTGCGTATCGGCCGCGAGAATCAATGGGTCTGGCCCCTGCGGCTGCACCGCGACGGCAGCGTCAAGGCAGGGCCCGCCCAGATTTACGCCGACGGCTTCGCGATCATGGGCCTTACCGAGTACGCCAGAGCCACCGGTAACGAGGATGCCATCCAGGCCGCCCTCGCCACCTATGAGATGGTGCAGGAGCGCATGGGCATCCTGGGTGCGCACCTGGCGACACCGGAAGATATCGCCGAAATCGCCAAGTGCCACGGTATCTCGATGATCTTCGCCACCGTTTTCCACGAGCTGGGCAAGCTGCTGGATGATGCCGACATACTCGAAGCCGCCCACGATCATGCGGCTCAGATCCTCGACCAGTTCCGGCGACCGGACCGGCAGATTCTGCTGGAGTACCTTGCCCTCGACGGCTCCGAGCTGGACGTTCCGAGGGGCCGGCACTGTAATCCCGGCCATGCCATCGAATCAATGTGGTTCGTGGCGCATATCTTCCGCGACCGCCGCGAGCAGCGCCGCATTGACCAGACCGTGGAGTGTATCAGGTGGCATATCGAGAAATCCTGGGACCCGGACTTCGGCGGCATGTTTGGGGCGCTGGAGGCCGATGGCAGCGTGCCCGACCCCGACGCCGGGAAGTCCTTCTGGCCGCATGGTGAGGCCTTGTACGCCCTGCTGCTGGCCTACGAGCACTCCGGCGAGCGATGGTGCCTGGACTGGTACGACCGGGTGCACGAATGGACCTTTGCGCATTACCCGGTCCGCAAGTATGGCGAATGGCGCGAAACAGTCAATCGAGATGGCAGCGTGCCGGAGCAGGCCGGTGGGATGCACACCTGCTTCCACCTGCCTAGGACACTCATGATGTGCGTGGATGTGCTGCAGCGCCTGGCCGCTAAGTAGCAGGGGGCACGCCCTTCTGACACGCGCCGCGCAACTGTGCGGTTAGAGAAGGTGACCGGCAAATGCGACCATCCGAGAACCTACCTCAGCTCCTCGATTTCTACGAAGCCGAGCTACTCGACCGCGTGATGCCGTGGTGGATGAACAGCGGCTTTCTCGACCGCGAGTACGGAGGCATCCTGCAGACGATGGCGGATGATGGCACCGTCGGCAGCGAGGATAAGTTCATGTGGTCACAGGGCCGCGGGCTGTACCTGTTTTCGGCGCTCTACAACCGCATCGGCCCGCGCTACGAGTGGCTCGCCGTGGCCAACCGCGTGTTCGAGTTCCTACTGCCCATCGGCCGCGAGCAGCGCTGGTGCTGGCCCGGCTGGGTGCATCGGGATGGCAGCATCAAAGCCCCTAGCGCCAACATCTATGCCGACGGCTTCGCGATCATGGGCATGACCGAATACGCCAGGGCCACCGGTGACGAGCGGGCGGTTGAGGCGGCGCTTGCCACCTACGAAACTGTGCGGGAGCGCATGAAGGTTCCCGGACCGCACCTGGACGTTCCCGCAGCTCTCCCCCAGGATAACGCCAAGACCCACGGTATCTCGATGATCTTTTCCACCGTCTTCCACGAGCTGGGCAAGCTGGTGGACGATGCCGAGATCCTGCAGGCCGGCTACGACCATGCTCTCCAGATCATGGACCACTTCTGCAAGCCGCAGCGGCGGCTGATTCTGGAGCATGTCGTCCTGGACGGCTCTGAGTTCGATACGCCCGAGGGCCGCCATGTCAACCCGGGGCATGGGATTGAGTCGATGTGGTTCTTGATCCACATGTTCCGCGACCGGGGCCAGCGGGCCCGCATCGAGCAGGCGGCTGAACGCCTCCGCTGGCAGATGGAGGCGTGTTGGGACGCCGAGTACGGCGGGATGTTCACGATTCTGGATGCTGATGGCAATGCACCCTCGCCTGAGGAACTGAAGGCCATGTGGCCGCATAATGAGGCCGACTATGCTTTGCTGCTGGCTTATGAACAGACGCGGGAGCAGTGGTGTCTGGACTGGTACGACCGGGTGCACGAGTGGACGTTTCGGTATTTCCCGATGCCTGAGTATGGTGAATGGCGCTATCGGGTGGAGCGCGACGGGAGCGTCCCGGAGCCTGCCCGCGCGGACCCGTACTGCCGCAGTCACGACCCCTTCCACCTCCCCCGCGCTCTGCTATGGTGCATAGACGTCCTCCAGCGCATCGTCGCGTAGGTCGGGCATCCTGCCAGACGCCATTGCCGTCCGTATTGTCCTTGCGGTTTGGGGATGGGACACCTGGAGAACGGTTGCTGCCGGCAATTGGTTACGAGTCCGGCCTACAGAGTTGCTGTAGAAACATACTCCCGTGGATGACCAACATCAAGGCACCTGTCGATGGGAACGAGTATTTTTGTCGGAAAGAAGGGATAGGGAAACGAATCCGGAAATCTCCAGTCCAGTAAGCTGCTTGCAGATGGGAACCGGCGCATACATTTCACGTGCCCAACATCCTGAAGAACTGGCCCTCGCGCTTGCCGCGTCCATCAGGAGGCCAAATGATGAGAAGCTATCAGCACCCGAAACTCATGCCTTTGCTACTGCTGGGAACCGTTTCTCTGATAGTGGGTTGTGGTGGCGGAGGTGGAACACGGAACGGCGATGGTAACACTGCCCCCAATGCCTCATTCACCGTCGACCCTACTTCCGGGACCTTTGACACTTGGTTCCAACTCGACGCCTCGGCCTCCTCTGACGCCCAGGACTCAACCCCCCAACTCCAGGTGCGCTGGGATTACACCAATAACGGGTCCTGGGATACGGAGTGGTCCAACAACAAGAACGAGCAAATCAAATACGGTGTCATAGGCCAGGTAACCATCAAGCTGCAGGTAAGGGATACCGGCGGACTTCTCGACACCGCGACCAGGACTGTTGAGGTGGCAAATGGCGACGGTGAAAACACCGCTCCGAACGCCTCCTTCACCGTCGATCCCACTACCGGAACCGTTGACACAAGCTTCGATTTTGATGCTTCTGCTTGCTCTGACACAGAGGATGCAGCCTCCCAACTACAAGTCCGCTGGGACTGGACGAATAACGGATCGTGGGATACGGGCTGGTCGACAACTAAGACCGCTTCACACAAGTACACTTCCATAGGACAGAAAACCATCAAGCTGCAGGTAAGGGATACCGGCGGGCTTCTCGACACCGCGACCAGGACTGTTGAGGTGACAAATGGCGACGGTGAAAACACCGCTCCGAACGCCTCCTTCACCGTCGATCCCACTACCGGGACCGTTGACACAAGCTTCGATTTTGATGCTTCTGCTTGCTCTGACGCTGAGGATGCAGCCTCCCAACTACAGGTCCGCTGGGACTGGACGAACAACGGATCGTGGGATACGGGCTGGTCGGCAAGCAAGACCGCCTCACACAAGTACACTTCCACAGGACAGAAAACCATCATGCTGGAGGTCAGAGACACGGGCGGCCTGATCGACAACGCCACCAGGACGGTGCAAGTCAACAACACCGCTCCAAACGCTTCCTTCACCGTCGATCCCACTACCGGAACCGTTGACACAACCTTCGATTTTGACGCTTCTGCTTGCTCTGACGCTGAGGATGCAGCCTCCCAACTAGAGGTCCGCTGGGACTGGACGAACAACGGATCGTGGGATACGGGCTGGTCGACAAGCAAGACCGCCTCACACAAGTACACTTCCACAGGACAGAAAACCATCATGCTGGAGGTCAGAGACACGGGCGGCCTGATCGACAACACCACCAGGACGGTGCAAGTCAAGAACACCGCTCCAAATGCCTCCTTCACCGTCG
>Ga0180431_10005148_pt1 | contig 16045 bp, 10 predicted proteins | sample SS_ome_11_FD_132459 | JGI IMG/M metagenome (GOLD analysis project Ga0180431, IMG submission 132459) | Hypersaline lake sediment archaeal communities from the Salton Sea, California, USA - SS_1_MS_1 metaG | ecosystem: Environmental > Aquatic > Non-marine Saline and Alkaline > Hypersaline >... | reverse complement strand
TGAAAACCTTGAGCCGGAGCATGATATTTTCCCAATTGGAACTAACGGAGCGAGCTGGATCGAGTTTGAGGATGAAAAGGAAAATATCAAAGTGCTGCCGAGAGAAAGCAAGATTCCGGCTTATGCGGTTAAGATGACACCGCAGACTGACAGTCATCCTCCAATACTCCACTCCGATGAATGGGAGGAGCCTGTTCCGGTACCGTACCCCATAAGCACAGCCGGAGCCGAGGACTCTCCTTTCATTATGCCGAACGGTGATACCCTTTATTTCTTCTTCACCCCCGATCCCGGAATACCTGTTGAAAAACAACTCCTCGACGGGGTTACGGGAATCTATTTAAGCCATAAACAGAATGGCGTATGGGGAGATGCGGAAAGGGTTATACTGCAAGACTCAGACAAGCTGTCTCTCGATGGTTGTGAGTTTGTTCAAGACAACCGGATGTGGTTTTGCTCCGCGCGGGAAGGATATACAGGGCTTCACTGGTTTACCGCCGAATACTCAGGCGGAAAATGGGCCAACTGGCAAAATGCGGATTTCCCCCCCGGTTACGAGGTGGGTGAACTTCACTTCTCGGCCGATGGCACTCAAGTCTACTTTCACTCCGGTCGTGCCGGGGGTAAAGGCGGATATGACATTTGGGTTTCCCAAAATGTGAACGACCAGTGGTCAGAGCCCGAAAACGTATCCGCAGTCAACTCCGCCGAAACCGATGGCTGGCCATATTTGAGCCAGGATGGGAATCAACTCTGGTTCCTGCGAACCTATCTGGGAAGTCCCGCGCTCTTCAGGTCTCAAAAACAGGGGGATGAATGGCAGGAACCTGAGATGATCATTTCACAATTTGCCGGAGCCTTCACTCGATAACGAGGGGAATCTGTACTTTTGCCATCATTTCTTCAAAGATGGAGTGATGATCGAAGCGGATATATATGTTGCCATGAAGAAATAAGGTGAGTTTCACAATTCATGAAATACTTGGTTGTTGTCCTTGCTACCGGTTTTGGCTGTCTTGGCCTTTCAGGTTGTGATAGTAGTGACGAGTCAAAACTCACCATCGCACCTGATATATCGGGTGCAACCCCGAAGGATAATTACAGTATTGTATTTCAAAGTTTAAGGGATGCGCCTTTCGCCTCTTCTGATTATCAGGCTAATCACCAGAGATATTTTGATCTTTATGTGATGAACGATGATGGTTTCGACGTTACATGGATCACGGATAAGCTGTACTGGGAAAACCAGCCCGACGTTTCCCCTGACGGTCGAAAAATCTTATTTGGCTTCAATGAATTTCAGGATTCAACCGGGCCTTTGGAAGGCACCGGTCCGGGGTGGGAGATTGCTGTTATTTCAAACCCCGATTTGAGAAAGAGCTTTCGGCGGGTCATGGCCGGAATTGTGCCGTTCGTGAATACGCTGGGCTATACGGCTGCCCTTGGGCCACACTGGGGGAAGCCCTGAGACGAATGCGAGTGGCAATCGAGCAAAAATGATGAGGATGTTGTCTGGCTAATGATAAAAGAGAAACTTATGTTTCCCTGCGGTGAAATTTCGCTGCAGGGGGTTCTGCTGATACCGGAGGAGTCAGGGCCGTTTCCTGCAGTGGTTGTATGCCACCCGCACCCGCTATATGGGGGCAGCATGAATGTCGATATGGTTTATCAGGTGTGTGAAGCTCTGGGTGAACATTCCATCGCCAGTTTAAGATTCAATTTTCGGGGGGTTGGTAGGAGTGAGGGGAAATACGATGACGGAATCGGGGAGCAGGATGATGTGAAGGCGGCGCTCTCATTTCTGGAAACAAGAGCGGAAATAGATTCATCCCGGTTGGCCCTTTGCGGCTATTCATTTGGGACAATGGTAGGAATCCCTGTGGCTGATAAAGATGATCGGGTTCAGGCATACGCGGGGATTTCCGCATTTTTCGTTTTGCCTGATCTTCTAATGAACTTTCTCAAGCCTAAGTTTTTTGTTCATGGTACAAGAGATGAATTCATTTCTCACCAGCAGGCAGAGGAGAATGTCAGCCGACTTCCTGAGCCAAAAACATTTCTCTCAATCGAGGGTGCCGATCACTTTTGGCAGGGTTGTGATCGGGAAGTTGCCAGTAAAGTAGGAGAGTTCTTTGCTGCCTGCCTGAAATACTTATAATATTATCCAGGTAGCTAGCCCCAGTATAAGCTGATAAATAATCCAACCTGCCACACAGGTGCCGATGGCACGCCAGGTAGAAAAGTCCAGGGCTTGTCGAACTGCGATTACCCCGGCGATCAATGCCCATATTGAAACGACGAAAGAGATAACCAAACCAATAACAGGAATGAACACAAGGAATCCCAGCACCCGTGGAGAATTGGAAAATCCAATGGTACGCAACAATTCCCCTATAGTAGCCGAAGTTTCATGTCCCTTAAATATAGTGGTTCCCAGCCAGTAGGCAAGAACAGACCATGCTAACCATCCAATAATAGAGCCAATCAAACCCAGACCAAATGCTATGAAAAAATTTGAATCGCTGTCTCCCCACAGACTTAAAATCCCTGTCCCCAGTCCACTGGCTACGCTGGCAATCAACACTGCCTGAAAGGCTTGCCCGGTGGCAGTAATATCAGCTTCTACCTCTTCGTAGAGATCAACATCCAGCTTGGCCGCCCGTATCATCCTGCTTTCGAGAGAACGAAAACTTGGCATTGTTCAACTCCCTGGCAGGCTTTCCGATATAGAGGAACCCACCTTCAACATTTGCGGATATTATAGCTTTATGAAGTCGAGTATGCAAATCTTGTGACTGGCATACCTTGCTATGAATGTTTGTATACCTGTGAACCGCAGGAACTCCCCTGTTTCCCCTGACTTACCATAGTACTAAAGGGCTATTCCCCGTATTCTCCCTGAAGCGTAGCATAGAATTATAGCTGGATTTCTATCCAGAGAGGTACAGGTCTGTGAAATGATTGACATAATCCTGGCCATTTTATCTCCCTCTATCCTCGTCTTTTTGCTTTTGATCGGGAGGCGGGAGAATGCCTATCAGCAGGAGGGATGGGGCTTCATCTTTGCCGGTTTTGCCTTCGTTGTCTGCGGGGTCCTTATTGGCATAACCGATAGCTTCTTCGGGGTGAACAATTCCATCGTTATCGGGGGAACGAAATACCAGAGCTTCATGGCTACCATGATCGGCTTTCTCCCGGGTTTTCTCCTGCTTGGTTGTGGTTTTTGGAAATGGGTCCCGGCAGTTCTCGTGCTCAGAGAACAACCGGCACAACCGGAAATCGTACCGGAAGTCGTACCGGAAGCGGTCTCCGCAGAGCCGGATGCCCGGATTGAAGAATACGAAGGACGATTGAAAACGCTGGAAGAGCAACTGGCGCAGGAGCGTATTGAACGTAACCGAACGGAAGAATCCCTGCGGGAGAGTGAAGAGCAATACCGCCATTTGATGGGACGGGCCAGCGACGGTATTTGCCTCATTCGCGATGGCCTGATTGAATATACCAATCACCGGATGCTGGACCTGACAGGTTATACCCCTGAAGAAATGCTGGGTACACCGATCGCTAATTATATCCATCCTGAAAACCTCCCCAAATTCACCGATTGCCTTGATCATGGCGGTTCGGGACTGGTTCCCGGACAAAGCTGGAAGATAATGCTCTCGCATCGCGATGGAATCAGGATAGAAGCGGAAGTGAGCTCAAGCGATATCAATCGTGATGGCGAACAGGGCAAACTCGTGATCTTCTGTGATATGACCGGATTCAGGCAGGCGGAAGAGAAGTCGGCCTCTCAGGATCAGGAAATCCACAGTCTTTCCCGCGATTTGAGGAAGAAGAATGAAGAACTGGAAGTAGCCCGCGCCCACCTGCTGGAAGTTAATTACGAACTGCGCAGGTGGGAAGAGGAATTCAGGGCAGCCACGGAAAATTCCAGCGACGCTATTTTCCATCTGGATTTGGAGGGAAGGATCGTCAATGCCAATGCGAAAGCGGAGGATATCTTCGGATACAAGCGAGCCGAGATGATCGGGAAGGATTTTGCCGATATCGGACTCTTTGTACCTGAGGACCTGCTCAAAATGACCGAAATTCTAAATCAGGTTGTCGAAGGTCAAGTCGCTCCCCTCCGGGAATTTGAATCCAGCGACAGGAAAGGTGGTAGCATTTTTGTTGAAACGCGTCCCTGTCTGATGGAAATAGATGGCAAACCCTGGGGTATTCTGACAGTTTTGAGGGATAACTCCGAGCGGAAGAAAAAAGATGAAACCATCCAGCATGAGCGTGAAGAACTGGGGACCATGGTTGAAGAACGGACTGAGGCTCTCACCCGGGCAAGCAAGGAATTACAGGTAGAGACCAGCGCCCGCCGGCGAGCAGAGGCAAAATGGCGGGAATCGGAGGCAAGGTGGAATTCTCTGGTGGAAAACACCCCAGATATTATTATGACCGTATGGCGAGACGGCGCAATCGAATCCATCAATCGAACCGTTCCGGGAATCACTTGCGCTGAGGTAATCGGGGCAAAGGTTTATGAGTATATTCATCCTGAATATCAGGATATCTTGAGGAAGGTGTTAGAACAGGTTTTCCAGACTGGCTCGGCCGAGTGGTGTGAGATTGTAGGCCTCGGACCCGATAATGCCTATGCCTGGTACGAAACCCGAATTGGCCCGGTGAAATGCGATGGGGAAATTGTGGCCGCAACACTGGCTGCCACCGATGTTACCGAGCGTAAATGGGCCCGTAAGACGTTGCAGGAAAGCGAACAGAGGTTCAGGGACTTGGCCGATTTGCTGCCGCAAACCGTGTTCGAAATCGATATGTCCGGCAACTTTACCTTCACCAACAATGCCGGCTTCCAGCATACCGGCTATATTCAGGGGGATATCGATAAAGGGCTGAATGTGCTGCAATTGTTCATACCGGAAGATCGAAAGAGAGTGATGAAAGACATTGAAAAAGTTCTGACCGGGGAGGAGTTCGGGAGCCAGGAATATACCGGGCTCAGGAAGGATGGGAGCACATTTCAGGTGCTGGCCTATTCCAGTCCTATCATTCGTGATGAGATGATCGTTGGCATGAGGGGCATGATTTTAGATATCACCGAACGCAAACATGCAGAGGAACAGGTAGCGCAACGCAATCGGGAACTGGCTACTTTGAACACAATTGCTCAAACTGTGAACCAGTCACTCGATCTGGATGATATCTTGAGCAAGGCGCTGGAGAGAATACTGGCAATGCTGGGCATCGAACACGGCGGCATCTATTTGCTAAACAAAGAGGTGGATGTTCTGGACCTCAAAGTCCAGCGAGGCATGAGCAGCGAGTTGCTGGAGCTGATCACTCCGGTCAGGGTGGGGAGTGGTATCCCGGGGATTGTAGCCCGGTCTGGCGAGCCGCTGCTGGTAGAATCGATTTCGGATTCAACGGATATCACAGGCAGGAAGGTTCGTGAAATAGCTGTTGCTGAGCATGGCAGATCGGTTATGGGCCTTCCTTTGCAGTCAAGGGGGAAGGTGTTGGGGGTGATGTTTGCCATGACTTGCTATGAACGGGTATTCAGTATCGGAGAGCAGCAGTTACTAATTACTGTCAGCCATGCCATCAGTACCGCTATCGAAAATACACAGTTACTGGAAGCACAATCACGTGCTATGGCTTTTGAGGAAGCCGATCAACTGAGGGCAGCTTTCCTGTCCAGCATATCTCACGAGGTGCGCACTCCCCTTACCGAGATCAAAGGTTTCGCCAGCACACTGGTACAGCCGGATATCGAATGGGATGCGGAAACTCAACAGGATTTCCTGATGGGGATAAATCAGGCTTCGGACCGATTGCTGGATGTCATAAATGACGTTCTGGATATGTCGAAAATAGAGGCGGGTGTATTGAAGCTGGAAAGGAGGCCGGTAAAACTTACCAAACTCATCGAACGGCTCAGAACCAAGTTCGATACCCCTGTCTGGAAAGAAAACCTGCAAGTGCAGTTGCCGGATGATCTTCCCTCCGTAGATGCGGAAGAAGAACGTCTGGGACAGGTTATCGCCAATCTGATAGAAAACGCTACGCAGGAAGGAACCCCTGTTACGATAGAAGCTGAATTATCAGGCAATAGTCTGCTGGTGAGCATTACGGATAATGGCGAAGGGATTGCGCCGGAGAGACTGGAGAAAATTTTTGAACGTTTCTATGGTCTGGAGGAAAATACCGAGCGCCGAAGAAGCGGGAGCGGTTTGAAACTGGCCATCGCCAAAGGGATTATCGAAGCTCACGGCGGCAAAATATGGGCTGAAAGCGAGGTTGGGAGTGGTTCCACCTATCGATTTACTCTGCCAATTGCGCAGAAACCGGAGCCTTCCGAATTTAAACAGGAACTTCTGACAGGCCAGCCTGCCTGATTCTTCGTTGCCTGTAATGAGGCATGGCTTTGTAACCTCTGATTAACCTTCAAGTATCGGCAGGTTGAAGCATCGGCTCCAACTATTACACAATCGGATAGAAGCAACATGAGAGCGTATGCTCTCAGTTACACTTCATTGATTTCTTGATCCCTGCCATTCTTCAGAAATTTCTTTATTTGACAGTTGTGATGCTTGGAACTTACAATGCGGATAGCGAGGAAAGAACTTTATGACATATACAAAAACTGTTCTTGATAATGGACTGCGTATTCTGAGCAGCAGTATGCCCCATGTGCGCTCGGCGAGCGTTAGTGTTCTTGTTGGCACTGGTTCCCGCTACGAGTCTTTGGAGGAGTCGGGGATATCGCACTTTGTGGAACATATTCTGTTTAAAGGTTCGGAAAATCGACCTTCGTCCGAGGAAATAGCCGAGGCCATCGAAGGTGTTGGGGGAGTTCTCAACGGGGGCACGGATAAGGAACTGACCGTTTACTGGGTGAAGATTATGGATTCCCATCTGGAGCTGGCGGCGGATGTTCTCTCTAACCTGATTCGTCACCCCATACTCGATTCCACCGAGATAGAGCAAGAGCGACAGGTTATCATCGAGGAGATCAACATGAGTATGGATTCCCCGCAGCAACGGGCAAACATACTGATTGATGAAGTGATCTGGCCCGACCAGCCTTTAGGTCGGGATGTTGCCGGCAGCAGGGAAAGCGTTTCTGCTATCACTCCGGAAATACTGCGCAATTGCTGGGCATCTCAATACGGGCCTGCTAACACTGTGGTGTCGGTTGCGGGCAATGTACAGCATGAGGAAGTGGTATCCCTCTTGAACCGGCTTTTGGGTGGTTGGGCACATGTGAATTCAAAGCCGTGGTTTCCGGCACAGGAGGCTCAGGATAAACCCCGAATGCTTTTGGAATCTCGGGATAGTGAACAGTCTCACATTTGTCTGGCTTTGAGGGGAATCTCCAATCAGCACCCGGATCGATTCGCGTTCGATATCTTGAATGTTATTCTCGGTGAGGGTATGAGTTGCAGGTTGTTTCGAGAGCTTCGGGAAAAGCTGGGGCTGGCATATGACGTGCATAGTTATATAAGCCATTTCTTCGATTCCGGGGCTCTCACCATATATGCAGGGGTCAATCCTGCCAATGTTGAAGCTACAACTGAAGCGATTCTGAATGAGCTTGCGAAGCTTCGGGATGTTCCTGTCACTGAGATCGAACTTACTAAAGCCAAAGAGATGGTCAAAGGGAGATTAGTATTGCGAATGGAGGATAGCCGGAGCGTTTCCAGTTGGTTTGCCGGTCAGGAGCTTCTGCTGGGGAAAATCCAGGACATAGATGAGGTTATCTCAATAGTTGAATCGGTCACTTCTGAAGATATGAGCCGGGTAGCGGGTGATTGGTTCTGTTCTGCGGGACTCAATTTAGCGGTTGTTGGCCCTCAACCCAACGAAAGTCGCCTTGAAAATCTGCTCAAGCTATAGATAGAAAAGTGGCGGCGCCACAGGCGCCGCCACTTTGTTTCAACTCAAATACTCACGCCAAGAGTTTCTCAGCGCCAGCATCCGCTACATCATTCCACCCATTCCACCCATGCCATCCATTCCACCGGGCATACCCATCGGCGCGTTCTTCTCAGGAATACTCGTAACCATAGCCTCAGTGGTAAGAATCATCACCGCAACGCTGGCGGCATTCTCCATACCGCTTCGTACCACCTTGGTCGGGTCGATGATGCCCTTGGTAATCATATCGACATATGTATTGTTGGCGGCATCGAATCCCGTTCCCTTCTTGGAGGTCTTGACTTTGTTGGCTACCACTGAGCCTTCTTCGCCGGCATTTTCGGCAATAGTGCGCAGGGGCTCTTCAATTGCCCGTTTCAAGATATCGACACCTATTGACTCATCGCCCTGTAGTTTCAGCTTGCTTAATCCGGTAAGGCAGCTGACGAGAGATACTCCTCCGCCGGGAACGATACCCTCTTCCACGGCAGCACGAGTGGCGGAAAGGGCGTCTTCAACCCGGAGCTTCTTCTCTTTTAATTCGACTTCGGTAGCTGCTCCGACTTTCAGCACAGCTACACCGCCTGCCAGCCGGGCCAGCCTTTCCTGCAACTTCTCTCGGTCGAAATCGGAAGTGGTCTCATCTATCTGAGTCCTGATCTGCTTGATACGGGCGGTGATATCCTCATCCGACCCTTTGCCCTCAACGATGGTGCAGTTGTCCTTATCGGCAACCACTCTTCTGGCCCGGCCTAAATCTTCGACGGTGACCGAATCCAGCTTGCGGCCGACTTCCTCGCTGATGACGGTACCACCGGTCAGGATGGCGATATCCTCAAGCATGGCCTTGCGGCGGTCGCCGAACCCGGGGGCCTTGACGGCCAGGCAGTTGATGGTACCGCGCAGCTTATTGACCACCAGAGTGGCCAGAGGCTCACCTTCGACATCCTCAGCCAGGATTACCACATTCTTGCCCACCTGAAGGATTTTCTCCAGGGCAGGAAGCATGTCGTTTATAGCGGAGATTTTTTTGTCGGTGATAAGGATAAAGGGATCCTCTATTACGCTTTCCATCCGATCCGTGTTGGTGATGAAATAAGGGCTGATATAACCGCGATCGAATTTCATGCCTTCCACGAATTCGGTCTCGAACTTCAGGCCCTTGCCTTCTTCTACGGTAATGACGCCGTCTTTGCCCACTTTTTCCATTACATCGGCAATGAGATTGCCTATTTCTTCATCACGGGAAGAAACGGTGGCCACCTGGGCAACCTGTTCTTTGCCCTTTACTTCGGTGGACAGCTTCTTCAGTTCTTCCACAACCGTTTCGGTGGCTTTGAGTATTCCCCGCTTGAGCGCCATGGGATTTGTGCCGGCGGTGATGTTCTTCATTCCGCCATGTACTATGGCCTGAGCCAGAACGCTGGAACTGGTGGTGCCGTCGCCGCAGGCATCATTTGTCTTGGTGGCGGCCTCCTTTACCAGTTGAGCTCCCATGTTCTCAAAAGGATCCTCGAGTTCGATCTCCTTGGCAATGCTGACGCCGTCATCTACCACGGCAGGCGGGCCGAAGCTTTTGTCCAGGGCCACCGGGCGGCCTTTTGGCCCCAGTGTTACCTTCATGGCATTTACCATAGCGTCGACGCCATTAATAAGGGAGTGCCTTGCGTTTTCACCGTAACTAATCTGTTTTGCCATCTTTGATCCTCCTTACTTGCCCTTTTTGGCCTGAATGTCGCTTTCGCGAAGAATAAGATACTCCTCATCGTCATACTTCCACTCAGTACCAGCATATTTGGCGTAGATTACAATATCACCAACTGCGACTTCCATCGGGATACGTTTCCCCTCTTCGCCCATTCTACCTGCCCCAACAGCTACTACCTTGCCTTCCTGTGGCTTCTCTCTAGCTGTGTCCGGGAGCACAATGCCCCCCTTAGTCACTTCCTCCTGGCCAATCGGTTGTACTACAACCCTATCAGCCAATGGGGTTACTTTCAGTGCCATAAACCAACCTCCGTATTTAAAATTTTGGTCACCTGCATTAATTAGCACTCCCTCTGCGAGAGTGCTAATTAATGTTTTACCATACCGATTTTGGTTTGTCAAGCATGGCAAAAGAGAGATTTTGTTCCGTTGTGGTTGAATTAAATTTGTGGGGTTAATTGCGAATGTTTGAAATAAAAGCAGAGATTAAATACTTGACGTTATTGCAAAAAGCTCTTTTTGATTTCGCCTTCAAATCGTTTCGGCGGACACTGTCCGAAAATTCCTGACGGGGTCTGCACGTCGCGGCGCATCTATAAACCTCGGCGGACCGCACTTTTTTACTCATGATTTAACATGCCACCAAATTTAAATTATAGAATTGTGGGGTGAACCGGGTAAACGAGTGGACACTCGGTTGACAACGAATTAGGCTTGATATATCATCGAACTTGCAATAATGGGCGATTAGCTCAGTTGGTTAGAGTGCTTGCTTGACATGCAAGAGGTCAGTGGTTCAAATCCACTATCGCCCACCATGCTTGAAACAGTCCCCGTTAACAATTCGGGGCTTCTGCTGAAAATATGCCGAAGTGGCGGAATGGCAGACGCGCTGCGTTCAGGACGCAGTGTCTTTACGGACGTGTGGGTTCGACTCCCACCTTCGGCACCATTTTTGCAAGCGGAATCACTTTTAAACGGTAAGCGCCTGTAGCTCAGCAGGATAGAGCGCAGCCCTGCGGAGGCTGAGGTCGTGGGTTCGAATCCCGCCAGGCGTGCCATGCGGGCGATTAGCTCAGTTGGTCAGAGCACTTGCTTTACACGCAAGGGGTCAGAGGTTCGAGTCCTCTATCGCCCACCAGCTAGAAAAGGTCACCGGTTTGAAGCTAATGTTTAGAATAATTACTAGATTTCTGATTATCCGCTAACCCTGACCTTGCCAAGAATATCTGGCCACACAGTGCATTTGGGTATCGACCTCCAGTTCCTGAGGCCATCCAGCCAGTTCTTATCCGACTCTAGCATTAGGAGTGGTACAATAATGGGAGGCAGCTCTGATATTGGATATCTATTCTGCTACCTTCTGGAATGTTAGCTTGCTCAACAAAGGTTAGCCCTTAAATACATTCGAGATGACAACTACATCGATTTATGTTAAACTGATAAATAGCCACGTAAACCAAAGGATATGCGCTGCAAAAGATGCCGCTTGACCTTTCTACGAGGGACAGGCGGTTTTTTTGTTATAACAGCAGGCTCTTACTTGCAAACAGGGGTCAGCTGTTGAAAGCAACAGAGGACCCTGGTCCGCGAGGATCAAGGTAATACAGTGGACTTTTAACGAAGCAAGTAGGAGTTTAATGACAGACGAATTTACCCAATTGGGTCTGCATCCGCAGTTGGTGCAGGCCGTAAGTGATCTTGGTTATACCACCCCAACCCCTATCCAGTCGAAGGTTATCCCCCTGATGCTGGCCGGGCATGATGTTATTGGCCAGGCTCAGACAGGTACCGGTAAAACGGCTGCCTTCGCATTACCTATCCTGCAAACAATGGAACGGGGGCAGCGCAATATTCAGACACTGATTCTTGCTCCCACACGGGAACTGGCAGTGCAGGTCGCAGAGGCAACATCCGAATACGGCAGTCGCCAGAAAGTGCGGGTGCTGGCCGTGTATGGCGGCCAGCCATATGGCAGGCAAATCAGCCGCCTCAGACAGGGTGTGGATATCGTGGTGGGAACACCGGGCCGATTGCTTGACCTGATAGACAAGGGATATCTCGATCTAAGCGGTGTGAGCACTGTGGTCCTCGATGAAGCGGATGAAATGCTCAGCATGGGTTTCATCGACGATATTAAGGAAATCCTTAAGCTAACCCCGTCGGAACGTCAGAATGCCCTCTTTTCCGCCACTATATCGACTGAAATCCGCAGTCTGGCTGATAAGTACATGCATTCTCCGCAGTCGGTCACTATCAAAAGCAAACAGCTCACAGTGGATACTGTTGATCATCGATATTGTCTGGTCAACAAAGAAGACAAGCTGGCAGTTCTCACCCGGTTATTTGAGGTTGAGAATATCACCAGCGCGCTAATTTTCGCCAGTACGCGTGTTGGCACCAGCGATCTGGTGAATGAGCTGATGGGACGCGGCTTTCCCGCCGAAGCCTTGAACGGGGATTTGAACCAGCAGACCCGCGAACAGGTTTTGAACCGTTTTCGGTGTAATCAAAGCACCGTGCTTGTGGCTACGGATGTGGCAGCCAGGGGGCTGGATATTGACGATATTTCGCACGTGTTCAACTATGATTTGCCGATGGACCCGGAAATGTATGTGCATCGCGTCGGGCGTACGGGACGTGCCGGGAAAACGGGCATTGCCATTTCGCTGCTTACCAACAAAGAAATGTGGCGATTGCGCCGGATCGAAGGCTTCACCAAACAGAAGATTACCCCAATCAAGATTCCTACGGTGGAGGAAATCGAGGAGCGACGGGAAGCGCAATTGCTGGAAGAACTGACAATGTGGCTAAATCGAGGCCGCTGCCAGAAAGAACGGCAGATAGTGACCGAACTGGCAGAAGCGGGACACGACCCGATTCAGATTGCTGCCACAGCCCTGAAAATGGTTCGCTCGGAGGAGAAGCAGCGCCCAATTGCTCCAGTTAGCGAGGTAGCCCAGGGACGTCCTCAGAAACCCCAGCGTGATAACAAGCGGGTCAAAAAGACAAACGGCCATAACGGGACTAACAGTTCTCATGAGCAGGGGATGGTGCGGATGACTCTCAGCGCGGGCAAGGCACATGGCATTCGTCCTGCCGATGTAGTGGGCACCATAGCCTACCATGCCGATATTCCCGGTTGCAGCATTGGCGAAATAAGCATCCTCGATAGATACACACTGGTTGATGTGCCGCAGCAGTATGTGGACCAGACGCTGGCCAAGGCCGGAAAATATCGAATTCGGAAAAACGCTGTCACCCTGGAGGTTGCATGAACGGCAATCCCGATACGCTATGCGAGAAATCCATGAGCAGTGATAACATCCGAAATGTGGCCATTATTGCGCACGTTGATCACGGCAAGACTACGCTGGTCGATCAGCTTTTACGCCAGAGCGGCCAGTTCCGTAAGGGAGAGCTGTCCGGGGATCTTATCCTAGACTCCAACCCCCTCGAACGTGAACGCGGGATCACAATTTTAGCCAAAAACTGCGCTATCGACTATACCGATCGTAAAGGACGGGAACTGCACATCAACATCATCGATACTCCGGGCCATGCCGATTTCAGCGGCGAGGTCGAACGGGTACTCAGAATGGCTGATGGCGTTCTCCTGCTGGTCGATGCCTTTGAAGGCGTCATGCCGCAGACACGTTATGTCCTCTCCAAGGCGCTCTCGATGGGATTGAGGCCGGTTGTGGTGATCAACAAGATGGATCGTCCCGATGCTCAGCCCAACGATGTGCTCAACGAGGTTTTTGATCTGCTGGTGGACCTGGGGGCCGATGACCATGCCCTCGATTTCCCCACCATCTACACATCGGCACGTGATGGATGGGCGGCAGTGAATCCGGATGAGCAGAATTATTCCGATATTCACGACGTCTTTGATGCCATCATCGAACATATCCCCGCCCCTCAGCTTGATGCTGATGCCCCTCTGCAGGCGCTGATAACCACACTGGATTACAACGACTACGTCGGGCGGATCGGCATTGGGCGCGTGTTCGCAGGGACATTGTATTCCGGGAAAGATATTATCGTCATCGATCGTGAAGGCAGCCATTCCAAACAGAGAATTGGCCAGCTCTTTCGCTTTGATGGCTTAAGCCGCAGGGAAGTGGACCGTATTGATGTCGGGGATTTGTTTGCCGTAGTGGGTCTGGATAAGTTCGATATAGGGGACACTATCGCCGATATTGATAACCCTATGGCGCTGTCAACTGTGGACATGGACGAACCTACCATTCACATGACGTTCCGCATCAACGATGGCCCTTTCAGCGGGCGTGAAGGCAAATATGTTACCGGCCGGCAGATACTGGACCGGTTGAGAAAGGAATTGAAATCCAATGTGGCTCTTCGTTTAGAGGAGCGAGGCGACGAATTCATCGTTTCGGGCCGGGGAATTCTGCATCTGGGAATTCTGCTGGAGAACATGCGCCGTGAAGGCTACGAACTGACTGTTGGCAAACCGGAAGTCATCTATCGTGAAAGGGATGGTAAACTGCAGGAACCGCTGGAACTCCTGGTAGTTGATGTTCCCAACGAAAGCACCGGGGCCGTCATGCAGCTTCTGGGAAACCGGCGGGCCGAGATGGCCAACATGGAAGCTTCGGATACCCGTACTCATATCGAATTCAAAGTGCCTGCCCGCGGATTGATTGGTTTGCGCTCGAAGCTGCTGACCGCTACTCAGGGAGAGGCCATCATGCACCATCGTTTCCTCGAATACGGGGATTTCCGGGGAGAGATTCCGGGCAGAACCAGCGGCGTGATGGTTGCCGGAGGTACCGGCCAGGTTACCGCCTATGCCCTTGATCAGCTTGCCGATCGGGGCACCCCGTTTGTTGAGCCGGGGGACGCAGTATACGAAGGGCAGATCGTCGGGGAACACTGCAAGGACAATGATCTGGAAGTTAACATCATCCGGCAGAAAAAGCTCACCAATGTACGTGCCGCGGCCAAAGACGCTGCAATTGTATTGAAGACCGCCTGGCGACCGGAACTGGAGGCGGCGCTGGAGTATATTGATAGTGATGAATTAGTGGAACTTACTCCTCAGTCGATACGCTTGCGCAAGCGGCTCATGAAGGAAGCTGACCGCCGCCGGTCAATGAAGAAAGTTTCTCGCTGACATCACTTACAGGTATTGCTTTAGTTTGAATTCGAAGTTGGATTGGCCATAACCTGCGCCTGCATTTAGGTTATTGCGCTTTTTCTCTTTGCAAAGGGAGTCCTCATAGGTGTTGGGCTGCTATCTTTCTGAATTTAACATATTTGCTAGGCCTCTCGCTTCAAACTCTTGGGGCCCCAGAAGAGTATTACAACCACTGCCGCCACGATCCATGATAGGATATAATACAATTCGGCAAGCCTTGTCAGGTCGAACAGTTCCCCAACAAAATTAATCATGAAATGAATCAACACGGCGGACAACGTGCTTCGCCTGTTATTGTTATATACCCACGTCATTATGATGGACTGCGGAATCATACCGATAAGTAACAGCCAGAAGGACAAAGAAAAGATGCCGAGCCCATGCTGGTACGTGCCTTCAATGAAAAACAGCGGCACATGCCAGAGCGCCCATATAGAACCAAGCAACAGGCTAGAGATGAGTGCACTCCACTTTGCTTGCAGGCGGTCAAGCGCATAGCCACGCCAACCGAGCTCCTCGGGAACCGGGCCAAATATCAATACAAAAAGTGCAAATGATAATAACGCCAGGGGATCAGATAGAGAGGGTGCGTCGGTTGCCCAGTGACCTCCCTCCCCACCGGAAATGATATCCACTAACACGCCGATTCCCGTCAGTCCCGGAACAAGCAGGAAAAACACCGCATACCATTTCGCACCAATGCGTTTGAAGTCAATTGCCCGTCGCCAGAAATCATTCCGCTCCTTTTTATTTCCAGTAAGATATATGAGCAGAACCGCAGCTATCAGTGGACCCACACCTGCAACGTACCTTAGTTGTGCAACAGGCGGAGTATCGGCCTCTTTACCTATCAATATAGCTGGAATTAAGAATAACCAGGAAAACCCAACAGCGATGGCAAAAAATGACCAAGGGTTTGACCATTTAGATGAAGGTTCATTCATGTGCTATTATGAGTCCAGAATAATTTGGTATGACCTGCTCATTGAGGCCCAACGCTCGACTTCAGGCGTCGTCAGTTTCTGCTTTGTCACCCTTGCCTGTTTTACGCCTATCATATCTGAACCGGGCTTAATTTGCGACCGCCCCGGCGGTCGCCTAGAATGAATTTTTATGTTTTTATTTCCTTTTTGACAATATTCAGAAAGCGGGTTGTCGATATATAGCGATCTGCCAGCAATTTACCGTCATAAATTAGATTGAAAACACCATAAACTGATGGTGCCTTTTGGGCCTCATCAGCAGTTT
>Ga0180431_10005147_pt1 | contig 16046 bp, 10 predicted proteins | sample SS_ome_11_FD_132459 | JGI IMG/M metagenome (GOLD analysis project Ga0180431, IMG submission 132459) | Hypersaline lake sediment archaeal communities from the Salton Sea, California, USA - SS_1_MS_1 metaG | ecosystem: Environmental > Aquatic > Non-marine Saline and Alkaline > Hypersaline >... | reverse complement strand
TTGAGGGAGGTGACCTTCCGCTGGCCGGACAACTCGTTCGAGTTCGGGTTTGCGGCCCTCAACTATACACAGCCGGAAAAGAATCAGCACGCCTATATGCTGGAGGGGTTCGACAGGGATTGGAGCACGATCGGCGCCCGGCGGTTCGGCCGGTACACCAACCTCCCCGGCGGCACCTACACGCTGAGACTAAAGGGCTCGAACAACGACGGAGTATGGAACGAAGAGGGCGTGTCCATCCAGGTCACGGTCGTGCCGCCGTTCTGGCAGACGTGGTGGTTCCGGGGGATCGTGGCCCTGGTACTGGCTGCGAGCGCGCTCGGCGGCTATCTATTGCGGATCCGAAACCTGGAGACGCGCAGCCGCGAGCTGGAGCGGCAGGTCGAAGAGCGCACAGCCGAGCTGCGCCGGGAGGTAGACCAGCGAATTCAGGCTGAGGAGGCCCTGCGTCAGCGCGAACGAGGGAAGGCCGTGGCCGAAGAACGCAACCGGCTGGCCCGCGAACTGCACGACTCGGTGACCCAGGCCCTGTACGGCGTGACGCTGTACTCTGAGGCGGCGGCGGGGCATCTGGCTCTGGGGCACACGGATCGAGCCGCCGAACACCTGCAGGAGCTGCAGGACACGGCCCAGGAAGCACTGGCAGAGATGCGCCTCTTGATTTTTGAGTTGCGCCCCCCTATCCTGGAGGAGCTGGGTTTGGTGGCAGCCCTGCAGGCCCGGCTGCAAGCGGTGGAGGGACGGGCCGGCCTGAAGACCGAGTTCAAGACGAACCTCGAGGAGCGGCTGCCGGCCGACGTCGAGGAAGGGCTGTATCGCATCACCCTGGAGGCGTTGAACAACGCCCTCAAGCACGCCCAGGCCCGTAGCATCAAGGTCCACCTGCGCCAGGATGAGCGTACGCGGACAGAGCCTGCCCGTGTGACGCTGGAGATCGCCGACGATGGCATCGGGTTTGATCTGGCGACGGCCCCTGAGCGCGGTGGTATGGGCCTTTCGGCGATGGAGGAGCGGGCAGCGGAGCTGGGAGCGACGCTAGCGATCGAAAGCGGGACTGGCAACGGCTGCCGTGTGGTGGTCGTGTGGGAGGATGACGAATGACGAATGACGAATGACGAATGAAGACGGTTCGTCGTTTGTCGCGCGTCCTTTGCCGTTGCATAGAGAGGAATGCCCAATGAGTGAAAGAGAGCCGATCCGTGTGTTCATCGCCGACGACCACGCCATCGTTCGGAAGGGGATCGCTGCTATGCTGGAGATCGTGCCTGACATCGAGGTGGTGGGCGAAGCGGAGAACGGCCACGACGCCGTTTGCCGGGTGGAGCAACTCCGGCCCGACGTCATCTTGATGGACCTGGTCATGCCCGAGATGGACGGTATCGAGGCCATCCGGCGCATCAAAGATCGCCAGCCGGAGGCCCGCATCCTGGTCCTCACGACCTTTGCTGGCGAGGACAAGATCTTTCCGGCCATCAAGGCCGGCGCACTCGGCTATCACCTGAAGGATTCCCGTGCGGAGGAGCTGGTGCAGGCCATCCGCGAGGTATACCGTGGGGAGTCCTCGCTCCATCCGGTGATCGCCCGCAAGGTGCTGGAGGAGCTATCGCGCCCGTCACATAGAAAGGGTAGCGGAGCGGCCCCGTCGGAGCGCCCGCCCACACCCGATCCGCTGACCCCACGAGAAGTGGAGGTGTTGCGGTTGGTGGCGCGGGGCCTGGAGAACCGGGAGATCGCCGAGAAGCTGGTGATCAGCGAGGCGACGGTGCGCACCCACGTGAGCAACATCACAGGGAAGCTGCACGTGGCCAGCCGTACCCAGGCCGCGCTGTATGCGCTGCGGGAGGGGATCGCGTTGCTGGGTGACGGCGAGTAGGGGCCAGGACTGGGGTGCGGTCCAGAGACCTCACCCAGCAGGCGGGGGTGTTGCCTGTAATCACGGTAGTAACGACTTTAGTCGTTTTTTCTCATCCCACGGGCGCGGGTGTTGTGGACAGTCTCCCGACCGCCCACGTTATCGTAAGCAATGTGCGCAGATCAGGTACGCGCAGCGTTGAGAAGGACCATCGCAAAGGTGGTCTTTTTGCGTGTGGCGAATCCACGCCTGTCCGATGACGGCGCGGCGCGTTCCTGGTATACTGGAGCCGACGTCAACGAAGCGGCACGTCGGCCACGAGGCCGAACGCGAGTGTTGCAGAGGTGGGAGAATGATGAGGACGCTAACCTGTTGGACTGGACAGCATCAGGTCGCGGCGCTCTTCCCAGCCGAAACGGGATCGAGAACTCATTGACCAGTGACTCGGTGGGTCCTCTCGATGCTTACGCTGCCGAATTGCTCAATGGAGCCCACACCGGTCGCGCACTCCCGGCTGGGCTGCGCCTCGCCCCCGGGGGCGCGTCGCACGCTTCGGCCAAGGCGCTGTGCGTCCCGCGCCTTGCAGGTGCGGCTTATCCGGCACTCCGATTGGGCGGCCATAACGTCGGACGAATCGATAAAGGAGCAGACGGTGAAAGTCGATGATTACGTTACTAAATCACAGTTGTACCTGCAGACGTTGTGCAGTGTGAAACCCAACAGGCGGACAGGCTCTTCGGGAAACCGGGAGGCGACATGTTTCTTCGCAGACACTATCCGTCCGTACGGATATCAGATCGACGCTACTCCTTTTGAATGTCTAGACTACATCTCTCGGGGAGCAGAATTGACACATGATGAGGAAGCTTTACAAGTCTATGTCAGCCCCTATTCTTTGGGATGCAATGTCGTGGCTGAACTGATCAGCGTCTCGGTAATGGAGCAACTGGAAAGCACGAACTGCGAGGGCAAGATTCTGCTAATGAGGGGTGCCATATCCTCAGAGCAGTTGATGCCAAAGAACTTTGTCTTCTACAATCCGGAGCATCACCAGAAGATAATTGCCCTCTTGGAGCGATGGACGCCAGCAGGGATAATCACGGCCACAGAGAGAAGACCGGAACAGGTGGGGGCGTTATATCCGTTCCCGTTGATCGTCGACGGGGATTTCGATATCCCGAGTGTCTTCTGTCGGGACACCGTGGGAGATGTCCTCGCGGCGATGCAGGGTGATTCACTTCGATTAAGGATAGACGCCAGCCGACTCCCGTCCAGTGCAAGCAACGTCGTTGCGAAGTTGAACAGTAATGCGTCGCGGAAGATCGTCATCACTGCACACATCGACGCGTATGAGGACTCTCCAGGCGCTTCAGACAATGCATCTGGCATAGTGGTGTTGCTTCTTTGCGCTGAGATGCTGTCCGACTACCGGGGAGAGCACTGCATAGAAATCGTCGCCCTCAACGGGGAGGACCACTATAGCGCGGGCGGTCAGATGGACTACCTAAAGCGATATGCTGGTGAATTCCCCGGCGTTCTGCTTGCCGTGAACATCGATGGCGTTGGCTATACGGATGGAAAGTCATCATACTCGTTCTATGAATGCTCTCCGCAGCTCGAGAAGAGAGCGGAGGATGTCTTCCGGCGCTTTGACGGTCTTGCTCGAGGCGCGCAGTGGTTCAGTGGGGATCATATGATCTTTGTGCAGAGCCGGGTTCCGTCCGTGGCCTTCACGGCGGAATGCATGCCTGCATTGATGAGGACTGTGACTCACACATCCTCAGATACACCCGACATCATTGACTGCCATAAGCTGGTCGAAGTTGCGGAGTCACTGGATGCATTGGTGCGCTCGCTCTAATACGCACAACACCTCCTGTCCATCACAAGAGGACGCATCTGTCTACTGCACCGGGCGTAGTGTGAGGGGAAAACCCTCCTCTATCAACCGACCTGAGACCATTGAGAAAACGGCGGAGATGGTGACCGCCCGCGGGCAGTCACGCAGGCTACGAGGCAGCACCTAGGGCAGGATCACCCGATGAAGAAGGTGTCCGTCATGCGACTGTTTGAGCTCTTGACTCTCATACCCCTTTTGCTGTCACTGCTGAGTTTCTTCGTGCCCAGAGGCAAGAGGCCACGTTGGATGGCCTTTCTTCCCAGCCTGCCTGTGCTGTTGGTGCTGGCGCATCTCGTCCTGGAAGGTTATCGCTGGCAAATGGTTCCCGCCTATGCACTCACCGTGCTCACATTCCTGCCAACCGTGCGGGCCATTATGCAGGGGACTTGTCTGAAGGGCAAGCCGTCTTCTCGCGGGCGCAGAGCACGCACAATCGTCGGAACCGTCTTGGGTCTGCTCGTGCTCATTGTTGCGGCTGCGCTGCCTGCCCTTCTCCCGGTGTTCCGCTTGCCGAAACCCACCGGACGCTATGCCGTTGGCACCCGGTATTTCTACTGGGTCGACAAAGGCCGCCCGGACACCTACACCCCTGACCCAGAGGACTATCGAGAGGTGTCGGTACAGGTCTGGTATCCGGCAGAACTGACCGGGGATAAGGAGTCGATTCCCTACATGCGGAAAGAGGCTGGTAGAGCGTTTGCCGAATTCCTCGACCTCCCATCCGCCTTGTTCGATCATTTTGCGCTCGTTCGCACGCATGCCTACCTGAACGCCGGCGTGGCTCAGACAGAGGCTCGTCTTCCGGTCATCACCTATTCGACTTCGGGGTTGATGTCATCTCACATGGCCCTGTTTGAAGAGCTGGCCAGTCACGGCTACGTCGTGCTCTGCATCGGCCATCCCTATTGGAATCCCTTCGTCTACGGCGCTGACGGCGAGGTCATTCCCTTTGATGGGCAGAACGAGTACTATAAAGCCTGGTGGGCGGAGGAGAACGCCAGCGTGAAAGAGGCAAAGGAGCAGATCACGGTCGCCAAAACCACGGAGGCGCAGGAGCGTGCCCAGCGACGGCACAACGAACTCAAGCCCGTAGCCATCAGCGATCTCAGAAAGTGGGCCGAGGATATCGGCCTTGTCCTGGACGAATTGGAAAAGCTGAACGTTGGGAGTGGATTCCTGGGCGGGACACTCGACCTGGAGCGGGCAGGCATCATGGGCTTTTCCAAAGGAGGCGCTGCTGCCGGTCAGTTCTGTTTGACCGACGAGAGGTGCAAGGCGGGCATCAACCTGACGGGCTTTATGTACGGCGATATCGTGGACATTGACCTTGTCGAGCCCTTTATGTTCGTAACTGAAGAAGAACTCTGGTGTAGAGACTGTTACGTGAATGATCTGTTCTACAAGAGGGTTGAGAGCAGCGCCTACCAGATGAAGATTAGAGGAGCCGGGCATGCCAGCTTTGGCGACCCCTGTCTATGGGGTAGACTGTTTGAGTCTTTTGCCGGGGGGGCCACCATAGATGGGGAACGTATGGCAAGGATCCAAAATGTCTATACCCTGGCGTTTTTTGACAAGCACCTGAAGGGTCTGGCAGTCCCACTGCTGGACGGCCCTTCGCCCGACTATCCCGAGGTGGTGTTCAAGTCGCGCCACCCTTGAGCAAAGAGAATGAGGGAGGGCACCAACGGGATGACGATGCAAACGCGAGTGCTGATCGCCGACGACCGTCCCCGCTCCCGCAGCGGCCTGAGCGCCGTGCTCGCCCTTTGGCCAGAGATCGAGATCGCCGGCGAGGCGGCCGATGGCCAGGAGGCCGTGCGGCTGGTGGCGGAATGTCGCCCTGACGTGGTGCTGATGGATGCCAGGATGCCGGTGCTGGATGGGGTGGAGGCCACTCGACTGATCAAGGAGGAATGGCCCGAGGTCAGGGTCGTCGTGCTGACGATCGACGCATCCTGTCGGGCCGACGCCCTGGCCGCCGGCGCCGATGCCTTCCTGGTCAAGGGGTGTACGGCTGAGGAACTACTGGCAGCGATCGCAGGCCAGTCAGAGAGGTAGAGGAAGGGAAAGACGCTATGAAGAGAGTTGCTGTGGTTCTGGCCGTTCTGTTGGTGATTGTCGCCTGCGCCCCGGAGGCTAACTGGGCGCCTCCTGACGGCGCTTCCGAGGCGGCTTACCCAGGTGAAGCCTGGCAGAAAGCGGCCGCTCCAGAAGAGCTCGGATGGTCGTCGGAAAAGCTGGCTGCAGCGCGAGCCTATTCGGAAAAGATCGGTTCGGCAGCGGTGATGATCGTGGATGACGGCATCGTGGTGGATGCCTGGGGCGATACGTCTCAAAGATTCGCCTGCCATTCCATGCGAAAGAGCTTGCTCAGCGCGCTGATCGGCATCCACGTTGACGAAGGCCACATGGATCTATCGAAAACGTTGGCGGAGCTCGGCATCGACGACGCTGAACCCTCTCTGACGGCAATCGAAAAGCAGGCGACCGCTGCTGACCTCATCAAGGCGCGCTCGGGCATCTATCACGTGGCGCTGGGCGAGGCCGCCAGCATGAAGGCTGCTCGGCCAGAACGACACAGCCACGCGCCCGGCACCTTTTGGTATTACAACAACTGGGATTTCAACGCGCTCGGAACGATCTTTGAGCAGGAAACCGGCACGAGGATATTCGAGGAGTTTGACCGCCGGATCGCCCAGCCTCTGCAAATGGAGGATTTCAGGGTCAGTGATGGCCGTTATGAAACTGGCCCGGATTCGATCCACCCTGTCTATAGCTTCCGCATGAGCACCCGGGACCTTGCCCGCTTTGGCCTTTTGTTCCTGCGGGAGGGCCGGTGGCGGGACCAGCAGGTCATCCCGGCAGATTGGGTTCGGGAGAGCACGGCCACCCACTCCGAAATTGGCCCTGACAGTGGCTATGGCTATATGTGGTGGACGGGTGTCGAGGGTGGGCTGTTTCCCAACGTCCGGGTGAAAGAGCACAGCTTCTTTGCGAGTGGTTACCGTGGTCAAAGGGTCATCGTGCTTCCCTACCGCAACCTGGTGATCGTCCATCGAGTTGACACCGACTCGTCGAGCGTGGACATTGGGAATAGGGAGATCGGCCCGCTCCTGTGGCTCATTCTGGATGCGGCCGGTGAGGCAGAGATCGGCGATGCCCCGATCATTGAAGCGGCAGAGGGCATTCAGGTCACGGCTGATAATGTGCACGAGACCTGGGGAGAATCCACGATATGGCATTTGAATGGCCCTGAGGGGCAATACATCACATCCTACGCTCCCGATGGCACAATGACCTTTACGGCCACAGAGTCCGGGGAGCTCGTGGATACCGGCAAGTGGTGGGCGGAAGGCGATAGGGTTTGCCGTCAATGGAAAGAAATGGACGGAGGCGAGAAAGCGTGCTTTTACGTCGTCTTGGACGGCACAACGCTGCGACAGTTCGACCTCGAAGGCATAGCGGTTGGAAAGGTGAGCTTTTCCCGAGGTGCATCGCAGGCACTTACATCACGCTCATGCGGTGACTCAGACGCTCGGCACTGCACCATCCTCACCGTCTCTCAGGGTGACCGGGTGTTCTTTGGTGGGAACGACGACTATATCAACCGCGACAGCGTCTACTGGGTCGATCCGGGGAGCGACACGCGCTATGGCGCGATCTACTTTGGCGAGCGTGACAACGTCCAGCAGGGTTTTAACGAAAAGGGGCTGGCCTACGACTCCAACGGGCTTCCCCTAGCGCCCGTGACCGCTCACCCCGGACGCCAACCGGTCTACGGCGGCTACACCAGCTATCCCATCCAGATCCTGCGAGCGTGTGCCACGGTGGAGGAGGTCATCGCCTGGGTCCAGGAACACCAATGGCACCAGGCGATGCACGACCAACTGCATTTCGCTGACGCCACCGGGGATGCGGTCGTGATCAGCGCCGGGCCTGACGGCCAAGTTGCGTTCACCCGCAAACCAGCCGGAGATGGCTTTCTGGTCTCGACCAACTTTAACGTGGCCAACCCGTCCAACGGCGGGTACCCCTGTTGGCGTTACAGCCGCGCCGAAGAGATGCTGAGTGAGATTCAGGACCAGGACGACCTCACCGTCGAGCGCGTGGCCTCGATCATGGAGGCCGTGCACGTGGAGGGTCCCAGCGGCTGGACGCTCTATTCGGTGGTCGCTGACCTGCGACAGCGCCTGGTTTACGTCTACTTTATGTTCCAGTATGACGCACCCATCGTCCTCAGCGTCGACGAGCAGATCGCCCGAACCCACCCATCTCGTCCCCTGAGCGAACTTTTTCCCGAGGAGACACAACGCCGGGCCGACCAGGCCTATCAGTGGCTGATGGCGCGGCAGGCTCGCTGCAACACGGTAGGCTTCATCTGGCTTGGACTCGTCGTCGCGTCCCTCGTCGTCCTGCTTCTCGTGGTGAGGCCAGGACACCGAGGTCTGGCCTTCTGGGCGCTGGTGGTGGCCGTGCTCGGGCCGGTTGGCTTGTTGATCTTTGTGATCACAGGGCGCGGCCGCCGGGCCGGCATCCTCTTGGAAGCCGCTGGTGACTTGCCGCCGATCGTTATTGGGATAGTGGTGGCGCTGCTGACCATCGTGCTTTTGCATAGTATCAGCCAGAACCGCTTGCTGCAGCTTTTTGCGTTCTACGGTATTCCCTTGATCATCGGGCTGTTCCTGTACCAAGCGCCACTTTTGGCCCGGGCGACGGGGAGCAGCTATGCGCGCGCTGTCTGGCGCCGTCTGCCCGCCGTGCTCGTCTCGTCGAACCTGGCCCTTGCGGGGCTCCTGGCGACCAATCTCCTGTTGATCAATGTGCATCTGAACTATTGTGGCTTCAGCGGCTTGGCCGTCCTGCAGTGGTGGGCTATCGTCGCCCTGAGCGCTTGGGCGGGCGGGCTGTTGCTCTGCGCCTACCACGCCTGGGCCGTCCGCCGTGGCTTTGCAGCCTGGTCGGGGCTGCTGTGGGACACGGGCAACACCGGCGGTGGCACGACGGCAGTCTCCTCGCCATCCTGGCGCCGCCTGTGGCCCTGGATCTTGTTGAGCTTTGTGATCCTGGTCGCCGGGATCGTGTTGGAGGTGGTCGGTACAACCCTGACTGCAGGTCTGGGGTGAGCTAGGGCGATTGCATTACTGAGCGGAACTGAGTGGATGGGTCAAATGCGATTGTCCTGGAGGTGGGCTTGACCCGTTGAGCGATTGGAGGCAAGAAAAAGATCGAGAAAGCTATGACCTGGGATGAGGAGAGACCAACAATGCGAGAGCGTACCTCGGATGCTGACTGCCAACCGGAACCGCCCAAACTTTTCGCCTGGCTCGCTTCAGCGGTTACGATTTCACTCATCATAGTCACCCAGTTTCTCCCGAAGGGCGACGATCCATACCTACAGGGGATAGGGGTGTTTGTGCTGCTGCTGGCCGGCGTTTTCATCTTTGCCCCGTTCTACCTGCTCGCAAAGCATGGGGGAGTAGAAGACAGCCAGACCTATATGCGGGCGAGAATCGTCGTAGACCGAGGCCTGTACGCCATCGTCCGCCACCCGCAATACCTGGGCTATGTATTTCTCGCCTGTGGATTTGCCCTGTTGTCGCAACATTGGGTAGCCTTCCTGCTCGCGGTCGTAGGAGTCACATTCTTCTACTTGCAAGCCGTGAGTGAAGAGAGATACTGCCTCGCTCGACTTGGAGAGCCTTACGAAGAATATCGGCGGCGGGTTCCACGGTTCAATGTCGTTCTGGGCATAATGCGTCTTCTACGCGGGGGCAGAAGGTGATCGAAATGACCGAGATTTCCAAAACTGCCCAGACAGAAGAGACCCGCTTGATGCGACCATTTTTCATCATCTGGACGGGCCAGGCAATTTCGATATTTGGCAGTGCGCTCGTGCAGTTTGCACTCGTCTGGTATCTGACGGTGCAGAGTCGCTCTGCGATGGTGCTGACTCTTGCGACGCTGGTCCAAATGTTGCCGAGGACGGTGCTTGGTCCGTTTGTTGGTGTATGGATTGACCGCTGGAATCGCCGCTATGTGATGCAGACCGCCGATGCGCTGACGGCCACGGTCACAATTGTGTTGGCTGTGCTATTCTATCTGGGCAGGGTACAGATTTGGCACATTTATGTGCTGCTGTTCGCCGCCGCACTGGGGCAGACGATGCACTCCTCGGCCTTTACCGCGTCTACCACGTTGATGGTCCCCGCAAACCAACTGACGCGCATTGGTGGTCTAAACCAGGTGCTGGAAGGAGCAACCGCGATCCTGGCTCCGCCTGCCGGGGCATTGTTGATTGAAGCACTGCCTATCCAGAGCATTCTGAGCATTGATGTGGCGACGGCAATCATTGCAGTGGCGTCACTCTTCTTTGTAAAAGTCCCGCAACCGGAATGCAGCACGACGGGAGAGCGGGCGTCCATGTGGCAGGACGTGAAAAGCAGTTTCAAGTACGTCTGGACATGGCGCGGGCTGGCGATTGTCACCGGGATTTCGATGATGTTGAACTTTTTATTCGTCCCGGCCTTTTCGCTTCTGTCGCTCATTGTCTTTGAGTACTTTAAGGGCAGCGCACTGCAACTGGGCTGGATGGAAGCTGCATTTGGCTTCGGTATGCTGGCGGGCGGCGTGTTGCTCAGTACGTGGGGCGGCTTTGAGAAGCGCATGAACACAATGATCGTCGGGACGGGACTACTCGGGCTGATGATGGTGGTGATTGGGACAGCGCCTGCGGATTGCATTTTCCTGGCGATTGGGGCAATGTTCCTGATTGGCGTTGGCCTGTCGCTTGGCAATGGGGCGGGCCAGGCGTTGCTCCAGGTGTTGATTGTCCCTGACATGCAAGGACGGGTGTTCGCGACGCTCAGCGCGCTTCGTTCGTTGATGTCACCCTTGGGATTGGCGTTGGCCGGTCCGTTCACGGATGTGTTCGGAACACAGTTGTGGATGTTGGGCGCTGGCATTGGTATTTCGGTTGTGGTCATCGCGATGCCGTTCATCCCGGAAGTTGCCAATATCGAAGAGAAAAAGCACCCGCCCCAAGGTCTTGGGGTATTCTGACACAACCGTCACACACCTGGCATGCCTCAAACGCCTGGATCACCGGATGGGCCACACCTGCACAAACCCGTTGTATCCTGCTGAAGCCAGAAAAGTGCCATCGGGCGCAAAGTCCAGCCCCGCAATCCTGCCCATATAGTTCCCAACCACCCCAATCCTCTCGAAAGCGACCATATCCCACAGGACGATTTGGCTGGCGGCACAATATTCGACGGGTGTTTGATCTTGCGTGAAGGCAATCATAAAGTCGGTGCAGGTCCCCATCGCCAGTTTCGTGCCATCCGCAGAGAAAGCAAGGGCATCGATATCCAGACCATGTCCATGCGGAGTGTCGAGAGTCATACTCTCTTCTTGCTCCAAATCTCGCAGCAAGATCTCTGCCTTGCCACAGCGTGGCCCTTCGATGTCCGCACAATAGCCTACTGCCAGGGTTCGACCGTCCGGCGAAAGCGCCATGTTGTACCAATCACCACCGGCCAGCGGTACCCTCGCCGCCAATTCTCCGCTCTGGGTATTCCAAACCCCAATCGACTCGTTGATATCAGTGATCAACCGGCTCCCATCAGGAGAGAACACCATCCCATAGACGTGGCCCACCTCCCCAAAGATGAATGGCCTGCCACGCCCGGTTGACAGATCCCACAGAATGATCTCTTCCCTGGTAGTGCCCTCGACCGTCTGGCTGGAAGCGGTAGCCAAAAAGCGGCCATCTGGAGAAAAGGCAAGGACCCGCACGATACTTGTGTGTTCCCCAAAAGTATGCAGGAGCTCTCCCGAGATGGTATCCCGGACCTGGACCTCCCAGTCCGTACATTCACGCTCTTCACGTTGCGTGCACACCGAAGCCGCCGCCAAAGACGAATCTGAAGAAAACGCCGTTCTAAAGACATATTCACCGGGAAACTCAATCCGGTTGACCTCTTTGCCCGATCCGGTCTCGATCGCGACGACTTTTTCCCACAGATTCACAAGCAGGGTTTCTGCATTTGCTGAATATCGTACCCCTGCGGCCGGCTCTTGGGCTCGGAACAAAGGCTTGCCCACAACGCGATCCAACCATACGGCTACGTCACCCTGTGGGGATTCGCCATAGTGAGGGCCGGATGTGGTCACGGTGCTCGGCGGATCGCCCCCAAGGAATGTTACTCCACCCAGCAGTTCCCCTTCCGGCCAGGTGATCAGCCAGACATCCCATTGCGGTCGATATGCCGTGCCTCCCACAGTGCCAACATACATCCCCTCTTTGATCCTGGTCTGCTCGATGCAGACCAGGGTATGAATATCCTCGGGGGATCCAGGCGGCGCCAAGATATCGGAAAGCTGCCACCCCTGGTCCTCATATTCAACGTTGATTACGGCAACGGCCTCTGGCTCCGGAGATAGCGCCCATTTGTGCTCGGGTAGGACAGTGTGGGTATCCTCGCACAACTCGCCCGCTGCTGGCAGCAGGGCCCGGGTCATCGCATCGGGGGTGGCCGTCGGCGTGGGGCGGGGCGTCATGGTCGGCGAGGGAGAAGGCTCGACAGTGATAGTCGCCTCAGTGGGTACGGGCACCTCTTCGGTGTGTACGGTCACCTCTACAACTGCCTCAGGTTCGGGCGTTGAACCACAGGCGATTGCGCAACTGGCCAAAGTCACCATCGCCAACATGATCGTCACGGGCTTGAGAGAGCCAATACGCACTATGTTGCGAGCCATTGAGGTCTCCTTTGTGTCGAGTGATTTGTGGCTGCTCGGCCGGGTGCATCTGGCGTTCGCCCCAGGCCGGCGACGAACTTTGACCGCTGACTGTCATCCGGATGAGATTATACACCCCAAAAAGAAAGATTCCAACTCGGGGCCGCCCTGGGCGACGGTCGAGGTTGCTTCGTTCATTTGATGGGTGCCAGTCCTCACACATCGACTTGCACGAGCGGGCAGGACGGAGTAGAATTGCGCATCAGGCGAGCGGTCAAGACGGGCGGTTTTTGTGGTTTGCGTTCATCACTATGACAAACGGCTAAGGAGAGCGAATGTCTACCCCGCTCCTGCGGGCCAAACTCTATATCCCCCCTGTTCGCCCAGAGATGGTGCTGCGCCCGCGCCTGCTCGAGCGGCTGGACGAGGGGCTGCGCCTGGGTCGCAAGCTGACCCTCGTCTCCGCCCCCGCCGGCTTTGGCAAGACGACGCTGCTGAGCGAATGGATACACGTGGGAGTAGGCAGTAGGGAGTACGGAGTAGGGGAGGGGCACGAGCCTGCCGGCGAGGTATCCCTTACTCCCTATTCCCTACTCCCTACTCCCAGGTTCGCCTGGCTCTCGCTGGACGAAGACGATAACGACCTGGCCCGCTTCCTGGCCTACTTGATCAGTGCCCTGCAGACCATCGAAGGCAGCGTTGGGCAAGGGCTATTGACTGTGCTTCAGTCCCCTGGGACGGTCAACGTCGAACCGGTTCTGACCACCTTGCTCAATGAGATTGCGGGCCTCCCAGATAGCCTGATCCTTGTCCTCGACGACTATCACGTGATCGAATCCCAGGCGATCGACAAAGCCCTCACCTTTCTGCTGGACCATCTGCCCCCACAGATGCACCTGGGGCTGGCCACCCGCACCGATCCGACTTTGCCCCTGTCGCGTCTGCGCGCCCGCGGACAGTTGACCGAGCTGCGCATGGCCGACCTGCGCTTCACCACCGAGGAAGCGGCCGCCTTTCTCAAGCAGGTCGTTCGTTTGCCCATTTCGTCTGACGACGTGCGCGTGCTGGAGGAGCGCACCGAGGGTTGGATCACCGGACTCCAACTGGCCGCTGTGGCAATGCAGGGGCTTGGCCAACGTGACCAAATTGCGGGGTTCATTCACAGCTTTGGTGGCAGCCATCGCTACATCATCGATTACCTGGTTGACGAGGTTCTTGATCAACAAACGCCGCAGATCCGAGAGTTCCTATTGCAGACCTCAATCCTCGGCCGTTTGGTCGCTCCTCTGTGCAACGCTGTCGTGGGTCGGGAGGACAGCCAGGCAATCCTCGAGGAGCTCGAGGCAGCCAACCTGTTCATCATCCCGCTGGACGGCGAGCGACGTTGGTATCGGTATCACCATCTTTTTGCCGATTTGCTGCGGCAGCGCCTGCGCCAGAGCCTTCCCCCCCCTTCATCCCCCCCATTGGGGGGGATGAAGGGGGGGCGCGTGGCCGAATACCACATCCGGGCCAGCGAGTGGTACACGCGTCACGGCTTCCAGCTTGAGGCGGTGCACCATGCCCTTGCCGGAGGCGATTCTGAGAGAGCGGCCGATCTCATCGAGGCCACTGGGTTGAGCTTGATTGGCCAGGGGGCCTTTACCACCGTGCGGAACTGGATCGATACTCTCCCCGAAAGTCTTGTGCGGGTACGGCCCTACTTGTGTGTGACTCATGCCTGGGCATCGAATTTCACCCACCAGTTGGATGCTATTGAGCCCTACCTGCAAGATGCGCAACGCGCTCTGCGGGCACCGGGACTGCCGGCCGATGACCCTGTTTCCAGGGATGTGCGCGGCCACATCGCCACGCTCCGGGCCTGGAATGCCCGCCGTCAGCGCGATAACTCCCTGGCGATAGAGCTCTTGAAGGAGGCGGTGGACAGCCTGGGCGACGGCAATCCGTGGGTGCGCACCTTCGCCGATCTGAATCTCGGTTTGGCCTATATGGACGACGGAGAATTAGTGAAAGCCGCAGACTCTCTCCGCAACGCAGTGTCACGAGGAAGCGCTTCGGAAAACGAATTGGCCAGCCTCATCGCTACCAGTCACCTGGTCGCAGTCCTGATCTTGCAGGGGCGGTTGCACGAGGCCGCAGAACTATGCCGTGGGACAATTCGAGATCAATTGGCTCGCCACGGGAAGCCACCCCCGACTTTGTGCATGATGCATCTCCGGCTGGGATGGGTGCTGGCTGAATGGAATGACGTGGATGGTTATTTTGATCATCTGTCACAAGGTATCATCCTGGCCGACCAGATCGGTTTCGACTCGGTGGTGGCGGCAGGCTCGATATCGATGTTTTGGGAGAAACAGGTTCTGGCAGAACAAGGGATTGTCATCGAGTTCTCCAAGGATGTAGCCGGAATCATCGATCGGGCAATGACTATCGAAACTGACGTCAGTGGGACGCAGCGTTCATCAGAGAGCGATACCGACCTCTCGACAATCGAGAGTCAGAATATCGGGATCTACCTGGCAGACGACTCATATTTCGAAATCTGGCCGGGGTACAGCGGCATTGCCCGGGCTAGAAAGCTAGCTGAAGAGGGCAGGGTGAAAGAAGCGCTAGCCCTGCTGGGACAGATATATGAATCTGCGTGGGCGGTTGAAGGGCTCGGCCTGATGATTGAGGCCCGTGTGTCAGAAGCATTGATACATCAGTCTCAGGATGATCTAGACCCTGCCTTGGAAGCGCTGGAAGACGCCCTTTCCCTCGGTGAAGCAGAAGGTTACACGCGAACATATCTGGATCGCGGTGCACCTATGGCTCAACTGTTGATCCAGGCAGCCGCTCGTGGGATTATGCCACACTATACGGCCAGGCTACTGGCTGCATTTGAATGCGGGACGAAGGACGAAAGACAAACGACGGAAATCACCCCTTTGTCTCTAATCGAGCCACTGAGCCCACGTGAGCTAGAGGTACTGCAACTCATTGCCCAGGGGCTCTCAAACCGCGAGATTGGCGAGCGGCTTTTCCTCGCGCTGACCACGGTCAAGGGACACAACCGCAGGATCTATGGCAAACTGCAGGTCCAAAGACGCACTGAAGCCGTGGCGCGCGCCCGCGAGTTGGGTCTGTTATAAGCATGAATCTTACCCCCTCGGCAGCCCCAAAACAACACCCCCAAACAGTACTTTAGTGTCTATACCCAATGCCGTATTGCAGGTATACTACTTGTGCATCGAGCAAGTGGCACAGACTGCGATGGGCGGCCACCACAGGTACAGGGCAATGTCAAGTACACTCGACCCAGAATCTGATGCGAATCAACCGATGATCTACCAAATCAGAATCAGGGGCCATCTGGGCCAGCAATGGACAGACTGGTTTGAGGGGCTGACCATCACACTGGAAGAGAACGGTGATACTCTCTTGACTGGCCCGGTGATCGATGATCCCGCCTTGCACGGTTTGCTGAAAAAAGTGCGCGATTTAGGAATGCCGTTGCTCTCGGTCAATCGTGTTGAACCCGGCCAGGCAGATATAGTTGATATTGATACGTGAATCATA
>Ga0180431_10005143_pt1 | contig 16050 bp, 14 predicted proteins | sample SS_ome_11_FD_132459 | JGI IMG/M metagenome (GOLD analysis project Ga0180431, IMG submission 132459) | Hypersaline lake sediment archaeal communities from the Salton Sea, California, USA - SS_1_MS_1 metaG | ecosystem: Environmental > Aquatic > Non-marine Saline and Alkaline > Hypersaline >... | reverse complement strand
TGTATTCATGGTTGTGAATGGGAAGCAGGTGAGGCTTGTTTATACCTTGCTGAATATTTGCTTATTAACTATGGTAAAAATACCACTGTAAATCAAATATTAAACAATTCAGAGGTTTATATCATACCTTTATTGAATCCAGATGGTCGACAAAAAGATGATAGATTCAATGAAAATGGAATTGATTTAAATAGAAATTTTGATATTGATTTTGGGAGAATAAGAGGACACAGCATACCTTTAGGTAAATTGTTTGGCAGAATTAAGATTCCATATTTTAGATTTGATCGTTTGCATAAATGGTTTCCAAAATTTCCATTGTTTCTAACAAACAGCGGCCGCCGTCCTTTTTCTGAACCAGAAACCCGGGCACTCAGAGATTTTATGATTGATGTTGATGATAAAGATTTTTCTTTTTATGTAAACTGTCATACTGCAGTGCATTCTTTTGGAAGTCCGTGGACAGCGTTTAAACCTCCTTTTCAAATGTCCACTATAGAAAAGAACATTCTTGATTTTGTAATAAACTGGGTTGCCCAAAACACTGAATATGAAAATGCAGAATCTGGCTCTCAGGCAGTTAGTTATAAGGCAAGCGGTACAGCTCCGGATTGGTGTTTCAAAGAATTTCGTGTGCCTTGTTTTACATTTGAAATATTGTCTCAAGACTATGAACCAGGTGCTGGAGGAGGAAAACATGATAGTCTTGTTCATTGGATGAAAACAACCTTGCCAGTGTTTTTGTATTTACTTGTAAATATTGAAAATCTCAATTTATGGAAAACACCAGATTTACAGTCTGCACTACCTGATGGTGTACCACCTGAGTCTCCTAGGAGTGGTTAGCCTTGATTGATATTGAAAAATATGGTTTTTTGAAATATCCTTTATTTGGCAGTCTATATTTTTCTGAAGGATTGGGATTTTCTCTTCAAATAGTAATAATTCCTGTATATTTAGTAGAAATTGGTATTTCATTACAAATTGCAACTCTTGTAGCAGGTATTGCAACAATTCCATGGATGGTAAAATTTATCTGGGGAGGAATTGTTGATTATTTTATAAAATTTGGTAGAAAAAAATTCATTATACTAGGAGGGTTTTTTGCAGCTGTTGGACTTATAATCCTTTCTTTTATTGATCCTGTTGTTGCATTAGTTCCCTTCGTAATTTTTTTATTTATAACTCGTATTGGAACTGCTTTTTTTGATGTATCTGCAGATGCCTGGGCAATTGAAATTAGTCGTGAGAATGAACGTGGAAAAATTAATGCCGCAATTATTGCAGGAACCTTTGGCGGGATGGCTGTTGGCAGCTCTGTATATGGAGCAATAGCTAAAATGTTTGGTTATAATTATGTTTTTATAGCAGCAGCATTGATGGTTGCGTTAATAATAATATTTCCATTATTAGTCAAAGACGTAAGAAAAACAAAAAAACGTCCAAAAGTTGGAAGACTTCTTATTATCGAGTTTAAGAAAAAAACAACTCAATTGGTGTCCATTTTTGCGCCAATTTTTGCGATAAATAGTGGACTATTAATGTTTTTAGTTCCATTATATATGAAAACTGTTCTTCAACTAGATATTGCTCAGATAGGACTTATTGTTGCAATATTTCCCGCAGCCAAAGTAGTTGGTGCATTTTTTGGTGGGATTATATCAGATACGCGTGGTAGAAAGTTTACTTTATACATTTTCATCTCAATTTCTGTGTTTTTTTCAGCATCTTTTATATTTGCTAACACATGGCAGTTATTGGCTATTTTTTATGCAATAATTGGTTTTCTACAAGGAGGATCATTCACAGCGTTTACAGCTATGCTTATGGATATTACTAATGAAAAGATTGCTGCAACTCAATATTCTATTCTAACTAGTCTTGCAAATTTTGGTGAGATAGGAACAGGGGCTGTAAGCGGTTCACTTGTTGCATTACTTGGTTTCAGTCGAGTGTTTCTGTATTCTGCGTGGTCTCTTGGTCCTGTACTTTTGTTGCTATATTTTATAAAGCTTAAAAATCCAAAAGCAGAGGTAATAGTAGATGATTGATATCAGAGAAAAAAGTTTTTTTAAATATTTATTATTTGCAAGTCTTTATTTTTCTGAAGGCTTGATGTGGTCTATAGCATCTGTAATAATAATTGTTTATCTTGTTGAGGAGGGGCTTTCAACTCAGCTTGTAACTCTGGTAGCTGGAATTATTGGTCTTCCTTGGATACTCAAATTTATTTGGGGACCTATAACTGATTTTTTTATAAAATATGGTAGGAAAAAAATTATTCTTATAGGTGGAATAGTATCTGCATTATGTCTTTTTATTGTTTTTTTCGTTAATCCCATTGATGCACTTCTAGCTTTTACTGTTATCTTATTTATTAGTCATGTTGGCGTAGGATTCCTTGATGTTTCTGCAGATGCTTGGGCAATTGAAATATCAAAAAAGGAGGAACGAGGAAAAATCAATGGTGGAATGTTTGCAGGTTTGTTTATTGGATATGCTGTTGGAGTATCATTATTTGCATATATTGCTCAGACAATTGGATATAAATTTACTTTTTTAATTGGAAGCATAATTGTAGTTATCATAATTCTTTTCCCTCTTTTTGTTAAGGATATTAAAAAACCTAAAAAACGTCAAAAAATGACCAGGATACTTATTGGTGAGTTTAAGAAAAAATCCACACTACTTATTGGGCTGTTTTCACCTCTGGTGTTTATTAGTATAGGCATGATCATGTTTGCAGCTCCTCTATATCTAAAATTAGTATTAAAATTGGAAATCCTTCAAATAGGTTTGATTTCTTCGTTATTCCCTATTATGATGATATTTGGATCGATTATTGGCGGTATACTTACTGATTGCTGGGGAAGAAAAAAAGTAATCTATATTTTTGTTGGATTGAGTATTGTTTTTTCAGTTTCCCTTATATTTGCAAATACTTGGGAGGTTTTCGGGATATTATTTGGTATAATTGGATTTTTACATGGTTGTTATAATTCTGCTATAATGGCACTTTATATGGATATTACAAATCCAAAAATTGGAGCAACTCAATTTTCAATTTTAACTAGTCTTGCAAATTTAGGCGAGATAGGTGTTGGGAATACTTTAAGTGGTACTTTTATCCATCTACTTGGTTTCAGTCGGTTTTTCCTATACTCTGGATGGGTTTTTGGTCCAGCATTACTTGTTTTATACTTTATTAGATCTAAAAAGTTCAATTAATATATTGCCCTATTCTAATAAATCATATCGAAGCTTTGCATCTTTTATAAGTTCAGTTTTTGTACCATTTTTATGAAATAATGTAAGAGTTGTTCCTTCAACCGGACATCCCTTTGAGTAACATATATCAAGATGCATATCGCTTTCAACCTTGCCACCAACATGAACACTCATTCCATAAGCAATATGGAGCCCAACCTTTTCATCTTCAAGAATATTGCCTGTTATAACCGCATTTGGGTTGCATCCGATTCCTAATTCGGCTACATTTGTACGTGTTTTATTTTCTGAAAATAATTTACGCATCTCTTCTCCTTTTTTTCCATTACCAATGATTTCAACTATTCTATTATTTTTTACAATAAATTTTACAATTTCTCCATTATAACCAGCTGGCCAGATTCCTTCTGTTTTGCTCTCTCCAAATTCATTGACTTCTTCAGAGTTTGCTTCATATGGAGCTATGTATCCCTCTCCACTTGGAAAATTGATGCTTTGGCCTGTTTTTGTACATTCACCAGTATCTGATTTTCCTTCTCTATTTCTTAAATCCAAATAAAGACGATCACCTGTTGAGAATAAAACCTCTGCTCCAAGAGAGTTATTTAACAATTTTTTGATTTCATTAGCATACTTTTTAACTTTCTTATAATCTGCTTTAAATGCAGTTTTTTCCATTCTTTTTTCTACTGTAGGCATACTTAAGCCTCTTGTTATAGTATCTTTAGCGTTACAAATTTTTTCAATCGATGATGATGCAGAATATTCTGTCATTGCAATTAGTAGGTTTGATTTTCTTGATTTATCTAAGATCTCTTTTGGTAAAATTGAATTATGTTTCCCTGTCGCCTCAAATTCTAAATAATCTATTTCAAAATCTGACTTTTCTCCCATCTCTTTATAAATTAGATACCACTCCTTGGCCATTTCTCTTCTATCTTTCCACATCTTATTATCAATAATGTCATCATGAGGTTTATCAACTATGAATAATATTTTTTCACCAGCTTTTGGTGCAGTTATATTATTAAACAACTCTATTTTTTCTTCTTTTTTCATAATATCGCCTCCCCTTATGATGTATGTTGTAACAACTATTTCTTTATAAAATAAATGCAAAATATCATAGTTGTTTAATTTTAAACAATATCGACATCTAATTCTTTACCTAAATAATCATAAGCTTTCCAAGATTCTAAATTAAACGGACTTGCAGATATGATATGTATCTTTCCGTATTTACTAAATAGCTGTAGATCTGCATCAGATGGTCTTGAAAATGGAGAAGGGTGACTATGCACAGTACCAACAATTGAAAAATCTATAGGACGCATATGCATCTGAAATATTGCATGAGAATCACCAGAGATAGTACCAGGTAAAATGATAACCTCAATAATCATATCTTTTAATTCTTCATCAACTCTAAGAAGCCCACCAAACTCATTTGGATAGTTTGATTTTGCACATTCAAAAATAAGATCTAGACAATCCTTTTTTATCTTCCATGATTTTGGTAAATAATCTGTTTTTTTGTTTCTACTGAAAAAACCCATGATCTATCTCATTAACTTTAAACGAACCATCTGATAAAAAGTTTCACCAAATCTGACAAAACGTGCTTTTCTTTCCGATCCGGTAATAAGAATTTCACTCTCAGGAGTAACTGGAATAGCAAAGCTGCCATCAATTACAAGCTTTGATTCCTTACTTTTTGCCAGAAGCGTTATTCCTATCTTTCCTTTCATTGGGACAATCCATGGACGTGCTGATAGTTTAAAAGGCGCAAGAGGTGCAATAAGCATAGCATCAACAGAAGGATCCATTATTGGTCCTCCAACACTTAGAGCATAACTAGTTGAACCTGTTGGTGTTGCAATAATAACGCCATCCGCACCCATTGTCTCAATAAGCTCATTGTCAACAAACAACTTTAAATAAAGAATTTTTGCAATCTTTGCTGTTTGAACTGTAGCCTCATTTAAGGCATCAGGAAGTCTATTACCATCAAGCATAATCTTTAATTTTGAACGCTCTACGACATTATAATTTCCTTCAATTATTCTCTGAAGGCCACCTACTGCATATTTTGATTCAACCTCTGCTAAAAAACCCATCCCGCCAGAATTTATCGCAAAAACAGGTTTTTCAATTTCTGTTACTGCTCTGAGTATTGTACCATCGCCACCAATTGTTACAACCAAATCTACTTCTTTGTCTATATCTTTTAAATTATAACCATTTATTTCTAATGCTTTTGCAACATGTTCTTCGACTAAAACCTCTCCATCTTCTTTTAAAAAATCAATTACGGTCCCAGCAAGTGACAGAGATTTTTTTACATCTGATCGACAGACAATACCCCATTTCATTATATCATCCTAAACTCGAGCTGCCTTCATAAGAGGTCTTAATTTAATAAGTAATGAGGGATGTTTTGAAACAAGTGCTTTAACAAGACCAAGCGTACTTATTTCATCAAATTTCACATCCTTTAATGAATCTGCAAGCATATTCAGTGTTTTATCTTCAAAACCAAGCATGATTTCCTTAACAATATAATTTCTTTTTAATTTTTTATAAAATGCAGCATCAACAGTTTTTTCATATTCTGAAAGAATTTCTGAATCAAATTTTTGCATTTCAACTGCTTTACCGATTGTTTCACCAGCAATTTTTCCTGCTTCAACAGATGCCATAAGTCCGCCACCTGTTATAGGATCAACTTGTCTTGCAGCATCACCTACAAGTATCAAATTATCACGAACTGATTCATATGGTTCAGATACAGAGACTGCTCCTGCAAGAAATCGTATAGGGCTTCCTTTTTTTACCCCAGGATGAGAATTTATAAATTTATCAAGAAGTTTTGTAGCAAGACCAGGTGTGCTTTTGCTTGCAAGCACTCCAATACCAACATTTGCAATATCTTTTCCTTTTGGAAACACCCATACATATCCACCAGGGGCTATATTTTTTCCAAGATAAAAGTCACAAAACTCTTTATCAACATCTACATTAGTAAGAGTATATTGAGCACATGTTTCAAGATCTTTTGGTTTTAAAGCAGTTTTTAATCCTGCCCATCTTCCAATTTTTGATTCAACTCCATCAGCACCAACGACAATATCTGCATTAATGTCTATTTCTTCATTAAAATGCTTTGCCTTAACACCTTCAATTTTACCATTTGCTTTTAAAAGATCAACTGCGCATGTATTGACCATAAGGTCTGCACCTGCTCTAACTGCTCCCCGTGCAAGCTCCTGATCAAAAATATCTCTATAAACAACATAACCTGTTTCATTACCAGCCATCTCAGCTGCGAGTGTAACCTTTGTTCCATCAGGTGAAAAAATACGTGCACCATCCATGTTGTTTGCAATCCACCGTCTACCCTCAAGCAAATTAAAATTGTCAATATTTTTACTAATGCCTTCGCCACATAAAACAGGAATCCCTACCTCGGCTCTCCGTTCGATAATTAAGACTTTTGCACCAGATTCTGCAGCAAATCTAGCTGTGACGCTACCTGCAGGACCGCTACCTACAACAACAACATCGTATTTCATGAGTTATCCTCCCAACTTATTGCACCAACAGGACATGTTTTAATGCATATTTCACAACTGATGCATTTTTCCTTGTTTACAGATGCTTTACTTGCTATCATTGAGATAGCATCTTGTAAACAAACTGATATGCACCCACCGCATGCCAAACACTTCTCTCTATTAACTACTGCTTTAGGCTTTTCCATATGATTCACCTTTTACTACTCCCGACGCTATAACATGAGCAACCCTTATTGGCTCAGGTATTACACCTCGTATCGTAGAAATATTTATTATTTCTTTTGCCTCCTCAATTTTAATACCCACACATTTAACATAAATTGGGCTATGCTCTGTTTTTACAGTGAAAAGGTTACCTTTTTTTAAAGTCTCCCATCGTTTTTCCCAATCATGAAAATTCTTTTCTAAAGCCTCTTTTATTTTTACAAAATCAGGTTTGTCTCTTGTAATAGTAATAATTGGTAAATTAGTTGAATCGTAGAGTCTTTGGATATCAACAATATTAAATCCTCCAAGTGCTACCCCATCAAGCATTGCAGCTTTAAGTTGCTGTCTGTGTTTTGTGTTTTGTATCATTTCTATACAGATGTCTGTTGCGTCATTTCCATCTATTGATACTTGACTGCTCAAAACACATTCTAGATATTCTCCTCCCCGCATTACAGCGCCTATTATTGTTGAGTATTTGTCTGTAAATGTGAAAGGTGAATCATCGATTCCTAGAATTCTGATTTGTTTTTTCATCTAAGAAAATACAACATGTGAAATGCTAAATAATGTTTCGGGATATAACTATTGATTTTTTTTAATAGTAATTTAAATGATAATTAATTATATCTTTTTATCAAAGTATTTAAAAATATTATTATATTGTAGAATATGGGAGGTAAAATTAATGGAAAAAATAAAAATAAATAAATATTTTATTATAATTGCTGTATTATTGATATTTACATCAATAGCTTCTAACTCTTTATGTATTTGTTGTTTTATCCAAGAGAAATCAATTAAATCAATTCCTGGTGTTACATTTATAGAAAAATCAAATGGTTTAAACAATCCAGAAAAAGAGGGGGGCAATACTGAGTTAGAACTAGCAGATATTAATAATGATGGACATTTAGATATAATATGTGTAGGTGACCATGGTTCTCCATATATTAATAGTAATCAACATGGAATTATGGTTTGGTTTGGAGATGGGGAAGAAACATGGTCAGTAAATCAAGTTGGTAATTTTGGTTATGGTGGAATTGAAGCAGGAGATATAAATCTTGATGGTTATCTTGATGTTGTATGGGGAATACATCATGATTATGGAGAACCTGGTTTTGGTGATACATTAATAGGGGCAGCTTTAGGAGATGGAACTGGCATGAATTGGATTCCTTGGGCTACAGGTCTTGGTACAGGTGGTGAAGATTGGGGTATGTTTGAAACCGATCTTGCAGATTTTGATTGCAATGGCTTACTTGATATTATATCACAATCATTTGGATGTTGCAATGGTTATCATCAATATGAAAACAATGGAGATGGGACATGGAATCATGTATGGTCTTTATCAGGCGGCAATACATATGCAAATCTAGAAACTGGTGATTTTAACTCTGATGGATTTCCTGATTTTGTTGGTAATCGAGATGAGACATATGTTTTTTTTGGAAATGGTACTTTTAATTTTACATTGAATCAGACAGGATTGCCAATTGGAAACTGGTATGGTCTTGACTCTGGGGATATAAATAATGATGGATTTGATGACATAATTGCTGGTGTAGGATCTTCTGGTGTTCATTGCTACGTTTATGATAAACAAAATGATGAATGGATAAGTTTATCAGATGGTTTACCAACGACTGGTTCTTATTATCCTCAATTTGGAGACATTAACGGTGATGGTTTTCTTGATATAATTGCATATAAAAGTCCAACTGGTTATGTGTATTTAGGTGATGGTAATGGCAACTGGATTTCTGATGCAACCTTTTCTATGCCTCCAAGTGGTGGGCATTCTGCTTTTGTAGTTGATGGAGATTTTGATCATGATGGTCGTGAGGATGTAGTCATCCAAGCGGAGCAAGGAAGTTGGCCTTCTTATCAAAATGTATTAAAGGCTTTTTCTCCATGGCTTGAACCTACAGAATTATCTGTTCTTGTTCAGAATCCTAGTGGTGGAGAAACTTTTAGAGCAGGATCTATACGTAATATTCGTTGGCTTTCTGCCGTCCCACAATCTTTAGGTGATTCTACGATTGAGATTCAATTATCACTTAATGGTGAGAATGGTCCATGGAATACAATTGTATCAGATATTCCGAATAATGGTTGTTATCAATGGTTAATAAATTGTGGGGGATCTGAAAATTGCAGAATTAAGATAATTGCTACAGCAGACTCATCAACTGCTACAGATATTTCTGAATCTGATTTTACAATAATTGGTGGTAATAGCCCTCCAAGTGTTCCTGAGATAGATGGAATAGTTAATGGGAGTGCAGGTAAAGAATATGATTATACATTTATTTCAATTGATCCAAATGATGATGACATATGGTACTATATCGACTGGAATGATGGCACTTATGAGGATTGGATTGGATGCTATGAATCTGGTGAACAAGTGGTAGTTAGTCATACTTGGGATGAGGAGGGTACCTATATAATCCGAGCTAAAGCAAAGGATATATTTAATGTAGAAACAGATTGGGGAACACTTGAAGTTACAATGCCTGTTAATCAACCAATACAACAAACATTATTTCAAAAATTATTAAATTAATAAAGTTATAGAAAAAGTCTAGTTTGAACTGATTTTTGAAAAAACATATCTTATAATATTATATAAAACAAAAATTTAAATAAAATTATTGTATACTAATTTTATATTTAATGGGAGGTAAAAAAAAATGAATAGAAAAATAGTTGTAGTTAGTTTGATTGCTTTTTTTATGTTGATATCAACATCAACTGCATCAAACTATGAGGTAGAAAAGATAGATAAAATAGAAAAAATAGAATCTAAAGATCTAGGGGACATGCAGTTTATGTGGAGTCTTGAAGAACCAACAGGTGATTTTCAAATTGTCGGCTGTGGATGTGACGGCGCTAATTTCTATTTGACTGGTGGAAATTCTGGAGCTGATCCAAACAAGGTATACATATTTGACTTCAATGGAAATTACATTGACAGCTTTGATCAGACAGGAACTATAGAGTGGGGGTGGATAGATCTTTGTTGGGATGGACAATATTTATATGGAGGATGTGATGGTGGAGTTATTGATGTATTTACACAAGATGGTACAATTGTAAATCAGATAACTGCACCTGTTCCTTGGCCGGTTGGAATGGCTTATGATCCTGCAACAGATCATCTTTGGACAACAGATAGATTTAGCGATACAAACTTTTACGAAATTGACAAGAGTGGAAATGTGATAAACACATTTACAAATACAAACCTTATCTATGGTCTTGCATGGGATGATGTCTCTTTTGGTGGTCCATTTCTTTGGTGTTCAGTTTTTGTAGATGGTGGACCAGAATGCACGTTTCATCAGTTTGATCCAATAGCAGGAGACTACACTGGGGTTTCATTTGAAGCTGTTGATCCAGGAAGTACTTTATCGAATAAAGCATGTGGTCTTGGTTTTACAACTGATTGGAATACTAGTTTAGGAATGCTTTTTGCTATTCAGCAATGTGATCAATTACCAGATGGACCAGGGGATTTGTTAGTTGGTTATGAGGTATGTGAAATCGGTGCAGAACCTGTCCCTGATTTAGATTGCTATGGAGATCTACTCTGGGTTGATGTTGAAACAGGTTCTACAGTTTCAGGATCATTCAATGTTGAAAACATTGGAGATGCAACATCAATGCTTGATTGGGAGATAGAGTCTTATCCAACAGATTGGGGAACATGGACTTTTTCAGATATGAGTGGAACAGATCTCACGCCTGAAGATGGACCGTTTGAAGTAGTTGTAGATGTTGTTGCTCCAGATGATCAGGAAACAGAGTTTGAAGGTGAAATAAAGATAGTTAATTCAGAGGATTCAGATGATTTTTGTATAATCGAAGTATCTTTAACAACTCCTGTAATTAAACAGCAAAATAATCAACAGATATTAATTCAAAGATACCTACATAAATTACAACAAATACTAAAGTAAAAACAAAAACTCTCTTTTTTCTTTATTTTTAATATGTTTAAATTATTTTTTTATATCAGTTAATGCCTTCATTCCACCCTCAAATGCTTTTTTATTGATATCTTTGTATTTTGCAGGTACATTTTCAAGAATTGTCTCAAGTAAAACACTAGATTTAAACGGTAAAATATTAGATGCTGCAAGAGCACCTAACATAACTATATTTTTTGTAATAGCAGCACCAGATTCTTTTGCTATCTTTAAGGCATCAATTTTATATAATATAGCACGTGTTTTAACCTCACTATAAACGTCTTTAAGATCTGGATATTTTTCACCACCAACAGCAACTGTATAAGGAACCACTGGGTTGACATCAGTTATCACTATAGTTTTTTTATTTGCATATGTAATATTTCTTAAAACTTCAACAGGCTCCGTACTTATAATGGCATCAGCGGTACCCATAGCAACCAAAGGACTTGAAACATCCCCCATCCTTGCAGTACAATTTACAGCTCCCCCTCTTTGTGCCATACCATGAATCTCAGAAACAAAAATATCTATTTTTGCTTTAACAGCTGCTTTACCAAGAATATTTGCAGCAGTAATTACACCCTGGCCACCAACACCTGTAAGAACAATACTTGTTTTTTTACCCATCATTTCCCCTCCTGCTCAGAGATCGCATTTACAGGACATATATCAGCACAATTTCCACAACCATTACACTGTGTCTCATCGATATGGACACTTCCATCTTCTTTAAAATAAAAAGCGGGGCATCCAAACCTACCAATACATGTCTTACATTGAATACATTTATCTTGATCTATACCATAAACAGGTACTTTTTCACCAGATCTTCGAATCCTTTGAACTTCAAGGAGAATACATGGTGATTTACTAACAACAACAGCGGGTCCCTTGAAATCTAACGCTCTTTTAAAAGCCTCAGTTGTATCTTTAATATCATTTGGATTTACTATTTCAATATGTTCTATACCAAGTCCTTTGACTACATCTTCCACTTTAATGAGTTTTGCAGGTTTGCCCATTCCATCAAATTCTGTCCCTGGATGTGGTTGATGACCAGTCATCGCAGTTGTACGATTATCAAGAACCGTGATAACAACATCATGATTATGATGAACTGCATTAATTATAGGCGGGATTCCTGAATGAAAAAAAGTAGAATCTCCCATAAATGAAATAATTTTTTGATCAGTAGAAACAGCAAGACCACAAGCAGTTCCAGCATTTGATCCCATACATAACAATAAATCAGCTACTTCAAGAGGAGGTGCTTTACCTAATGTATAACAACCAATATCAGTTGGATAAACAGTGCCTTTAGGAGATGCTTTTCTAACCGCATAATATGTTGCTCTATGTGGACAACCTGGACATAGTGCAGGTGGTCTACTAGGTAATTTAAGCTTTGATGGTAATTGTTTAGTAAATGGATTTTTTACTTTAAAAATCTTTGAAAAAGCATCTGCAACAATATCTGGGTTATATTCATATAAACGTGAGAAATGATTTGTTGATTTGCCATATATTTTTACATTTGATCCAATGTCATAGGCCATTGCTTTAAACTGATTTTCAAGGATAGGCTCACTTTCTTCAACAATTATCAATTTTTTATTTTGTTTAATGAATTTTTCACACATTTTACGTGGCAATGGATGAGTCATTCCAAGTTTTAATATAGAAACAGAAAGGTTCATTATCTCAGATACTTCTTTAACATAATTATAAGAAACACCAGAGGTGACAATACCAATATCAGATTTTTTTTCAGAGTTTATGATTTTATTAAACGGTGATTTTTCAGATATTTCTTCTGCTTGTTTCATTTTTTCAAGTAAAACAGGGTGTTTTAATCTCGCCGTATTTGGTGTAGTTACAAGGAGAGGATCTTTTTCAAAATGTCCTTTTTTTCGCGGTTTTTTCTTTTTATTAAAAGTAACAGCACCTCTTGCATGATTCAGCCTAGTTGTTGTACGTAAAAGCAGTGGAAGTTTTAACTCCTCAGATATATCAAATCCTATTCTTGTCATCTCTTTTGCTTCATGAGGTGTTGTTGGTTCAAGCATTGGAGCACTACCAAATAAGGCAAAGTATCTGTTATCTTGTTCATTTTGTGATGAATGACAATATGGATCATCTGCAGAGATAATTATATGCCCGCCTCTACAACCTACATAAAGATATGTCATAAATGCATCACTTGCAACATTTAATCCCACATGTTTCATACAAGTTAGGGCTCGTAAACCACTGAATGCTGCTGCAGCAGCTACTTCAAGTGATACTTTTTCATTTGTTGAATATTCAAAATAAAAACCAGGATTCTTTTTTTGTTTAGTTGCATGCTTTGCAATTCTTGAGAAGGTATCAGCGATTTCTGATGAGGGTGTACCAGGATATGTTGTAGCTACATCTACTCCAGCTTCTAGTGCTCCTCTCGTTATTGCTTCGTTTCCAAGTAATAATATCTTTTTTCCAACTTTATCTTCGGTTATTTCCATCATTATTAATCACCAAATAAACAGATTAAGTGCTAATTGCCCCGGAAAGTGATATTTGTGTGGAGAATATAAAACTAACGAACACACAGATAATTTTTTTTAAAGAAAAAAATCAATATCTTATTTTCATGTTTTATTTTTTGTTTTCTACATATAATCAAGGATTTGACAATATGTATTTTTATATGTTTTTTCTACATATATTCCTGTTATATCTAACTTTTGTCTAAGAGATTAGTTAAGGTGTTGGCTTAACTACATACCTATTTACATATTCAACTGCGAAAAAGGTACTTAAAAGTAGAGTGAATATTGGGGGATGGAAGGAATTTAGCTGGCAGTTGTATTGCATCCCATCCCTCCTAGTGAGACCAGCTTTCCTTCTTTTTTTTGTAAGGCTTTTTTAAACATTTATAATACAATAGAATTTTTGTAAATGGGAAAGTATTTGTACTCAATCATTCATTACATTTTTGTCTGGTGAGGATAGGTAGGATGTACTGGCTAAAATAAGCCTGTGATATGCATTGTTTTCCAGATATACCGCATAAAAAATCTAGAGAAATTTGGAGGGAAAAAACTATGACAAAAATACAAAATATCGGGATGTATACTCAGCCAAAAACAACAACTAAACAAATACCATTGTTTGAAGAAGAAGATGATGGAAATTTAATACCATATATTGATATCAAAGATAAATAAAACTAGTATTTTTTAACTCAAATATTGGTAGTTGTTGGTATAGTTTAGCAATAAATTATAAATTCGAATGTTATAATGAAGTATTAATGTTAAAAAAAGTTGCTCTTAGCATAGCTGGATCTGACTCCTCTAGTGGAGCAGGCGTTCAGGCTGATTTAAAATCGTTTGCATTTTTAGGGATACATGGTGTAACTGCTTTAACATGTATTACATCTCAAAATACTGCTCAGGTAAAAAAGATACATAAATTGCCATTAGAATTAATTGAAAGCCAAATCGATGTATTATTTGATGATTTTGAGATAACCGCTGTTAAAACTGGTATGTTATTTGATGATGAAATAATTCAGATGGTATCTAAAAAGATTGAAGAATATAATTTTAAACCTGTTGTGGATCCTGTTATGGTTGCGACAAGTGGTGATGTTTTGTCGCAACGAAATTTAGCAGAATCATTTAAAAAACATCTTTTTTCAAAGACACTAATTCTTACTGCAAACATCCCCGAGGCATCAATACTATCTGGATTTGAAATTAAAACAATTAATGATGTAAAAAAAACTTGTAAAAAATTGCATAGTTTTGGTTTAAATAGTATTCTTATAAAAGGCGGGCATCTTGATACAAATGATGCAATTGATGTATTATATGATGGGAAAAAATTTTTTAATTTTTCACTTCCAAAAATTCCAAATAAAAAAGCCCATGGTTCAGGTTGTAGTTTATCTGCATTAATAACAGGTTATTTAGCTCATGGAGAAAGTCCTGTTGAGGCTGTTAGAAAAGCAAAATATATCGTTTGGAGCATGATAAATGATGGATATCAACCTGGAAAAGGAGCAGATGTGCTGAATCATAATTGTAAAAAAATATTGCTTTTTAACATATCTAAAAATAATGTTGATATATGGGTTGAATTAAAAGATGCTGTTGAACAACTTTTTTTATTATTGCCAATTAGATTTGTCCCTGAAGTTGGTATGAATTTTACATATGCATTAGAAAACGCAAAATCTTTTGATGATATCTGTGCTATTGATGGTAGAATTATAAAAACACAAAAAACTGTAAAGGTATTTGGGGATATTAATTTTGGAGTTTCAAAGCATGTTGCATCAATTGTTCTTGCAGTTATGTCATTTGATAAAAATAAAAGATCTGTATTAAATATTCGTTATTCAAAAGATAATCTTATAATGTGTAAAAAAGCTGGTTTAAGTATTGGTTTTTTTGATAGAGAACATGAACCAAAAACTACTATATCTACAATGGAATGGGGCACAAAACAAGCAATAAATAATCTTGGTTATGTTCCTGATATAATTTATGATAAAGGAGGAATTGGTAAGGAACCAATGATTCGTATATTGGGAAATAATCCAAAAGATGTTTTGTTTAAGCTAAAAAGTATATTAAAAATTAAAAAGAAATAACAATCATTGATTTATTATTTTGATTTTATTCGTTTTTTGTATAAGAATAATCAGGTTTTACAATCTGATATATTATTCATAAGATAATTTTTGTTTAGGTGGTTTCTACCTCAAACTCATACCAGGCTTCAAGCAAGGAATCATCATCACAGATTAGTACATCACCATCTTCATCTCTGAATGCTGCATAAACACGATACGTTCCATCGCCGTTCACAAGCTCACTAGTGTTAACCAATCCATTGAAAATAAGGTCTAATGCTAGCTGCTCACTTGTGTTTATCGTTCTAGTTGTTGTCTCATTTATTGTATCATTATCAACAACCCACTCACCTAAAGATTCATTATAAAACTGAACCTGGATCAACAAATAACCGGATATATTTGTAGAACCAACGTTCTTAATCTTGGACTG
>Ga0180431_10005142_pt1 | contig 16052 bp, 13 predicted proteins | sample SS_ome_11_FD_132459 | JGI IMG/M metagenome (GOLD analysis project Ga0180431, IMG submission 132459) | Hypersaline lake sediment archaeal communities from the Salton Sea, California, USA - SS_1_MS_1 metaG | ecosystem: Environmental > Aquatic > Non-marine Saline and Alkaline > Hypersaline >... | reverse complement strand
CGTTTCGCGCATCGCGAAGCGGATGGGGGCCGCAGGCATAATCGATCATTCCCAGGATACCGCTGGAAAGTGCGAGTTCGTGAGTGTTTTCGAAGACATAAAAACGTCGTTTGGCCTGTAGACAGTAGTGCGAACAATCGGCTGCATCGGCCTCGCTTCGCGCGCGGGTAACGGCTAGCGTCCGCCGAAGCGAAAGACACAGCGCATCACCGCGACAGGCACGCGCGGCATCGGGGAGGCGCCGCTCTGCCTGCGGGTGTTGGCTGGACCTCGGCCCGGGGGTGAGCCGGTCCAGCGGTGCAAACCGTGTCCACGGCCAATCCCGCATCCCACCAGCCCGATCCGCGCGATCGCCCCACCCCTACCCCCCCTCGCGTGTCGCCCTGGCCCCCCGGCCCTCTCGTCCTTGGCCGACGACGGGCCGGGGCCGGCGGGGTTCGGTCCGGGCGCTGGGCCTTGCGCGTGCGGTTTGTCCGCGTGATCCGAGTTGCCCGGCGTGCTCGGCGCGCCCTCTACCCCGCCTCGGGGGATTCGTCCCCGCCCGCGGCACCGGGCTTCTGTTCCCCGCCCTGGCCCGGTTCGCCCGGGGTGTGTTTGCCGGGGGACTCGTCCCCGCGCGCGGCGCCGGGTTCCTGTTCGGAGCTCTGGTCCGACGCGCCCTTGCCCGCACCGGAAGCCTGATCCCGGCCCGCGGCCTCGGGCTTGTCTTCGGGGGCCGGGGCCCCCTTGTCCGCGCGCTCGCGCGCGTCCACGTAGCTCATGCGCAGCTGGGCGAGCATCCCCTTGAGGTACCGGTCCTCCTCCGGGGTGAGGTTGCCCCGGGTCTTGTCCTGGAGCACGCCCAGCAGGTCGATCGTGTAGTCGGCGCGGCCGAGGTCCGCCTCGGTCTTGTTGGTCAGCGGATTCGTCATGAGCCCCAGGTCCACGAGCACCTGGGCCGCGAGCCCGGACAGGAACTTGCCGAACTTGTCCTCGGGCCGGTCCTGGGGGGGCTCGTCGCTGTGCGCGGACGCGTCCTGCGCGCGGTCGTTCGGGTTCGCCGGGTCGGCCATGGTCTGCCTCCGCCTGCCATTGGGTACACGGGATGGGCCCGCCATGCGCCGATGCTGGGGCGGGCGCGCACCTCTTCTTGTACCGGATACGTCGGGGGAGTGCAAAGAAAACCGGGCCGCGGCCCTCAGCCCTGGAACGACACGCGCGGGCGGGCCTCGTCGGCCCGGGGCTCGGCGGGCTCGGCGGGGGCGGACTTCTCGGCGTCCTCGGACGGGGCGTCCTTGGCCGCGAGCGCCTCGGCCCAGGCCTCGCGCAGGTCGCCCAACAGGCCGGCCACCTCGTCCACGAGCAGGGGGTTGCGGTCGATGTTCGCGCGCACGAGCCGCGTGTAGCAGTAGCCGTAGAGCTGGGCCAGGCGCTGGGCGAACTCGCCGCCGTGCTCGCGGTCCAGGGCGTAGGTGAGCTCGAGCACGATGTTCTGCGCGCGCAGGAGCGCGTTGTGCGCGGACTCGAGGTCGTTCTGCTCCCACGCGGCCTTGGCCTCGCGGCAGAAGCGCAACAGCCCGTCGTAGAGCATGAGCACCAGGCGCTCGCGGCTGGCGGTCAGCACCTGGGTCTCGAGGTACTGTCTGTGGCCCGGGTTGCCCATCGGGCGGGTCTCCGCGTATCGGCGGCGCACCGGTCGGCCGCGCCCCACAACCCCATTATCGGATCGGGGGCCGGTCCGGTCCAGGAGTATCTGCGCGCGCCCGCCCGGTCGGCGCGTCCGCCTCCACGGAGACGTCGACGCCGGCCGGGGCGCACGCGGACTCGCTCAACTCGCTTTCTCTCAGCCCCTGGCGTCCAGCAGCATGCCGATCACCTCGTGGACGCGGGTCATCATCTCCAGCGCCTCCTCGGAGGGGATCGTCTTGACCACTTCGTTGGTGCGGGTGTTGATCACCTGCGCGTACAGCTCGCCGGACTGCTCGAAGATGGCGAACCGAATCGACTTGGCGAAGTGGTGCATGATGCCGTTGAGGTCGCGGAACGCGTCCTTGAGCGCGTCGCGCTGCCGCTCGCTCAGAAGGTCCTCGTGCAGGGGCTGCTGCTGTTCGGCCTCCGCGGCCGGGCCCACTTGCTGGGTCCGGTCGGGAAGCACCGCCTCCTGCGGAGACGCGGCCGGCGCGTTCGGATTGCGCTCCGGGCGCGCCGCCGTGTCCGTGGTGGCCCGGGGGGCCACGGACTGCATGTCAGGGAACGACACCTGCTCGGCCATATCGCTTCCTCCCGGTTCCTCCCTCGGGGTTCCCTACGCGGCCCGGGTGACCGCGCAAAGACGGCCCCGGCGGGCGGGGCCTACGCCCCGCCCGCGCGGGTCCGCTTCGTTCACGTTGCGCCTCAGCCGAGCAGCTGAAGCACGTTCTGCGAGACCAGGTTGGCCTGCGCGAGCATCGCGGTGCCGGACTGCACCAAGATCTGGTTCTTGGTGAACTGCGTGGTCTCGGCAGCCATGTCCGCATCGCGGATGTTCGACTCGGTGGCCGTGATGTTCTCGATCGCGACGTTCAACGAGTTCGCGTTCGTCTGGAGCATGTTCTTCTGGAACGCGCCCAGACGCGCGCGCAGGTTGGACACGTCGTCGATCGCCTCGTCGATGAGCGTGAGGGCCTTGACCGGGTCCGTGGACAGGCTGGCGTACCCGCCGCCCAGGATGTCGCCGAGGTTGAGGAGCTTGGTTTCCTTCAGCCCCTGGCCCTCGAAGTCATCGTAGAACTCCACGAGCCCGATGTTGGCCACGGCCATGGACCGGATCGCGTACACGGTCCGCTCCTGGTCGCCCTGACCCTCGCCGAGCTGGAACTGCATCCCGCCCGTGAAGTCGCTGAGGGTCTCGGTCGTGTTGTGGATCGCGTTCGTGGCGTAGTTGCCCGCGGTGGCCGCGTCGCCCAGGTTGTTGACCTCCGCGGCGCGCGAGTAGAGCGCACCCTGGTCGTACCCGGACTGCGCCACGGTGACCAGCCCGAGCTCGCCCTCGTTGAACACGAGCTCCGCGGTCAGGTCCTGGGTCGCCACGTTGCCGGTGATCCCGTCGAGCTCCAGCGCGCGCCCGCCCACGGTCACCTCGGCGTTCTGGCCGTAAGCGGTGGCCTTCACGCCGCTGGTGCCCGCATCGAGCAGGGTGGCGGTGGTGTTGTCGTTGGGGTCGGTGTACTCGCTCCACAGCGCCCCTTCCTTGGCGTCGACGGTCACGAACGCGTCGTCCCCGTAGTTCTTGGAGCTGATGCGCACGCCCAGGCTCTCGAAGGCGAGCTGCCCGGTGAGCGTGGTGTTCGCCAGCTCCGTGCCGGTGCCGTTGTCGTTGAACACGAGCGTGGCGTACAGCTCGGAGTTCGGGCCATTGCCGCCGTTCATGTTCACCGCGGTCACCGCCACGCTGACCTGGTCGTCGGCCGCGTCGCCGTTGGCGAGCTGCACGTCCGTGGCCTGAGCCACCAGGTCCTGGTCGCGCATGCGGCTGTCCTTGTAGATGGACACGGTGCTGGTGTTGCCAGCCGCGGCGCCGGCGACCACCTTGACGTACAGCTGGCCGTTGGCGTCCGTGTTGTACCCGAGCCGCACACCGCTGATCGTGTTCGACCCGTTGGTCAGGTCGTCGAGGTACAGCCCGCTCATCTGGCTGTCGTCGATGGCGTTGGCCGCGGTGCCGGTGTCGACCTCGTGCGCATTGGCGAGCTGGACCATGGTCACGTCGCCGGCCGCCACCGCCGCGTTCGCGGTGAGGGTCAGGCCGTTCGTGGAGCCCAGGTCGCCGTCGCGGATGAAGCTCTGGCCGGCGACGCCGCTGGTGCCCTCGCCGATCTTCATGGTCATGGCGCGGTCTTTGTAGATGTCGTACGTGCCGGCCGCGCCGCCGGTCTTCCACTGCAGCCACACGCGCCCGTCGCCGTCGGTGTTCTTGCCCGCGGCCACGGCGTCCAGGTCGGTCGCCGCGCCCACGGTCACGGTCACGGTCTCGCTGGCGTGGTTGCCGTCCTGCTGGAACAGGCTGTCCATGTGGTACGTGGCGATGTTGCCCGTCGCGCGCGCGGTGCCGAAGGTCAGGCCCGCGGTCGTGCCGGTCTGGGCGACGCCCGTTACCGTGTCGTCGAAGATCAGCTGCGCCTGAACGCCCGTGGAATCGGTCACGTTGTTGATGGCGGTGGTGACCTCGCCCAGGTGCGTGCCGGCCGCGAACTCGAACGCGCGGCTGCCCTGCTCACCCGTGAGGATGAACCGCTGCCGGGTGGAGAGCGTGGTCTTGTTCGTGGTGTCGATGTCCGTGCCCGACACGGACCCGTAGGCCTCGAACATGGCCTTGCGGGCCTGCTGGGTGCCGTTGGTGTAGGTCTCGGACGTGTCCGCCGCTCCGGCGAAGCTGACGCTGACCGAGTAGTCCTCGCGCTTGAAGATCTGCTCGAACTGCGCCAGGCCCAGGTTCAACAGCTGATGGTCCGTGGTCTTGTCGATGTTCGTGGTTCGGTTGAGGCTGAAGGCCTTGGAGCCGTTGAGCAGGAACTGGTCCGAGTACTTCGTGGTGTTCGCGATCCGATCGATCGTCTGGATCGAGCTGTCCACCTCCGACTGGTCGGCCGCGACCTGCTGCGGGCTGGTGATGCCGTTGTTGGCCGCATGCAGGGCGAGCTGACGCATGGTCTTGAGGATCGAGTTCATCTCGTTGAGCGCACCCTCGGCGATGCCGATCACGTTCATCGCTTCCTGGGTGTTGCGCACCGCGCGCTCCAGGCCCACGGTCTGGGCGCGCAGCTGCTCGGAGATGATCAGATCCGCAGGACCGTCCGCGCCGACGTTGATGCGGTAGCCGCTGGAGAGCTTCTCCAACGACTTCGACAGCATCCGGTTCGACCCGTTGAGGTTGCGCAGGGTGTTCAGCGCGGAGATGTTGTGGTTGACCACCATACCCATCTCGTTTTCCTCCGTGAAAACGTACCCGCACCGGTGACATCCGTGCCACCGGGACCGCTTCGCATCCGTGCGGGCGCGGTCCGGGCCCGTAGAGCCGCGCGTTCGGGTGGGCGGCTCCATCCACCCGGTCAGTCCACAGGCGCCTCCTTATGATCCGACGACCCCATTGGCTCCCCGGCGCATTGTGCGCATCCCGGACGCTCCATCGCGCATCGGGCGTCGGGCGCAGACACGCTGCGCGCACGCCCGCCCCACAACGACGGCGCCATGCGTGTGTACGGACGCGCGGGCCGGGACTTTAGCCCCTTTTTCGGGCGATTCTGTGCGCCGGCCCCGGCCCGCGCGGGGAGGGTCCCGCCCGCGGACGGGCAGGAGGCAATTCCCGCCGGAACGCCCTGAAACAGGTTGCAGCCGCGCGCCGCGGACCTATAATGCGCGGGTCCGCCGCGCAACCGGGCCCGATCCGGACCGTGCGCGGCGGGCGCTCGCCCGCGTGCCGGGCCCTGCCTGTCCGATAACCTGCGCGGAGGCCGCTCTGGATGCAGTTCGAGACCGTTATCGGACTTGAGGTCCATGTGCAGCTCCTGACCGAGACCAAGCTCTTCTGCGGGTGCCCGAACCGCTTTACCCTGGACATGAACCGCCACGTGTGCCCGGTGTGCCTGGGCCAGCCGGGCGTGCTGCCCGTGCTCAACCGCGAGGCCTTTGCCAAGGCCGTGACCGCGGCGTTGGCGCTCGGGTGCACGGTGGCGCCCTTCACCAAGTTCGACCGCAAGCACTACTACTACCCGGACTTGCCCAAGAACTACCAGATCAGCCAGTACGACCTGCCCCTGGGCCGCGACGGGCACCTGGACGTGGTATGCGGCGAGGCGACCAAGCGCGTGGGCATCGAGCGGGTGCACCTGGAGGAGGACGCGGGCAAGCTGTTGCACGAGCCGGGCCGCAGCCTCGTGGACCTGAACCGCACCGGCACGCCGCTCTTGGAGATCGTATCCCGGCCGGACCTGCGCAGCCCCGAGCAGGCGCGCGCGTACCTGTTGCTCCTGCGCCAGACCCTGCGCTACATCGGGGTCTCGGACTGCAACATGCAGGAGGGGTCGCTTCGCTGCGACGCGAACGTCAGCGTGCGCCCCGTGGGCGACGGGGCCCTGGGCGTGAAGAACGAGATCAAGAACATGAACTCGTTCAAGGGCGTGGAGCACGGCCTCTCGCTCGTGCGCGACGAGCTCGTGGCGGCCGTGGAGCGCGACGAGCCCCTGCGCCAGGTCACCTGGGGGTACTCGGTGGACGCGGGGCGCGTGTTCCGCATGCGCACCAAGGAGTACGCCAACGACTACCGGTACTTCCCGGACCCGGACCTGCCGCCCGTGCGCGTGAGCGAGGCGTGGATCGCGTCCGCGCGCGAGGGCCTGCCCGAGCTTCCCGCGCCGCGGCGCGAGCGGTTCGTGCGCGAGTACGGGCTCTCCGAGTACGACGCAGAGGTGCTCACCGCCGAGCGGGGCATGGCCGACTATTACGAGGACCTGACGCGCGCCACGGGCGACCCCAAGGCCTCGGCGAACTGGGTGCAAAACGATGTGCTGCGCGCGCTCAACGAACGCGGGCTCACGATCGAGGCGTTCCCGGTGACCGCGGCGATGCTGGCCGAGCTCATGGGTCTCGTGGACGGCGGCACGGTGAACATGCCCACCGCGCGCGAATTGTTCGGCCGTCTTGTCGAACAGGGCGGGGGGTCGGCGGCGGCGCTCGTGCAGGCCGAGGGCCTGGGCCAGGTCGCGGACGCCGACCGCATCGCGGCCCTGCTGGACGAGGCCGTGGCCCGCAACCCGAAAGCGGCCAAGGACCTGGAGAACGGACGCCTGAAGAGCGCCGGGTACTTCATCGGCCAGGTGATGCGCGGGCTCCAGGGCCGCGGCGACCCGCGGGCCATCCAGGCCGCGATCGCGGATCGGTTCGACATTGATCCGTCCCTGCTTGCAAAGGGGAAGAAAAAAAAGTAGAGTAAGGCAAAGTCGACAACGGTCGCTGCGGCCGCGTGGGGGCGGGCGCGGCGGACCGCGGACACGCCTGGGGGGACCTCGGTCCAGGAGGAGCCATGATCCGCTACACGTGCGACAAGTGCGGCAAGGAGATCCACGAACGCGAACCGCGGTACGAGGCGTCCATCGAGGCCGGGCCGGCCTACGAGGAGGGCGAGGACCTGTTGGCGAACGTGGACTTCGGCGGCGAGGAGTCGCTCACCGAGATGATGGAGCGGCTGGACCGCGAGGCCTGGCAGGACGCGGGCGGCGGGTCGTTCCGGTTCGACCTGTGCGAGGCCTGCTACCGCGAGTTCATCGAGAGCCCCCTGTTCAAGACCGCGCGCTCGCGCGGCGGGCTGCGCCGCTAGGCGCGCGGGCCGGATCACACAGCGCGCAGTGCGGCACGGGCGCCGGGCGGCCTGGGCGGGCCGCGGGCGGGAAGGGCCGTTGCCGCAGAACAAGGAGTTGGCTTCAAGAGAGTGGAAGTGGCACTGTCACATGACGTCATCAGCACCAAAACTGTTCATCTCCTATAGCTGGACGTCACCCTCCCACGAAGAGTGGGTGCTCTCGCTTGCAACTGACCTTCGCGATAATGGTGTCGACGTGATTCTTGACAAATGGGACCTGAAGGAAGGCCATGATGCACACGCCTTCATGGAGAAGATGGTCACTGATCCGGGGATCAAGAAGGTCATGATGGTTTGTGACCGTCTCTACGCGGAGAAGGCTAATGGACGAAGGGGTGGTGTGGGTACGGAGACTCAGATCCTGTCCGCAGAGATCTACAGGAAAGGGAACCAGACCAAGTTCGTAGCGGTGTTGCCGGAGCGCGACGACCAGGGCAACCCTTTCCTGCCAGCATACTACAAGTCCCGCGTCTACATCGATCTCAGCCGCCCCGAACTGTACAGCCCGAACTTTGAGCAGCTTCTGCGCTGGATCTATGACAAGCCCCTCCACAAGAGGCCGGATCTGGGCAAGGCCCCCGCATTCCTAACAGATGATGAGGGTATCTCACTGGGGACGGCTGCGCGCTTTCGTCGAGCGATGAACGCCGTTCGCGAGAATATGCCTTATTGCGAAGGTGCGCTTGAGGAGTACTTCGACACGTATGCTGAACAGCTGGAACGCTTCCGTATCGAGAGAGACGATGGAGAGTTTGATAACAAAGTCGTCGAAAACATTGAGAGGTTTCTTCCATATAGGAACCAAGCCATAGACGTGTTCATGGCTCTTGCACGATACCGTGCAACGCAAGAGTCGTGGGAAACCGTGCACCGCTTCTTTGAGCAACTGATCCCCTATCTCGATTGCCCTGCAAACGTCAGCAGTTGTCTGAGCCTGGATTTCGATAACTACAGGTTCATCGTGCATGAGTTGTTCCTTTATGCCGTCGCTGCATTGGTTCGTAGGCAATGCTTCTCAGGTGTCGCGCACCTTCTACGCCAGCACTACTACGTTGATGCGGATGTCAGACGTGGGCCTGATGCAATGGTAGCATTCTCAGAGTTCTGGAGGGGGCCGGACTCGCTAGAACACAGAAACAAGAGGCTCCAGCTTCGTCGTGCTTCACTTCATGCCGACTTACTGGAACAGCGATCCTACGCGCCAGCCCTACCCTTCAATCAACTGATGCAGGCGGACTTGATACTCTTCGTCAGGGACTGCCTTGACTGCCTGCGCACCGAGCGTTCGCAGGCTTGGTGGCCAGTAACACTCCTGTATGCAAGCCGACAGTACGGCCCGTTCGAAGCGTTCGCTCGCGGTCAGTCCGCGAGGCGTTTCGCGCAGCTCAAGCAAGTCTTTGACATCGAAGAGAAGGAGGACCTACTGCCGCTCGCAGAGGCATTCAAAGCACACAGGCTCAGGTTGCCAAGCTGGGGGATATATTCCGCCAATCCATTCGGACTGATGGGCTTCGACAGGTTGGCAAGTCTCCCATGAGAAGGAGCATGACAGATTGTTCGGGCGGATGCGCAACGGCCGCGCTCCGCTGGTCTTCATCGTTGACGAGGAACGCATGATGGCAACCCCAAACGAGCCCGACGACCGCGCGGCGCGCGCGCCCGAGTCCCGGGCCGCGCTCGAGGCCGACGGCGAGGAACGCCCCCCTGCCGAGGCGGACGGGGAGGAGCCGTCCCCGTCCGAGGCCGCCGGGGGGGAGCCGTCCCCGTCCGAGGCCGCCGGGGAGGAGCCGTCCCCGTCCGAGGCCGCCGGGGGGGAGCCGTCCCCGTCCGAGGCCGCCGGGGAGGAGCCGTCCCCGTCCGAGGCCGCGGGGGAGGAAGAGGCCCCGCCCGAGGCCGCGGGGGAGGAAGTCGACGACCGCGAGGCGCTGGACCTGCCGCTCGAGAACGTGGTCGAGGCCCTGCTCATGAGCGCGCCCGAGCCCAAGACCGCGCGCGAGCTCGCGCGCGCCGCGGGCCGGCGGGTCCGGTCCAGAGACGTGGCCGAGGCCGTGGACAACCTGAACGCCACCTATGCGGAGAGCCGCCGCGCGTTCGAGATCGTGTGCCTGGGCGAGCGCTACCAGTTCATGACCCGGCCCGAGTACGGCGCGTACGTGCGCTACCTCGTGGATCGGGGGGACGAGCCGCGCAGGCTCAGCCCCGCGGCGCGCGACACCCTGGCCATCATCGCGTACAAGCAGCCCGTGCTGCGCGTGGACATCGAGACGATCCGCGGCGTGTCCTGCGGGCCGGTGCTGCGCCACCTCATCGAGCTCGGGCTCGTGAAGGTGGTGGGCAAGCAGACCGATACGATCGGCCACCCGCTCCTGTACGGGACCACCCAGCGGTTCCTGGAGCAGTTCGGCATCGGCAGCCTGGACGAGCTGCCGAACATCCCGGAGCTCCAGCGTCCCTAGCCTTGCCGAACCGGGAGCCTGTGATGCGCGCGCACACCCTGGACGCGTACGTGGTGCTGGGCGTGGACCGCGAGTACGACCTCACCGAAGACGCGCTGCTGCGGGCCATGGACCAGGCGGGCGTGGCGCGCGCGGTCGTGGCCGCCCCGGACCGGCAGCTCGCCGTGGCCGAGCGCGAGGGCAACGACGCCATGCTCGCGGCCGCGGGGCGGCGGCCGGACCGGTTCGTGCCCAGCTGCACGGCCAATCCCTGGCGCGGCGAGGCGGCGGTCGACGAGGTGCGCCGCGCCCTGGGCGCCGGAGCGCGCATGGTCGTTCTGCACCCGGCCGTGCAGGGCGTGCAGGCCAATGACGAGCTCGTGTGGCCGCTGGTGGCCGCGGCGGCCCGGGCCGGGGCGCCCGTGTACGTGCACACGGGCCCGCCCGGGCACGCCACGCCGTGGATGGTCGTGGACCTGGCCCGGCGGTTCCCGGAGGCGGCCCTGATCCTCGGGCACTGCGGGGCCACGGACCTGTGGAACGACGTGGTGCCCGCCGCGCGCGCGGCAGAGAACCTGTACCTGGAGAGCTCCCTGGCGCGGCCCTTCCTGTTCGCGGGGTATCTACGCGAGTTGGGCGCGGGCCGCGGGGTGATGGGCAGCTTCGCCCCGCTCAACGACCTCGGGTTCGAGTGGGCCCGGATGCGCGAGGTGCTCGCGCCCGAGGCGTACGCGCAGGTGTACGGGCCCACCCTTGCGGGCCTGTTGGGCGAGGGTCGGCCGTGATCGTGGACTGCCACACGCATTGGGGCATGGCCTGGACCGCGCGCGACGGCGAGGACCCCGCGCGCTGGCTGGCAGAGCTCGACCGCCTGGGCGTGGACCGGGCGGTTGTGATGCCCCACGAGGGGATCCGGCGCCTGGACCGGTGCGCGGCGGACAACGACCGGGTGGCCCGCGTGGCCCGGCGCGCGGCCGGGAGGCTGTTGCCCGCGGCCACGGCCTGGCCCCAGGCCGGAACAGAGGCCCTGGCCGAGGCCCGGCGCGCCATCGAGATGCTGGGCGCGCGTGCGCTCAAGTTCCACCCCTGGATGCAGGGGTTCAGCACCGCGGAGGCGGTGTTCGGCGAGCTTTGCGCGCTCGCGGGCGAGAAGGGCGTGCCCGTGGTGTTCCACGACGGGACCCCGTGTTACGCGCTACCCGAGCAGGTGGGCGGGCTCGCGCGCCGGTTCCCGGCGACCACGTTCGTGCTCGGGCACGGCGGGCTGTTGTGGCACTGGCGCAGCGCGCTCGCCGCGGCCGAGCGGCCCAACGTGTGGGTGTGCCTGTGCGGGCCGCACCAGCGGGCCATCGAGCGCTTCTGCGCCCAGGCGGATCCGGACCGGCTGGTGTGGGGCTCCGACTACGGGTTCGGGTTGGAGGCCAGCTGCCTGGACTACCGGCTCGCCGCGCTGCGCGGGGCGCGCGTGCCCGAAGAGCTCCAGGCGCGGATCCTGGGCGAGAACGCCCTGCGCCTGCTGGGCCTGGCCGAGTAAGCTGCCCGGCGAGGGTGCACGAAGTCCGAGTGGACAGAAACGTCGAGGAGGCACAGACGTCCCATGCCCACGTACGCATACGAACACACGCAGGGCACGGGGTGCGGCCTGGGCGAGCGGTTCCTGGTCGACCAGGGCATGCGCGAGGCCGCGCTCACGCGCTGTCCGGAGTGCGGCGCGCCCGTGGAGCGCGTCATCACGCCCCCGCAGATCCGGCGCACCACCTCGGACAGCGACCTGCGCGACAAGGGGTTCGCCAAGCTCGTGAAGACCGGCGACGGCACCTACGAGAACGTGACCGCGCTCGAGGGCGAGAGCAAGGTGTGGGACCCGTCCAAGCCCGAGACCACCCCGGACCTCAAGCGCCGCCACCTGGACTGAGGCGGCCGGTCACCGGCCCGGCGCCGGCAGGCGCACGACCTCGACGCCGGCCTCGGCCAACAGGTCCGCGGCCAGGCCGTCCGGGTACGTGCCGCCGATGAACACCGTGCGCACGCCCACATTGATGAGCATCTTGGCGCACAGGCTGCAGGGCTGGTCCGTGCTGTACAGGTCCGCGCCCTCGATGCGGATGCCGTGCTCGGCGGCCTGCAACAGGGCGTTCATCTCCGCGTGCAGGCCGCGGCACAGCTCGTGGCGCTCGCCCGAGGGCACCTGCATGCGCTCGCGCAGGCACCCGACCTCGGCGCAGTGCTTCAGGCCCCGGGGCGCGCCGTTGTACCCGGTGGCGAGCAGGCGCTTGTCGCGCACGAGCACCGCGCCTACCTGGCGGCGCAGGCAGGTGCTGCGCGTGGCCACCTGGCGCGCGATGGTCATGAAGTACTCGTTCCAGGTCGGCCGCTCGCGCGGGGCCGCGGAGGCGGGCGACGGGGTTGGTCTGCGCTCGGGGGGTGCAGGCATGCGCGCCAGCATAGCCGGCCGCGCGCCCGGGTCAAGGGGGCGGCCGTGCGCGCCCCCGTGCGGGCGGTGCGCGGGGCGCCTTTGCCGGGCGGGCCCCGACCCAAAAAAACGCCCCGAAACCGCTTGACACTCCTCGCGGGATTAGCGTAGGGTTAGGTGCGATTTATCCCACGTAGGATGCGCGCCTGCGCCTTGGGGGTGTGGCGCTTTCGCGTGGCGGCGGGGGCCGGTCCGGCCCCCGGATATCCCGGCCGAGAGGCGCGCGGGGAGAACGGCAATGGCGAGCGTACAACGCATGAAGAGCTACCTGATGGCCAAGGGGATGCACCGCCTGCTTCCCCTGCTGGGCGACCACAGCCCCGGGACCCTGGTGCGGGTGATCGAGGCGCTCAAGGACACGGCCATGCGCCGCATGGCCTCGAACCATACCGGCGACGAGTACACCCTACAGAAGCGGCTGGAGGCGTCCAACGGGTTCTTCGAGATGGCCCGCCGCAAGCTGCCGGAGCTGCATCCGAATACCCGGCGGCGGCTGTGCGAGAACCTGTTCTTCAACGCCATGCACCTCGGCGACGAGGCCCGCGAGCGGTACAAGGACAAGCACGGCGAGTATCCGCCGTTCTTCCTCACGATCAGCCCCACCATGGCGTGCAACCTGCGCTGCACCGGGTGCTACGCCTGGCAGTACAACAAGGGCGAGGAGCTCAGCTTCGAGGAGATGGACCGCATCCTCACCGAGGCCAAGGAGGAGCTGGGCGTGTATTTCGTCACGCTGTCCGGCGGCGAGCCCACCATGTACCGGCACCTGTGGGACGTGGTGGAAAAGCACAACGACATGTTCTTCCAGATGTACACGCACGGGCACAACATCGACGAGGCGGCGGCAAGGCGCATCGCGGAGCTCGGGAACCTGTACCCCGCGATCAGCATCGAGGGCGGCCAGCCCGAGACCGACGCGCGCCGCGGCCCGGGCGCCTACCGAAAGGTGCTCGACGCCATGGGCCGGCTGCACGAGGCCGGGGCCCTGTACGGGTTCTCGGTCACCCACACCCGGTACAACCACGACGCGGTGTGCGGGGGCGAGTTTTTCGACGACATGGTCGAGCACGGCGCCGCGTTCGGATGGTTCTTCCAGTACATCATGTACGGCAAGGACCCGAACCCGGAGCTCGTGCCGACGGCCGAGCAGCGCTACGAGCGCCTGGAGGCCGTATGGCGGTTCCGGCGCGAGAAGCCGCTCTTGGTCTTCGACTTCTGGAACGACGGCGAGTGCGTGCAGGGGTGCCTGGCCTGGGGGCGCAAGTACGTGCACATCATCCCCTCGGGCTACGTGGAGCCGTGCGTGTTCGTGCACTTCGCCAAGGAGAACATCCGCGAGAAGAGCCTCGTGGAGATCCTCCAGAGCCCGGCCTTCAAGGAGGCGCGCCGCCGGCAGCCCTTTACCGACGACCTGCGCCGGCCCTGCCCGGTCATCGACCACCCGGACGTGCTCAAGGAGATCGTGGAGCGCTACGGCCTGTTCGCCACGGACGGGGCGTCCATGGCCATGATCAAGGACCTGCACCCGGTGGTGTGCCAGCGGGCCGAGGAGTGGCGCGCGTACCTGGCGGAGGTCGACCGCAAGGGCGGGCGCATCGGCTGCCATCCGCCCGGTGCCCACAGCGATTCGATGCCCGCCTGCGCGCGCAGCGCGGGCGACTGACCCCCGGGTTTCGCTTCTGTGTGGCGCCGAAGCCGCCCTGGGCGGTAGGTGTACTCACACAGCCGTTCGGCTGACACTCAATACCCGAGAATCTCGCGCGCGCGCTGCGGGGGCACGGGCGCGTACGCGCAGGGCTCCAGCGTGTAGGTCGCCCGGCCCTGGGACTGGCTGCGCGCCACCGTGGCGTACCCGAACATCTCGGAGAGCGGCACCCGGGCGTGGAGCACCATGAGCGCGCCCCGGGGCTCCACGCGGCCGACCTCGGCCCGCCGGGCGTTCAGGTCGTGGATGATCCCGCCCACGAACTCCTCGGGCACGGTCACCTCCAGGTTCATGATGGGCTCCAGGAGCTGCGGGCCGGCCGCCTGTAGGGCCTCGCGCACCGCGCGGTCGGCCGCCGCGGTAAAGGCCAGGGCCGAGGCGTCGCTCTCGCGCAGCTGCGCGTGCACGAGCCGCACCCGCGCGTACATGACCGGGTACCCGCCCAGGGGCCCGCTTCCCAGGCTCTCGTGCGCCCCCTCGAGCGCGGCTTCGCGCAGGACCTCGGGCAGGTCCTCCTCGGAGAGGTCCGAGTCCACAAACGGATGGGGCAGATCGGACGCGGGCTCGACCACCGCACGCACCGCGGCGAAGTGGCCCCGGCCGCCGATCTGCTGGTCAAAGACGCCCTCGGCCTCGGCGCTACGGCCCACGCCCTCGCGGTAGGTGACCCGCGGCGTGCCGACGTTCGCCCGCACGCGGAAGTCGCGGGTGATCCGGTCGCGGATGATCTCCAGGTGCAGCTCGCCCATGCCGCTGATCACCAGCTGCCCGGTCTCCGGGTCGGTGCGGTGCTTGAACGTGGGGTCCTCCCGTTCGAGCCGGCCGAGCACCTCCATCAGCCGGTCGCGGTCTTCGTTGGTGGCCGGTTCGATGGCCATGCTGATGACCGTGTCCGGGAACGTGGGCTCCTCCAGCACCAGGGGATGGTCCAGGTCCGTGATCGCGTCGCCGGTGCGCGCGAACTTAAGCCCGACCACGGCCACCATCTCGCCCGGGCCCACCTGCTCGACCCGCGTGCGCTGGTCCGCGTGCATGCGCCACAGCCGGGTGGCGCGCTCCTTGCGCTCCTTGCGGCCGGTCAAGATCCGCGCGCCCTCGCGCAGGAGCCCGGAGTAGACCCGCGTGTACACGAGGTCGCCGTGCGGGTCGCCCTGCACCTTGAACGCGTACGCGCACAGGGGCTCGCGGCTGGTGGGGTGGCGCTCCTCGATCTGGCCCGTGCGGGGGTTCGTGCCCCGGATGGGCGGCACGTCCTTGGGGCTGGGCAGGAAGTCGGTCACCGCGTCGAGCAGCGGCTGGATGCCCTTGTGCTTGAGCGCCGTGCCGCACAGGACCGGCGTCGCGCGCAGGGACAGGGTGAGCTCCCGGATGCCCCGGCGCAGCTCGTCCACGGTCAGAGTCTCGTCGTGCAGGTACTTGTCGGTGAGCTCGTCGTCGGCCTCGGCCGCGAGCTCCACGAGCCGCGCGCGCGCCGCGGCGGCCGGTTCGGCCAGGTTCGCGGGGATGGGCTGCGCCTGCACCCGCGCGCCGCGCTCCTCCTCGGGGAAGGTGAGCAGGCGCTCGCCGATCAGGTCCACCACCCCGCGGAACTCGTCTTCGCTGCCCACGGGCAATTGCAGAGGCAGCACGCGCGCGTGCAGGCGTTCGCGCATGCTGTCGAGCGCGTGGTCGAAGTCCGCGCCCACGCGGTCGAGCTTGTTCACGAACGCGATGCGCGGGACGCGGTACCGGTCGGCCTGGCGCCACACGGTCTCGCTCTGGGCCTCCACCCCGGCCACTCCGCAGAAGACCACCACCGCGCCGTCGAGCACGCGCAGGCTGCGCTCCACCTCGGCGGTGAAGTCCACGTGCCCCGGGGTGTCGATCAGGTTCAGGGTGTGCCCGTGCCAGGGGAACGTGGTCACCGCCGCGGTGATGGTGATGCCCCGCTCGCGCTCGTCCTGGAGGTAGTCCATGACCGTGGTCCCGTCATGGACCTCGCCCATGCGGTGCTCCTTGCCGCTGTAGAACAGGATCCGTTCAGTCACGGTGGTCTTGCCCGCGTCGATGTGCGCGATGATGCCGATG
>Ga0180431_10005140_pt1 | contig 16055 bp, 18 predicted proteins | sample SS_ome_11_FD_132459 | JGI IMG/M metagenome (GOLD analysis project Ga0180431, IMG submission 132459) | Hypersaline lake sediment archaeal communities from the Salton Sea, California, USA - SS_1_MS_1 metaG | ecosystem: Environmental > Aquatic > Non-marine Saline and Alkaline > Hypersaline >... | reverse complement strand
GAGATCAAGTACGTCTCGCCCAGCTTTGGCCCGATATCCGACGACCGGGGCCGTGACTTTGACTTTGCCTTGCGCGAGGTCTCTTTGGTCGCAGCACCCCACCAGAAACACTTGAGCCCCGGCGTGACCCATGTCCTGGGCAAGGAGCAAGGCGAGATGGACAAAGACAAGTCCACCGAGCAGGAGGTCTCGACCTCCGACGCGCCCAGCGTGGAAGAGCGCCTGGGCAAGATGGAAAGGGCGATGGCCGAGCTTTTGGAGCTGAAGCAGCTCATGGAAGCCGCCATGATGGAAGGCGACGACGAAGAGGAGGAAGTGGAAGGCCCGCAGATGGGTGAGCCCGCCGAATCCGCCGAAGTCGTCAGCCTGCGCGAGCAGGTGGAGGCGCTGGAGGTCGAGCGTGACCGCGCCGTGTGGGAGCAAGGCGACCGCCAAACCCTGACCGTCACCCCTGACCTGGACGCGCTGCTCTTCGCCGCGTGGCGCGCGGACAAAGAGGGCATGAGCGCCATCCTCTCCGAAGCCGCCAAAGCCGCACCGGCCAAAGAAAAGCAGCCAGCCAAGCAGCCTGCACCGACCCCCGTGTCGCCGTGGTTTCGGATGTCTGAAGCGGCCCCCGTGCCGGGCGGCGATGACATCAAGCCCGCGACGGACGCCGACCTTTCGGCCAAATCGCTGGAGATGGCCGAAGGCGATCAAGTCAAGGCGCTCAAAATCTACAAGGAACTCAAGGCCCAGCGCCTTCACTGAAAACTGAGGTTCAGACATGAGCAACCGCACCACTTTGGGTGTCGCCGCCGAGGCGCTGACGGCCTATCGCTTTGTCGAGGTCAACGCCACCGCTGAAAAGATCGACATGGCCGACAGCGCCGGGGCCAAAGCCCTTGGTGTTGTCGTGGCCGGTCACGCCGCCGACGCGCCTTGTGAGGTGACGGTCGAGGGCTTTGTGCTGGTGGACTTCGCCGAAACCTGCGAAGCCTACGATGACATCACCACCGACGCCAACGGCAAGGCGATCTTGGCCGACACCACCGGTCACAACATTTTGGGCTACTACTGCCCCGAACCTGTGGATGGCGCAATGGCTGACATCGCCAGCGGCGCGCGTGGCCGCATCTACCTCTACGGCAACAAAAACGTGCTGGTCCCCTGACCCGCTTGATCTAAAGGAGGCCGAGTCATGGCCGCACCCCCGTATCTCGTTACGGACGTGGACATCAACCGCGTCAGTGAATCCTTCGTGCAGTGCGAGCTGTCCAAGTTTGCGATCTCGACGATGCCCAAGGTCTTGTGCCTGGACAAATACAGCGGTCGCAGCAACAAGACCAGCTATGACCTGGCGGCGCTCAGCAACTCGCTTCTGGCGGGGCGCAACATGCGCGATTGGTCGCCCGGCGTTGATCCGCCCAGCCCCACCACGCTGGATGAGGTCGCCGTTGACTTCACGGTGCAGATCCGCCGCACACAGTCGCTGGTGAAGCCGTTCAAGCGCGGCGCCACCTTCGAACACCGCTTTGCGGACTTGGAGCGAAACATCGCCCCGATCCAGCTGTCGAAGGTCTACCAGGCCCACGACGCGGACATCGCCGCCGCGATGGTGAACAGCAATCTGTTCACGCAGAAGGACTTCACCGCATCCAGCGGCAAGGGCCTGAACAGCCCCGACGACTACGCCAACCAGCAGCCCGTGTTTGACATCGAGTCAAACCTTCAGGTGTTGCGCCCGCTGGCCAGCTTCTCCGGTCTGGAGGCGCGGTGCTACATGTCGGGCAAGGTGGCCTCGGTTCTGGCCACCCACCCGGACTACACGGGTGGTGGCACGGGTTCGGCGGTCGCCAGCGGCTTGCCCCGTCAGGCGTTCCTTGATCGCTTTGAGGCTCTGCACGGCGTCAAAACCTACGTCTTCGACAACCTGGCCAACCTCGCCGCACTGGGCGCCACGGCAAACATCGTCGAGGCGTTCAACACCTCCAACAGCACCGCCGTGCTCTTCTTTGGCCTCTTCGATGCACGCGGCGGTCTTGATCTGCGTTCCCAGGAGTCCGCCGACGCTCCCGATGGCTGCTTGGTCTGGGCCTGCTCGCAGGATCCCAGCGTCGAGCAGTTTGTGGACGAGCGCAAGCACGTTCAGGAGTTCTGGGGTCAGGCGGGCTACACCATCTACAGCCCCCGTGGGGCTGCGGCTGGCATCGGTAGCGACCTGGGCTTCTTCATGCGCCCCGTGACCAGCGGCGCCAACGGCGGTATTTTCGCTTCCTGATTGAGATAAGGAGCACGGGACATGGCCACGCAGACCTTTGGTGTCGATGCAGACCGCATCAAGGCATCCCTCCCGCAGGTCGTCATTGATTCGGGGACCGGGATCCTGCTGACCACCACCCGTGCGACCACGATCATCAATTCAGAAGCGGCCCGAATCTGCGGCCTCATTGACGGGGCTTTCGGTGAAGGCACCGCCGATGAGATCGCAGGCTTCGGCGCTGGCGATGTGCAGTACGACAACGCGGCGCGCCTGGTCGTCGCGTCCTCAATCCTTCCCATCCTTCGTGCCAGCCACCATCCCCCGTCGATTGACGCGGATACATTGGAGCTGCGCGAAGACCTCCAAGAGCAGGTGGATCAGCTGATCTCAGACCCTGCCCGCGCCCTTGGCCGGGTGAACGACGAGACAAGTGTGTCCGCCGCCCAAACCCGCTTCGGGAGTTTGGGCCTCTCCACCGCCACCAACAAGGCCCGCGCCCGTCGTGAATTTGATGGTCGCTCCAATGCCTTGGGTGTCGACGAAGGGGGCTTCCAGTGGTAAAGCAAGCGGGCATCACAGGTACCGCCGCCATGGTACAAGACCTCTCGCGCCTGCCCGTGGCCATCGATAAAGAGCTGGTCGAAGCCGTGGACATCGCCGTGACCGGCGAGATGGACCGACTGCGCCGCAAGATCCCCAGGGATACCGGAGAGCTTGCGGCGTCCTTGACGCAGATCAATCACCCAGACCATTACAGCCAGCCAGCGGGGTCCAAGGTCGAGGTGGGAACGCGACTGGAATACGCCAAGTACCAGGCCAAGAGGCTGCCGCGCCCGAATCCGCAGGTGGTGATAGAGGCTGTCGCGCAGAATCTCTTCCTGCGTCTGCAAGGGGGTGGCCAGTGACCGTCGCCCTCAAGCAAGGCCACTATACCTTACTCAGGAGCGCAAAGGCCGCGCTGCGCACCCACCTTGATGATTCGATCACCGAGGTGGTGGCCGAGGGCGTGACCGACTATGCGCCCGACAGTGTGCAGACGGGTGATGCTGCGGGCGCGGGGATGAACATCTACGCCAGCGACCGGCGCATCGCACCGCAGGCCACACAGACCGTCTTGCTCAAATGCCGGGCAGACAAGGTGCTGCGTCGTCTCGGTCTGGGCGTCAAAGACCGCCTCTTCATTCTGACAGCAGTGTGCACCGTCAAGCGGGACACGAAGGCCAGCAGCGGCACAGACCCGTCACCGACCCCTGAAGACGCCGGTTGGCAGACGGCGGGCGTGCTGGCGTCCCTGGTCGAGGATGTGCTGGTCAAGGAGATCCCGCAGGACTCCGACACGACGGCCTACATGATCAAGCCGCTGCCCCACACACAGGGCGCGGCCAATCCTCGCCAGATGAATCGATACACCTACACCGTACCTTTTGAAGTGACCATGCGGGTCCGCAGCTCTCTCGGAGAATAGACATGGCCGAAGCCAAACTCATCACGCCCGAAATCGGCAAGCTCCTGGCCAAGGTCGAGAGCACCAAAGGCACCAAAGAAGCCCTGACGGGCTCCGATGCGGTCTTCTTTGAGGAATTTCAGGGTCAGTACGAAAGCACGCCCATCAAGCGCAGCCCGAAGGTGACGGGGCGCCACGGCGTCAAGACCCTGCAAGGCTCCAAGCGGGTGACGTGGAGCGGACGCGCCGAGGTCGCCATCCCCGATCAATTCGACACCAGCAGCGATGTGCCGCACTGCGACTGGCTCTTGAAGGCGATGGGATTTGACCGCGAGGACTTTAGCACCGCGACCCATGAAGCGGCGCTCTATGTGCTCGACGCCAGCCCCACCGCTGGCGTGTCATTTGAGGCTTACGACTTCACCACCGACAAGGCCGACGCCAATTATTTGCAGGCGCGCGGCGCGGTGTGCGGGGGCACGATCACCTGCGAGGCCGACGAACGGGTCATGCTCAATGCAACCGATGGCCGGGCGCTGGTCGCCGCCACACCCAGCGACACCTACCAGGCCAGCAGCGCCGAGAGCCGCGCCGTCACCTACTATGGTGATGATCCCTTCCTGGCCGATCAGATGGATGTGGAGCTGGTCAATCTGAGCAATGATGACGTGTACGGCGGCGGCAGTCCGGGAAGCCCGGCGGGCAATTTCCGAGTGCTTCCCGGCTGGACCATCAATCTCAATGAAGCGATCAATGAGCAGCGCGGCGTGGGCGCCAGCGGCGGTGTCGCCCGGATGCGCCAGTCGGGCAATGGCGATGCAGTCACGGTCGATCTGACCATCGAAGAGGCCCTGCTGTCCAATGCCAGCGCGTGGGATCCCTACGCCCTGCGCGACGACTGCACTTTTATTGAGCTGCGCGCCAAGACCAATCAAGCCGACGCCACCGGCTCCGACACCTTCTTGGCCATCCATCTTTACGGCCAGATCGTCGCTGTCGAGAAGGCCGCGATGGACGCGCGCAACATCTGGAATTTGACCATTGAGGTCAAATACCCCGAAGACGTGGACGGCGATCCCGCCGTGGGGACCAGCCCCACCCAGGTCTTCAAATACAACGCTGCGAGGGGGCTTTACATCGACGTCACGCCCACCATTTCCGGTGTCCTCGCAATCATGCTCGCAAGGGATTCAAGCTGATGACCAACTACTTTTTGCGGTCGCCCAAAATCTGGTGCCCCGTCTGCCCCGATGCTGTGGGGGACTTTAACGCCTCCAGCCCTGAGATTTTCAAGGTCGAAGGCAAGCACCACCCGTGCATTGTCCTGCTGCCTCGCCCCACGCTGCGGGCGATGGAGGCGATCCAGTCGTCTGGTGGTGACAGCATCGAACAGGGTCGAGTGATTGCCAGCGTCATGATTCAGCGTCTCAAGGGCGACTGGAGCCTCTACGCTGGTGGTCCCATCAAGGACGCGGACCAGTGGCACCAGCTTGATGCCGAAGCAAAGAGCGAAATTGTGCGGTCATTGCTGGACCAGGACATGGAGGCCATCGCCAAAGCCATGGAGGTCTCAACCACCCTAAGCAAGGAAGACAGGGGAAAGTCCGAACCGCCGTCAAGCTGATTTCCATCGGCGCCGGGTCCAGGCTTGCGGCCCTGGGGATACCGGGTGAGATCCTCCACCACCTGGCGCTTCACGAGGATGTGTGTCCTGAGATGGGCGGCATGATGCCGTGGCAGGCGCCGTGCCTTGCCGATCATGATTACCGGTCGATCCTGATCCAGCGCGAGATCAGGGCGGCTTGGCGAGAGCGAAACAGGCTGAAAAAATGAACAGTTACCCGATTACTGCAGAGGTCAGCGTTCTAGGTCTGGAGTCTTTCGACCGGCTTGAAAAGACCGTCAAGAGCCTTGACGGGTCCACGCAGAAGTTCGGCAAGACATGGGCAGGCACAAGCGAGGCCATGGCGACGACCGCCAAGCGCCTGAGCAAGGCCACCAAGGATGTAGGGCGCGCTGCAGGACGCGCCAGGGTGGATCTGGGCGACCTGGCCACATCGTTCCGTGATATGGGCGACTTCGGGACGCGCGCAGGCGACGTGATCGATCAATTCTCAGTGATCACCCGCGGCCCCATGGGCCTAGCTGTGGCTGGTGCCGTGGCAGGCATTGCAGGCTTGACCGTGGGCTTTGCTGGACTAAAGGCGGCTGTGGAGGCTGGCATCTCCACCAACCGCAAGGCGAACCGCAGCTTTAGGGCGCTGATCACCGAGGGTAAGCGCTTTGTGGCCGTCCTCGGACAGATCATTATTGGTGGCAACGAAGGGGCGAGCGCCATCGACTCGATGACGGGTGAGGTCCGGGACTTCACCAAGACGCTGACTGAAAACGCGGTGAAGATTCGCAACAAAGTGATCACCATTGCCCAGGCGGTGGTGTCCATGATGAAATTTGTGGGCACCGGACTAATGGGCGTCAAGGCGATTTTTGTTGGGCTCGGCAAGCTGATCGCTGAGCTGTCTATCAACCTGATCGCCCCCTTCGCTGACGTCATCGGTCGCCAGGTGGGCGCGCTACTTTTGAAGCTGCGCAAGCTGGTGATGGATTTTGCCGGCTTCATGCGAAACCAAGGCAAGGATGCTGGCCCCTTATACGAGATGGCCAACGCCCTGTCGGCCGCTGCAGACACCGCACGTCGCTTTGGGGTGGAGGTCAAGGCCGCTGCAGGGACTGCCGTGATAGGTGCTGGCTTCTCCGGCGAGCTGCAGAAAATCGATGCTTTCCGCAAGGAGCTTGACGGTGTAAATGACGGCCTTGAGCGCATGAAGCAAAACAAGGTCACCATCGACACCAAGGGCATCACTGACAGTCTGCGCACCGGTGGTGGCAAGAAAGGCGAATTTGACCCCACACAGAAGACCATCGGTCTAGCGGGGCTGGGCGGGTTTCTGGCCATCCAGCAGTCGATGCGGGCGGCGGCTTCAAGGGCACAGGATGTGGATTTTGCCCGCACGGTGCGCAAGGGTGGCGCCGTGCAGGACATGGCCAAGCTCATTGAAGTGACAAAAAAGCTGCGCGACGCCTTGCAGGGCGTGGCAGATAAGCAGGCCGAGGTGTCGAGGAGGTTCGGAATCAGCCTGCCCAATGCCGCCCGCTACCTCGGGATGATGTCCGACCTCAAAGACCAGATGGGAAGCACCTTCAAGGATAGCCTTGTCGAGACCACCGGGGCGCTGTCCAGCTTCTTTGGTGCTTTTGCTGCGGGAGAGTCCAGCTTGTCGGCCTTCGGTGATGCAATGGCCGATCTGGCGGGCAATATCGCAAACACCTTCGGTCAGCTTTTTGTCAAGATGGGCGTGGGTATGGTGCTGGTCAATCCCGCTGTGGGCGCTGGCCTGATTGCTGCGGGCGTCGGGCTCAATATGCTGGGCGGCGCCATTTCATCCAAGGGCAGCGCCAATTCAGGCGGCGGTGGTGGCCGTGGCAGCAGGGCTTCGGCTACGGCCACGGTCAATCGCGAGCTTGCACGCTCCCTGCGCGCCCCAGAGCGCCGAGGCGGGCGCAATGAGACGCTTGTGCTTCAGATTGGAGAAGAGCAGATCGCGGCCACTGTGCGCCGCGTCGTCAATGGGCAGATGCGATTGAACCGCATCGGGAGGCGCGCGCTATGAGCTTGACACGATGCGGGTTCTTCCTCCCCTGGGAGATCACCACCGCCACACAAATCCGCCTGACGCTGGCCGACTCCGCAGTCGGGGCCACCACCGTGACGGCGACGGCGACGGCAGACACGTATTACAATGACCTCGACGTGTCGGGCGCGGCGCTGGGTGACAATCTGCTGCGCCACCTGCTCGACCAGCTTGAAGCCGCCGAGACAGCAGCGGGCACAGACGGCACCTACATCCTCACCGAGGTCACGGGCGACTACCGGGGGCGCTACGTGATCAGCAGGACGCAGGGTGACGCCATCGATGATGTGACCAGCCTGGAGATCGTCAGCGGCGGTGAAGTCACGATGATCACCTTTGGCTTCAGCGCGGCGACCGCCACCCCCGCCAGCAGCACCGCAGACCCCGCGGTCTTCACGGCCACCAATCGCGCGGCGGGCGCCTGGATCCTCGACCCAGACCACGGCCTCTTTGCGGCCTACGAGCCCAAAGGCGTGGATACTGTGGTGTCCACCACCGGACCTGACGGCACCACAAAGCGTGACACCTACGGTCACACGACGCGAGGCACCATCGAGCTGATGACATTGCCCGCCGCGTCGGTCTTCACGCACTACAGCGACCAAGCGGCGTTCTGCGCCTTCATCGGGGCGCCCACCGGGGATGACAACGCCAGCTTCGACGAGCTGCGGCGGCTGTGGGCGCGCATCGGCGACGAGGTGTACTGCCGCTTTGTCCCAGACGTGGGCACGATCACCACCTACTACGAGATCGACCCAGGCCAAGGTGATGATTGGCTTTCCACGCTGGCTGACGTGGCTGAGGAGGTGGAAAGGGATCCGCTCTACTTCGATCTGACCCTCACCTTCTACGTCAAGGGGTGACGCTGTGCCCAGAATCCAGCACGCCATTAAGATTGAAGGCATCGGGGACGCGTCGGCCTCCACTGCGACCGATAAGCGCTACAGGTGGGCCTACTACGACCGTGCGGCCTTCGCCAATAAATCGACAGTCGATCCAGACAGCCTGTACCGCGCTGGCTTGCAAATGTGGCCCGGCGAGCTGTCCATTGACGTGGACTTCAGGGCGGGCACCGTGGCGCGCTCCAGTCTGGACTTTCGGCTGCGCGGCACCGATGAGATCTTCCGGCTGCTCTACACCCTGCGGCATCTCTTCACCGCAAAGATCATTGCGGACATGGACGCCACGCAGACCACCATTGACCTCTCCGCGCAGTGGACCGCCGACGTGCTCTTTCTGGAGCGCGAAGCGATGGGGCTGGACACCAGCAGCGAGACGGCGATCAGCGGGGGCTACAGGTACACCGTGGTGCGCGGTGCGCTGGAGACGGACGCCACCGCGCACGGGTCGGACGCCACCGACGATGTGTTCTGCTTTGACGCCTGCCATGTGCTGGCGGGTCGTGTGATTGAGCTTGTGTCTATCCCGCTGGACGGCTCCACGGCCTACGACGAGACGGTGGTGTGGGCGGGGGTGATTCGCGACATCACCACGGGCAATGCGGGCGTGACGATTGAGATCGCCGCCGATGACCTGCTGGGCCTGCTCGACCGCACACAGATCCTCAAAGACCGCGCCCAGGGTGTGTGCGCTGGTGCACGTCTGGAATCTGGACGACCGCAGGGCGATCAGCTCTCGCTCTTTCTCAAAGGGGATCGCACCCCGGTTGCAGGCTCCCAGGTCAGCAGCGACCCGCCCCGCGCCCTCTTTATGGTCGGTGACATCGTGGTGCGGGGGGAGTGGATTGACTCGCCCCCTACGCCCGGCCAATTCAATGGGAAGGCTCGCGGCGACTCCAGAACGTTCGCAGGGCGACAGCTGCCAGACGACCTTTCCGAGCTTGCGGGCCAGGGATGGCGCGAACCGTTTTCCACCCGCAGCGATGCGCCCTCCAATGTCGATGTTGCGTCCACTGGTGATAACACGCTGCCCCTGTCGAGCCATCCCGGAAAGTACCTGCTGCAAATCCTCACCACCACCCCCAACAACGGTGTCGCTGGCCCCAATGGTGACTATGACACAGGTGTCAATGCCCTGGCCGGTCGCATCCCCGTGCGCCTGGTGGACACCGAGGGTATCCTGGCCTGGGGCGATGAAATCGGCGTGACTTTCGACGATCTGTGGCTGGGCATCGAAGATGGGCCGCTGACCGTGGGGCCATACATCCAAGAGCTTTTGGCGCCTTTGCTCTCGGCGCTGGTGCCCACTCGTGACGGCAAGCTGACCGTCGCGCGCATGAGCGACCAGCAGATCTACGGGTCCACGCTGGCCATCGGCCAATCTGACCTCGCCACGCCTGAGATTGTCCATGCCCGTACTCTCTTTGGGGCTGTGGATACGGTGTCGGTCCAGTACAATGTCCAGCCGGGACTGGAGCCTGACCGAATCACCGCCCAGGACGTGGTGAAGTACCGCCGCCAGCCACCAGGCGAGGCGCAGTCCACAGAGCGCATCCTGCGCGGCGTCTCCCAGCGTCCCGTGGCCATGTCAATCATCCAGCAGCTCATTGGGCGATTCCATGACCCAATCCCGCTGGTCTTCCTGACGCTCTTTGCGACCAAGCAATTTGAATTTGGCGATGTGGTGGCGGTTACCAGCGACAAGATCTTCGCAGGCGACGGCACGCGCGGCGTGACCAATCACCCCATGCTGGTGGTGTCCCGCCAGGAGGTCTTCGAGGATGAAAGCCACATCATCGTATATGGTCTGCTCGACGTGGGCTTGATCCACACCCGTAGCGGATGGATTGCGCCCTCGGCCACGGTCGCCGCCAGCCCAGCACCCACCACGACCGTCATCACGGTCAACGCAAACGACTTCACCGACCCCACTGCAGGCCCCATCAGCACCGACGCGGCGGGCTTCGCTGCTGGTGATTTCATCGATTTGGTGGACCAGTACGGCACCCCACGCGCCACAGCAAAGAAAATAGACTCGGTGGTCGGAAGTGTGATCACGGTGCTGGCGGGCTTCGGCGTCACACCCGCAGCGGGCGATATTATCCGGCCCACCGCCTACGCCAACTGCATCACCACACAGCAGTCGGATTGGGTCTTCGTGGCCCGCGCCGCTGGCGACCTCAACGGCGACGACGCCAAGACCTACAGGATCTGACCCGTGGCCTTTAAGAAGCTCGACAGTGCCCTTGTGGACTCCACGTTGATGCGCCCGGTGGATGCCTTCACCCTTCAGGGCATCGACGCAAACAACCAGACAGCGTGGCTGTCGCGTGGACGCAGCGCCGCCCAGGGATACGGCGCCGACTCTCGCCCAACCCTGGCCACGATCCGCACAAGCGGTGTTCCGCTGACGCCCTGGGTGGTGTCGCCCACCGCCACCGAGCTGACCCTCACCCTGCGTGGCATTGCGAGCGCCACGGGTGGCGGGTCTGCCGTCCATTTCCGCCTGGTCGCGATGACGATGGGCGGTCGATTTATTGATGACTTCGACATGACCACCGTGGGAGATGATGCAGCTGTTCAGCAGGTCACGGCCACGCTCAATGTCCGCAGCGCATCGGGACAGCCGGTGGTGCTGTGGCTGGTCTTTGAATCGGAGCTCCTGACGGCGACGGCGACCAGTGACGGGCGCACCCCGTCTGACTTGTCCGTCGCTGGCTTCAAGGTGGACATCGGGGCCACCCTGGGCGCGGCCTACGACTCAGCAAAGCGCTACCAGCTTGCACCCGGCGAGGATTCCAGCGGCACGATCCCCGAAGAGCCCCTGGGGTACGTCGGCGCATCAATGATCGTCAATGACGGCAGCTCCAACAACAAATACGTGCTGCCGCGCTTCGGTGATGAAATTCTGTCGTACAGCCAATTTGATCTCGTGATGACCGAGCTTGGGCGCTTTGAGCTTTACGGGTGGTCGATTGAAGAGACGGCCTTTGATGCGCCCGCAAGTCTGGTGCCAGCGCTGCGCAGTGGGTCGATCCCGCGCGCCCGCACCTTCCAGGCCCTCTATGGCCAGCAGCACAGCCTCGCTTTTGAGCGCACCCGCGTGTGTCACGTCGGCGGCTCCCCGGACTTTGAAGACACCGGGCGCTACTGGGGGCAGGTCCACGCCTACGACGAAGCCCAGGCCGAGGACTGCTACTGTGCGGCCGTGGGTGACTTGCCGACCTACAAGGTGGACACCCGCACGGCCACCACGGTGTACCGGCGCCGATACAGGGCGCTGGCGCTGGTGTGTGCCGCCACCACAAGCCCCTCGGTGGAGAGCTTCAAGGTCGACATGACCGCGCAGATCGCCAGCTTCAGTGGCGGCGTCTGGTCCACCTCGACCGTGACACCCACGGTGGCCTATGATTCGGCGGTGGTGACGCCGCTCCAGGCCATCATCCTTGACCCTGCCGTCACCGCCGACCGCATCTTTCAGGCATTCAGCGACGGGCACCACCTCGACGGCACATGGGATTGGGCCGAGGTCAAAGCAGGCAAGCATGGGCTGTCAATCATCGACGCCATCTTCGAAGAGGCCGAGGCACAGCAGACCGTCACAGAGCGACTGCTGACCCTGCGCATGACGCCCACTGACGTCTCGCCACCCGTGGCCGATAATACCGACCTCAATCACATCAAAATCTATCACCCCTGCGCGCTGGTGATGATCGACGAGGGGCCGTGATGGCGATCCAGAACAACACCTACTTCCGCGCCATCGGCACCGCCGCAGACCCCACCGGGGCCACGCAGATCAATGTGGTCGATGGGCAGAACGCCATCGGCGGGTCAATCAATGAGATTGAGATTTTGCTGGAGAATGGCAATCACGTCCACAGCACGACCAACCGCCGCGCCATCATCGACGCTTGGAGCATCGGGGCCCCGTCCAGCTCCACCACCAAATACCTCTACAAGGAGGCCACCGCCGCAATCGTCGCTTTTGGTGTGGCGCTGGAGGCCCCGGCGAGCGTTGGCGCTGATCGTCAAGGTGTCACTTTTTTGGCGCAGTATCAGGGGCGCTTGAAGGTGGACATTTTGCGCGCCGACACGGGGGCGTCTGTGGCGTCCTACACCGGCAGCAATCAGACCAGCCCCACGACCGAGACGCAGACTTTGACATGGAGCACGCACACAGACGTGGTGGTGCGGGTGTCGCTGGCCCCGGTGGCGTCCACGACCGATGCCATCCTGTGGGGGGTGAGGGTGCTGGAAGACCAGACAAGCATCTGATCACCACTCCAGCGAGCATTCAAAGGCCAGCACAAAGCGCCCATCGTTGCTGCAGGCGCCATCCAGGCACAGCCCCGCGCCCTCTGCGCACCGAGCTTTGACGCCTGCGTAGCAATCCGCCGCGCCCTGGTGGATCACACCCGACTCGTCGGCAATGTCTCCCGACCCGCACGCCTTCGCCTTTGCACACACATCCGAGGCCCACATGTCGCACTGGTCCACCTCCACGCCTTCAGTCAGCCGGTCAGCCTGTACGGCGATGGCCTCCACGGGGGTGGGTGATTCATCCACCACCTCTTCGATGGGCGGCTTTACATGCTGGGTGTCTGTCTGGGTGCAAGCTGAAAGGAAGAGGGCAACGGCGACAAATGCGAGCTTTTTCATGGCGTGGGTTCTCCTTGATTGACCATGCTCTGAGGATAAGCACGGCCACTCCGCTTGCAAAAACAAACTCGCGGGATTATTTTTTGGACTGCTGGGTCGGTTTCGGCTGACCCGTCCTCTTTTGGACGCCGCACACGCGGCCACACAGTGAGCACAAAGAATGAAAGTCCTGGCAATCCACATCCCGATGGAGCGGGCATTTGCGCAAGAGAACGTCTCGGTCGGCACCGCCGATGGTGAGATCAGTTCAGCCAAAAGCCGCAAGGCTTTGATACTCCAAAATACCGGCGCAAATGACATTTATGTTACCTTCGACGGCGGCGCGGCATCGACCACCACGGGCTTTAAAATCGCGCCAGGCGCGGGCCTGAGCTTTGACGGCGGCGTGGTCCCCAATGGCCAAATCAGGGGTATCGCGGTGTCTGCCGCAACCAACCTTGTGATTGCGGAGGCTTGAAAATGGTCTTCATCACACCGGGCATCTCGCCGGGCGCTGGTGGTGTCACGACGGCAGCAAGCCTTGACGCCGCCCTGACCGCCGCGCGCGCCAGCGCCAGCTCCGGCGATCTCTACGAAGACACCAGCACGGGGATCGTCTACGCCTATCTCGACGAAGGCGGCGGCATGCTGATTCCGACCTTCGCGTCTAATGTCATCAGCGAGTACATCGACAACGCCACCGGCGATGCATTCCTCAAAGAGGGTGACACCGAGGCCGACTTCACCGGGCGCGGAATCACAGTGCAAGAGGCTGTGGCGGGTGGCGACGTCAGCAAGACCGCTGGCAATGACTGCATCATCACCACCGATGGAACGGCGGTGGGCTCCAGCGCCTCCATCCGCTTCGCTCCCACGACGATGCCGTCAAGGCTCGCCATCATGGCGCGCATCAGCTCATACACCGAAGATGGCACGAACACGGTGCGTTTTATTATCCGCGACGGTAACAAGGACTTCCGCGTCGGCTTTGAGGCGAGCAACATCCTGACGCTCCAGTCCAGCGGCACTGAAGTGGGCGGCGGTCGTGTCACCACTGATGGCAACGCCTTTTGGATCTTCTGCATGATCGACCTCAGCAGCGCCAACGGCGTGCAGTACCTGGTCAACTTGAGCGACCCCACGCGCCAGATGCGCGCATCGGTGCAATCTGACCTCTCGGCCAACGCCGCCACGCTGATCATGCTTGGCGTCGCTCTTTCCGCGCGCACAGCCACTGCCGAAATCCGGGCCAAAGAGGTTCATTTCTTCAAGGTGGATGCACCATGATGATCTACAAGCACGATCCGACCATCGACGGCAACCCGGCCAAAGTCATCAAAGCATGGCTCCCTCGCGGCGCATGCGTGATCGCTACCGCCGACGACTCTCGCACCTTGTGGGTGGGGTCTGCCGAATACCGCAAGGTGGCCGCTGATGGGATCATTTCTATCGAGGCCGGGTTGGTGCTGGAGGATTTGACCGCCGCCCAGCTCAAGGCGCTGGCCAAGAGCAAAGGCGTCAAGACCACCGGGAAGAAAGCAGATCTCGTGTCTCGCGTCCGCACGGCCCTTGCCCTGGGGTCCAAATGAGTCGGCCAGACAAACAGCGTGGAAAGCTGTTGCACACAGGGGTGGCCCTTGTGCTTGCGCTGGTGCTGTCGGCGCTGAGCTACAAGGCCGCGCGCTGTGGTGGCCCGGTGTACGAGGTCGAGGATTATGCAGGCGTCGTCGTCGGTGAAGATCTCAAAGACTCCCTGCGGGATGCGGGGGTGGAGGTGGTGGAGTGAGCAAAGGACTGAAGACATTTTTATGGGTCGATGGCCAGCGCCCCCGGCCTTCCACGCTGGCTGGCTGGCTGGAGTGGCTGGTGGGTCTGGCACTGTCGAGGGCGATCTTGCTGCTCAACGACACCAGGGAAGAGGGCGAGACGTGGACGGACGATGACCTCATCGCGGCAACCGCTGGTCTCCAGGATCGCGGCATGAAGGCCGTGTGGATGTGGTGGGCCACCTCGACGCGCGCCGCCATCGACGAGCAGATCGCCGACCTCGACAAGTTCTTCACGATGGGCGCCCGCCCCGATGGGCTCCAGTGGGACTGCGAAGAGCACTGGGGCCGCGCAGGTGTGGATTTGGCGCCGTATCTCTCGGAGCGTATCTTGTGGCTGCTGGACAAGCACGGGTGCTCGCACCTACCGCAGGTAGCCAGCGCCCAGGGCCTGCATTACGTCGAGGTGTCGATCACAGCGATCGTCGGCAAATGGAAGGACAAGACCATGCGCGCCCAGGATGCCGCCGTGTGCCAGACTGATGCCTTCACAGCGGGATACACCCAGGCTTATCTCTTCTTCAATCCCAAGCCTGGGCACTGGTCCCGCAATCTTCCCAGGCAGCCCGGCGCCATCCAGAGGGGCACATGGGAGGCGTGGCACAAGATGCTCGATGACGAGTACCACGACGAGCCGTTGAACGGGCTCTACAACGGCCTCGATCTGATCTACATGGGCAACGCGGCGCATCTCCAGCGGATCCCCGGCGTGTCTGGCCTCGACGGCATGCGCTGGGGCGTGGAGGCCTGTCAGGTGCTAGAGTCTACCCACCCTGACACCTTCGCTGGTGGCGGGTGGTGGTCTGGCAAGCACGTCAAAGGCAACGATGGCAAGGCTCGCATTGTTCAGGGTGCCGCAGGGTCTGAGCACATCGGAGCACCGTCCATGCCCCCCTCGGCGCCTTTCGATCTCGCCCGCGCCGTGGCCTTCAATGCCCGGCGCGATCACTGGGAGAGCATCCCCGATCAAGCCCTGGAGCGGTGGCCCGGTCTCAAAGCCCACCACACCAGTGAAGCCTTTGCCGAGGCCGCAGCGGCATACCAACAGGCGCACGGGCTGACCCTCGATGGCAAGCTCGGCACGGGCACCCTGGGTCACATGATTGAACTCTTTGGCCCTAAGCAATCCCCGATGATGGCGTTCATGGATGCGGTGTGCGCGGTCCAGGGATCCAGCGCTAGAATGTTCCGCCCCAGCGGCGTAACGATCACCGACGACGACATGAACGCGAACGACTGGAGGGTGGCATGATGCGACTGATTTTGATTCTCGTGGCGCTCTGCACGCTGGCTGGCTGCGCTGGTCAGCAG
>Ga0180431_10005139_pt1 | contig 16056 bp, 13 predicted proteins | sample SS_ome_11_FD_132459 | JGI IMG/M metagenome (GOLD analysis project Ga0180431, IMG submission 132459) | Hypersaline lake sediment archaeal communities from the Salton Sea, California, USA - SS_1_MS_1 metaG | ecosystem: Environmental > Aquatic > Non-marine Saline and Alkaline > Hypersaline >... | reverse complement strand
TTGTCCAATTCCGGGCGCCAGTGGATGACCCTACGCTCAAAATCGAAATCATCCCAGCGAAGGCCCAGCACGCTACTCAACCTCCTGCCCGTGGTGTCCATCAACGTGATCAACAAAGGCAGAGCATCGTGTACTTGCGATGCCACGTCCAGCAACGCTTGCACCGTATCGGCGGTTATGATCGGGCGGCGCGGATCACGCTCCCTAGGCTGAAGTTCCCCGGTTGGTTGTTGGTTTGAAGTGATCTAACCCAATGTAAGACAAGCGTATAGACCTATAGGATGTGGCTAGTATCGTTCCCATGTAAGTTGTAGGCAATCGCTTGACATGTCGCGATGTATATGGTACATTCGTTGCCATGTATGTGGAGGTGGTCCCAAACCGAAATTCCCCACCTGCCGTGCTGCTCCGTGAAGGATGGCGCGAGGGTGGCAAGATCCGCAAACGCACTGTCGCCAATCTTTCCAAATGGCCCAAGCATAGGATCGAGATGTTGCGTCGGCTGCTCCGTGACGAGCCGCTTATGGGACCCGATGACGTTTTCTCCATCGAACGCTCGCTGCCCCATGGTCACGTCGCTGCAATCCTTGGTACGATCGGCAGAATTGGGTTGGACAAGATCATTGCGGCGAAACGATCTCGCCAGCGGGATCTCGTGGTGGCTATGATCGCTCAGCGTTTGATCGCACCCCGCTCGAAGCTCGAGACTGTTCGCTTGTGGCAGACGACGACACTCGGACAAGAACTGAATGTCCTCGACGCCGACGAGGACGATCTCTACGGTGCGATGGACTGGTTACTGACCCGACAGGATCGCATCGAGCAGAAGTTGGCCGGGCGTCATCTCAAGCAAGGAGGACTTGTCCTCTATGATGTAAGCAGCAGCTACTTCGAGGGGCGCAGTTGCCCGTTGGCGCAGTTCGGTTACAACCGTGACGGCAAGAAGGGCAAGCCGATCGTGGTTTATGGCATGATGGCCGACAGCGACGGCCGGCCGGTGGCAATGGAGGTGTACCCGGGGAGTACCGGCGACCCAACGACCGTGCCCGATCAGGTTGAGAAGCTACGCGAGCGATTCGGGCTTGAGCACATCGTGTTGGTTGGGGACCGCGGGATGCTCACCGAGACGCAGGTTGGCCATCTCAGAGAGCATCCTGGTCTGGGCTGGATCTCGGCGCTGCGCAGCACGGCGATCCGCACGTTGGTTGAGAGTGGACAGTTGCAGTTGTCCTTGTTCGATGAGCACAACCTGGCAGAGATCACGTCGCCGGATTTTCCCGAGGAACGACTGGTGACGTGCTACAACCCATTGTTGGCCGAGGAGCGTCGTCGCAAGCGGGAGGAGTTGTTGACTGCCACCGAGCAACTGCTCGAGGGGATCGTTCGGGAGGTTTCACGCCGCACCAACACACCGCTCGGCAAGGTTGAGATTGCAGAGAAAGTGGGGAAGAAGAAAAACAAGTATAAGGTCGGCAAACATTTCGACGTGACTATCGAGGACGGGTATTTCTGTTTTTCCCGCAGGGAGGATCAGATCCGCCGTGAAGCTGACCTGGACGGCATCTACGTGATTCGTACCAGCGAGCCTGCCGAGCGACTGTCTGCACAGGAGGCGGTTCGCAACTACAAGAACCTAACTCTGGTGGAGTCGGCGTTTCGCTGTCTCAAGGGAGTCGACTTGCGTATCCGTCCCATCAACCACTATCGAGAACGGCGAGTCCGAGCGCACATCTTCCTCTGCATGCTGGCCTACTACGTGGAATGGCACATGCGCAAGGCCATGGCGCCGCTGTTGTTCCAAGACGAGCAACTCGACGAGCTGCGTCACACGCGTGATCCGGTAGCTCGTACGACGGCCTCCGATTCGGCCAAACGCAAGAAAATACGCTCGACAGACACATCCGACGCTCCGCCCACCCAGAGCTTCGGGTCCCTGATGGCAAACCTCGCTACCCTGTGCCGCAATCAGTGTCGGTTGTGGGCCGAACCCAACGCGCCAGCAGTCGATCGCCTCACCACTCCATCACCACTTCAAACCAAGGCAATGCAGCTACTCGGCCTCAACTGTTCCCAGTAGAAGGCAACCGCCCATCAACACATCTGCAAACAAATCAATAGGTTACGCTCGATCACGCCGGGGAACTTCAGGTTAGAGTGCGGTCCCACACTCGCCGCAGAATTTTGCTCCCGGGGGCGCCGGCGTCCCGCACCCACTGCATCGTACCCCTCCGCGAGCGATCTCCAGTGCCCTGCCACAGTTAGAACAGAACTTCGCGCTCGACTCTGGACGGGGACCACACGACGGACATACCACCATTGCCTCACCGCGCGACTCCTCTGGGCCGGCTTCCTCCCGTTCAATCGCCCGTAACGCCGCGCGTTGGTAGTTGACCTTCATAGCAGCGTAGTCTTCGTCGGAAAGCTTTCCCGTCTCGCGGTCGAACTCGATCTCCTTCAGCGCTAAGAGAGCCTGGATCTTGGGTGACCCTGACTCCTCCACGTCAATGAAGTCGAAGTTTTCATCCTCCGGCGACCCAGCCACAGCGGCGACCGACCCTGTTCGGCCTCTCACAAGGGGCTCGAGTACGAGTGCCAGAGCGGCCACCGCCACCACGACGCCAGCGAGTAGCTCGCTCATAGCCGAACTGCCCCAAGGCAGACCAGTTGGTCTTTATTGAGCACCGGCGACAGCCTCCTTGCCAACCATCCTCGCCTGATACCCGTCGAGCGCGCGCTGCACGGCAGCGCGACTAGGTCCACCACCTGGCCACAGCGTAATCGCTCCTCCAACCACGAGTAACGCGCCTCCGAACCACAGCCACCATACCAGTGGAGTAATGGTGAACCTATAGACCGCTTCCTCCGTTCCATCAGGAGACCCTGCATAGACGATGTAGAGGTCCTCCAACATACCACTTCTAATCGCAGGCTCCGTGGACGGTTGAAATGTGGGCTGACCCATAGAATCGAAATACTGACGCATCTCACTCGTCATCACCCCGTCTCTGCGACCCGATTTGGTCACTTCGAGGCTCGCCGCATATACGAAGCGGTTGAGTTGATCGTATTGAGATATGCCGACGTGAGTGAATAGATACTCGTGCCCGAATGGCGACTGGATCGTTGCGGTGTCACCCGGCTTCAACGAGACTTCGAGCTCAGTCTTGTATACATCCCCAATGAATGCCACGAAGTAAATCACAATGGCTGCGTGGACGATGTACCCTCCGTAACGGCGACGATTCCTGGCCACGAGTCGACCGAACGCAATCAGATAGTTCTCATTGTTGAGCCGGCGCCGTGCTGCCGTACCCTTGATGAACTCCTGCAGAATCGTCGCAGTCACGAATGCTGCAGTCGTAATTGTCAACAGGGCATAGGCGTGGTGCACTCCGGCCATCCAACCGAGCACCGCAACGCTCCCTGCAGCAGCCAGGGGTACCACAAACTGGCGCTTCAAATTGGCTGGTGAAGCACGGCGCCACGCGATCAGTGGACCAATCCCCGTGAGTGTCAACAGCGCAAGGCCAATGGGCACGTTCACCTGATTGAAGAATGGAGGCCCAACTGTGACTCGTACGCCCTTGAAAACCTCCGACACAACGGGGAACATCGTCCCCCAGAGAACTGTGAAGGCCATCCCTACTAGGAGAAGATTGTTGAAGAGAAAGCTTGCCTCTCGAGAGACTATGCTTTCTAGAGTCGCCTCGGACTCCAGCTGTGGCAGCTTTGTCCACACCAGGGCAGCCAGGCCGCCAACGAGGAAGATCAGGAACACCAAGAAGTAGTTACCGACTGATGACTGCGCGAACGAGTGTACACTCGATATGATTCCGCTGCGGGTGATGAAAGTGCCGAAGATGCATAGAACAAAGCTCAACATGATGAGTATCATGTTCCATTTCTTCAGCATCCCGCGTTTTTCCTGTATCATTACCGAATGCAAGAATGCCGTCATGGTGAGCCACGGCATTAGTGACGCATTCTCGACTGGATCCCACGCCCAATACCCTCCCCAACCGAGTTCAACGTACGCCCACCACATGCCGAGCGTGATTCCGGCTGACAAGAACACCCAAGATACGATTGTCCATTTACGGATAGCGTGCAACCAGCCGGTGTCGAGCCGGTTCGTCAGCAATGCTGCAACTGCGAACGCAAATGGGATGGTAATCCCGACGTACCCGAGAAACAGCAACGGAGGGTGAAACACCATCCCTGGGTTCTGCAGTTGTGGGTTGAGGCCTGCTCCATCAGGAGGAGTGAACTGCAATCGCTCGAACGGACTCGAAGCGAACAGTGATACGAGCACGAAGAACAGCGTTACACCAGATGTCACAGCGGCAACGTAAGGCATCAGGTGGTTGTACCGCTTGGGCGTTAGCCACTGGGCTGCCGCGGCGAATCCACAGAGAACGAGTAGCCAGAATAGAAGGCTTCCAGCCTGACCACCGTAGAAGGCTGAGATCAGGTATGGCGTCGGAAGGTTTCGGCTACTGTACTGGTAGACGTACTGGATATTGAAGTCGTGCCGCAAAAGAGCGACCAGAAGACATATCGATGTGACAGTGACTACGAGGAGAAGCGCGTAGGGGGCTCGCCTTGCACTCGCGACCAAGTCGGGATGGCCGGTCCTCCCACCCAGTATCCCGACCACCGTGCCCCACGCGGCCAGCAACAACGCGAGCCACAGAGACAGTTCGCCAAGAACCGTCACTTAATCATGCCGTAGGTTGAGCCTCGTACCGCGAGCCGCACTTGGCAAGGAGGCTTGTTGCGTGGAACACGCCGTCCTTCTCCAAGCGCCCTTCTACAACGACGTCAACATCGCCATCGAATGTGTCGGGCGGTAGACCGCGATAGACAACGGGATATGTCTGGTCACCATCAGAAACGTCGAAGTACACCGTTTGTGATGCGACGTCGCGACGGATAGAACCGGCGACGACACGGGCGCCCATCCGGATGCCCTTGCTATGAATGGATGTATCGGACGCCACTCGCTGGGCCAACTCCACGGGGGTCACAAAGTACACCCCAGTGTCTCGGACACCCGAGACCATCAGGTAACCCACGCTGGCCGTGATCAGAACTGCGCCCGCAACGAACTTGTGCCTTGGCTGCATTACTTCTCAAATCGCCTCATACTTCAGGATGTGACACCACCGCTATCGAACAAAAAAGCAAACCAACTAATGAATACTAGAACTCCACATACACTGGGTCAAGAAGTTTCGGAATCAGCCCAATATAGCGTAGTCTCCACGGCCCTCTGCCACCCTCTGTACAAATCATCTTTCGTTTCACCCGGTTTGAACCACTCGTACTCTCTGCTCGCTGCGAAGTCAGCCGGCGAATCCCATAGGCCTGTCGCCAAGCCGGCAAGGCCGGCCGCCCCTAAAGCCGTCGTGTCTAGATGAGCGGGCCTCCCCACCGAAACGCCGAGCACATCGGCTTGGTATTGCATCAACCAGTCGTTGGCTGTCGCGCCACCATCGACGCGCAGTTCGCCCAAGGCCACGCCTGAAGTCGCCAGCATCGATTGCGCGACATCCCTAGTACTGTATGCCATCGACTCAAGAACGGCGCGTGCGAGATGTGCCTTGCTCGTGCCTCTCGTCAACCCCACAATCGTACCGCGCGCCCGAGGTTCCCAATACGGCGCACCCAGGCCCACCAGTGCCGGCACGAAGTACACACCGCCGTTGTCCGGCACACTGGCGGCGAGGTTCTCGGTTTCGGCTGAGTCATCGATGATGCCGAGTTCGTCTCTAATCCACTGGACCGCTGCTCCAGCAACGAAAACCGACCCTTCCAGTGCGTAGGTCGGCTTGCCATACGAGTCACATGCGACGGTCGTCAGCACTTTGGTTTCGGCTGTTCGAGTCCGTTTGGATCCTATATTCTCGAGCAGGAATGCCCCGGTCCCGTAAGTGCATTTCGCCGATCCGGACTCCCAACAGGCATGACCGAACAATGCAGCCTGCTGATCTCCCGCTATTCCCGCGATCGGCATCTCGCCCCCAAAGAACTCAGCGCTTGCAACACCGACTACTTCGCTTGACGCACGAATTTCTGGCAGGCTCTCCCTTGGAAGTTGGAAAACGTCCAGGAGATCCACATCCCAATCATGGGATTCGATGTTGTACAGCAGAGTTCGTGACGCATTCGTATGGTCGGTAATGAATGTCCGACCATTTGTCAATTTGTACACGAGCCAGGTGTCGACAGTACCGAATACCGCCTCTCCGCGTTCTGCCCGGCTACGCAACCCATCGACATTATCCAATAGCCACTCGACCTTCGTTCCAGAAAAGTACGGATCCCAAATCAACCCAGTGCGATCTCGCAAGAATTCAGACCCGTAATGCTGAAGCAGTTCTCTACACCTCTCTGTGGTCCTCCGATCCTGCCACACAAGAGCTCGATGCAGAGGTTTACCTGTGTCCCGTTCCCAGACTAAGACAGTCTCTCTTTGGTTGGTGATGCCGATTGCATCTGGCGCGTAGCCTGCTTGGGCGATGGCATCGCGTGCGGCTTTGACGGTGGCATCGAAGATCTCTTCAGGGTCGTGCTCTACCAAACCCGGCTGAGGGAAGTACTGTGGAAACTCTCGATAGCCTCGGCCTGAGATGTCACCATCTCGTTCGAAGACAAGAGCCGTGGAACCAGTAGTACCCTGATCGAGGGCTAATACGGATTTCATCATTGTCCTAGCCTCGGGAGAAAAGGCCCCTAATCGAGTCGGTAAATGGCGGATAGATGATACCACGATCGCTGATAATGCCGCTGATGTAGGAAGCAGGTGTAACGTCAAAAGCCGGGTTGAATACACGTGCACCTGGTGCAGCGTCTACCTCACCACCGTCGCGCTCCTCAATTGGAATCGCGTCGCCGGACTTGGTAGAAAGGTCTATCGTGCTGCGCGGCGCGGCAATGTAAAAGGGGATCCCGTGAGTCTTGGCCAGCACTGCGAGGCCATAGGTACCTATCTTGTTTGCGGAATCACCATTGGCCGCTATCCGATCGGCCCCCGTGATCACTAGGTCTATATCGCCACTAGCCATCACGGTCCCCGCCGCACCATCCACTATGCATGTGACCGGCACCCCTGCCTTTGACAGCTCCCAACTAGTGAGGCGTGCACCTTGCCTGAGTGGCCGTGTTTCGCAGGAAATCACTGAAATCTTCTTCCCCTGTTCGTGTGCCACGTAGACCGGTGCGAGCGCAGTTCCCATGCCACCGGTGGCCAATGCACCGGCATTGCAGTGAGTCATCACCGTCGCACTGTTGCCGAGCAGCTCAACGCCAGCGTTTCCAATTGCCCGGCACATTGCAGTGTCTTCCTCCCATATACTCTGCGCCTCTGAGCGAAGTGCTTCAACTACTGAAGTCCGGTTATCGAAAGCGTTTTCGGCGACTCTCCTCATTCGATCCAATGCCCATACGAGATTTACCGCCGTCGGGCGGGCGTTTCCCAGCCTCGTGATCGCTTCGTCTAGCCACTCACGTGTGAGATTCGCTTGCTGCCTCGCAGCCGCGGTCAACCCCATCGCCGCCGATATGCCGATCAACGGAGCGCCTCGCACTCGCAATGCCTTGATTGCCTCGATCATGTCGTCGATCGTTCGTGCCTCGCGAAAAACCTCCTGCCCTGGAAGCAGGGTCTGATCGAGGTATCTGACATTCCCGGTGTCTGTCCAGCCTATCCAGTCAATTTTCATGGAGACAAGATCGTTTCAGTTGGTGGTTTCGGGAACCGTTTCTGCTTGGACCTCGCTACTGAGTGCGGCGTCGAGCACGACACGGTCGATTCCTGGTGAGTTTAGGGCGGATGGATCGATTCTAATCACGTTCCAGTATGCCCTCGCTGCTTTCTGCGGCATACCAGCATAGTACGAGGCACGACCAAGCGCGATCCACGATGCACTCACCGTCGAATCGAGCCGGACTGCCTCCGTCAATTCCACCACCGATTCCTCGAAAAGGCCGAGGCTGAAGAGTGCGGTCCCCAACTCGAGTCGTACCTCGTGGCTGTTCGGATCAGCCGTAACTGCAGCGCGCAGGTCAGGGAGCATATCATGCAATTCCGAGATGGTCGGTGGCGGCGGCGGACTCGCGGGCGGCATCGTGACTTCCTGCGGCAGGACACGCATCCCAACGCCCAGTGATGCCAGGATCGCAACGCTGATCAAGAGAGGCGTCCAGCTGCCAAGCATCTCACCTTTCAGCCATGCGAGTTCGACGGCGGGTTCGATAGGTTCCTCTTTGGAGTCACGTCGCCGGTAGGTTCGGTAGACAAAGATCCCGATAGGAGGACCTACGAGCCCTGCAGCTGAGACGCTCAACACGGGTAGCAACGAAAACCAGCTGCTTACGGGTAGGAACAACAACCCACCTATTGCATAGAGCGGGATCGCTGCAACAAATCCACGAACTGCCGCCGTACGTTTGCTGGGTCCGAAGTCGGGGCGGCCCGCCACTGCAGCACCGACGACTGCACCCGCCACGGTGAATATGGCAACAAGCAGGGCGAGCGCCCAGCCGGACAGAAGGCCAGCGGATACTCCTCGGGAAAAGCCCACTACGCCGGCATAGACTGCACAGAAGAGGCCAACGATTAATCCCGCATCGAGATCGAGCGGCAGGCGCCTCGAAAGGCTGTCGCGGCCTATCAGGCTTTCAATGACCTTACTCATGCCATGCCCCGAAGGTCGCACCACTCCGCACGGGCGGCCTCTCGATTAGAGTTGTGACGCACAGTACTTGCAGTACTTCGCATCTGCATCATGCCCCCCGCTCCCACATGCCGGACAGGCCTGAGTCGAAACGGGTAATCTGCTGGCTGCGGCGATTTCGACAGTGACTATTCCCGTTGGAACCGCGATGATCCCATATCCCAGAATCATCACCAATGAGGCGAGTGCCTTCCCAGCAACGGTTTGAGGTGAGATGTCTCCATACCCAACCGTCGTCATTGTGACGATTGCCCAATAGATGGACTGAGGGATGCTCGTGAATCCTCCTTCTTCACCTTCAATTAGGTACATGAATGCGCCGATAATGAGCACCAAAGTCAATACGGTGCCGAGAAAGACAACGATCTTGGTCGAGCTCGCCCGCAGTGCGGCTCGGAGCATTCGTGCTTCTCCCACGAAATGCGCCAGCTTCAAGACTCGAAAAACCCGCAGCAAACGTAGTGCCCTTATCACGATAAGTGACTGTGAGCCTGCGATAACAAGGCTGAAATACGTTGGCACTATGGCAAGTAGATCGACCAATCCAAAGAAGCTGAGTGCGTAGCGCAATGGACGACCGACCGAGATTAGTCTCAGCAGATACTCGATGGTGAACAGGATGGTGAACGTCCACTCAGCTGCTCGCAGCGCAGTTCCATAAACCTCGGCGATCTCTGCAACGCTTTCGAGCAATACGGCAACGATGCTCAACAGAATACAGACGAGTAGAACTACATCAAAAGTCTTGCCAAATGGAGTATCCGCTTCGAAAATCACCTCATAGAGCGTGCCTCTCCAGCTCGCCACTGCGATTCGTTCCTCCTCCCTCTTTGCCACCTTACGTTCAAGCCTCCATCAGTTCTACTGCGTATAGGCAGATTCGATCACCACGGGTTCAACCGGCACGTCTGCATGGTGCCCGTGGTTCCCGGTTTTCACCGCAGCGATCTTGTCGACAACATCCATTCCTTCTACCACCTTCGCGAACACAGCGTAGCCAAAATCGCGGGCGCCGTGATCCAAAAAACTGTTGTCTTGAAGGTTGATGAAGAATTGCGACGTGGCGCTGTCTTTGACCTGTGTGCGCGCCATCGAAAGCGTCCCTCTCAAATTCTTCAGACCGTTGTCGGCTTCGTTCTTGATGGCTGGATTCGTGGCCTTTTCCGACATCTGCGAATCGAGCCCACCGCCTTGTATCATGAACCCCGGAATGACTCGGTGGAATATTGTGCCCGAGTAGAATCCCTCATTCACGTACCTCATGAAGTTTTCCGCTGTGACCGGTGCCTTCGCAGGATCAACTTCGATCTTGATGACACCATGTGAGGTCTCGAATACGACCATTAGTTTGGACTCCTTTGGTTGATTAACAACAGGGCGCAACGCATCTACCGACCATCCGTAGGTTCATTCGTGAACAATGCTCACGCTCGTATCATCGGGAAAAGCATCCCAAAAGGGGAAATCGAACACCAGGGAAGATGGTTCTGCACCGCCTTCCCCGCCACCTTCCGACGGCGCAAACCAAGGTCCATACACGAAACGCGGGCGATTGCGCATTCGCCCGCGTTTCGAAGACCATATCAGGTCGGATCAGTCGGCCGGGTGGTGGCACATACGGCAATGCGTACTCTCGCGCCCCTCATGGTTGTCCGGAGTATCCGGCACCGGTTCCATTGCTCCAGGAGCGTGACACATGAGACAATCGTCTCTACCTGCAATGTCATGTTTGATTGTCGGTGGATCGATGGTTCGCATGGGCGAGTTCGGATGATGGCACCACAAGCACGTGCCACTCTGCCAACCAGCGTGGGTTTCCGGAACATCAGTGACAACTTCCATTGCACCTACTTGATGGCACATGAGACATTCGTCTCTGCCCGCAAGATCGTGCAGAACTGGCGCAGGCCGAAGCGTTTGTGCGACTGCAGCGGTCACAATGAATAGTGTCAACAACAATGTTGCGGTCATTCCAGCCACGCGCGGCTTGTCCATCCACCTCACTCCTTGTTCTTCGGCATGTTCAGTGTTTGATCTTACACCGGGTCGATGCATCGTGCCAATCCCCGTGTCCCTCCAAATACCTGCGGAGAGCCGGATTTGATCCCCGCTTCGTGCTAGACCTCTAGCCATGTAGTATGCGGCGAACAAACCCAAATTGTGGCTTCCCTGGGCCAACGGAGATGCGCGGCTATGCTATCAACCAACAGCGTAAATTGCCGGCGATGTTATCTCAGGTTTACTAGCTTTGGATGCTGTCGCAATTGGAACACGAATCTTCTAGGGCGTACGAAACGAAGTAAGGCCCTAGGAGCCGAGAGCCTCGCAAACCTTTGCGGGGTGATCGGCTGCCTTTGGCACCTTACGCCAGTGCTTTCTCACTTTGCCCTTCGGGTCGACCCACACGGTCGAGCGAATCACACCTTGCACCTTCTTACCATACATCGTCTTCTCACCGAAGGCCCCGTACTTCGTCATGACCTTCTTGTCTGGATCTGAAAGCAAGATGAACGGCAGCTTGTACTTGGCCGCGAACTTCTGATGCGACGCCTCACTGTCCGGCGATATCCCGATGATGACCGTGTCTGACTTCTTGAATTCCTTCCAGAGATCGCGGAAGCCCTCGGCCTCTTTCGTACAGCCGGAGGTGTTGTCGCGCGGATAGAAATAGACGATAACGTTCTTTCCTCTGAAGTCTTTCAAGGCAACCTTTTCGCCGTTCGCATCCTTCAATGTGAATGCGGGCGCCAGCTTTCCTTCTTCGATCGTCACAGTCACTCCGTCAATTTGTGTGTTGATTCGAATCCACAGAGGGAATACCCAACTATTGTGGTAAACATCCTCTAAAATACTATACTTGTACACAAATTGGTAAAGCCATCTTCGGGTCAGGATCCGACAAAGCCCAGCTCCTCGAGAGCTTCGAGCACCATGACGAATGAGTTTGCAGTGGTGTAAAGACTGCCGCTTCGCTCCTCCCCAGACAGCAAATTCAGCCAAACGGATCTGATTCCAACGGCAGTAGCACCGACCACGTCCACGTCGAAATCATCTCCAATCATGAACACTCTGTCGGGAGAGAGTCCCAACGTGTCAAGCACCGTCTGGTAGTACGCCTCGGTAGGCTTCCGACACCCGACATTCTCAAAGCAGAATATGCGATCGAAATGGGTGTCGAGTCCTACTCTGGCGAGCGCTGCACCAATAGCCCGCTCGTCCGAGTCGGCGGCATTCGTAGCCAAACACACGAACGCGTCACGCCTCAGCTGTTCGATTGCCTCAACCGCGCCCGGAACCACTTCTACGATTGGCCACTTCTCCATTGGGCCAGGCAACTCGGGCAAAACACGCATCACCGTGTCGCCCCAATCGACAAGTACACACTGGTTGTGACGAGATCTGCCGGTGTCGTTCATTGAGCCGAGTTCACTCTTGGTTGGGATCGCGGTCTCCATCCGAATTCAAGAAGTGAGACCGCGTCTCTGCAATCGAACAAAACACCTTCGGCCTCCAACAGCCGACGCTGCAGATCGTCGAAGCCGCCTCCGGCCCTGAGGCTGACTTTCCCTTTTGCGTTAATCACTCTATGCCAAGGGACATCGTGTTCGTCCGGTAACGCGTTCAGCGCATATCCGACCTGGCGGGCATGGCCGGGTAAACCGGCCAGAGCCGCTATCTGACCGTACGTGGCAACACGACCCGGGGGGATGCTACGTACAACCGAGTAGATAAGGTCGTAGCTACTCTTCGCAGGCAAGTTAGAATCCTTCGGCTACCTCGTTATCTCGCACCACTCTCTAGCGTTCTGAAACATCTTGATCCACGGAGACACAATGACCTCAGAATCCCAATGAGGCGGTGTCCAACCCCATTGCCACTGCAGGAACGCCCTTTCAGGGTGCGGCATCATAGCCAGGTGTCTACCGTCAGGAGAGCAAAAACCCGCGACGCCACGAGGCGACCCATTGGGATTGAACGGATAGCGCTCAGTGACCTTGCAGTCGTCGTCCACGAACCGCACTGGAGCCAAATGCTCGTGCTCCACTCTTTCCAGCATCGTTGGATCGGGAAAGAACGCACGACCTTCACCATGTGCCACCCAAATGCCTAGTGTGGCCCCTTCCATCCCCGAGAGCATGATGGCGGGACTTTCCAGGATCCTCACAGTGGTGAAGCGAGATTCGAACCGGCCTGACGAGTTCTGTACGAACCGCGGTTGGGAGTCGTCGGGAGTGTCTCTCCAGGGTACCCATCCAAGAAGTGCGTGAAGTTGGCACCCGTTGCAGACACCGAGGCTGAAGGTATCGGGGCGCCCGTAGAATTCCTGGAACTGATTCCACAGGCCTTCGTTGAATCGAATGACTCCAGCCCAACCCTTGGCTGAATCGAGCACATCGGCAAAGCTGAAGCCGCCCACGAAGACGAGCCCCCGAAAGTCAGAAAGATGCACGTGCCCCGCGAGCAGGTCCGACATCATCACATCCCAGGTTTCGAATCCAGCAGCGTAGAACGCAGACGTCATCTCGCGATCGCCGTTGCTGCCCTCCTCACGAACGATGGCCACTCTGGGTTTCTCTTTTGCCTCGAGGGTCGCCGGCAGAGTAGGCTCGTACGCGTATGGGACGGCAAATGCCGGGTTCCGCCGGGATTTGAGACCAGACTGCTCCTGCTGCACGTGATCGGGGGCCGCCTGCAGTCGGTCGAGCTGGAAACTGGTTTCCTCCCATACATCCCGCAGTTTCCTCACATCCCCGGATAGCACCTCTGCACCGTTGCACCTGATCGCGACAGTGCTCTCTTTGCGCGTGGACCCAATGATCGAGCAGGGAACACCAACCACCTCAAAGGCGCTGACGACCTGTTGTACGTTGGATTCGTCCACCTCGACCAGCAGTCCGAGTTCTTCCGAGAATAGAACGGCGATCGGATCGACTCCGGGCTTGTCCAGGTCGAGTTCGATACCCATGTTTCCCGCGAAAGCCATTTCCAGCGCTGCCGTGATCAGGCCACCATCACTTCGGTCGTGCCCGGCAGCGATCGCCCGAGTATCGATCAACTCCTGCACGGCGTTGAAAGCACGTTTGAGGAGGTCGGGCTGCTCGACATCGGGGCTGTCGTCACCGACCTGCGAATAGACTTGAGCGAGCGCTGAGCCGCCGAGTCGGTATTTGCCGCCTCCGAGATCGACATAGAGCAAACGGCCTGTGCCTGGGAGTTTGAGTTCCGGAGTCACTGTCTTGGTGATGTCGGGGCACGTGACGTATGCCGAGATCGTCAACTCACCGGGCGCCTTCACCGTTTCGTCCCCACCTAAGCCTTCGGGTGCTAGCGCCGCCATCGACAGACTGTCTTTGCCGCCGTCGACCGCGATGCCCAGCTCGATCATCATGTCCCGCATCGCCACCACGGCGTCGTACAGCGCCGCACCCTCACCAGGTAGCTTAGCAGCCCACATCCAGTTCCCCGAACATTTCACATCGCCCAGAGAGCTGACGCGTGCCCAGACCAGGTTTGTGAGCGCCTCACCCACGCTCATCCGCGCCATCGCAGCCGGATCTATCAAACCCTTGATCGGCTGTTCGCCGATGGCCGTTGCCGCTCCGGTCGTTCCGAAATGGCTCTGCGCAATCACGGCAACATCAGCGACGGTGAGCTGTAACGGGCCAGCACACGGCTGCTGAGCGATGAGGCCCGTAACACTCCGGTCGACCTTGGTAGTCAGGAACCGCTTGGAGCCAACCGAGAGCAGTCTCAGCACGCGGTCCAGGGCATCTTGGACTGTCGTGCCTTGCGGCAGGTCAAGCGGACGAAGCACCGGCGCCACCCGATCTACCTCGAACACCTTCGGGGGCATGTCGCCAAGTACCGCGTCGAGGTCGAGGTTCACGGGCGTTGAGTCGTCCACCGAATCGTGCAGCACGATCTTGCCGCTCCCCGTGATCCTGCCGACGAACGCAGCTGATACGTTCTCTCGATCGCAAAGCTCGAAAAACAAATCAGCGTGCTCAGGTCGCAACAGCAGCGCATCCTGCTCCTGATATTCGGCTCCCCATATCTCCAGAACTGACAGAGTGTCGTCACCAACCGGGATCTCGCGAACTTCGATCTGCGCGCCAGCCGGGTCGACTATCTCCTTCAACACGTTGCAGTTGCCGCCGGCGCCCTGATCGTGAATGCTCACTATGGGGTTTGTTTCGCCGAGTTCCACACAGGCCCTAATCACGCGGTTGACCTTTTGCTCCATCTCTGCGTCGCCGCGCTGAACTGCATTGAAGTCGAGTTCGGCTACGTTCTCTCCTTGGACCATGCTCGACGCCGCGCCACCGCCCATCCCGATTCGATATGCGGGTCCGCCGATCTTGACGACCAGCATTTCTTCTTCCGGATCACCCTTGGTCACGTGCCTGGCATCCATCTGACCGATCCCGCCGCTGAACATGATCGGCTTGATCCATTCGCGACGCTCACCGTTCGGCAAACGCTGCCCAAACGAGCGGGTGTAACCTTGAATGACGGGCTCACCGAATTTGTTGCCATAATCCGACGCCCCGTCACTAGCCTCGATCTCTATCTGCAGTGGAGGTGCGAGATTGTCAGGGTAAGCGAATGAAGTGTCTTCCCAGGGGAGCGCGTAGTCTGGGATGTGCAGGTTGCCGACGCAGTACGCCGCCGTTCCCGCTACGACCAAGGACCCTCTCCCGGTTGCGTGTACGTCACGTATGCGACCGCCCGTCCCAGTTTCGGCGCCGGGGAAGGGTGCCACGCCTGACGGGAAGTTGTGTGTCTCAGCCGTGAAGATGATGTGATAGTCGAGATCTTTCATCCCGAAGGGTGACGATCGCCCCGGTTCCCCCGGAACGACGGTTCGTATGGGGTAGCCGCGAATCGCGCTGGAGTTGTCGCGAAACGCGATTGCGCTGTTGGATGGATTCGCCTCCAGAGTGTCCTGAATCAACGCGATCAGGTGTTTGGGCTGTTCCTGTCCATCTATGACGAGCCGGCCTTTGAAGAACCAATGTCGTGAGTGCTCGCTATTCGACTGCGCGATGTCGAAGCATTCGACGTTGGTGGGGTTTCTGCCGATGGTGTCCATGAAGAGCTTCGTGTAGTAGTTCAGATCCCACTCGTCGAACGCCAGGCCCATCTCACGATTGATACGTTCGAGCGCCGCTCGTCCTTCTTCTAGGAGAGGCACTTCAAACGTTGTCTCGGGTTCGATGCCGGTTGCGAAGGTCTCAAGAGGCTCGACGTATCGACACTCGGTCATGCGATCGTGAACCAGTGCCAGGAATGTGGTGATATCACCGTCCGACAGTTG
>Ga0180431_10005138_pt1 | contig 16068 bp, 15 predicted proteins | sample SS_ome_11_FD_132459 | JGI IMG/M metagenome (GOLD analysis project Ga0180431, IMG submission 132459) | Hypersaline lake sediment archaeal communities from the Salton Sea, California, USA - SS_1_MS_1 metaG | ecosystem: Environmental > Aquatic > Non-marine Saline and Alkaline > Hypersaline >... | reverse complement strand
CCAGCGCTCGAAGTCCGGCGCAAACCTGTTGTTCGTGACCACGTAGATGCGGTCGAGCTCATCAATCGCGACCAGCCCCTCGAGCAGGTAGTTGATGATCGGCTTGCCGCCTACCGGCAGCAACGGCTTCGCCCTGTTCTTCGTCAGCGGGTAAAGCCTCGTGCCGTAGCCTGCAGCCAGAACCAGCGCCTTCACCGTCTCAAGTGTCCTCTCTCACGATCCGTCTTCCTCAATGCGGCAGCCCGCTCGGCAAAGAAACGGTCGGCCTCCTCATACACCGCGCGGTCGCCGATATCGAACCACGGGCCCTCGAACTCGTAGCCGTACACGTCGGCGCGCGTGTGCAGCCAGCCCACATAGTGGCCCGGCGCGTCCCGGTTGCCGCCTGACTCGAGGTATTCCCCGATGCGGCCCACGTCCGCCGGCGTGTACAGGTACAGGCACGTCGCACACAGCTCGTAGCGCGGGGCCGCGGGCTTCTCGCGGAACTCGACGATGCGCCCTCGCTCATCGAGCCGCACTTCGCTGTAGCGCTTGATCGCCTCTGGATCCCGGATCCGATGCAGCGCCACCGACGAGCCGTGCCCCTGGAAGAAGCGCACGAACAGCCCGAAATCGAACGTGTACGCCTGGTCGCCGCCGACGACGAGCAGCGCCTCGTCAATGCCCCGGCTCGTCACCACGTAGTGCATCGCGCCGATCGCGCCCAGCCGCTCCTCGTTGCTCGACGTGCCGTCGTTGACGATGGCGATCGGCGTGTCGGCCGCAAGGCCGTTGGCCCAGCGCTCGAACGCCGCGGCGAACCGGTCGTTCGTCACGATGTCTATCCGGCCGATCTCGGCAATAGCGTCAAGCTGCTGGACGAGATACTCGACGATCGGCCTGCCGCCGAGCGGCAGCAACGGCTTCGCCGTATGCGTGGTCAGCGGACGGAGCCGCGTGCCGTACCCGGCTGCCAGGACAAGGGCTTTCATCCCTCCCCCCGGCCCCCTGCCTGTCCCTCGTGAGGCATCGCCCCGCGCCTCTAGCTTGCCCCATGCTCGGAGAGCTCGGGCAACACGCTTCGAAGCCGCTCGTCGGCCATCTCGCGGATTCGCTCCGCCCGGTTGTACCGGATCACGTCGCGCGCGAAATCCACGACCTCCGCGTACGAGATGCTCCGGATCACTTTCTTGATCTTCGGCACGGCGATCGCGCTCACGCTCAGCTCGTCAATGCCCATACCCACAAGCAGCATGGCCACCGCGGGATCGGCCGCCATCTCGCCGCACATGCCGACCCAGATGTCGTGCTCGTGCGCGGCATCAATCGTCATCTTCACCAGCCGCAGCACGCCGGGATGGCACGGCTTATACAAGTGCGCGATCTTGTCGTTCGTCCGCTCGACCGCGAGCGTGTACTGGATCAGATCGTTCGTGCCGATGCTGAAGAAGTCCACCTCGCCCGCAATGATATCCGCCGTCATCGCCGCCGAGGGGACCTCGATCATCGCACCGATCTCGAAACTCTCGTTGAACGGCACGTTGTCGCGCAGCAGCTCCTCCTTCGTCTCGTCGAGGATCGCGTTCGCGCTCACCACCTCGTCCACGCTCGAGATCATCGGGTACATCAGCTTGAGGTTGCCGTGGACGCTCGCGCGCAGGATGGCCCGGAGCTGCACCTTGAAGAGGTCCACCCGCTCGAGGCAGAAGCGGATGGCGCGCCAGCCCAGAAACGGGTTGAGCTCGAACGGAATGTCCAGGTGCGAGACGAACTTGTCGCCGCCCAGATCGAACGTGCGGATGATCACCGGGTCCGGCGCGAGCCCCTCGAGGATCGCCTTGTACGCCTCGTACTGCTCGTCCTCGCTCGGCAGGCTCTCGCGGCTCATGTACAGAAACTCCGTCCGGTACAGCCCCACGCCCTCGGCGCCGTGCGCGCGCACGTTGGGGATCTCGTCCGGCAGCTCGATGTTGGCCGACAGCACGACCCGGTGCCCGTCGGTCGTGACCGCGGGCTCCTCGCGAATCTCGGCGAGCTCGTCCTCAAACTCCTTGATCCGGAACAGCTCGCGGTTATAGCGCTGCAGCATCTCCTCGGTCGGGTTCACCACCACGATCCCGCGGTGGCCGTCCACGATCACCGAGTCGCCGCTCTGCACCTTCAGGCTCAGGTCGTGCAGACTCACCACCGCCGGAATGCCGAGCGAGGCGGCCATGATTGCCGTGTGCGACGTGCGGCCCCCGAGGTCCGTGGCGAACGCGAGCACCTTGCCGTGCTCCATCATCGCCGCGTCCGACGGCGCGATATCGTGCGCCACCACCACCGAGGCGAACGGGAGCTCCTCGATGCCGCGCGGCCGGCGCTCCGCCAGGTTCGTCAGGATCCGGTCGCGCACGTCGCGGATGTCGGTGCGGCGCTCGCGGAACAGCTCGTCGTCAATGTCGCTCAGCAACTGGATGTAACGCTCGATGCTCTCGGTGAACACGACCTCGACGTTCTGCAGCCGCGCGGCAAGCCGCTCCTTGACCTCCCCCGCCAGGTGCTTGTCGTTGATGATGTGGATCTGGAAGTCGAAGATCTTCGCCTGCTCCTCGCCGACCTCCCCCGCGACGCGCTTGCGCACGGACATCACCTGCTCGCGGCTCGCCTGAAGCGCCTCGAGGAAGCGGGCGTACTCCGGCTCCACCTGCTCGGCCGTGATCGTGCGCTCCGGCACGGCCGTCGTCTCCTGCTTGAACAGGTAGGCCGTCCCGATGGCCACCCCGGGCGAGACGCCGAGGCCGTAGTATGATTGCTCCGCTGCCACGCTACTTCTCACCGAATTTCCCGTTGATCAGCTCCGCGATCGCGTTCAGCGCCTTCTCAGCGTCCGGGCCCGACGCAGTGAACTGAAGCACCGTGTCCTTGCCCGCCGCCAGCGTGATAATGCCCATGATGCTCTTGGCGTTGACCTGGTCGGCGCCCTTGCGCACGTAAATATCGGCCCGATACTTGCCCGCCAGCTTGGCCAGCAGCGACGCCGGCCGCGCATGCATCCCAAGCTCGTTCACGATACGAATCTCGCGAACGGCCTGCGTGGACTTCGATGTCTTGGGTGTGCTCATCAATATCGAAACGCTCCGCGCCGGTCCCGGCCGCTACCGCTTCGTCATCAGCGACATCAGCTTCTCGTTGAGTTCCTTCGCCGGATTGTATCCCGTCGCCTTCAGCCGGTGGTTGAGCGCGGCCGTCTCGACCATGAGCACGATGTCGCGACCCACCCGCACCGGAATCAGCAGGTGCGGCACCGGCTTGCCCAGGATCGATATGGTCTCTTCCTCGATACCGAGCCGCTCGTACTCCTTCTCCGGGTCCCAGCGCTCCAGCGTCACCACCATGTCGATCGGCGCCTCCTCCTTGAAGCACACCGCCCCAAACAGCGCCTGCACGTTGATGATCCCCAGGCCCCGGATCTCCATGTGGTGCTGCGTCAGCTCCGCGCCCGTCCCGACCAGGTAGCGCCCTTCGCGCAAGCGGATGCGCACGATATCGTCCGTAATCAGCCGGTGCCCCTTCTCGATCAGCCCAAGCGAGGTCTCGCTCTTGCCCACGCCGCCCTTGCCCCGCATCAGCACCCCGACACCGAACACCTCCATCATGTTGCCCGGAATCGAGACCGTCGGCGCGAACTCCTCATCCAGAAACAGCGTCAGCCGGTTCACCAGGTTCATCGTGATCATCGGCGACCGGAACAGCGGCACGTTGTAGCTGTCCGCCTCCTCGACCAGCTCCGCCGGCGGCCGGTAGTTGCGCGCCACGATCAGGCACGGCACGCTGTGCTCCATGAGCTGGCGGATCCGCTCGCGCCGCACCTCGCCCGTAAGCGACCGCAGGTAGAAAATCTCCACCTTGCCGATCACCTGGACGCGCCGCGCGGCGAAATAGTCGAAAAACCCCGTGATCGCCAGCCCGGGCCGCTCCACCTCGGCCACCTTGATCCGGCGGTTCATCCCGCGCTGGCCCGCCTGCAACGACAGCCGGAGCTCATCACGCATCTTCTCGTAGAAGTATCCTACACGCAGTCCGCGCATTCCAATACAGTCCCTCCCTGAGAACCAATTACAATACCATCCGCACTACGTCTGTTCACGCAAAAAATGGCCCCGTCTCAGGGCAATTGACACCCCAGGGGCGATCCCATCCCGGAAATGCTTAGAAGACGTCGCCGGGGGCTTCTTCCTCCAGCTCGGACTCCTCGTCCCCCCACTCGTTCTCCACGTCGAACGGGCCTGGCTCATCCCAGTCACCGGGCGGAACGACAGTCACAACGACGCCCGCTTTCATGAGCCCCGTGACCAGCAGGATTATGTCATCGTGCTTTGCCTCGTCGGTCCAGTGCACGTACACGCGGACCATCTCGCCGATCTTAGACAGGTTGGATACCTTCTCCACGAATCTCTCTCTGCTCAGCGCCCGCCAGTTGACCTCCAGTTTGTCGCCGTCCACTGTCACAATGAACCGGTGTCTCAGCCCGTCAGCGGACAAACTGCCGCGCCACAGGAGATCGTCCTCGTTAGGCTCCTGCTCTCCTTCCTCAGCCAACGGCCGGTAGGTGGGCAAATAGCGGTAATAGACCTCGAGCATAAGGCAGCACAGGGTCGTGGAGTACAGGACCTGGTTCTGGCCTTCGAACTGGGCCTTTTCGCGTTTCCCGCCTTCGGATTCCGGGAATTCCCAGTGTCCGTCCTTCTCCAGGTGGTCGTAGACTGTCTCGCTGAAGAGAGGATTCCAGTGCTTCCAGTACTTGCTGCTCTTGAGGGGCCGCGCAGCATGATACATCGCCTGGGTCACGTAGTACCAACCGTAGAGCGGACCGGGGAGACCGGCTTCGGTCTCCTGCCAGTCGCACGTGTAAGTCCTCATGATCTCGACGGCGGCCCTGACTTCCTCGGACTCCCCGTGCCCAAGAAGCTGCAGGGAGCGCGCACCGATCGCCGTCGTGCAGTAGTTCTTCTCTTTCGTGCGCCTGGGAGCAGTGCCCTTGTCGCCGAACCCGCTTCCGGAGTCAAAGCGGCTCTTCATGTCCTTGGCAGCACGCTTGCGCGCGTCCCGCAGGACCTTGTCCGGGAAACGGATGCCTGCGTACCAAGCCGCCGTGAGCGCCTGAATCTGCCAGCCCGAGACGCACGTGTCGCCGCCCCGCAGCGGCGTTCCGTCCTCATTCTTCTTGGCGTAGTTCTCATACCAGCCGCCCTCGTCCGTCTGGCCGTCGCAGATGCGTCGCACCGCCTTGGCGACAACGGGCCGCAAGTCATGCAGCCCCGTCATCGCATACGTCTCGGCCATGGCGTACGTCGCGATCCCGTGCTGGTACGCCCGCTGCTCGCCTTTGGCGAAGAAGCCATCGTCGTCCTGTTGACCGACAAGCCAACCAAGCCCGCTCCGTACCGTCGCCCCGAACTCTTCCGACCGATAGTCCTCGCCGTAGCCAAGCAAACAGAGGAGGGCCAAGCCCGTCATCATAGGCTCGTAAGGCTCCTCGCCCCACGAGCCGTCCTCGTTCTGGTTGTCTTTGAGCCACCGGAGTGCCTGCAATATCGCCCACTGGGTCTTGTCGCTGCCGCCCGCGAACGAATTCAGACCCAGCTCCTCATCCTCGTCCAGCCCCAAATCAGCATCGTCGATCCCCAGATCGTCGTCAATACCCGGATCGAATTCCTCTAGTTCCTCCTCATCACCATTGCCTGTGTCTTCATCGCCCGTCTCTTCGCCCCCGACCTCTTCGACTATCGGTTGTTCGACCGGTTTGGCGACAGCGCCGAAGTGGGGCGGATAGCGGTAATACGTCTCGAGCATCAGGCAGCACATCGCGGTTGAGTACACGTGCCCGTTCTTCCCGGGGAAGTGACGTTTCGCGCGCTGCCCGCCCTTGCTTTTCGGGAAGTCCCAGTGGCCGTCAGCGTGCTGCTGGCTGATCAGCATCGTGCTGAAAAGCGGGTTCCAGAACTTCCAGTACTCGTTCTTCTTCGGATCCGGCGCGGCATGAAACATCGCCTGCGTCACGTAGTACCAGCCGTACAACGGCCCGAACGCGCCGCCCGTCGTCTTCTGCCAGTCGCAGCTATACTTGCTCATCAGACGAAGGCCGGCCTTGACCTCGTCCGAGTCGCGCTGGCCCAGCGACAACAGGCAAAGCGTGCCCGCCGCCGTCGTGCAGTAGTTGCTGTCCTTGTCCCGGCTTGGGGCTGTGCCCGTGTAGCCGCAACCATGCTCCTCGCTGAACCGGCTCTTGATGTCCTCGGCAGCGAGTAGGCGGGCATCCCTGAGCATGTTGTTGGAGAACCGGATGCGCGTGTACCAGGCGGCGGTCAGCGCCTCGATCTGCCACCCGGACACGCTCGTGTCGCCGCCCCTCAATGGTGTTCCATCGTCTTTCTTCTTGGCGTAGCCGTAGTACCAGCCGCCCTCGTCCGTTTGGCCATCGCAGATGCGCCACACGGCCTTCGCGACAACGGGCCGCAGCTCCTCCAACCCCGTCATCCCGTACGCTTCGGCCATTGCATACGTGGCGATCGCGTGCTGGTAAGCCCAATGCGCCTCCTGGCTGAAGTAGCCCTTCTCGTCCTGTCGACCGACAAGCCACGAAATCCCCTGACGGACCGCCGCCCCGAACTCTATTGACAAGTGATCCTCGCCATGGCCGAGGAAAGCGAGGAGCGCCAGGCCCGTCATGGCGGTCTGGATGGGCTCCTCGCCCCACGAGCCGTCCCCGTTCTGGTTCTGCTTGAGCCACCGGAGCCCCAACAGCACTGCCCACTCGGTCTTGTCGCTGCCGCCGCCGACCTGAAGGGCATGCTGACGGTCGTACCGATGCCGAAAGACCTCACTCCGCACCCAACGGCGTGGGACATTTCGCCGGGGCCTGACCCCTTCCCGCGGGTCAACCACGTCAACCCCAAGGCCCAAGGCACCGGGAGTCACCAACAGAAACTCGAAACAGACGAGCAGAAACAACACCCTCTTCATCATTCCATCCTCCGTGCAAGCTGCGCCCGGGCCGGGCATCGGAAGGCCTTGCCGTCAAGAGCGAACGACCCACACAGCCTCTAAACAGAAGATATCACAAACGGGAACGGCGCGCAACCCTTCTTTGACGAGGCCGCGGACGGCGGGCGATACGGGGGAGGCGGGCGCTACTCGCTCGGTGGCTCTTCCTCCGGCTCGAACTCCTCGTACTCGAACTCGCCCTCCTCGTCAATGACGGGTTCGATCACCGGCGGCGGCTCGAGCTCGTGCTTATGCTTGCGCTGGACCTTCTTCTTGAAGCGGCGAAGCTGCCGCTCGACCTTGTCCACGGCACTGTCAATCGAGGCGCGGGGGTCCGAGACCTTCTCCTCGCCGAAGAACCGGTGGTGGTCGGCCCTGAGGATCACCTCCGTGTGGTAAGCGCCGCGGTCGCGCCCCAACACGGCCCGAACCTTGATGATGTTTGGGGAGTATTTCTTGAGACCCTTGATCTTTTCGGCGGCGTAGTCGCGGAGGTCATCTTGCAGTTCAAGGTGACGGCCCGTAATCGTGATCTGCATCGGCAGTCCATCCTCCGTTTCAGCTTGGCCCAGAGTTTCTTTTGCACAGTCGAAGGCTGTCGCCCGGGTTATCGCCCCCTTCTGGTTTGAGACAAATCCCTTCCGTTCTCCGTTTCTCCTCACTATCAGAGCACCCGCGGGGAGTCAACCCCTTTTCGCGCACGTCGCCCGGCGGGAAGACCCGACGCCGTTGACCACGCGAGCGACCTGTGCTAGCGTGCACACGGTTCGCAACACAGGGCAGGCAAAGCAGCTACGGCAAACCCGCACGGCCGGCCTGGGACAAGCGGATGAGCAAAGCAATCACAGACCCGAAGAAGAAAATCGTCCCGCGCGAAAAGCTCGTCGCCACCGTGCGCGACCTCAAGGCCGCCGGCAAGAAGGTGGTCTTCACCAACGGCTGCTTCGACCTCCTGCACGTCGGCCACACGCGCTACCTGCGCGAGGCGCGCCTGCTCGGCGACGCCCTCGTCGTCGCCGTCAACTCCGACGCCAGCGTCCACGCCATCAAGGGGCCCTCGCGTCCTCTCCAGCCCGAGGCCGACCGCGCCGAGATCGTCGCCTCGCTCGAGTGCGTGGACTACGTCACCCTCTTCGACGAGGACACGCCCCGCGCCGTCATCACCGCCCTCGTCCCCGACGTGCTCGTCAAAGGCGGCGACTGGCCGCTCGACCGGATCGTCGGCCGCGACATCGTCGAGGCCGCCGGCGGCACAGTCACCACCATCCCCCTCGTCGAGGGCCGCTCCACAACCGACCTACTTAACCGCATTCTGTCCGAAGGGAGAATCGATGCCGACTGACAAAGCCACACGCGTCATGCTCTTCGGCGTGGACTGCATGAGCAAGGAGCTCACGCGCCTCTTCGTCGAACAGGGCAAGCTGCCGAACATCGCGAAGCTCATCGAGCGCGGCGTGTTCTTCGACAACGCCCTGCCGTGCTTCCCGACGCTGACACCGTCGAACTGGACCACCATCGTTACCGGCGCCCAACCCGGCACGCACGGCATCACCGACTTCACCGTCCACCACCCCGGCGAGCCCCTCGACGTGGTGCATCCCGGCTTCACGACGGAGGAGAACTCCGCCGAGTACCTCTGGAATGCCGCCGCGCGCGCGGGCAAACGCTCGGTCCTCATGAAGTACACGGCCTCGTGGCCGCCCGTGCTGGAGAACGGCGTCCAGGTGGACGGCTGCGTGCCCGGGTGCCCGCACACGCTCTGCCCCGACCACCTCTTCGTCGCCGCCAAGGACGGGATCGGTCTGCCGTCGGCCGAAGCCATCGAGCGCACCCCCGACGCGTGGACCCAGCAGAAGAAGATGGAGATCTATCAAAAGGGCGTCCAGTACGTCCCGCTCACCGCAAACGACGCGGCGCTCGGAAGCGGCAGCGGCCTCGTCGGTGAGATCACCTTCAAGCCGTTCAGAGGGAACCCGTGCACGTTGGCCTTGTCCCTTGGCAGCGACGGCACGGTGAGCGTGCTCGACGGCAGCAAGGTTCTCGCCTCGGCGACGCTCGGCAAATGGTCGGGCTGGTTCGAGGTGCGCTTCGGCGAGGGGCCCGAGTTCGAGGGTCGGACCCGGTTCAAGGTCCTCGAGTCCGCACCCGACGGATCCAAGCTCAAGGTCTACACGACGAGCATCATGCCGAAGACCGGCTACACGCAGCCCGCCGCGCTCGGCGTCGAGCTCGCCCGCAACGTCCCCGGCGGCTTTATCCAGAGCCCGCCCGTGGGCGCCGCCGTGAGCGAGTGGGGATCGAAGGGCTGGATAGACGCGACCACCTTCTGCGAGGTCGCCGAGTTCCAGGCCGAATGGTTCGCCGCCGCGTCAATCTACCTCCTCCAAAAGGAGCCGTGGGACCTCTACTTCGTCCAGACACACGCCGTGGACCACGCCTCGCATCTGTGGATCAACCAGGCCGACCCGCATACCGCGTCGAGCAAGGCGGAATCGGACGAGTACCTCGGCTACCTCGCACGCGTGTACGCGGCGTCCGATACTCTGATCGGCAAGGTCCTCGACGCGTGCGGCGACGACGACACCCTCACCGTCGTCGTCAGCGACCACGGCATGCGCTGCTACGAGACCCAGATCGTCGAGGAGCCGAACTGGGACCGCTCCATCCCCGCCCGCGAGGTGCTCAAGAAAGCCGGCCTCACCGTGACCTTTACTGACGACGACGGCAAGGAACGCATCGACTGGTCCAAGTCCCGCGTCGTGCCCGTGCGCGACTGCTTCCTCTACGTCAACCTCAAGGGCCGCGACCCCCACGGCATCGTCGAGCCCGGCGAGGAATACGAGCGCGCGGTCGAGGAGGCGATCACGGCCATGCGGTCGTACATCGAGCCCCGGCTCGGGCTGGCGCCGTTCTCCCTCGTGCTGCGCCGCGACGATGCGCGCATCCTCGGCCACTACACCAACCGCTCCGGCGACATCGTCTATTGCGTCGACAGCCCCTACGCCTACATCCACGGCCAGCAGCTTCCCGCGAACAAGCTCGGCCTCTCGTCGCTCAGGTTCACCTGGATCATGGCCGGCCCCGGCCTCAAGCGCGGCGCCTCGATTGCGCGCAACGTCTGGCTCACCGACGTGTGCGCCACCATCTGCCACCTCGCCGCCGTGCCCGTCCCGAGACAGTGCGAAGGCGCGATTGCATATCAAGCGCTTGAGGAGATGCCGTAGGCATAAGAGGGATCAGGCCGTGACGGGCAGTTCCAGCAACTGGGCGAGTCTCTTGCTGACCTCGTTCAAGACACGCTCCGAAACCCGTCCCAGATAGCGAAGCACGAGTGTCCTCTCAAGAGCCTGAAGGCGGGAAATGCGAAGCACAGAGTCGGCCCAGAGCCCTGTTTGCTGAAAATCAGGATCGGACTTGCGTAAGACAAAATCCCCAGGCCGAGCCTTGCGGGCTCGTGAACTGATCATGAGACAAACAAGATCGGGGTCCGCCGCGTTGTGCCGGTCGTTCGAAACGACCACGACAGGCCGAACCGTCACACCAGTGAGATCGGAGTGTCGAAACTCGATGAGGAGGACATCTCCTCTCTTGAAGGCACGTTCGATCACACCGGCTCTCCGTCCTCGAGGGAATAGATGTCCTCCTCGGGATCTGCGAGCCAGTCCAGAGTGCCGGACCACACTATGTGCTGAAAAAGCTTCTCGTCCGGCACCTCGAAGCCAACTGGTTCAGAAGCACCTGACAAATCAACATTGATCTCGAAGTAAGTGTGCTTGAACCTCGTGCCTTCGCCCTCCGGGAGAGAGTCATCAACGGCCCTGCTGTCGGGAAACTGCAGTGTGGGCTCTCTCATACCCGTCCTCATCTTTCCTCTCCTACCTGCAGCACCTCAAATGGGCGAGTCATCTTGAGCTCCCCATCGCAAAGGAACTGGAAGTCGTACGCCCCGGGTTCTGGGAAGCTCAGACCATGAATGTTAAAGCCAAGCTCGACAACGGCTTTGGGATTATCGAAATCAATGAGTCCCTCTAGTTGTAGGATCGGCCTGTCCTCCGCTGACTTCACACATTGAAGCTGCGCTTGGTATCGCCCCCGACCCCCGGTCAAGGAAACAAAGACGGAAAGTGCTGGGTGCTTGCACGGAAAGGACCTGGAGTTGACGCGGTTGAAGATCCCGACCAGCGTCTTCTTCCCCGTCTTACGGTCCTCGATGATACTGTCACAGACAACGAAGGCTACAAGCTGTGGCGTTGGAACATCCGGCATACGGCCTCCCCGCATTGCAGTGTCAAGCAACCATAACTATTCTTATACACCCCTGCCTCGGCTGTGTCCAGCCGAAATCGCCAGCGCTTGCCGCTTCACCGTGCATTTAAGTGCTGGATAATCCGCACGTTGGCCGCCGGGAAGGTGTATTTCGGGAAGTCAGCCGGGCGGGTCCAGCGGACGCGCTGGGCGTAATGGGCTTGTGGGCGGCCGCGTGTGATCCGGCATCGGTGCACGTGCAGCGTCAACCGGTAGTGCGTATAGCCATGGTCCACCCGGCAAATCTCCTCCCCTACCTCGACCTCGATCCCAAGCTCCTCACGAAGCTCGCGGCGGATGCATGCCGCAATTGACTCCCGTGGCTCGCGCTTGCCGCCGGGGAACTCCCACAGCCCGGCCAGCAGCGCGCCGTCGGGCCGCTGCTGGATGAGGTAGCGGCCCCGCTCGCAAATGACGGCCACGCCGATGTCGTGCTTGATCGTCCTGGGCCGTCGGACCTTCACCGGCAGCTTCTCCTGAAGGCCCTTCGCGTGCGCCGCACAGAGCGGCCTGACCGGGCAGCGCGCGCACCTGGGCCCCGCTGGCGTGCACACGAGCGCCCCGTGCTCCATGAGCGCCTGGTTGAAGTCACGCGCCTCGCCATCGGGGATGAGCGCCCCGGCCAGCCGCCACAGCAGGTTTCTCGTCGGCCGCTTCGACGGGTCCCGCCGGACGCCGAACACGCGGCACAGCACGCGCGCCACGTTACCATCGAGGACCGGCACGCTCATGTTGTACGCGATGCTCAGGATCGCCCCGGCCGTGTACCGCCCGATCCCGGGCGCTGCAAGCAGCGCCTCGAAGTCGCGTGGAACGCGACTTCCATGCTCCCTGACAAACAGCCGCGCCGCCCGGTGCAGGTTGCGTGCCCGTGTGTAGTAGCCGAGCCCCTCCCACTGCTTGAGCACCGCATCGAGCGGCGCCTCGGCGAGCGCCCGCATCGAAGGGAACCGCCGCATCCAGCGTGTGAAGTAGTCCACGACGCGCTCCACCTGCGTCTGCTGGAGCATCATCTCCGCCACGAGAACACGGTACGGCGTGCAGCGCCGCCGCCACGGCAGGTCGCGCATCGTGGCCCGGAAATGCCCGAGCAGGCGGCGTTGAAACGCCGCGCGTTCGCGCGGGTCCGGTTCTCCCTGTCGGTGCTTCACTCCCGCCTCCTTAAAGGCCTCGGCCTTCGGGCCTCAGACCTCGGGCCGCGCCATGCTACGGGCGGAGCCCCAGCGTGTCAAAGCACAGTATTTGACACCGGGCCGGTCACGAGTATAATGCGCGCACGACTGGAGCAGGGAGGAGGCATGAAGGCCGCGCTGATAACCATCGCCGCGCTTCTCGTATTCTCCGTCCTCGGCGTCCTGGTGCTCGAGCTGGTGTTGTCCTCGCATCTCGACGCCGCAAAGGAGCCGTTGGTCGTCCTCTCGGCATGGGAAATGAAGCCCGCGCTCGAGGAGATCGCCGCGCGCTACGAGGCAAACACGGGCCGCCGCGTGGACCTGCGGTTCGGCACGTCGCGCATGCTGCTCGCCCAGCTTAAGCTCAGTGAACAGGGCGACCTGTTCATCTGCGCCTCCAAGCGCGAGCAGGACCGGGCCGTCGAGGAAGGTCTCGTTACGAAGTGGGTCGAGCGGCCGTTGGCCTACCTCGTGCCCGCCATGATCGTGCGACGCGACGCCCGTGTGGACATTCGATGGCTCAGCGACATCGTTTCGCAAGACGCCCGACTCGTCATCGCCGACCCGGAGCACGAGCCAATGGGCCGCGTCGCCGCCGAGCTCGTCGAGGCCGCCGGCTTCGGCAAGCAGGCGCGCGCCCTTGTCGCCGCCACCCCGCCGAGCGCACCCGAGGCGGTCGAGCTCGTTTCGCTGGCCAAGGCCGACGTGGCCATCGCCTGGCGCGTCATGCAGCAGTGGGAGCCGGACTTCCTCCAGGTCGTCGAGTTCGATCCCGAGGAGATCACGCGCGTGGCCCTCGTCACGATCGGCAAGACCCGGTTCTGCCGCGACGATGAGGCGGCCAAAGACTTCCTCGACCTGCTGGGCACGAACGACGCACAGGCCACCCTGCAGAAATGGCGCTATATCACAACGCGCGCCGACGCAATGAAGGCCGCACCCGAGGCGACACTCGGCGGCGAGCCCGACCTGCCCCCCCGCTGGCGCGCCGGCGCCCAAAACGATAACCCCGGAGTTGACGAATGACCCACCCAACGCAGCAGCCCGTGGTCCGACGCTCCCGTAAGGACCTCTTTCGCGCGATGGCGGGGCTCGCGGCCGTCGTCGTGGTCGCCTACATTGTGCTCCTCGTCGTGACGAACACCTCGCTGCTCGGCACGCAATCGTTCACTGATCTCGTCACGACCGAGCGCACGCTGGGCGCCATCCTGCTCAGCCTGGCCATGGCCCTTGGCGCGACGGCCGTCGCCATGCTCATCGGCGTCCCCGCCGCCTATGCCCTGTCGCGACTCAGGATCCCGGGGCGCGTCGTGTGGGACACGCTCGTAGACGTGCCGATCGCGCTCTCGCCCATCGCGCTCGGCATTATCATCATCGCCATGTTCAGCACGGGACCGGGCCGGTTCCTCGAGCAGAACGTGCTCGCGTTCACCTACGCCGTGCCGGGCATCCTGCTCGCGCAGCTCACCGTCGTGTGCGCGCTTACCATACGGTTGCTCAAGACCGCGTTCGACGATGTGCCCCCACGGCTCGAGGCGATCGCGCGCACGCTCGGAAGCACCCGCTGGCGCGCGTTCCGGCGCGTCACGTTGCCGGTGGCGCGGCGCGCCATCTTCACCGCGTTCGTCATCTCGTTCGCCCGGGCGTTCGGCGAGTTCGGGGCCACCCTGACCGTCGCGGGCGCCGCGCCGGGCCCGCGCGAGACGCTGCCGGTGAGCATCTTTCTCCGGTTCTCGTCGCTCGAAGTCGGCAAAGCCGCCGGGCTCATCTTTCTGACCATGCTGCTTGCGTTCGGCGTGATCCTCGTGCTGCGCGTGCTTACCTCGCCCGATCTGCGGCGCGAAGTCTGGTAGGAGAAAACGATGATCGAGCTGCAAAACCTCAGCGTCCGCTTCGGCCTCTACCACCTGCACGAGGTCACCACGAGCATCGAGTCCGGCGAGTACTTCGTCGTCACCGGCCCCGCCGGCGGCGGCAAGACCGTGCTGATCGAGACGCTCATCGGCCTCAACACGCACTACCGCGGCCGCGTGCTGCTCGACGGCGTCAACATGCGCGGCGTGCCCGTCGAGGCCCGCTCGATCTCCTACGTGCCCCAGGACTACGGCATTTTTCCCCACCTGAGCGTCCGCGGCAACCTGCTCTATGGCGTCCAGGAGCGCGGCCTTCGCCGCGACGACGTCGCCGAACGCCTCGAGGAGCTCCTCGACATCCTCGACCTGCGCCCGATCGTCACGCGGACGAAAGTCACCGGGCTCAGCGCCGGCGAGCAGCAAAAGGTCGCACTCGCACGCGCCCTCCTTTCGGAACCCGCGGCCCTCGTGCTCGACGAGCCGCTTGCGTTCCTCGACGACACCGTGCGACGCGAGCTGATGCTGGACCTCAAGCGGATCAACGCAGAGCTGGGTGTCACCATCGTGCACGCCACGCGCAACCTCGACGAGGCGCTCGCACTCGGCAAGCGCGTCGGCGTGCTCATCGCGGGCCGCATGCACCAGGTTACCCGCCTCGAAGGCCCCCATCTCCGCCCCGCCGACACCACGGTCGCGCACTGGATCGCCGGCCACAACGTCTTTCCCGCCGTCGTCAAGAGCTCCGACGAGGCCACGGGCACCGCAACCGTCGAGTGCGGCGAGGCCAAACTCGTCGGCCGATTCTACGGCACGAGGTTGAGCTCAGGGATGGCCGTCGTCGTCGGACTCCGCCCGCAGGAAGCCTTTCTGCTTGCCGACGGGGTCGCGCCGCCCGTTGCCAACGTGCTCGACGCGACCGTCGAGACCGTCCTCACCTACGGGAGCACCGACGTCGCCGTGCTCTACGTGCCGGGCATGCAGGCCAAGGTCGAAGTCATGGTGCCGCGTGCGACGGCGAGGGCGTTGGAGCTGGCCGAGGGGAGGTCGGTCCGGCTGGCCATGCCGGAGGAGCTGCTCTGGGTCCTGCCGAAGGAGTAGCCCGGACTACAGCACCCGCAGGATGACGCTCAAGAAGAAGAGCACAAACCCGATCCCGTTGATGATCGTTCCGAAGTAGGCCGCGATCAGCTTCGCGCCCCGTCTCGTCAGCCCGAGGATGCCGAGGCCGAGACCCGGGATCGATAACGACCCGATCACCACACGGCAGTAGCGGAATATGGCCGGAACATTCGTCGGGTCTTGGCCCGACTCGATGATCCTCACACCCAGGTACAGGATGATGACGGTCGCGGCCACATAGAGCGAATACCGCCCGAGCGGATTGGGCGTGCCCTCTTCCATCGTGACCGCCTGGATGTGAGGACGCTCCATGTTGCGCGTCTTGTCGCCGGCCGAGGCTTTTGCCCTTTGCTGTTCCTGCTGCGCGAGAACGGACAGCTTCTGGTACGCGTCCCGCGCGGCGTTGCGCACCGTCTCGTCCGCTTCGTTCTGGATGGCCCAATGAAGGGCCGGCAGAGCATGTTCCTTATCAATGGTGCCCAGTTCATTGATCGCCTCGATGCGCACCTCCGGCGAGAGGTCCCTGAGCTTGCCGATAAGCTCGTCCACGCGTGCTTTCGTGTCCACCATGCTTCCGGCCTCCGCGGTGTCCGTGTGTCCTCGCGTCGTGG